>Ga0208987_1000077_pt1 | contig 22064 bp, 19 predicted proteins | sample MedBloCARef_O2_FD_187845 | JGI IMG/M metagenome (GOLD analysis project Ga0208987, IMG submission 187845) | Forest soil microbial communities from El Dorado National Forest, California, USA - Mediterranean Blodgett CA Ref_O2 (SPAdes) (version 2) | ecosystem: Environmental > Terrestrial > Soil >... | reverse complement strand
CGAACACCTGATCTTCATCTTCGCCACCACCGAACCGGAGAAGGTGCTGCCGACGATCCGGTCGCGCACCCATCACTACCCGTTCCGGCTGCTGCCGCCGAAAACCATGCGGTCGCTGATCGAGCGGATCTGCGAGCAGGAGAGCGTGGTCGTCGACGATGCGGTGTACCCGCTGGTGATCCGCGCCGGCGGTGGTTCGCCGCGTGACACCCTCTCGGTGCTGGATCAGCTGGTGGCCGGCTCCGAAAACGGTCCGGACGGTCCTCGGTTGACCTACTCGCGGGCACTGGGGCTGTTGGGCGCCACCGACGTCGCACTGATTGACGACGCGGTCGACGCGCTGGCCGCAACGGATGCGACCGCTTTGTTCAGCGCGGTCGAATCGGTGATCGACGCCGGCCACGATCCACGGCGCTTCGCCACAGACCTGCTGGAGCGATTCCGCGATCTCATTGTGCTGCAAGCGGTTCCGGACGCGGCAAGTCGAGGCGTGGTGGATGCGCCCGAGGACGTGCTGGACCGGATGCGTGAGCAGGCGGCTCGCATCGGCCCGGCAACCTTGACCCGCTATGCGGAGGTGGTACAGGCCGGGCTGGGGGAGATGCGCGGTGCGACGGCGCCGCGCCTGCTGCTCGAAGTGGTCTGCGCACGCCTGCTGCTGCCCTCGGCCAGCGATGCCGAGTCGGCGTTGCTGCAGCGCGTCGAGCGGATCGAGACCCGACTAGCCATATCGATCCCCGCCTCCGAGGCGGCACCCGCCGCCGCAGCGCCCGCGCCGCGCTCGACACCCCCGCCACCGGCGCCGGCCGAACCCGCCAGACCTCGCCGGCAAGTCGCGGCGCCCGAGCCGAAGAGTGAGCCGCCTGCCCCCGAGCCGGCTCCGCCGGCACCCCCCCAACCCGCTCCAGCGCCGGCTCCCGACCCGGCTCCGGCGGCGGCCTCCGACCCGGCTCCGGCGGCGGCCCTCGAACCACCTTCTGCCCCAGGCGAACTCAACGCCGCAGCGGTGCGCACCATGTGGCCGACGGTGCGCGACAAGGTCCGCCAGCGCAGCCGCACCACCGAGGTGATGCTGGCTGGTGCCACCGTGCGCGCGCTGGAGGACAACACCCTGGTGCTCACGCACGAGTCGGCGCCGCTGGCTAAGCGGCTGTCCGAGCAACGCAATGCGGACGTCATCGCCGAAGCGCTCAAAGACGCGCTGGGAGTGAACTGGCGGGTTCGTTGTGAGACGAGTGTCCCGGCGCCCGCAGTGACGGTGCCGCCTGCCGGCAGCGCCCCGGCGCCGCTGCCCGCCAGGAGGGAAGCGCCTGTCCCTGAGGCTGATTCGTCGGAGCAGGACGAAGACGATGAGGAAAACATGCTTGCCGAAGCGGGACGCAATGACCCGTCGGCGCCGCGTCGGGACCCGGAAGAAGCAGCCCTCGAACTGCTGCAAAGCGAACTTGGCGCGCGTCGGATCGACGGCGGCTAGTAACCGGTCGCGACGGGCAGTTGCAGATACGAGGCGCGCTCCCCACCCGAGTAGATGATGTGGCGCCCACTGTTATTCGGGACGTAGTCGCGTGTCCCGGGCATGATCGGTCCGAGGGTGTTGCCCGCGCCAATGATGAGCCGAAGCTGTTCGCCCGGATAGAAGACCAGACCGATTGGGAATAAATCGATTTCGACGTCGACGATCTCACCGGGCTTGAGTTTGTCGCTGCGATCGAAGCTGTGCGCGGGAATGGCATCGGTCGTCCACGTCTGGTCCAGGTGGCGGGCGGACACCCGCAAGCGTCCATTGGATCCCTTGTACCGCAACACGGATGCGCCCCGCTCGGTTAGATCTTGCATCAGCGCGCCGTCGGCCGGCACATTGAATTGCTGCAGCGGAGTGCCCTGGCGATCCAACTTCTGAACGAGAACGAAGAGGTCCATGTCGTCGCCGCCGTCGCACTCGACCCAGAGTCGCGCCTTGGGGTAGCCCACCATCGTCGTTTCGTTCTCGAAGCGGACTGAAAAGGAAACCAGGCCCGGCTTCGATTCCGAGTCATAGTCGACCGCCGCCACCTCTGCAGGCGGCTCCGCCGTCAAGGTGCGTGCGCGGCCGTCCAGGTAGTACTTCGCGTAAGTGACTCCGGCAGGCGGGAATTCATCGGCTATCTGATCGATCCGGTCGCCGCCCTCGAGGTCGAGCACGCTGTATCGGACGCGCGGGGTCTGTTCCCAGCCGTTGTCCTCGCCCTTGAGGTAGTGGTCGAAGAAGCGGCGCAGCTCTCCGACATTCGCCGGGTCGTAGTAGTCGGGCCACTCCTGAGTGTTGTGGATACGCAGCCACTTGGACTCCGAAACGATTCTGCGCCAAGCGCGGAACGTGCCGGCAGTGTGCAGTGTGTTGGAGTAGCTGGCGACGACATATGCCGGAACGGTGATCTTGTCGAAGCGCGCGATCTTGTCGTCCCACAGCGCATTCATCAGCGGATAGCGCTGCGCCTCCGTCAGGATGTCTTCGCGACGGCCGTTGCCGGCATAGCTGTTCTTCTGCAGGCGTTCGGCGAAGCCGATGTCAGGCATCCCGCCGCGCATGACGAGGTCGCGATACACGTCGCTGAAACCCTCGCAAGGGTTGATCGCCGCCAAGTGAGGTGGCTGTTCGGCCGCGGTGAACCACTGCGAAATCGCGAGATAGGAGGTCCCGCTCATTGCGACCTTGCCGTTGCACCAGTCCTGGACCGCCAGCCACTCGATCAGGTCGTGACAGTCTTTTCCCTCCTGGCGTCCGAACATCGCGCTGTCGCCTTCCGACTGCGCAATGCCGCGCGGATCTGGATTGCAGATCGCATAGCCCTGCGCGCACCAATACGCCGGGTCGGGTCCCTCGAACTTCTCCAGCCCGGAAAGGGCCGCGTTGTCCATGCCGAGCATGGAGAACAGTGCGGTGACGCTCGGCGCGGTGCCTTGGCTCTTGCCGTAGGGGCTCCAGCCGACGATGACGGGTACTTTCTCGGCCCCAGGGGGACGTAGGACGTCGACGTGGATCGTGACACCGTCGCGCAGGGTGACGGCGACGTCTTTTTCCAACACGATGTCGGTCGGCAGCGGTCGAAATTGCGGATCGATCCGCGAACCCGCCGGCAGCGGCCGGGTGCCCGGTTCGAACCCGCTCAGCAGTCCGTGCGCTGTGCCGGCCTCATAGTGCGAGGGCTCGAAAACTTTCTCTACCAGGCTCATGCCGCCAGCGTAGGTTCGATGAACAAAAAAATCAACAGTTGTTTATATAAATGTGGAGCGGTAGGTTCGGGGCTATGACCGCTGAGGGCAGGCCGGTGTCGGTGGGCCGCCGCGGGCGTCGGCCGGGTACCAGCACGAGCCGGCAGGCCATCTTGGAGGCAGCCCGTGCCCGCTTCGCCAGCGATGGTTTTGCTGCGACGACAATCAGGCGCGTCGCCGCAGATGCGGGGGTCGACCCGTCGCTGGTGATGCAGTTCTACCGATCGAAAAACGAGCTGTATGCCGCGGTGATGTCCATTTCGCCGGACACTCTGGCGAGCTTGAGCACCGCGTTCGAGGGGCCCGACGAACGCCTCGGCGAACGGGTGGTCCGCGCCTATCTCGGCGTGTGGGAGGGCGGAGCGGATTCCGAGTCACTGATGGCGATGCTCCGCGGCGCCATCACCAACGAACAGGCGAGTGCGCAGCTGCGGGAGTTCATTCAGGCCCGGCTGCTGGACGGGGTTCGCTCCCGGGCGTCCGACCGGCACGACGCGGCGCTTCGTGCCGGACTGGCGTCGTCGATGCTGGTTGGTGTCACGATGGGCCGGCGAATCGTCGGAGTTCCGATAATCGCGAGTGCGGATGTCGAGACACTGGTCGCGCTGGTTGCACCCGCGATCCAAAGCGTGTTGACGTAACCGGGTTACGCCGTCCACCACGGCCGCAGCGGCAGGCTGTCGTCACCGGACTGCTCGACATTGGCGGCGAGCACGTGATGCAGCTGAAGGTTGTTCTGCTCGAAGGCAACTCGTGAGGCCGCCATGTACAAGCCCCACACCTTGGCGATCGGCAGACCAACCTCGTCGACCGCCGCATCCCAATGCTCGACCAGGTTGTGGCACCAGTCGCGCAGCGTCATCGCGTAGTGATGCCGGATGTTCTCGGCGTGCAGCACCTCAAAACCGGCTTCCTGGATTTCGGTGACGATGCGGCCCGAGCCGGTCAACTCCCCGTCGGGGAAGACGTAGCGGTCGGTGAAACCGCCCGCGAACGAGGTCTGCTTGTTGTCGTGGCGAGTGATGCAGTGGTTGAGCAGCAGGCCGCCGGTGCGCAGTTTCGACTTGAGGAAGCCGAAGTACGCCGGGTAGTTCTTGACGCCGATGTGCTCGGTCAGCCCGATCGATGACACGGCGTCGAACCCGGTCTCGGGCACATCGCGGTAGTCGGAGTGCCGCACCTCGGCCAGCTCCGACAGGCCTTCCTGCTCGATAGTGTTTCGCGCCCACTTCGCCTGCTCTCCCGACAGTGTGGCGCCGACGACCCGGACACCGTGCCGGGCGGCATAACCCACCATGCCGCCCCAGCCGCAGCCCACGTCGAGCAGCCGGTCGCCCGGTCGCAGCCCGAGTTTGTCGAAAACCAGTCGGTACTTGTTCTCCTGGGCCTCTTCCAGCGTCGCGTCAGCGCTCGGATAGACCGCGCAGGTGTAGGTCATCGACGGCCCCAGCACCCATTCGTAAAAGGCGTTGGACACGTCGTAGTGGTGGTGGATGGCCTCGGCGTCACGAGTCTTGCTGTGCAGCAAGCCGTCGGTGACCCGCCGCCAGCGCGGCGGTGTCTCTTGAGGCGGCGGAGCAATCGGTACCATCCGCTCGACGCCGATCGAGCGCACCACGTTGGCCAGCGCGCGGGCCGACGGCCGCCTGAATTGCACCCGGTCGGTCAGCCTCTTGAGCAGCTCGTAGGGATCGCCCGGATGCACGCCGTGTATCTGCAAATCACCCGAGATGTAGGCCCGGGCGATGCCGAGTTCCCCTGGGGCCGTTGCCAAGTAGGTAGCGCCACGCGGGGAGCATAGATCCAGGCCCAGTGCGGCGTCTTCGCTGCCGGCGGTGCTGCCGTCGTACGCGGTGAATTTCAGCGGGTGTCGCCCGGTTGCGGTCAACAGGGCCAGCACCTCGGCCATGCTGAGTTTGCCGCCGGCAAGGTGGGTGGTGTGGTGCGGCTCTCTGGTCGTCGTCATCGCCGTTGCACCGCCTTCGCGTAAAGATCAAGCAGGCGAGATTGGGGATCGTAGGAAGTCTTGACCGTGTCGTAGGCATCCCCACCGTAGAGCCCGTCAAACTCCTCGCGGGTGTAGAAGGAGTCGGAGTACAACGACTTGTGCCCGTTAAGCTCACTGACCTTCGCCTCGATCGTCCGGTTGGTGGTGCCCGCGCTGTCGCCGGCCGGCACCGACGACCAGAACCCGACGTTGACGTAGGTCTGGTCCGGCCGTATCGGATACAGCGTCCAGCCGTCGTGATCGCGAAGTCGTAACGGGCACAACCAAATCGGTGTGATCGGCACGTTGTCCAAGAACCATCCCAAGAAGTCGCAGGCTCGCCCGATCGGCACCTCGACGTCCTGCACCACCCGCTCTCGCGCCGGACGGCCGTTACGAGTCTCGAGCCGGTCGGACACGCCGAATTGCCGATCCATGGACACGATCTTCGAGTAGACGCTGCTGCGCCGGTAGCGGCGCGGCCACCAGCGTCGCAACCGCGGGTTCTGCATGCCGAATGCGCGCGAACACCAGAACCAATCGGTGTCCCAGCGCCAGAAATAGTCGTGCGCGGTCAGCCGGTCATCCTTGGCACGTTCCAGACCGGCAACGTCATGCTGCATTGACTGGTAGTAGATGTTTTTCCCGGTGTAGTCGCTGACCGGACCCGGGGTGGTGGTCCGTCTGCCCACGCAGAGGTAGCTTTCGTCGGCGCTGAAGACCACGCCGTCGAGGTAATCGACCGGGGTGTCGCCCTGCCCACCGGTGTCGATGATGCGTTCAGCCGCGGCGATCATCTCCGGTAGCGATCGAAAACGCAGGTGCCGCAGCGCGACAAATGGCGCGACGGGCTCTAGCTCGATCTTGATCCGAGTCGAATATCCAAGTGTCCCATATGAATTGGGGAAGGCGCGGAATAGCTCGGCGTGCTCGCTGCGCGATGTGGTGAGCAATTCGCCAGCGCCAGTGAGGATATCCATCTCCAGCACCGATTCGTGTGGCAGGCCGTTGCGAAACGATGCCGACTCGATACCCAAGCCGCTGACGGCGCCGCCCAGGGTGATGGACTTCAATTGCGGGACCACCAGGGGCGAAAGGCCATACGGCAGGGTCGCTGCCAGCAGGTCTTCATAGGTGCACATGCCGGCCACTTCGGCGGTGCCAGTTTCGGGGTCGACGCTCAGCACGCCGGTCAACCCGGAGGTATCCAGGCCTCGCGCGTCGCGTTTAGTGCGGGCGCGGAACAGATTTGACGTAGGTTTGGCCAGCCGAACGGCGGACGTTGGTGGGATGGACCGATAACTGGCCATCAACCGGTCAACGCCCGACCTGTGAGTGGAGAGTGCAGATCCAGGACCGAGCACCACATATACCCTAGTCTTCGGACACAGCCCGTGCATCCGCGCGCGGGCGGCATCACACAAGAGGAGTTGCCCTGATGGGCCAGGTGAGCGCGGCCAGCACGATCTTGATCAACGTCGGACCCGCGGCCACCCTCGCTGCGGTGGCGGACTATCAGACGGTTCGTCCGAAAATTTTGTCTCCGCAGTACAGCGAATACCAGGTGCTCCACGGTGGGCAGGGGCCTGGGACGGTCGCCAAGTGGAAGCTGCAGGCCACCAAGTCACGCGTGCGCGATGTGCAGGTCAACGTCGACGTCGCCGGTCACACCGTTATCGAGAAGGACGCCAACTCGTCGATGGTGATCAATTGGACGGTGGCGCCTGCCGGACCCGGATCCAGCGTCACCGTGAAGACCACCTGGACGGGCGCGGGCGGCGTCAAGGGCTTCTTCGAAAAGACCTTTGCGCCACTAGGTCTGAAGAAGATTCAGGGCGAGGTGCTGACCAACCTGAAGAACGAACTGGAGAGCTAGCGCGCCTGTCCCTGGCTGGCCAGGAAGCCCGCGACGCCGCGAGTCAGCGCGTCCGCGTACTTCTGCCGACCATCGGGGGATTGCATCAGCGCCGAATCCACCGGGTTCTTCATGTTGCCGCACTCGACCAGGATCGACGGGTACTGCGCCAGGTTCAGCCCGGCCAGATCCGAGCGGCCGTACAGGCCGTCCTGGCCGATGTAGGTGGCGGGGGGAATGCCCGAGGCCTGCATTTGGTCGCGCATGATCCGGGCGAACTGCACCGACGGGCCGGCCTGCGCCTGATTAAGCGGCGGGGCCGAATAGTTGACGTGGAATCCCCGGCCCGACGGTGGACCCCCGTCGGCGTGGATGCTCACGATTGCGTTGGGGTGCAATGAATTCTCCAAATTGGCCCGCGCGTCGACACAGGGTCCAAGCCCGGTGTCGTTGTCGCGTGTCATCGCAGTCCGCACGCCCAGCGCGTTCAGCGCAGCGCGCAGCCGCAGCGCGGTGTCCCAGGTGAACGTGTGCTCCATGTAGCCGGCGTTGGTCGCGGTTCCGCTGGTTTGGCAGTCCTTGGTGCCGCCGCGGCCCGTCGGGACCTGGCGGCCGATGGAACCGTCGTTGGAACCGTTGTGGCCGGGGTCGATCACAACGACCATGCCGGCGATACTGGCCGGGGCCGCGGTCGCGGTCGGGATGACGACTGTTGCAGCAGCGATCAGTACGCCGAGCAATGTTCTGATCCCGACACGCCTGCTAACTGGAAGGTCCACGGCGCAAAGGTAACGTCGCTCGGTCTACGCTGAGTGTTTCAAATCGCCGGGCATCCACAGGCGAAACCAAGTCGAGACCAAGATGCGAGGGGATTGTCATGCAACCCGGAGGCGATATGTCGGCGTTGCTCGCTCAAGCGCAGCAGATGCAGGCAAAACTCATGGAAGCGCAGCACCAGCTCGCCAACGCTGAGATCCATGGCCAGGCAGGCGGAGGTCTGGTCAAGGTCGTCGTCAAGGGCAGCGGCGAGCTGGTCGCGGTGAACATCGATCCCAAGGTCGTCGACCCGGCGGATATCGAGACCTTGCAAGACTTGATCGTCGGCGCCATGGCCGACGCTTCGGCGCAAGTCACCCAGCTGGCACAGGAACGGTTGGGTGCACTGGCCGGCGGCCTGGGCGGCCCACCGCCTGGCTCGCCGTCGTCACCAGCTGTGCCGCCACCGGGGCTCTGACCTTCCCCATGTTCGAGGGACCGGTCCAGGATCTGATCGACGAGTTCGGCAAGCTGCCGGGCATCGGGCCGAAAAGCGCGCAGCGCATCGCATTTCATCTGTTGTCCGTCGAGCCGGCGGATATCGACCGGCTGACCGCGGTGCTGGCGAAGGTACGCGACGGCGTGCGGTTCTGCGCGGTGTGCGGCAACGTCTCCGACGACGAGCGCTGCCGGATCTGCGGCGATCCGCGTCGGGATGGCTCGCTGGTGTGCGTCGTCGAGGAGCCCAAGGATATCCAGGCCGTCGAGCGCACCCGCGAATTCCGCGGCCGCTACCACGTGCTGGGCGGTGCACTTGATCCGCTATCCGGGGTCGGTCCCGAGCAACTGCGGATCCGCGAGCTGCTGACCCGCATCGGTGAACGCGTCGACGGTGTCGACATCACTGAGGTGATCATCGCGACCGACCCCAATACCGAGGGTGAGGCGACCGCCACCTACCTGGTTCGGATGCTGCGCGACATCCCCGGTTTGACGGTGACGCGGATCGCGTCCGGGCTGCCGATGGGCGGCGACTTGGAGTTCGCCGACGAGCTGACGCTGGGTCGCGCGCTCACTGGCCGCCGGGCCATGGTCTAAACCGTCACCTGGTCACGACGGCGAAGTTATCGGCGGCGGCCCACGCCGCTTCGAAGGTGCCGAGGGAAACCTGCTCGTCGCGGCCGGCCTCGATGCCGCTGTCGTTGACGTGCACCACGTTGGCTCGGGTGTCGATACCGATGACGACCACGAAGTGGTTTTCGCGTGCGCGGTCGCCGGGCACGTTTTCCACAGGATCTTGTCGTTGACTCCGACGATCACCTTGCGGCCCTGATCCAGCCGCCGCACCAGGGTGTCGCTGGTGCTGGGGTGGACCGCGTCGGCCGGGACGCCGTAATGCACCAGCAGCGGCACCAGGTCTTTGTTGCTGGTCCTGCCGCCGGTGTAGATCGGTCCGGGGTGAGACGCGCTGGGGATGTTCGCGGCCGCTCCGGTGATCTCGTCCTCGCTGGGCAAGTGGCCGCTGAGCTGGCCGATCACGTCTGCGATCGCCATCTCCGCGCAGTCGAAATCTTGCTGTTGATACCGCCAGTAGGCCGCGGCGGCGGCCGGGTCGCCGTGCATCCCGGAGCTGTTGTTCGGGGCGGGAGCCGTCGGAGCGGCGTGGGCCGGGCCGTCGGATCCGATCGCCGCGGCAGCGACGGCCGCGCCCACGAGTACGGCGAGCACACCGAGTTGCGCCGCCGTGGCGACGTTGGTCGTTGGGGTGCGGTGCGTAGTGCCCCTTTTCTCGAGCGCTGGTATCTCGAGAGAAGGTTGTGCGACGGCCCTGGACGGATTCTCAAAAGAAACTTGTCGTGCAGCTAGGCACGGGTGAGCGGCAGCGTTTTAGCGCGGCGCGAGCTCGCCGGCCTCGCGTTCGGCCGAGGGCTCAGACCCTGGCAGCGGCTTGCCGGCGACTTCCGGCATGAATCGAAGGGTGATTGTCCCCACCAGGCCCGCAAAGATCAGCATGTAGGCCGGCACCAGGGCGTTACCGGTGGCGGATATCAGCGCTTGAGCGATCAGCGGGGTGGTTCCGCCGACGGTCGATAGCGCGATGTTGTACGAGATGGCCAGCGCCCCGTTGCGCACCCTGGTCGGGAACAGTGCCGGCAGCGCAGCGGGCGTGGTGCTGTCGAAACACAGTTCCATCAGCCCGATCAGCAGCACACCGATGAAGACCAACGGAAAGATAGCGCCGAAGCGCATCAGTAAGAATGCCGGGACCGACGCCACCACGAGAAGTCCGCACCCCGTCCACATGATCGGTTTGACGCCGATCCGGTCGGACAACATGGCGACAAACACCACCGCGGCCATCAGGATCGCCAACGTCGCCACGATCATCACTAGTCCAGCCGTGTTACCAACGTGCACAACCACTTTGAGGTATGTCGGCAAGTATCCGGTGAGCATGAAATCGGGGACCTGGGAAGTCACCACCAGGGCCGCGCAGATCACCATCGGCCTCCACTGCTCCACCACGGTGTGCCGAAATTGCTGCCAGCCGCGCTCGATCGGCGCATCCGTGCTGATGCTCACTTGTTCGTAGGCGGGCGACTCCTGGATTCGCAACCGCAAATAGAGCGCCAGCACACCGAACGGCGCTCCCAGCAACAGCGGAATCCGCCAGCCCCATGCCAGCATGTCCTGGCTTGGCAGCCAGGTCTGTAACGCGGTCACCAGCAGCCCGGCGAACACGAACCCGACCAGGTTCCCCAGCGGCAGGAACCCGACCATCCTGCCGCGTTTGTCGGTCGGGGCCCGCTCGACCAGATAGGTCATCGCACCGACAAATTCGCCGCCGGTCGACAAGCCCTGAAAGATCCGGGCGATCAGAAGCAGGATCGGCGCCCAGACGCCGATGGTGCGGTAGCCAGGAATCAAGCCGGTCATGGTCGTTCCCACCGTCATCAGCAGGATCGTGATCACCAAAATCCGCTTGCGCCCGATGCGGTCACCGAGCGGACCAAGGACGAACCCGCCAAGCGGCCGTACCACGTACGCCGCCGCCAGCGTGCTGAAGGTGGCGATGAGATGGACCGCGCTGACGCTGTCGCCCGGATAGAACACCTGCGCGATGGTCGTTGCGATGTAGCCGTAGACGCCGAAGTCGTACCACTCCATGAAATTGCCGATGGCGGTACCCGCGATGTCCCGGCGCATCGCCGAATCGGCGTCCCGGGTGTCGTTGCGCGCGTAGCTATGCCAGCGGCGTCGGATGCTCATTGATACGTCGCGTACCCATAACTTTGCTGCCCGGAACCGGTTGTGCCCGCAAGCACACGTTTTGCCTTAGCGGGCCGCTAGCCGCTCTGAGCGCAGCAGCTGCACTTCGGGCAGTGGCAGCGGGGACAGCTCACCCACCACCTTGCTCAGCAGCAGGTCGGCCAGCTCTGGGTTGCGCGCCAGGCACGGCCCGTGCATGTAGGTGGCGACCACGCTGCCCTGAATCGCGCCGTCGAAGCCGTCGCCCGCGCGGTTGCCCGCGCCCTTGACCACCGCGCTCAGCGGCGACGCCGCGGGGCCCAGCACCGTGCCGCCGCGATGGTTTTCGAAGCCGGTGAGTTGCTGGCCGACGCCAGGCAGCAACGGCCTGCAGACCAGCTCGCCAATGCTGCGCGCGGACTGCGGCGAGGTGGTCACATCCAGCATGCCCACGCCGTCGACCCGTTCCCCCGACGAGGTCTCGTACCAGTGACCGAGCACCTGAATGGCCGCACAGATCGCCAGCACGGGCGCACCCCGCTCCGCCGCACGCTGCAGCCCCGGGTACTTGATCAGGTGCCGGGTGGCCAGCCGCTGTGCGTAGTCCTCCGCGCCGCCCAGCGTGTACAGGTCCAACGAGTCCGGCACCGGCTCGGCCAGCGTGATCTCGACGATCTCGGCGGTGATACCGCGCAGCCGCAGCCGTTGGCGCAGCACCACGGCGTTGCCGCCGTCGCCGTAGGTGCCCATCACGTCGGGCAACACCAGCCCGATCCGCACGGTGGACTCAGACATGCCGGGCCAATGCTCGGCTCAGCTGCAGGAATGCCGTGTAGTTGGCGACCACCTCGACGGGCCCGGGCGGGCAGGAGGCGATGGCGGCCAGGGTGTCGTGTACCAGCGTGTGGTCGACGCCGGCGTACCCCAGCCGCACCGCCAGGTCGGTGCCGCGTTCGCCGGCGGCGACGACGGCCGTCTCCTCGAAGTGTTCAAACCGGACGTCCCACAGCCAGGACAGGTCCTCGCCGTCGGGCACTTGCCCGTTGACCGAGATGACCACCCCCGCCGCGTGCTTGTTCACCATCGACAGCGCTTCCTGCCAGCCGGCCGGGTTCTTGGCCAGCAGGATCCGCGCGTCGTGCTGGCCAATACGCACCGTGCGGTAGCGCCCGGCGACTTCGTCGACGGCGGAAACCGCCGTGACGGCCGCAGCCGGATCCGCGCCCAGCGCGACGGCGGCCGCCACGGCCTGGGCGGCGTTGCCCCGGTTCACCGCCCCGGGCAGCGCCAGCTGCATCGGCAGGGCCAGCCCGTCGGGTCCGTAGAGGGTGTCGTCGTCGAACCACCAGTGCGGGCTGGGCCGCTTGAAGTCGGCGCCGGTGGAATACCAGTGGCCGGCATCGCGGACGATGACCTCGCCGCTGCGCGGGCAGCTGACCGAGTCGTTCGACCAGGCGCCGCCGGCGGCCACCCACACCACGTTCGGGCTGTCGTAGGCAGCAGAGGCCATCAGCACGTCGTCGCAGTTGGCGACGACGACCGCCGTCGGGTGCCGGGCCAGCCCGGATCGCAGCGTGCGTTCGATCACGTTGATCTCGCCGACCCGGTCCAGTTGGTCGCGCGACAGGTTGAGAAAAATGATGACGGCGGCATCTACCGCATCCAAGACGTGCGGCACGTGCATCTCGTCGACTTCCAGGGCCGCCAGCCCGGCATCGCGGTCGGCGGCCAGCGCGGCCACCAGGCCGGCGTCCATGTTGGCGCCTTCGGCATTGGTGGCGACCGGTCCCAATGTCGCTAATGCGGCTGCGGTCATCCGGGTGGTCGTCGACTTGCCGTTGGTGCCGGTGACGACGACGGTGCGCCGCCCGGCCCCGAGTTGGCGCAGGACCGAGCGGTCCAGCGTCATCGCGACCAGGCCGCCGATCATGGCGCCGGCGCCGCGTCCGGTGACCCGCGACGCCCATCGTGCGCTCGCGCCTGCGGCCAGGGCCAGACGTGCCCGGGTGGTGATCACCCGTAAAGGTTAAGGGCGACCGCCAGCTCGGCGCTTTTTGCCGGGCAGCGCGGGTCGCCCTCGCCATCGATTAAGTGCCGACACGGGTGCGCAGCGACCAGACGATGTCGGTCGGACGTGCCATTCTCAGTCCATGAAGGCCGTAAATCCGACGCCGTCCTGGGGACGGCCGGTGCGGGATCCGGACGGGGGCTGGGCCGTCATCGACGTCGAAACGTCGGGTTTTCGACCTAGTCAGGCGCGGATCATCAGCATTGCCGTGCTCGGGCTCGACGCCGCCGGTCGGGTCGAGCAATCCGTCGTCAGCCTGCTCAACCCCGGGGTTGACCCGGGCCCCACCCACGTGCACGGTTTGACCACTGCGATGCTCGAGGACCAGCCACAGTTCGGCGACATCGTCGGCGATGTGGTCAAGGTGCTGCGCGGTCGCACCCTGGTGGCGCACAACGTCGCGTTCGACTACTCCTTCCTGGCGGCCGAGGCCGAGCTTGCCGAGGCCGCACTGCCCGTCGACAGCGTCATGTGCACGGTCGAGCTGGCCCGTCGACTCGACCTGGGCACCGACAATCTGCGGTTGGAGACCCTCGCCGCCCACTGGGGCGTGACGCAGGAGCGCCCGCACGACGCCTTCGACGACGCGATGGTGTTGACCGGTGTGCTCGCCTCAGCGCTTGATCGGGCGCGCGAACACGACATCTGGCTGCCGGTGCGCCCGGTTACGCGACGCCGGTGGCCCAACGGCCGCGTGACCCACGAGGAGCTGCGACCGTTGAAGGCGCTGGCTTCCCGAATGCCCTGCCCCTATCTCAACCCGGGGCCGTATGTCCGGGGCAGGCCGCTGGTCCAGGGCATGCGGGTGGCGCTGGCCGCCGAGGTGCGGCGCACTCACGAGGAGCTGGTCGAGCGGATCTTGCATGCCGGCCTCGCCTACACCGACGCCGTCGACCAGGAGACCTCGCTAGTGGTCTGCAACGCCGCCGCCCCTGAGCAGGGCAAGGGCTATCAGGCCCAGCAGCTGGGCGTGCCGGTCGTTTCGGACGCGCAGTTCATGCACGGCGTTGACGGCGTCATCGGCGGCACCGACATGGAGGAATTCGTCGACGCCGCTCCGGCCAAGGAGCAGCTCGCGCTGTTCTGATCAGCCGCGCGCGGCCCGGTTTACCGCCGACACCACGGCGCGCAGCGACGCGGTGGTGATCGACGGAGCGATCCCGACGCCCCACACCGTCCGCCCGGCTACCGAGGCCTCGACGTATGCCACGGCCTGCGCGTCGTCACCGGCGCTCATCGCGTGCTCGGAGTAGTCGAGGACGGCGACCTCGAACCCGACGCTTCCCAGTGCGTGGACGAATGCGGCCAGCGGGCCGTTGCCGACGCCACTGATCTCGGACTCCGTCCCGTTGATCTTGACGGTCGCAACGACGGTGGTGGCACCGTCGTCCTCCTCGGGGGCCTCGACCCGCTGCTTGATCCGCTCTAGCGGCAGCACCGGGGCCAAATACTCCTCGGAGAACGCATCCCACATCGCCTTGGGCGAGACTTCGCCGCCCTCGCCATCGGTGATCTTCTGGATCGCCTTGGAGAACTCGATCTGCAGCCGTCGCGGCAGGGCCAGGCCGTGGTCGGCTTTCATGATGTAGGCCACGCCGCCCTTACCGGACTGCGAATTGACCCGGATCACCGCCTCGTAGGTGCGCCCCACGTCCTTGGGGTCGATCGGCAGATACGGCACCTGCCAGAGGACGTCGTCGACGTCGGAATCGGAAGCGTCGGCGTCGATCTTCATCTGGTCCAGGCCCTTGTTGATGGCGTCCTGGTGGCTGCCGGAGAACGCCGTATAGACCAGGTCACCGCCGTAGGGGTGACGTTCGGGTACTGGCAGCTGGTTGCAGTACTCGACGGTGCGGCGGATCTCGTCGATGTTGGAGAAGTCGATCTGCGGGTCCACGCCGCGAGAGAACAGGTTCAGCCCGAGCGTCACCAGGCACACATTGCCGGTGCGTTCCCCGTTGCCGAACAGGCATCCCTCGATCCGGTCGGCGCCCGCCTGGTAGCCCAATTCGGCTGCGGCAACGGCTGTTCCGCGGTCGTTGTGCGGATGCAGGCTCAATATGACCGATTCCCGGTTGGCCAGGTTGCGGCTCATCCATTCGATCGAGTCGGCGTAGACGTTCGGGGTCGCCATCTCCACGGTGGCGGGCAGGTTGAAGATGATCGGATTTTCCGCTGTCGGCGCGATGATTTCACCGACCGCATCGCACACCTGCTTGGCGTACTCGAGTTCGGTCCCGGTGTAGGACTCCGGCGAGTACTCGAATCGCCACTGCGTGCCCGGGTACTTGGCGGCCTCCTCGACGCACTTGCGCGCGCCTTCGGTCGCAATGGCCTGCACCGCGGCCTGGTCCGCGCGAAAGACCACGCGGCGCTGCAGGATTGACGTCGAGTTGTAGAAGTGCACGATCGCCCGCGAGGCACCTTGGCACGCCTCGAAGGTGCGCTCGATGAGTTCGGGCCGGCATTGGGTTAGCACCTGAATGGTGACGTCGTCGGGAATGGCGCCGTCGGTGATGATGTCGCGGACGAAGTCGAAGTCGGTCTGACTCGCCGACGGGAAGCCGACCTCGATCTCCTTGTAGCCCATGTGAACCAACAGGTCGAACATCCGGCGCTTTCGGGCTGGACTCATCGGGTCGATCAGGGCTTGGTTGCCGTCCCGCAGATCCACCGCGCACCACAGCGGGGCGCGGGTGAGCACCGTGTCGGGCCAGCTGCGGTCGGCCAGCCGGATGGCCTCGACTTCTTCGGCAAAAGGCCGGTATCGGCTGACCGGCATCGCAGAGCCACGCTGCGGATTCCATGCGGGCTGGCCGGCGCCGGGTGGGCCCGCGGGGGTGACGATGGTTCGTGCAGACGTGTACGCGTCAGGGCTGGACGATTGGGAAAAGGTTGTCACGGTAGTTGCTCCGGGGTTCTAAGAAGGAACTTCAGACCGGCGCATCGCGAAGACCCGCGACGGGAAGCCAGTCTGGATCAGACCCCGCCGCGGCGTCCGAGGAGGAGCACCCGCTGCACGAGCTGAACTCTACCGCGACCAGCTCAGGGTGCCAAAACTGGTTCACCTTTGCGGCGTCAGCCCGCAGCGTCCAGCGGCGACGTGAACCGGACAGGTCCGATGCGGCTACTCATCGTTACTCGGGCAGAAATGGGGTGGTGCACTACGCGTGCCATCGATGTGGTCGCCGCCTTACGTTCGATGCACCAGAGTTTGGGAGGTTGCAATGACCACATTGCGAGAGTCCGTCCGAGTCAACAACGATGAGCAAGCACAGGACTGGAGCCACGTTCGCGGTTTCGGCTGGCGCCCGCAGCTTCCGGATGTCCGGGACAAGTTGTATGCGATCAGACTCAAAGGCCTGCCACCCAGCGAGTACGATCTGCGTGCGTCGATGCCAGCGGTCTACGACCAGGGGCAGCTCGGGTCGTGCACCGGAAATGCCATAGCCGGTGCAATGGAGTACGAACGAGATCGGCAGGGATTGCCCGATTTTATCCCGTCCCGGCTGTTCATCTACTACAACGAACGCGCGCTCGAAGGTACCGTGTCCAGCGACTCGGGCGCCGTCATCAGGGATGGCATCAAGGTGGTCAACCGCGAGGGTGTTTGCCCGGAGACGCTGTGGCCCTACGACATTGGCGTGTTCACGGTAAAGCCGCCGAAGCGCTGCTACGTGTCGGCCGAGACGGATAAAGCGGTGCAGTACGAGGGAATCCAGACGCTGCTGGCCCTCAAAGACGCGATCGCCTCGAACCTGGCGGTCGTCTTCGGGTTCACCGTGTACAAGAGTTTTGAATCACAGTCGGTCGCTCGAACGGGCGTGATGCCGATGCCCAAACCGGGTGAGCCGACTGTCGGTGGGCACGCTGTGCTCGCCGTCGGCTACTCGGACTCCAAGGGCCACTTGATCGTTCGGAACTCGTGGGGACCGTCGTGGGGTGACCACGGCTACTTCTACATGCCCTACGAGTACCTGACCGGTGCCAAGGCCAGCTCCGATGATTCGCCTATCAACGGGGCGCACTTGGCCAGCGACTTCTGGGCGATCCAAATGGTGTCGTCGTAATAAGCCGGGTCGGCCATCGCCACCTGGGCCGTCGTTGCCGAATTCAACTGAACAGCGCCACGCGCCGGTGAAGATTCGGTCGCGGCCAAGCGCCAATAATCGATTTCCGGGTGAGCCAATGCGCCGGTAAGCTGCGCGGGAGCCGAGGCGGGCGGCAAGTGGGAGGAACCCTCACACGTATTCTGTGGTGAACCAATTCCCTCCGGACCGAAAGAGCGACAGTGGCGCTTGTCGTGCAGAAATACGGCGGATCCTCGGTGGCCGACGCCGATCGGATCCGTCGTGTCGCCGAACGCATCGTCGAGACCAAAAAGCAGGGCAACGACGTCGTGGTGGTGGTCTCGGCGATGGGGGACACCACCGATGACCTGCTGGATCTGGCTCAGCAGGTGTGCCCGGTGCCGCCGGCCCGCGAACTGGACATGCTGCTGACCGCCGGTGAGCGCATCTCGAACGCGCTGGTGGCCATGGCGGTCGAATCCCTCGGTGCCCGCGCCCGGTCGTTCACCGGCTCGCAAGCCGGTGTCATCACCACTGGCACGCACGGCAACGCGAAGATCATCGACGTCACGCCGACCCGGTTGCAGTCCGCGCTCGCCGACGGCGACATCGTCTTGGTCGCCGGCTTCCAGGGCGTCAGCCAGGACAGCCGGGATGTGACCACACTGGGCCGTGGCGGCTCGGACACCACGGCCGTCGCGCTGGCCGCGGCGCTGGGCGCCGACGTCTGCGAGATCTACACCGACGTGGACGGCATCTTCAGCGCGGATCCACGGATCGTGCGCACCGCCCGCAAGCTCGACACCGTCACGTTCGAGGAAATGCTGGAGCTGGCGGCGTGCGGAGCCAAGGTGCTGATGCTGCGCTGCGTGGAATACGCCCGCCGCTACAACTTGCCCGTACACGTCCGGTCTTCGTACTCGGACAAACCAGGCACTGTCGTTATCGGATCGATCAAGGACATATCTATGGAAAGCCCCCTGCTGACCGGAGTCGCGCACGACCGCAGCGAAGCCAAGGTGACCGTCGTCGGGATCCCGGATATCCCCGGATATGCGGCCCGGGTCTTCCGCGCCATCGCCGAGGCCGACGTGAACATCGACATGGTGCTGCAGAACGTCTCCAAGGTCGAGGACGGCAAGACCGACATCACCTTCACCTGCTCGCGCGACAGCGGGCCCACCGCGGTCGCCAAGCTTGACTCCCTCAAGGAAGAGATCGGCTTCACCCAGCTGCTCTACGACGACCACATCGGCAAGGTGTCGCTGATCGGTGCGGGCATGCGCAGCCATCCCGGAGTCACCGCGACCTTCTGTGAGGCGCTGGCCGCGGTCGGCGTCAACATCGAGCTGATCTCCACCTCCGAGATCCGGATCTCGGTGCTGTGTCGCGACACCGAACTAGACAAGGCCGTCGTGGCGTTGCATGAGGCGTTCGGGCTTGGCGGCGAGGAAGAGGCCACGGTGTATGCGGGGACGGGTCGATAGATGGTTGCCATCGGTGTAGTAGGGGCCACCGGTCAGGTGGGCCAGGTGATGCGCAATCTGCTCGAGGAGCGCGACTTCCCGGCGACCAGCGTGCGGTTTTTCGCTTCCGCCCGCTCGCAGGGCCGCAAGCTGGGATTCCGCGGCCAGGAGATCGAGGTCGAAGACGCCGCGACGGCCGACCCGACGGGCCTGGACATCGCGTTGTTCTCCGCGGGCAAAACCATGTCGCTGGTGCAGGCGCCGCGGTTCGCCGCCGCCGGAGTCACGGTGATCGACAACTCGTCGGCGTGGCGCAAGGACCCCGAGGTGCCGCTGGTGGTCTCGGAGGTCAACTTCACCCGCGACGCCGCCAACCGGCCTAAGGGCATCATCGCCAATCCGAACTGCACCACGATGGCCGCGATGCCGGTGCTCAAGCCGCTACATGAGGAAGCCCAGTTGGTGCGCCTGGTGATCTCGAGCTACCAAGCGGTGTCAGGTAGTGGGCTGGCTGGTGTTGCGGAGTTGGCGGCGCAGGCGCGCGCCGTCGTCGGCGAGGCTGAGCAGCTGGTGCACGACGGCAGCGCACTGGAATTTCCGGCGCCCCTGACCTACGTCGCGCCTATCGCCTTCAACGTGATCCCGTTGGCCGGATCGCTGGTGGACGACGGATCCGGGGAGACCGACGAGGATCAGAAGCTGCGCTCCGAGAGCCGCAAGATTCTCGGCATTCCCGATCTGCTGGTCAGCGGGACCTGCGTGCGAGTGCCGGTGTTCACCGGGCACTCGCTGTCGATCAACGCCGAGTTCGCCCGGCCGCTCTCACCCGAGCGGGCCCGCGAACTGCTCGCCGGCGCGCCGGGCGTGAAGCTGGTGGACGTGCCGACGCCGCTGGCCGCCGCCGGAGTCGACGACTCACTGGTCGGCCGGATCCGGCACGACCCGGGAGTGCCGGACGGACGGGGCCTGGCGCTGTTCGTCGCGGGGGACAACCTGCGCAAGGGCGCGGCGCTGAACACCATCCAGATCGCCGAGCTGCTGGCCTCGGAACTGCACTCGGCATTGTGACCCGCGGGTGAGTTCCGCCCGCACCCGGCTGGTTCTGCGACGCTCACTGCTGGTCGCGTCGGTAACGTATCTGCTTGTCGCACAGTCTGTTTGGGTCGCACACGCCGATCCGCCCGCGCCGGCACCGCAGCCCATCGTGGGACCGCTGGCCCCGGGTCAGGTGCTGCGCCTGGGTCCGGCAGCCGGAACCGGTACGCCCACACAGGATTACGGTATCGGCGCCACCGACCTGTGTGAATTCCTGGAGTTCCCCACCGAGCTGCTGCAGGTCTGCGGTGACAGCTTCGCCGGGCAGGGTGTCGGGTTCGGCGGCTGGTATTCGCCGGTCGCGCTGCATGTCGACACGGCCTCGGTGGACGATCCGGACGGGGTGCGCTACACCGGCGTCACCGGAATCACTAGGCCGCTGATGGCTGATCCCGCACCGTCGGGGGACTCACAGTTACCCGCCGGGGTGGTGCAGATCAACCGGCGCAACTACTTGTTGGTGACCACGACCAACAACCTCAAGCCGCAGTACTCCCGGCTGGTGACGGCCGAACCGGCGCACGCCGGCTGGCAGACGGTTGCCGGGTCCCGGCGTGACGCCGCGTATCAAGGCGGCTCACAGACCCAGATCAGCGGGTACTACGACCCGATCCCGGCGCCCGATTCGCCGACCGGGTGGGTGTACATCGTGGCGAACAGCTTTACCCGCAGCCAGCCGGTGGTGCTGTATCGCGCCACACCGCAAGCCTTTACCGACCGGTCCCGCTGGCAGGGCTGGGCGGCCGGTCCCAACGGTGGCTGGAACAAGGCGCCGACGCCGTTGTGGCCCGACCAAGTCGGGGAGATGTGTGTGCGCCAGATCGAGGGCAAGACCGTGCTGTCCTATTTCAACGCCAGCAACGGCAATATGGAGGTCCGCGTTGCGGATGACCCCACATCGCTGGGCAGCGCACCGGTGACCACGGTGGTCCAACACGACGAGTGGCCCGACCCGGCCGAAAGCCTGCCGCCCCCGAACGACAACCGACTGGCGCAGCCGTACGGCGGGTACATCTCACCTGGTTCGACCCTAGATGAGCTGCGAATCTTTGTGAGCCAGTGGGACACTCGGGCGCGGGTCAGCGCGCCTTACCGGGTAATCCAGTTCGCGGTCAATCCGTTCAAGCTCTGATCGGGTGCTATCTCGTTCTGCGCGGCATTGGTGCTCCGAAACGGCTTGGCCAGGGACAAGTTTCAAGGACTCGCGAAGTCACCGACGGCGGTCATCTTGTTGCCGTCCCGGGCGATTGCGAAGCCGCCTGCGGTGAATGCGCAGTTCAAGATGATCGCTCGATGTGCAGGACTTTCCATCCACAAGTCGAGCGCTGCGCTCGGAGTCGCAGCGGATCCAGTGCCCCAGTAGACGATCTCACCCGTGTAGCCGGTCCTGGTGTAGCCTGCATCCGCGATACGCGCCGCCGGTGAAGAGCCGTCCGAACCGATGTGGCCGTCCACACCGTTCTTCAGCATGTCGTTGGCGTGCCGCTGCGCTGCTGCTGTCAAACCCTGGTCGTCGCCGATCGCCCCGCATGTCTGGCGAAGCCGGTTGACGCCGCTGTACACCGCGGCCCCTGGATCGTCCGCGCGCGCAGGGAAATCAGTAGCGGTCCCGGGAGTCGTTATGACCAAGGCGCCGATCGAGAACACGGCGACAATCTTGACTTTCATCGTCATGATGCCTCTTGCCACGCACTCGTTTTGGTGTCTTCAGCAAAAAAATGTTATCCACTTTCGAGCATGAAAAGTCGAGAATCGCCAATCCCGGCCCCCGCGTTTAAGCGTCCTCTAAAGATCTTGAACACTTCCACGGGGGCCGCCGGCGTTCACGGTGATTACGGCACGAAAATTTGAGAATCTCGAATGTGGTCTATTTCGAAAAACCAGCGTGTTGTCCTCGACGAACAGCCGACTTTCCACTGGCAAATGCGGCGCGGCTCATAGCTATTTCATAAGTTGTACCCAGCGCAACCTAGCTGTAGGCCCCGGATCATTTCGGGTATGAGCGAAACACCTGACACCCCAACAACACCGCACACAGTCGCCACAGAGCCGGCGATCGTGGCGGCCAAACCCTATTGGCTCTACCGATTCGCGGCTTGGGTCGGGATCGTCGCTGGCATCGTGTTCATCGTCTTGAGCGTCTTCTTTGCCGGCTTCAAGGTCGCCCATCTGGGGCATCACGACGTCAATCATAAGGTCTCCATTTGCCGTTCAAATACGCGTCCGAAGTTCTGTATAAGTGCCGCGGCCACTTCCCCGCGCTCGG
>Ga0208987_1000076_pt1 | contig 22087 bp, 17 predicted proteins | sample MedBloCARef_O2_FD_187845 | JGI IMG/M metagenome (GOLD analysis project Ga0208987, IMG submission 187845) | Forest soil microbial communities from El Dorado National Forest, California, USA - Mediterranean Blodgett CA Ref_O2 (SPAdes) (version 2) | ecosystem: Environmental > Terrestrial > Soil >... | reverse complement strand
CTCGGACTACCCTCAGACCGGCTCGCTGACCGCCTGGCCACTCTCGTTGAGTACGGCGTGATGACCAAGGAGTCCTACCAGCAACCCGGCCAGCGCCATCGACCCTCGTACCACCTGACGCCCGCCGGTCGGGAACTGCACGTTTTGATTGGTGCTTTGCAACAGTGGGGCGATCAACATCTACCCCGTCCCGAAGGACCCACGATGGTGCGCAAGGCAAAACGAACCGAACGGCCCGTCCACGTGGCTTTCATCGACGACCTCGGCTACGAAGTCCCGGCCGACGACGTCGCGACCATTCCCACCGGAAACTGAGGCGCCACATCGCATCGGGACAACGCTCTGACCCAACCAAGGTGCGGAATCACCCAATCGAGCGCTAGTTGGCAATGTCGGCCGCGATGATCTCCGCAAGCACGACTGCATGTTCGAATGCTATCGCGGACTACCGACAAAAATCGTTGGCGTGAAACCATAGAAACATAAGTGACGCAAGTGGTTTCGCGTCCAAGGTGCCTAGCCGACCGTGGCGGTTTCGGCTGCCAGCACTTCGGCCGCGGCCCGTTCGCCGGAACGAACCGCGCCGTCGATCCACCCGCACATGATGGCCGAACTCTCGGTTCCGGCCCAGTGCACGCGACCACACGGCGGGCGCAGGGTGTAGCCGTATTCGGTCAGCACGCCGGTAGGGGCGTGGCCGATCATCCCGCCGCCGGAGTAACGCTCGATGGTCCAGTTCTGCTCGTGGTATTCGAGCGGCGTCTTCGCCTTGTCGCCGAACCGGTCGACGAGTTCGTCGATGATCACCGCTCTGCGCTCGGCCTCGTCGAGCTTGGTCAGCTGACGCGCAGCGGATCCCTCGGTGATGACGCACATGATTCCCGGGTCGCCGGTGTCGGTGCAGGCATCGATGGTCAGGGTGGCAGGGGAGCCCGGCGCGGCGGACTGGCCGGAGAGTCCATCGGCACGCCAAAACGGCTCGTCGTAGAAGATGGAAATCTTGATGACCGCGCCGCTTGGTATGCGCTGGTGCAGAAATGCTCGGTCCACCGGGAGCAGTGGCTCATAGACGATCGAGCTGGCGATCGCCAGCGGGATCGCCACAACGACCCGCCGGGCCCGCAGTGTCAAGCCGTCCGCGCTGACCGTCACGCCGTCGGCGTCCTGGGAAATCTGGTGGACCGGTCGCGAAAGATGCAGCGCCTCACCGAGTTCGGCGGCGATCGGCCGGTAGACGGCACCCATCCCGCCCACCGGGCGAGCATCCTGGGAACCACCTTTGCCCGAAATCGCGAAGGTGAGCCCGCCGGCGGACGCCGTCTGCAGCAGCCCCCACAGCAGCGACGTCTCAGACGCTGCCGAGGTGTAGAGGCCGGCAAAGGCCATGTCCAGCATCTCCGCGGCCTGCTTGGACATGGTGTTCTTGTGGATCCATTCCCCGATGCTGATTCGGTCCCACTCCTGGGCTTTCTTCGCCTCCCACGGGGCGTCGCGCGGAATCGCTTTGGTCATCTCCTCGATGGCGGCCAAACCGATGCCAAGGTTGGCGACCGCCCACGGGCTCAGGGTCCACGGGATGGTGCCGCCGTAGCGGTGCTTTTTGCCGCCGGTGACCATCATGGCGTCACCGTCGTTGTGCTGCTTGTATTCCGGCACGCCGAATTCGTTCATCAAGGCAAGAATTCGGTCCTGTCCGGGCCCGACCCAGGCGCCGCCGCGATCGACCCAGACTCCGTCGTCGCGGGTCACGGTGAAGGTGCGACCACCGACCCGGTCGCGCGCCTCCAGCAAGGCCACCGAGCGACCCGCTTGCTTCAGTCGCAAGGCCGCCGTCAAGCCCGCGAATCCCGCTCCGACCACGCAATAATCGATGTCTGCCATGACGGCTCCTCGGTTGCGACTCTGTGTTCACCAGCAAACTACACCGCACGTAGCCTGTCAGCGGTAGGTTCGCCCGGATTTCATGGGCAGTTCAGACCGATTGATCGGTGGATGAATAGGGCAAGCTGCTGCCGGCGTTCTCGTCCACCACAACGCGGCCGCCGAGGTAGGGGAAGGCGCGCTGGGTGCAGGCTTCCCGGTTGCAGATCTTGCAGCCCGCCCCGATGGGGACGGCGGTGGTCGGGTCGTCGAGGACGACGCCGGTCGAGTAGACGAGTCTGTCGGCATAGGCCAGGTCGCAGCCCAACCCGATGGCGAAGCTTTTGTGCTGGCCCAGATATCCGCGGCCCTCGGGCGCGGTGGTCTTGGCGACCCAGAAATACGATCGGCCATCGGGCATTTGCGCCACCTGCCGAACGATGCGTCCCGGTTGGGCGAACGCATCGTGCACCACCCACAGCGGGCAGCTGCCGCCTACCCGGCTGAAATGAAATGCCGTGGCCGACTGGCGTTTTGAGATATTGCCCGCCTTGTCGGTGCGGACGAAAATGAACGGCACCCCGCGTTGCTGCGGGCGTTGCAGGGTGGAAAGCCGGTGGCAGACGGTTTCGAAGCCCACGCCGAATCGGCGGGCCAGCAAGTCGATGTCGTAGTGCAATTCCTCTGCGGCATGGTGGAATTCGCGATAGGGCAGCAGGAAGGCGCCGGCGAAGTAGTTGGCCAGGCCGATGCGGGCGACGCCGCGAGATTCGGCGCTAAGCGCCTCGTCGGTGGCGACGGTGGCCGAGATCAGATCGGATTGGGTGAGCAGGGCGAGCTGGGTGGCGATCTGAAAGGCGCGCTGGCCGGGCATCAGCCAGCGGGCTACTCGCAGCGCCTTGGCGTCCGCGTCGTAGCGGCGCTTGGTGGTCTCGGGCAGGTTGTCGTCGACGACGACCGTGATGCCCAGGCGATCGGCCATCAACTCGGTCAGCTGGATGTCTAATCCGCCTGCCCGCAAACCGCTCTGGGCCCACAGCTGCTCCGCGGCGAGATCGAGGTCGCCGATGTAGTTGTTGCGGTCGTAGAAGAAGTCGCGGACCTCCTCGAACGGCATCGGGCGTTCCAGCGGCAGCGGCGTGTCGGAGGTCGCGCGGGAGCGATAGTTTTCCAGTTCCCCGGTGGCGTCGCGCAGCCGGCGGTGCACGGTAACCAGGCTGCGACCGATCTCGGGCATGCGAGCGACGAATTCTTCGATCTGGGTGCGGGTTACGCCGTGTTCGGCACCGGTCTCGGTGAACAGGTCGGACAGGTCGGCCACCAGGCGGGCGTCGGTATCGGAGGAGAAGTACTGCGGAGGTAACTCGAAGCGCTCGGTGAGTGCGATCAGCACCGGCACGGTGATGGGCCGCTGGTCGTTCTCCAGCTGGTTGACGTAGCTGCTGGACAGATTCAGGGCCTGGGCAAGGGCGGCCTGGGTGAGCCCACGCTCCTGACGCAATCGCCGCAAGCGGGCGCCCGAAAACATCTTTGCCACCGCTGAGACTTTACTCCACAATCGTGTTCGCAAACTTCGCAATCTGCGACGAGTGAGGACACAAAAATACACATGTCCAGGGCCTTTCCAAGTCCATTGGCTTTGCATAGTGTGCGGATTATGGAGATGCACGAGGTTGCGACGCGACGCAGCGCCGACGATTTCCCACGCTCGGAACATCTAGCCGCCAAGATCGCGAACGTCGCCACTGACCCAGTCGCCGTCGACCCGCAGGCCGCCGAGATGGTGCTGAACCGGATCATCGACAACGCCGCTGTCAGTGCGGCTTCGGTGCTGCGCCGACCCGTCACGGTCGCCCGGCAGCAGGCGCTGGCCCACCGATCCCGACAGGGGGCCGCGGTCTTCGGGGTGGACGGCAGCTATTCGGCGGAATGGGCGGCATGGGCCAACGGTGTCGCGGTTCGCGAACTCGATTTCCACGACACCTTTCTGGCCGCCGAATACTCCCACCCCGGCGACAACATCCCGCCGCTGGTTGCCGTCGCTCAGCAGCTCGGCGTGCGCGGCGCCGACCTCATCCGTGGTTTGGCTACCGCATACGAAATTCAGATCGACCTGGTTAAGGGAATCTGTTTGCACGAGCACAAGATTGACCACGTTGCGCATCTCGGCCCGTCGGTGGCGGCGGGCATCGGGACCATGCTGCGGCTGGACGCCGAGACCATTTATCAGGCGGTCGGACAGGCGCTGCATTTGACCACCAGCACCCGCCAATCCCGCAAAGGTCTGATCTCCAGCTGGAAGGCGTTCGCCCCCGCCTACGCGGGAAAGGTTGCTATCGAGGCGGTCGACCGTGCCATGCGCGGCGAGGGATCTCCGGCGCCGATCTGGGAGGGCGAGGACGGCGTCATCGCCTGGTTACTCGGCGGCCCCCAGCGTCGCTACCAGGTGCCGTTGCCGGAGCCCGGCGAACCCAAGCGCGCCATTTTGGACAGCTACACCAAGGAGCACTCCGCGGAGTACCAGAGCCAGGCGCCGATCGACCTGGCCCGCCGGTTGCGTGAGCGAATCGGTGACCTCGAACAAATCGCGACGATTGTGCTGCACACCAGCCACCACACCCATGTGGTGATCGGCACCGGCTCCGGGGATCCGCAGAAGTTCGATCCCGACGCGTCCCGGGAAACGCTCGATCATTCGCTGCCCTATATCTTCGCCGTAGCACTGCAGGACGGCAGCTGGCACCACGAACGCTCCTATGCCCCCGAGCGCGCACACCGCCCCGACACCGTCGAGCTGTGGCACAAGATCTCCACCGTCGAGGATCCGGAATGGACCCGCCGATACCACTCGGTGAACCCGGCCGAGAAGGCGTTCGGGGCACGCGCGGAGGTCACGCTCAAAAGCGGCGAGGTGATCTCCGATGAGCTGGCGGTGGCCGACGCCCATCCGCTGGGTGCCCGGCCATTTGAGCGGCCGCAGTACGTCAACAAGTTCACCGAGCTGGCCGAAGATGTCGTGGAACACGCTGAGCAACAACGGTTCTTGTCCGCCGTGGATTCTCTTCCTGATCTGCGGGCCGGCGATTTGGGTGCGCTCAATGTGCGGGTCGATCCACGGGTGCTGGACAAGGCGCCGGTCATCCCGTCGGGGATCTTCCGATGACGGGGCCGGTGATCGGCACGGCGTCCAGCGCCGCCGACAAACGCGCAACGTTGCGGTCTGCTCTGGATTCTGGCCGGCTGCAACGCTTTCCGGGCGCCTTCTCGCCGCTCGTGGCCAAAGCCGTCGCGGACGCCGGCTTCGAGGGAGTGTATGTGTCTGGCGCCGCACTGTCGGCCGATCTCGGATTGCCGGACATCGGGTTGACGACGCTGACCGAGGTCGCCACCCGCGGCGCCCAAATCGCCGGGGCCACCAACCTGCCCACGCTGATCGACGCCGACACCGGATTCGGCGCAGCACTCAACGCCGCGCGTACCGTGACCCTGCTGGAGGACGCGGGGCTGGCCGGATGCCACCTGGAGGACCAGGTCAACCCGAAGCGGTGCGGGCACCTGGACGGCAAGGCCGTCGTGCCGGCCGCCGACATGGTAAAGCGTTTGCGCGCAGCGGTATCCGCGCGGCGTGACCCCAACTTCATCGTCTGTGCCCGCACCGACGCTGCGGGCATCGAGGGCCTGACGGCCGCAATCGACCGCGCTCGCGCCTACGTCGACGCCGGCACCGACATGATCTTCACCGAAGCGCTGACCGATCCGGCCGACTTCGAGCGTTTCCGCGCCGCAATCGACGTTCCGTTACTGGCCAACATGACCGAGTTCGGTAAGTCGCCGCTGCTTACGGCCAAGCAGCTGTCCGACATCGGCTACAACGTCGTCATTTATCCGGTGACCACCCTGCGGTTGGCGATGTTCGCGGTCGAGGCTGGTCTGCGTGAAATGGCTTCAGCAGGAGGGCAATTTGATCTCTTGGATCGAATGCAACACCGCAGCCGGCTGTACTCGCTGCTGCGCTATGAGGCTTACAACGAATTCGACACCGATACTTACAATTTCGCGCTGAAAGGGACCGATGATGACGGCGCCGACCGCTGATATCAAGAAAGGCCTAGCCGGGGTCGTGGTAGATACCACGGCCATCTCCAAGGTGGTGCCGGAGACCAATTCGCTGACCTACCGCGGATATCCGGTCCAGGAGTTGGCGGCGCACTGCAGTTTCGAGCAGGTCGCCTTCCTGCTGTGGCGCGGCGAGCTCCCGACCGACGCGGAGCTCGCGTTGTTCTCCCAGCGGGAGCGCGCCAATCGCCGGTTGGACCGGTCGATGCTGTCGCTGTTGGCCAAGCTGCCCGACAACTGCCACCCGATGGACGTGGTGCGGACCGCGATCAGCTTCTTGGGTGCTGAGGATCCCGATGAGGACGACGAATCGGCCAACCGCGCAAAGTCATTGCGGATGCTGGCGGTGTTGCCGACGATCGTCGCCGTCGACATGCGTCGTCGTCGTGGCCTGCCGCCGATCGCACCGCACAGCGGGCTGGGCTACAGCGAGAACTTTCTGCGGATGTGCTTCGGCGAGGTGCCCGAGCCGGAGATCGTGCAGGCGTTCGAGCAGTCGATGATCCTGTACGCCGAGCACGGTTTCAACGCGTCCACCTTCGCCGCGCGGGTAGTGACGTCCACCCAGTCCGACATCTACAGCGCGGTCACCGGTGCCATCGGGGCGCTCAAGGGTGCGCTGCATGGCGGCGCGAACGAGGCGGTCATGCACGACATGATCGAGATCGGCGACCCGCGCAACGCGCGGGACTGGTTGCGCGGCAAGCTCGCCCGCAAGGAGAAGGTCATGGGCTTCGGACACCGGGTGTACAAGAACGGTGACTCCCGGGTGCCGACTATGAAACAGGCGTTGACCGATGTCGCCGCCATTCGCGACGGCCAGGGTTGGCTGCAGATGTACAACATTCTGGAAGCCGAGATGTTCGAAGCGACCGGTATCAAACCCAACCTCGATTTCCCTACCGGTCCGGCGTACTACCTGATGGGTTTCGACATCGGCAGCTTCACGCCGATATTCGTGATGAGCCGGATCACCGGCTGGACTGCCCACATCATGGAGCAGGTGGCGTCCAACGCGTTGATTCGCCCGTTGAGCGCCTACTCGGGGCGCGAGCAGCGAGCACTGGCGCAGCGGTAGGGCCGCTATTCGCCCGGGCCCCCGTACTGCCAGACCAGGCTGTGGTCCCCGGTCATCGTCGGGTTGCACCACATGGTGCGGCCATTGGCGTCCTGTGTGGTGGCATGCAAGCTCGAGCAGGAATCGCCCGGTGCGGGCGCCTGGGCATAGGAGGCCGCGACCACTGCCACGGCGGCGGCCGATACGACGAATCGAAGTCTGCTGATGACGGACATTCTCCTAAGCAGGTGCCTGGAGCTCACGCTATCCGGCAAAGAACCGGCAGGCAAAGGGATTGGTGCGCGGCCCTGAGCGCGAAGCGGTAGAACGCGTCCTAGTCTGTGCCCATGGGATTCCTGAAGCCCGAGTTGCCGGAGATCGATATCGAAGAGTGGAACAAGGGCAGCCGCAGCGAGAAGATCCGACCGATGGCCAAGCACTGGGCCGAGGTGGGCTTCGGAACGCCCGTGGTCATGCACCTGTTCTACGTGGGCAAAATCCTGCTCTACATCCTGTTCGCGTGGCTGTTGGCGGTGCCGACCACCCGCGGGTTGGCGTTCACCAACGTGATGTCGTGGTACTCGGAGCCGATCGTGTTCGAGAAGGTCGTGCTCTACACGATGTTGTTCGAGGTGATCGGGCTGGGCTGCGGCTTCGGGCCGCTGAACAACCGGTTCAACCCGCCGATGGGTTCGATTTTGTACTGGCTGCGACCCGACACCATCCGGCTGCCCCCATGGCCGAAGCTGGTCCCGGCAACCAAGGGCACCGCCCGCACCCTGGTGGATAACGCTTTGTACGGCCTGTTTTTGTTGGTGACTTTCTTAGCGCTGTTCGCCGACGGCACCGGCCCGCTGCCAGGCTTGGGCACTCATGTCGGGTTGATACCCACGTGGCGGATCGTGTTGATCCTGTCGCTCCTCGCGGTGCTGGGATTGCGCGACAAGGTGATCTTCTTGGCCGCCCGCGGCGAGGTCTACGCGACGTTGTCGGTGACGTTCCTGTTCGGTGTGGACATGATCGTCGCCGCCAAGTTGGTGTTCCTGGTGATCTGGATAGGCGCGGCGACCTCGAAACTGAACAAGCACTTCCCGTTCGTGATGTCGACGATGATGTCCAACAATCCGCTGTTTCGGCCGCGGTTCATCAAGCGGGCGTTCTTCGAGAAATTTCCCGACGATCTGCGGCCCGGTCGGTTGTCACGGGTGTTCGCCCACGTCAGCACCTTCGTCGAAATGTGTGTGCCCATCGCGCTATTCGTCGGGCACGGTGGCTGGTGGACCGCGGTGCCTGCGGGGATCATGGTGGCCTTCCATCTCGGAATACTGACGGCCATCCCGATGGGGGTCCCGCTGGAGTGGAATGTGTTCATGATCTTCGGCGTGTTCGCGCTTTTCGTCGGCCACGTCCATGCCGGGCTGACCACCCTGAAAAACCCTGTGGCGGTAGGGATCTTCATCGCATTCATTGCCGGCATCGTGATCGCGGGCAACCTGTTCCCGCGCAAGATCTCGTTTTTGCCCGGCATGCGCTACTACGCCGGCAACTGGGACACCACGCTGTGGTGCATTAAGCCTTCGGCGGACAAGAAGATCGCACACAACATCGTCTCGATCGCCAGCATGCCCGCGGCCCAGCTGGAGCGCGTGTATGGCAAAGAGCGGGCGCAAATCCCGATGTACCTCGGATATGCGTTCCGCGCCATGAACACTCACGGCAGGGCGCTGTTCACGTTGGCGCATCGGGCGATGGCCGGCGAGAACGAGGACGACTACGTCCTCACCGACGGCGAACGAATCTGCAGCACCGCCATCGGATGGAATTTCGGCGACGGCCACATGCACAACGAGCAGCTGATCGCCGCGATGCAGCAGCGCTGCCGCTTCGCGCCCGGCGAGGTGCGGGTCGTGCTACTTGACGCGCAGCCGATCTACAAGCAGACCCAGGCCTACCGACTGGTGGACGCCGCGACCGGTGAGTTCGAGCACGGCATCGTGAAAGTCTCCGACATGGTGACCCGACAGCCCTGGGCCGACGATGTGCCGGTCCAGGTGCTGTCGGATCCTGCCGAAGAGCCTGCCGAGCCGGAGGATTCCCCAGTCGAGCCGGAGGCTCCCCAGGTTTAGGCGCCCGCCCGCACTTCTTGGGCGGCGGCGACCATGTTCTGCAGCGACACCGTCACCTCGTCGGTTTTGCGGGTCTTCAGCCCGCAGTCGGGGTTGACCCACAGCCGCTCCGCTGGAACGGCCCGCAGCGCGGCGCGCAACGACTCGGCCATCTCGCCGGTGCTCGGCACTCGCGGCGAGTGGATGTCGTAGACGCCCGGGCCCACGCTGTTGGCGAAGCCCACCGAGTTCAGGTCGTCCAGCACCTCCATGTGGGAACGCGCCGCCTCGATGGACGTCACGTCGGCATCCAGATCGGCGATGGCCCCGATGACCTCGCCGAACTCCGAGTAGCACAGGTGCGTGTGGATCTGCGTCGAGTCGGCAACGCCGGACGTGGCCAAGCGGAAAGACCCGACGGCCCAGCGCAGGTAGTCGTCCTGATCGGCACGGCGCAGCGGCAACAGCTCCCGCAGCGCCGGCTCGTCGACCTGGATGACCGCAATGCCGGCGTCCTGCAGGTCCACGGTCTCGTCACGGATGGCCAGCGCCACCTGGTTGGCGGTGTCGGCCAGCGGTTGATCGTCGCGGACGAACGACCAGGCCAGGATGGTGACCGGTCCGGTCAGCATGCCCTTCACCGGCTTGTCGGTCAGCGACTGGGCGTACTTGGCCCACTCCACCGTCATCGGCTGCTGGCGGGTGACGTCACCGTAGAGAACCGGCGGCCGCACGCAGCGGCTGCCGTAGGACTGCACCCAACCGTTCTTGGTGGCGAAGAAACCGTCGAGCTGTTCGGCGAAGTACTGCACCATGTCGTTGCGTTCCGGCTCACCGTGCACCAGCACGTCGAGACCCAGCTCTTCCTGCAACTTGATGACGTCGGCGATCTCTTGCTTCATCCGCCGGTCGTATTCGGCCTCGTCGATCTCACCGGCGACCAGTGCGGCGCGGGCCTTGCGGATCTCGACGGTCTGCGGGAACGACCCGATGGTCGTGGTCGGCAGCGGCGGCAGGTGCAGTCGCTCGTCCTGGCTGGCGCGGCGTTCGGCGGCCTCACCCCGGTGCGTCCCCGTCGCGACGATCGAGTCGATGCGGGCGCGGAGCTGGTCGTTGTGCAGCCGCGGGTCCTTCTTGCGGGAGGCCACGGCGGCGTTGGATGCGGCGATCTCACTGGCGACCGCGTCGCGTCCCTCGTGCAGCGCACGGGCCAGCGTCACCACCTCGGCGACCTTCTCCTGCCCGAACGCCAGCCAGCTGCGCAGCGCGTCATCCAGGTCGGTCTCCGGCTCCAGCGAGTACGGCACGTGCAGGGTCGAGCACGACGTCGAGACCGCGACGTGGGCGGCCGATCCCAGCAGGGTGGCCAGCTTGCTCAGCGCCGCCTGCAGGTCGGTGCGCCAGATGTTGCGTCCATCGACGACGCCGGCTACCAGCGTCTTGCCGGCCAGCTCGGGCACCGCGGCGATCGCGGTGTCGGCGCCGTAGACGAGGTCGACGCCGATCGCCTCGATGGGCGTGCGGGCCAGCCCCGCCAACGATGCGCCGGGGTCACCGAAATAGGTGGCCACGTAGATGGCGGGCCGGTTGGTCACCTTGCCCAGCGCGTTGTAGACCGCTTCGGCCAGTGCGGGGGCATCGGGGGAGATGTCGGTCACCAGCGCCGGCTCGTCGAGCTGTACCCACTGCGCGCCGTTGTCGGCAAGCAGCGACAGCAGCTCGGAGTAGATCGGTACCAGCTCCTGCAGCCGCTCGATCGGCGCGCCGCCGCCGTTGACGGCCTTGCTCAGCAGCAAGAAGGTAACCGGGCCGACGATGACCGGTCGGGCCGGAATTCCTTGCTCGAGCGCTTCTTTCAGCTCGGAGAGCACCTTGTCCGGGTTCAGCGAGAACTTGGTCGCCGGCTCGATTTCGGGAACGATGTAGTGGTAGTTGGTGTCGAACCACTTGGTCATCTCCAGCGGCGCGACATCTTTGTTGCCACGCGCCGCGGCGAAGTACCGGTCGAGATCGTCGGACACCGCAGCGGCCCGGGCCGGCAGCGCGCCGAGCAAGACGGCGGTGTCGAGCACCTGGTCGTAGTAGGAGAAGGTATTGACCGGCACCGAGTCGAGGCCGGCGGCGGCCAGGCTCGCCCAGGTGTCGCGGCGCAAGGTGGCGGCGATGGATTCCAGCTCCGATCGGCTGGTGCGTCCGGCCCAGTAGCCCTCGGTGGCGCGCTTGAGCTCACGCTTGGGGCCAATCCGAGGGGAGCCGACAACAGTTGCGGTGAAAGCTTGGGGGGTCACGATCTTGTTCGTCCTTAAATCGGCGGGGTGGTCACCGCCGGCGGACGTGCAGCCGATCCGGATGCGGTTCGCACCTCTAGGTACATAAACCGCAACGGCTGCAGCCAAACGCCCATTCCACGAGGCGATGAGCCGCCGGACGCGGTCGCGCCCGGCGCAGCTGGCAGGTCTTCGGACTCGCAGGCGCGCACCGGGTGGTGCTCCTACCGGCCGTCGCTTCCCAGTCGTGTGACCAGTGCTGGTGACGGCTTTCGTTCCTGCATACCGCTGCGGGACAGTCCCGGATTCTCACCGGGTTCCCTCTTACGAAGCGTGGCTAACATGCTTCGCTCGTTGCTGTCGCCGCGTCGTGCGGCGACAGCAGACCAGCTGCGAAAAGAAGTCTAGTCAGCCTGCCAGCGCTGCGGCGATGGGGATGTCTCCATTGTTGAATTCGATGGTTCGCCGGATGGTCGAGTCGTCGGCGAGCGCCGCCGCGACCACGAGCGCGACATCGGCGCGCGAGACCTCACCGTTGCCCCGAGCCAGCACGATCTTGCCGGTCGGCGCGTCTAGGGTGAGCCGGCCCGGGCCCAGGACCGTCCACGCCAACTCGCTGGCACGCAGGTAGGCATCGGCGGCGGCTTTGGCCTCCGCGTAGGCGAAGAACGGATCATCCGGCGGTACACCGTGATCCGGACCGGCGCCGAAGTAGGACACCATCACGAACCGCGGCACTCCTGCTTGACCGGCGGCGTCGATCACCCTGATCGCGGCATCCCGGTCGACGGCGTAGGTGCGCTCCGGGTTGCCGCCGCCGGCCCCGGCGGAGAAGACGGCGGCGTCGTGCCCCGCGACCAGATCGGCCAGCGCATCGGTGTCCAGCTCTTCGATGTCGGCGACGACCGGACGGGCGCCGGTGGCCGCGACGTCGGCGGATTGGTCGGGATTGCGGAAGACCGAATCAACTTCGTCACCGCGCTCAGTGAGAACGCGGGCGAGTTCTAACGCGATCTTGCCGTGCCCGCCGATGACGACGACTCGTGCCATGCGTCCCGACGGTACCCGAGGAGCCTGCGGGTTAAAGCTTGACTTTCCCCATGATCAGGTCGATCAGGGGCTTGCCCGGTGCATACGACCCGGTGATCGACGCCATCGTATGACCGGTGTCCACCAGCAGGGTGATGCCGCTGATGCCGGAAGCGGCGTCGCTGTTCAGGAACGCCATGACATCGCCCATCTGCTCCGGGGTATGGACCTTGGAACCGGTCTCGTCCCGGTAGTCCTGGGCGAAGGACAGCCACAGGTCCGCATTGGCCTGGGCCAGCGGGGTGTCGGTCGGGCCCGGGCAGATCGCGTTGATGCGAATGCCCTTCTTGAGCAGGGGGTAGCCCTGGGTGGCCACGTATTGGTTGATGATCTTCTTGCTGGTGCCGTAGTGAATGATGCCCTCGGCCTCGTGGGCCTTGGACCAGGCCTCGGCCGCCGCAAAGTCCGGCGTGGCCAGGAACTCGTTGATCAGTTCCAGGTCGTTCTCCCAACCCATACCGGCGACCGAGGAGATGAAGCAGATCGCCGAGCCGTTGGGCAGCTGGTTCTTTTCCAGCAGCCGCTCGATGAGGTGGCGGTGGCCGATGAAGTTGATCTTCAACAGCTCGGTCGTTCCGTCGGCCACACCGGCGGCCGAGAACAACGCGTGGATGGGCCCGTCGATTTCGTCGAGGGCGGCGTCGATCGACGCCGGGTCGCGCAGGTCGACACTTATCGCCTTGGCGACGTCGAAGTTCACCGGCGCGTAATCCAGCACGATGACTTCGGCGCCGAGCTCCGCGGCCGCCTTGGCTGCCGCCGCGCCCATGCCGGTCGCGCCGCCGACAACGACCGCACGCTTACCGTCGTAGCGCAACCGATCGACAATAGACATGGAAATCCCCTTCTCACTCACCGACAACCCGGTTCTAATGGCCCAACTGTATGGGCACCAGTTATTTGGTTCAATAGCGGGCTCCGTGTACGAGACGCTTACTTACCGCGAACGGCGACACCGCGCAGGACGGTGTCGCGAACGTGCACCAGCGCCGTGCGTTTACCGACGGCCCGCAGAATGTTCTCCGGTATCCACTGCAGGGCGATGACGCAGCGCGCTAGCATCGCCGTGGATGGCGCGTCGATGTGAATCTCACCAGATGAGATCCCTTCGGAGAGAAGGGATCTCATCTGCCGCAGTCGGGTGGAATACGACCAGCCCGGGCTGGCGGTCGGCGGTGATTGCCGCATCCAGGCCAGCTGGATCCTGAACTCATCCGAGAACTGATCCAAGGCGTTGACGTTGACCCAACTCAAAGCGTCCAGCTTCTCGATGGGAGTCGCATCGGAGCGCAGCACGCCGACCCATCCCGCCTCGACCTTTCTGCCGAAGGACCGCATGATCGAGTCGAGGAGCTCGTCCTTGGAACCGATGACCCGATAGACGGTGCCGGTGCCAAGGCCGGCAGCCGCCGCGATGTCCCGGATGGTGGTGGCCTCGTAACCCTTACGGCCGAATTCCGTCCGCGCCACCGCGCGGACATGGGCGGCCTTGTCGCTGGGATCGGCCTCGCTGTCGTCAGCCCACGTCTCGACGACCTCGCTGGCGGCCTTGAAGGCATCGGAGGTGTCCAACGCTGAATCGGTCGGTGGCCGGACTGCCAACCCCTGCAACATGATCCGGCACAGCAGCCCGGCGACCTGGTCGGCCGGAGAGTTGTGGCGCATGACGTCGAGGCCGACCTGCAGCATGGTTTGGCAGATTCGGTCGGCCAGCGTGGGCAGGTCGATGTCGGGCTTGATGTAGCCGCTCCACCTGCCCGCGCGCAGCGTCTGCAGCATCGCCTCTTGTATGGCGGTCGGTTGCTGCCGGGTCAGTTTGATCAACTGGGGATCCGCACTCGGTCCCTCATAGAACGACATCTGCAGCGCGGCCCGATGCTGCACCGCGCATTTGGCAATCGCCGAACCCAACCCAATGATCTTTTCGGAGACGGGCCGGTCGTCGGGTTCGTCGAGTCTCGCCTGCGCGTTCTGCCCGACCCGATTCAGGTCGTCCTGGTAGCGGCGGATCAGCTCGACAAGGATCGCCTCTTTGGACTCGAAGTGGTGGTAGAGGCTGCCGGGGAGAATGCCTGCGGCGTCTGCGATTTCCTGCAGTGACGTCCGCAGTCCCGACGATGCGATCAGGGACGCTGCGGTCTGCAGGATCTCCGTCCGCCGTGTCCCGTCGTCGGAGCCGCTGTGGTTCGCTCGATCGGTCGCTGGCCGCCTGCCGTTCGCCAGTGCATCGGCTTTGGCCATGGCTAGCCAGTCCTCCCAGGAAAGAGACCTGAACCAAATCTTTGGTAAAGGCTATCAGACCGCCACCCCGGAAATGCGCTGCTTAGGGCCGTGACGAACCCATTCTAGAGGCCAGGCCCGTCCCAGCGGTCCAACGCGACTACTTCTTCGACCGGCCGCCGGATGGCCGGTGAGAACGTGTGCCCGGCGCGTAGCCGCCCCACCGGGAGCAGGCAGCCCTGGGTGTAGGTCTCCGGGATGCCCAGCAGCTGGCGTACTTCGGCCTCGAACTGCAGGTGCAGGGTCGTGATGCAGGTCCCGTAGCCACGGGTGTGCAGCGCCAGTTCAAAGTTCCAAACCGGCGGGAAGATCGAGCCGTACAGCGTCGCCAAGTGGAACGACTCATCCCCGTCCAGGCGCGGCAAGTAGGCCTGGTAGCAAGGGATTACCAGCAGTGGCACCTTCGCCATATTCACCACCAGCCATTCCGTCGACGACATCAGACGGGTCTCGGGGGTGCCGGCCGGCATCTTGTCGGCGAACAGCTGACCGCCGACTCGCAGCAGGTAGGACTTGCGGTAGAGCTCGGCGATCTCGGCCCGCAACTTCGGGTCGGCGACGACCACCCACCGCCAGCTCTGCTGATTGGAGCCATTGGCGGCCTGTAAGCCGATCCGCAAACACTCCTGGACCTCGCCGAGGTCGACAGGCGCGTCGAGGTCAAGCGTCTTGCGCGCCGAACGCGTGGCGGTGAGCAGGTATTCGATGTCCATCAACGCAGACCCCTCTCGGTAAGGCTCGCACCGACGTTGGTGAAGTACCGGTCGGCCCCGCCGAGAAAATCGCTCCAGCTCAGCAAGCGCTTGAGATAGAGATGAGCATCGTGCTCCCAGGTGTAGCCGATGCCTCCGAAGACCTGGATTGCGGTATCGCCGACGGAAGCCAACCGCCCCGCGAACGCCTTTGCCCGTAAGGCGGACAAGTGCCGCTCGCCGGCGTCGGCGTTATCGGCGGCCCACAGTGCGTGGATCACCCCGCTGCGGGCCAGCTCCACCGTTTCATACATGTCGACGCACAAATGCTGGACTGCCTGAAACGAGCCGATGACCTGACCGAATTGCTTTCTCACCTTTGCGTATTCAATGGCCAGGTGCATCACGGCCTGGGCGGCGCCGAGCGCATCGGCAGCGCTGGCGATCAGCACATCGTCGATGACCGCTTCGATTGCTTGGTGTGATGTGGTGCCGAGCCGGTAGCAGGGGGCGCCGTCGAGCACGAGACGAAACTGCTTGCGGGTCTGATCGATACCGCGCTCGGGCGCCATCGAGATTTCCGAAGAGTCGGTTCGTACCGCGAAAAGCTCGATGCCTGTTGAGCTTTCGGCGAGTACCAGCAGAGTGTCGGCGGCTGCAGCGTCGGGCACGATGGCGAGCTCGCCGCGCAACACAGTGGCGTCCGGCCCTTGTTCGACCGCGGCGAGGGAGCTGCTCGGGAAGTCCAGGAAGCCGACGGTGGCGATCGTGGTGCCGTCCGCGATCCCGGTCAAAAGTTTGACCGCGGCATCTCCAGCGCCAAGACGGGTCAATGCCCGCGTGGCGGCGACCGCGGTCGACAACCATGGGCCTGGATGCAGGCCGGCGCCGAGTTCTTCGGCGACGATGCCGGCCTCGACCATCGTCATGCCGGCCCCGCCGTATTCCGCCGGCACCAGCAGCCCGGTTGTGCCGAGATCGACCAGGCCGCGCCAGACTGCTTCGGTCACGCCGGTCGGATCGTCGAGCAACTGACGCACATGACCCGAAATCGGGGCCTTTTCCGCAAGATAGCGCCGCGTCGTATCGCGCAGCGCCACTTGCTCATCGGTGAGTTCGAGATTCATTTTCGCGGCAACCCCAGTACCCGCTGCGCGGTGATGTTCTTGTTGATCTGGGTGGTGCCGCCCGCGATCGTCAGCGAGCGCGACGTCAGACGGTAGTTCGCCCACGGGGCATTGCTGCCGCGGGTGCCCAGCACGTCGAACGCCAGGGCGGCCAGTTCTTGTCCGATCTCACCCCAGACGGTCTTGGCGAGGCTGGCCGACCCGAATGCCGTCATTTCCGAGCCGCCATGCAGGGTCGCTGAGATCGATCGCTGGCAGAGCACCTCGAGATATTTGATGCGGACCGCGATTTCGCCGAGACGCCGCAGCGTCACCGGGTCCTCGAGCGCGTCGCCTTGCGCGGCGATGTCGTCCACCAGTTCTTCCAGCCGCACCTGCATCTCGGCATACAGCCGCGCGGCGCCGGCGCGTTCGTGGCTAAGGGTGGTGGTGGCCACCTGCCAACCGGCATTCAACGGTCCGAGCAGCGCATCAGCCGGCACCCGCACGTCGTGGAAGAACACTTCGGCGAAATCGGTGTCGCCGTTGAGGGTGACCAGTGGGCGGACCTCGATGCCGGGCAGCCCCATGTCGACGATCAGACAGGAGATCCCCTTGTGTTTGGGGGCCTCCGGATCGGTGCGCACATACAGCTGACACCACTGCGCCCGATGCCCGAGCGAGGTCCAGATCTTCTGGCCGTTGACGACGAAGTCATCACCATCGCGCACCGCTCTGGTGCGCAGCGAGGCGAGATCGGATCCGGCTTCAGGCTCCGACATCCCCTGGCACCAGATGTCGTCGGCGCGCATCATCCGGGGGAGCAGCGTCGTTTTCTGGGTTTCAGTGCCGTACTGCATGATCGCGGGAGCGATGTTGTTCAACCCAATGACGTTGAGCGGCATGGGAGCCCGAGCACGGGTGGTTTCCTCGGTGTAGACCAGCTGCTCGAGCACAGTTGCTCCGCGGCCACCGTAGTTGCGCGGCCAGGACACCGCGGCCCACCCGGCGTCCGCCATTGTCTGGTTCCAGACACGCAGCATTTCGAACGCCGCGTCATCGCGGTCAGAAGGGCGTCGAGCGGCGATCAGCTCACTCGTCAAATTCGCGGACAGCCAGTCGCGCAACTCGGTGCGGAACTCTTCCACTTCCGCTGGGTAGGAGAAGTCCACTGTCCCTTTACTCTGGTCCCTGGTCGTTTAGCCGGACTCTACGGTCGAGCAGATTTTTGGTCAACGATGTCGATCGCGGCGAGCAAACATCAACTCCTGTTGCGTTCGGGTTCGGGGAATGCGACTTCGGCGTTATCCGGCATCGCGTTGACGCCGCGTCGCTCACACACCTCCAGCACCTCGTCGACGATCGACGTGGGTATAGAGAATTTAGCCGTGGACGACATTTGTTCGAGATGCGCCTCGATGTCTTCCGCCGTCGGTTCGCTCTCGGCGTCTGCCAGCCAACCCTCGCTGAGGCCGACGAAAACTCTCGCGTAGCGCCCGGCGGCGGCCGAGTAGTTCCGGTGGCTGAATGTGCAGGAGCTGCTAGCCAGGAAGGTGACCAGCGGCACGACGAGTTCGGGCCGGATGGCCTGCATGAATCCGGATTCGGCGAGGAACTTCTCATCGCCGACGGTCTCGGTGACCATCCGTGAGAAGCCAGTGGGCATAACGGAATTGGCGAGTATCCCGTGCGCTTCGCCCTCGATCGCGATCACGTTCGTCAACCCCACTAGGCCGGCTTTCGCTGCGGCGTAGTGAGCCTCCATCGGCTGGCCGAAGATCCCGGCGGAGGACGAGATGAACACGAATCTTCCGCCCCCGTTGTTGCGCATCGCGCGATACGCGGGCTGAGAGAGAAAGAAGCCGCCGTCGAGATGCACGCGCAGCATGCGGGTCCACTCGTCGGCCGTGAGGTCTTCGAATGCCGTACTGCCGAAGATTCCCGCGTTGCTGACGACTGCGTCGAGCCGCCCGAATGCGCCGACAGCAGCGTCGATAATCGCTTGGCCGCCGGCGGGGCTGTCTACCGAGTCATAGGAGGCGATTGCCGTGCCGCCCGCTTTTTTGATCTCGTCGACCACTTCGTCGGCGACACCGGAGTCGGCGCCGTCGCCGTGCATCGATCCGCCCAGGTCGTTCACCACCACCGAAGCGCCGCGGTGTGCCAGGTCCAGCGCATACAGCCGACCGAGTCCGCGTCCGGCGCCGGTTACTACCGCCACTTGGCCGGTGAAGTCAATCATGTTGTGCTCCTGAGCAAGTACGACCGACAGCCTGATCGATTGAAACCGCAGGTGGAACCGGACCCTACGCCGGAACAGATATTTGGTCAACCAGCCTCGCGAGCCCTCGTGGGACCTCGCCCAGCCCGCTTCGGTAGGACGTTTGACGTCGCCGCGCTCGCCACGTTAGGGTCCGAACAAATCTTAGGTTTACTGCTACCCGTGCCGACGGAGATGAGTTGTCCAACCAAAGCGCCGCGAGGCCGACGAAGCATGCCAGGAGGCTCGCCTCGGATCTGGACGACCGGGCACAACGTGCACGTCAAGGCACCACCCGCACGTTGCATGTTGCCAATCGGCTAGTTTCCAGTAAGGCTCTCCGGTGGGATGAGTCACTAGTGAACGAGTCAGAAGAGGGCTGAACAAAAATGGCTGACACTGTAAAGGTCCGGTTCGAGCCGAAGATGATGATCGACGGCAAGCTCGTCGACGGCCAGGCCGGATCCTTCACCAACATCAACCCGGCGACGGAGGAGTCGCTCGGCGAGGTGTCCGACGCGTCGAAAGAGGATATGCACCGGGCCATCGACGCCGCCCGACGCGCCTTCGACGAGACCGACTGGTCGACCAACAAGGAACTGCGCAAGCGCTGCCTGCTGCAGCTGCACGAGGCGATCGAGTCCGAGATCGACGAGCTGCGCGAGGAACTGATCCTCGAGGTCGGCTCGCCCCGGGCCATCACCTTTGGGCCCCAGCTTGATGCCCCACTGGAAGATGGGCTGAAGTACCCGGCCAGGCTGATCGACGAATACGCCTGGGAGACCGATCTGGGCGACAAGGTGATCAGCCTTACCGGCACCCTGACCACCCGCAAGGTCTGGCGCGAGCCGGTCGGCGTGGTCGGCGCGATCGTGCCGTGGAACTTCCCGTTCGAAGTCACCCTGAACAAGCTCGGCCAGGCGTTGGGCACCGGCAACACCGTGGTACTCAAGCCGGCACCGAACACCCCTTTCAACGCGAACCGGCTGGGCCGGCTAATCGCCGAAAAGACCGACATCCCGGCCGGTGTCGTCAATGTGGTCACCGCATCCGATCACTTCGTGGGTGAGGAACTGACACTGTCACCCAAGGTCGACCTGATCTCGTTCACCGGCTCGACGGTGGTCGGCAAGCGGATCATGGAAAAGGGTGCGGCCACGATGAAGCGGCTGTTCCTGGAGCTCGGCGGCAAGTCGGCCAGCATCGTGCTGGAGGATGCGGACTTCGGCACGGCATGCATGGTCGGCATCGCGCCGTGCATGCACGCCGGTCAGGGTTGCGCCAACCCGACCCGGCTGCTGTTGCCGCGGTCCCGCTACGACGAAGGCGTCGAGATCCTCAAGAACATCTACGAGAACGTCACGTGTGGCGACCCGCAGGACCCCGGCACGCTGTGCGGCCCAGTGATTTCGGAGCGGCAGTTCGAGCGGGTGACGGGCTACATCCAGAAGGGCGTGGACGAGGGCGCCACGGCGCTGGTCGGGGGCCCCGGTGCGGCCACTGGTTTCGACAAGGGATATTACGTCCGCCCAACGCTTTTCATCAATGTCGACAACAAGATGACCATTGCCCAGGAGGAGATCTTCGGGCCGGTGCTTTCGGTCATTCCGTTCGACGACGAGGAGGACGCGATCCGGATCGCCAACGACAGCGTGTACGGGTTGGCCGGCAACGTGTTTTCGGGTTCCCTCGAGCGCGCGCTGTCGGTGACCCGCCGGATCAAGGCCGGCTTCATGGGTGTCAACGGTGGCGCGCCGTACGGCGCCGACACACCGTTCGGCGGCTACAAGGAGAGCGGTGTGGGACGCCAGAACGGGATCGTCGGGTTCGACCAGTACACCGAGGTCAAGTCGGTGGCCTACCCCGCGGTGTAAGGGATTGCTCAGGCGCGGGTGCGGTGGCGATGCGGGCAAGTCGCGACTTTGTATTCGCCGCCGTCGCGGATGAGCGACGGCAGATGGCCGGTCTGCTGGAAGGCTTGGACGCCGTACAGCTGGCGACACCCAGCTTGTGCGCTGGCTGGGACGTCAAGACCGTGGCCGCCCATGTCGTAAGTACGGTCGTGGACGGCACGCCAGCTTTTCTACGGGAGGCCGTACGTCGGGGGAGCATGGCTCGCGCGATCGATGAGCTGGCGCGCCGCCGGGCGCAGCTGCCGGCCACCGAGATCGTCGTCAATTTGTATCAGTGTGCGGACCGCCGAATCAGCCCTCCATTGTTCGGTCCGCTGGACCCGCTTGCAGATGTCCTGGTGCACGGTGCCGATATCGGGATCCCACTCGGCCTTCCCTTTCGGCCCGACCCGGAGCTCGCGGCGCTGGCGATGGACTTCTTGACCGGCCTGTGGCCGTTCGGCTTCGTTCCGGTGCGTCGACTGCGTGGGATCAGTTTGCGCCCCAACGATATTTGCCGGGTGTGGGGCAGCGGTGCGGAAATCCGCGGGCCGGTGGGCGCCCTGATGATGGCGGTCTGTGGGCGAACGGCGCTATTGGACCTGCTCAAGGGGCCAGGATTGCCGCAACTGCGTCGCCGGCTGCCTGGCTGACACCCCGACGGTCCGGGCCGCGATGTCACCCCCCGCATCTCGATCGGCTTGACCTAATATTTGTTCAGCTCTAGATTGTGGGCATAGGCCACGTCGCTCAGGCTGATGTGCACGGGGGTGGTTACAAAATGCCTAGGAGCTCTTTGACTAATTTCGAATCGGTCGACTTCTTCACCGACGCGTCCTTGATCCCCGATCCGTATCCCTATTTCGATCACCTGCGCCAGCACTGCCCGGTCATGCCGAAGGCCGAGCAGGGTGTCGTGGCCATAACGGGGCACCAGGAAGCTCTGGCGGTGTACAAAGACCCATCGTTCTCTTCGTGTGTTTCTGTTGCGGGACCATTTTCCGGCCTGCCGTTCGAGCCCGAGGGTGAGGACATCGGCGAATTGATCGAGGCGCATCGGTCGCAGATCCCCATGAGCGAGCACATCGTCACCCAGGATCCCCCGGAGCACACGCGGACACGGGGGCTGCTCAGCCGCCTGCTGACGCCCAAGCGGCTCAAGGAAAACGAAGACTTCATGTGGCGGCTCGCCGATCAGCAGCTGGACGAATTCGTTTCCCGCGGCAGTTGCGAGTTCCTCGATGATTACGCCAGACCATTTTCGGGATTGGTGATCGCCGATCTGCTCGGAGTTCCGCCCGAAGACCACCAGGTGTTCCGAGCGGTCTTCTCCGGCCAGGTGGTTGGTGATATCGAGGACGAT
>Ga0208987_1000075_pt1 | contig 22102 bp, 24 predicted proteins | sample MedBloCARef_O2_FD_187845 | JGI IMG/M metagenome (GOLD analysis project Ga0208987, IMG submission 187845) | Forest soil microbial communities from El Dorado National Forest, California, USA - Mediterranean Blodgett CA Ref_O2 (SPAdes) (version 2) | ecosystem: Environmental > Terrestrial > Soil >... | reverse complement strand
CCCGGGGAAAGGCCATGAGCCACAACGAGATCGACACGTTGGATTTCTATAGCTACGAGCACCTACTCGGCGACGAAGAGCGCGAACTGCTGCACGCGGTGCGCAAGTTCATGACCACCGACGTGGCGCCGCTTCTGCTCGAGCACTGGTCGCGCGCCACTTTTCCGTTCGAGATCCTGCCCGGCATGCGTGAGCTGGGCATCGCAGGCCTGCCGTACCACGGTTACGGCTGCAGCGGGCGCCGCTACCTGCTCGACGGGATGATCGCGATGGAACTGGCCCGCACGGACTGCTCGATCGCGACCTTCAACGGCGTGCACGCCGGGCTGGCGATGGGATCGATCTATCTCTGCGGTTCCGACGAGCAACGGCAACGATTCCTGCCCGCGATGGCACGCTACGACACGATCGGTTCGTTCGGGCTGACTGAACCGGACGTCGGTTCGGGGGCCTCGGGTGGGTTGCAGACCACCGCGCGCCGCGTCGGGGACAGCTGGATTCTCAACGGCCAGAAGAAGTGGATCGGCAATGCCCCCTTCGGGGACCTGACCGTCATCTGGGCCAAAGATGTCACCGGTGGGCAGGTGAAAGGTTTTGTGGTGCAGAACTCTTCGCGAGGGTTCACCGTCGAGAAGCAGATGCACAAAATCGCGCTGCGAATCGTCCAGAACGGCCTCATCACCCTGGACAACGTCATCATCGACGAGTCCGACCGGCTGCAGCGCGCCACGTCCTTCAAAGACACCGCCGAGGTGCTGCGGATGACCCGCGCCGGAGTGGCGTGGATGGCGGTCGGCTGTGCGATGGGAGCTTACGAGAATGCGTTGGCCTACGCGCATAGCCGCCAGCAATTCGGTCGGCCGATCGGCGGATTCCAACTGGTGCAGGATCTGCTGGTGCGGATGCTCGGCAACGTCACATCGTCCTACGGATTGTGCGTGCGGCTGTCACAGCTGCAAGACGAGGATCGGGCCGAGGATCGACACTCATCGCTGGCGAAGGCGTTTTGCACCGTGCGGATGCGCGAAACCGTGGGCTGGGCGCGCGAACTACTCGGTGGCAACGGAATCCTGTTGGAACACAACGTCGGTCGCTTCGTCGCCGACGCTGAAGCGATCTACTCCTACGAGGGCACGCGGGAGATGAACACCTTGATCGTCGGGCGTTCGTTGACCGGTCTGAGCGCTTTCGTCTAAACCCGTGCAGTAACGGCCACGGCCACGTCGTGGTCGAGCCTCCGAATTTAGTCGAGCGCGCTGCGGGGGACCGTCGGTTGTGCGGCGCCGTTCGGTGCGTATACCGCGCAGGTCGCTGAACGTCGCTCTGACGAGTCAGATAAACTGGGACCCCGGAAAGTCGATCACACCTCGATCGCACGCCGACACGTCCATTGAATCTGACTCTCAAAGGTTGTGCCTTGTCCTCAAAGGAAAACGAAACTCGCGGCTTGAAGCCGCATTTCGAGGACGTGCAGGCGCACTATGACCTGTCCGACGACTTCTTCGCGCTCTTCCTGGATCCGACACGCACCTATAGCTGTGCCTATTTCGAGCGCGATGACATGTCCCTCGAAGAGGCCCAGCTCGCCAAGGTCGATCTCTCGCTCGGCAAGCTCGGGCTGCAACCCGGTATGACGTTGCTCGACGTCGGCTGTGGGTGGGGCACCACGATCGTTCGCGCGCTCGAGCGTTACGACGTCAACGTCGTCGGGTTGACGCTGAGCCGCAATCAGCAGGCGCACGTACAGCAGCGTCTGGAAAAGCATTCGTCCGCGCGAACCAAGCGTGTGCTGCTGCAGGGCTGGGAGCAGTTCGACGAGAAGACCGACCGCATCGTGTCAATCGGCGCCTTTGAGCACTTCGGACGCGACCGATACGACGAATTCTTCAAAACCGCCTACCAGGCGCTTCCCGCCGACGGGGTGATGATGTTGCACACCATCATCAAGCCCAGCGACGAGGAGTTCGTCGAGCGCGGCCTGCCTATCACCATGACCAAGCTGCGCTTCGTGAAGTTCATCATGGAAGAGATTTTCCCGGGCGGAGACCTGCCCAGCGCCAAGATCGTCGAAGAACACGCTAAGCGCGCCGGCTTCACCGTCAAGCTGGTCCAGCCGCTGCGTCTGCACTACGCCCGCACCCTGGACAACTGGTCTGCCGCGCTCGAGGCGCGCCGCGACGAGGCCATCGCGATTCAATCGCAAGAGGTCTACGACCGCTACATGAAGTATCTGACCGGTTGCGCCGACCTATTCCGCGAGGGCTACACCGACGTCGCGCAATTCACGCTCACCAAAGGCTGACCGTTAGACCTGTTTGTATTAAGGCCCGGTGTAGCCCGGGGGGTTGACGCCCTCGACCCAGAAGTCTTCGCCGAGTTGGGCGCCCGGCACGCAGTTATACGCCGACAAGTCGCTAACCCCGGATTCGAGCAGCACGTCCTCGCACAGCAACGTGTTGCCGGTGTACTCGCGGGCGGGCTTGTTGAGGACGACGTAGGCCGCGTCGGAGTACACCTCCGGCTTGCGGGCGCGGCCCATCGCCTCGTCACCGCCGAGCAGGTTCTGCACCGCGGCGGTGGCCACCAGGGTGCGCGGCCACAACGTGTTCGACGCGATGCCCTCGTCGCGCATCTCCTCGGCGATCCCCAACGCGCACAGCGTCATGCCGAACTTGGCCATCATGTACGCCGTCGGCTTCAGCCATTTGCTGTCCAGCAGCACTGGCGGCGACAGCGTCAGGATGTGCGGGTTCTCCCGGCCCTTCATATGGGGGATACACGCTTGCGACACTGCATAGGTGCCGCGGACCTGGATGCCGTTCATCAAGTCGAACCGCTTCATCGGGACATCGGTGATCGACCCCAGGTTGATCGCCGACGCGTTGTTGACGCAGATGTCGATGCCGCCGAACTGCTCGACGGCCTTGGCCACCGCCGATTCGACGGAATCCGGGTCGCGCACGTCCCCAACGATCGGCAGCGCCTGGCCGCCCGCGTCCTCGAGCTCTTTGGCGGCCGTGTACACCGTGCCCTCCAGCTTCGGGTGCGGCTCGGCGGTCTTGGCGATAAGGGCGATGCTGGCCCCGTCTTGTGCAGCGCGTTTGGCGATCGCAAGGCCAATTCCGCGGCTGGCGCCCGAGATGAACATGGTCTTACCTTTGAGGGACATGGCGCCACACTAACGCCCAGATCGCGCCGGTTGAAGTGCGGGATATTGTCATGACCCCTACGGTTCCAACCGCCATCCCACACCAGCCGCCGGAAATAGCCCGTCGGTTGGCGCTGTTGATTCAAGCGGTCTCTGATGCAGGTGTGGGCGACCCGGCAAACTAATGTCGGCCGCAGCCTCTAGATTGGGAGGAGGGAGTCGGGTGTCAACGGCGACGAGTGTGTTGAGCGAAGAGCGGCTGGATCGCTTCTTTGCGAATTCGATGTCGTTAGCGGTGCTGTCCGGCGACACCGCAACAGAAGGGACCGTGTTAATCGAGATGGACGACATCGACGAAGCGACCGGTCCAGGCGAAGTCGAGGTCGGGCCGCCCCGGGAAACCGACGCCGAGCTGACCGCGCGTTTCGAGCGCGATGCGATTCCGCTGCTGGATCAGCTCTACGGTGGCGCGCTGCGCATGACGCGCAATCCCGCCGACGCGGAGGATCTGCTGCAGGAGACGATGGTGAAGGCCTATGCGGGCTTTCGCTCGTTCCGCGCCGGCACCAACCTCAAGGCGTGGCTGTATCGGATCTTGACCAACACCTATATCAACAGCTATCGCAAGAAGCAGCGCCAGCCTGCGGAGTATCCGACTGAAGCAATCACCGACTGGCAGTTGGCGGCAAACGCCGAGCACACTTCAACCGGCCTTCGTTCGGCTGAGGTCGTGGCCCTCGAGGGACTGCCGGACACCGAAATCAAGGCGGCCTTGCAGGCGTTGCCCGAAGAATTCCGGATGGCCGTCTACTACGCCGACGTCGAAGGTTTTCCGTACAAAGAGATCGCCGAGATCATGGACACGCCGATAGGAACGGTGATGTCGAGGTTGCATCGCGGCAGACGGCAGTTGCGTAGTCTATTGGCCGATGTGGCCAAGGAACGCGGCTTCACCCGCGGTCAGCAAGCGCACGAGGAGGTGCCGTCATGAGCAAGCTCTCGCCCGGTGACCCCTCGGCAGGTGCGGACCAGCGGATGAAGGCCGAGTGCGCCGAATTGATCGCAGAAGTATGGACGTTGCTCGACGGTGAATGCACCGCCGAGACGCGTCAAAAGTTGAAGCAGCATCTCGACGAGTGCCCGCCGTGCCTGCGGATCTTCGGGATCGAAGAGCAATTCAAGGCGCTGATCGCAACTAAATGCAGCGGCGAAAGGGCCCCGGAGGGCCTGAGAGAGCGCCTGCGGCTCGAAATCCGCCGCACCACCATCATTCGCGACGCGCGGTAGCGCGCCGAGCGAGCAAGACTACCGGCGCCTAGGCGTTGGGTCGCTTGCCGTGGTTGGCCTTGTTGTGCTTGCGGTCACGCTTCTTGCGGCCTCGCTTGGCCATCGGAAAACCTCCGTCGTTCGTCATGATCCGGGCGCTTGGGCGCCCGTCGGGTTGGTGTCCAGTCTCTCATGGCGCGTTTCACGCGCTGCTGGCCGCTGTGTGTTCTGCTCTTGTGGTTCGATATACATGAGCCTGAGGAAAGCCTGGACCAGCAGCCAGCATGCGACGTGGCCGAAAAGAGTGGGGTGAAGATGGCCGAGGATGTTCGAGCCGAGATTGTGGCCAGCGTGCTCGAAGTCGTTGTCAACGAAGGCGACGAGATCGGCAAGGGCGACATCGTGGTGCTGCTGGAATCCATGAAGATGGAGATCCCCGTCCTGGCCGAGGTCGGCGGCACGGTGAGCAAAGTGAGCGTCGCGGTGGGCGATGTCATACAAGCGGGCGACCTCATCGCCGTTATCAGCTAGTCGTTGGACGTCCCAGACCTACCACCGGGTGACAACGCGGAAGTGATTGATGTCCACTCTCGGTGATCTTCTTGCCGAACACACGGTGCTACCGGGCAACGCGGTGGATCACCTGCATGCGGTGGTCGGGGAGTGGCAGCTGCTGGCCGACCTGTCCTTCGCCGACTATTTGATGTGGGTGCGCCGCGACGACGGTGTGCTGGTGTGCGTGGCGCAATGTCGCCCGACCACCGCGCCCACGGTCCTGCAGACCGATTCGGTCGGCAGCGTCGTGGCCGCCGATCGATTGCCGCTCGTCGCCGAAACCTTCGCTTCCGGCACCGCGCAATGGGAAAGCGCTGCAATCCAAGAACATTCGTGGCCACTGCCCGGACCGCATGTCACGGCCTCCCCGATCCGCTACGGCGAGCAGGTGGTAGCGGTGCTGACGCAGCACCAAACCTCGCCGGCGGATCACGAACACTCGGGCCACCTGGAGACCGCCTATCGGGACTGCGCCGGCGAGCTCGTTCTCATGCTGGCGGAGGGCACCTTTCCCGACGTGCGAGACGTCGCCATGTCGCGTTCCACACCTCGGGTGGGCGACGGATTCATCCGCCTCGACGTCGACGGCGTGGTCGCCTACGCCAGTCCCAACGCCTTGTCCGCCTACCACCGCATGGGCCTGACCAGCGAGCTGGAGGGCCACAACCTCATCGGAATCACCCGGCCGCTGATCTCCGACTCCTTCGAAGCCCAGGAGGTCGCTGAGCACGTGCAGGACCTGCTGGCCGGCGGCAAGAGCATGCGGATGGAGTTCGACGCCGGCGGCGCCACGGTGCTGCTGCGGACATTGCCGCTGGTGGTGCTCGGTCGCAGCGCCGGCGCGGCGATTCTGATCCGCGACGTGACCGAGGTGAAGCGGCGCGACCGCGCCCTGATCTCGAAGGACGCCACGATCCGCGAAATCCACCACCGGGTGAAGAACAACCTGCAAACCGTGGCGGCGCTGCTGCGCCTGCAGGCCCGCCGCACGGCCAACGCCGAAGGCCGCGAGGCGCTGATCGAATCGGTGCGCCGGGTGTCCTCGATCGCCCTGGTCCACGACGCGTTGTCGATGTCGGTGGACGAGCAGGTCAACCTCGACGAGGTCATCGACCGGATCGTGCCGATCATGAACGACGTGGCCTCGGTGGACAGGCCGATTCGGATCAACCGGGTCGGCGATCTCGGCGTGCTGGACTCCGACCGCGCCACGGCATTGATCATGGTGATCACCGAGCTCGTGCAGAACGCGATCGAGCACGCGTTCGACCCGGCGGTCAGCGAAGGGTCGGTGACGATTCGCGCCGAGCGTTCGGCGCGCTCGCTCGACGTCGTGGTGCACGACGACGGACGTGGACTCCCCGAAGGATTCAATCTGGAGAAATCCGACAGTCTGGGCCTGCAGATCGTGCGGACCCTGGTGGCGGCGGAGCTCGACGGCACATTGGGGATGCGGGAAGCGCCGCACGGCGGCACCGATGTGGTGCTGCAGGTGCCGATTGGTCGCCGCGCCCGGTTACTGCTGTAATGCCCGACGCAACAGTGCGGCCCCGACATGTTGTCGGGGCCGCACTGTTAGGGAATCTGCGATCAGACTCCGCTGCGAGCCTTTGTCCGGGCGTTGCGACGTTTCAGTGCACGCCGCTCGTCTTCACTCATGCCGCCCCAGACGCCCGAGTCCTGCCCGGTATTCAGAGCCCAACCCAGGCACTCTGTGGTTACCGCACACCGATTGCAGACTATTTTCGCGTCAGCGATCTGCGCGAGCGCGGGCCCGCTGTTCCCTACTGGGAAGAACAGCTCCGGGTCCTCGTCGCGACACACCGCCCTGTGGCGCCAATCCATAAGTCCTTGCTCCTCACTATGTGCGCAGCATCGCGCACTCGCGTTTATTCTTCGGCTCTTAACGCTTGCACGAGTAAGGGTCAGTAACCCCTACGTAACTCCCTGCATGCAACCTTCCGATCGTTTCACAGGCTCAACAGATGTCAATAGCGTGAGTTCGCGCGTGTGCTATCTCACTTTGATCAAGGCGCTGCCGGGCCCTTATTCCGTTGTACTACACTCACCGGCTACTTTCGACAGAAAATTTTGTGTGGTTCGCCGCCCGGGTTTTCGTCTCCGCCGATCAAAAGGGTCGCTGTTGCGGTGGGGCGGCGACCGCGAGCGCCTCTCGAACCGCCCGGAACGTCATGGTCTCGCGCAGGCCCAGGTACTCGCCGTCGAATTGGCTGGCGACCGGAGCGCCGGGCGAGCTGATTCGCAGGCAGGGCGCGTCGTCGTCCCGGACTAACTGTTTGGCTTGTGGATTCGGGCGCTTCGACAGAATCTGGCGCAGCAGTCGCAACGTCGGAAACGTCTTCATCTCGGTCAGGGCGAACACACCGAGGCCCGATTCGAAACTGCAGCCCGGATTGGTCACCATCGGCCTGCTGTTGCTGTAGGTCCACGGGGTGGTGTTGGAGACCCAAGCGAAGTGCACGCCCGAGACGGGATCGCGGCCGGGCAGCTCCAGGGTCAGGCTTGGTTCGCGCCGGGCGAAGCCGATCGTGACGGGAATGGCCACCCGCCAATAACGCAACGGCGTCACCTTGATGCCCTTGTCGCGTCGGGCTTCGACTCCCGCGACTACCTCCGCATCTACGCCCATTCCCGCGTTGATCACGGCCCACTGCTCCCCGCAGTCGATCAGGCTGATGCGACGCCACGTCTGATTCCGGCGGTAGTCATCGATCAATTGGATGAGCTGGTTGGTGGCAGCGACCGGATCTCGGGAAATACCCAGCGACCTGGCCAGCACATTGGCCGAACCGCCGGGCACCACCGCGACCGCGGGGATGTGTCCAGACGGCGCCGCCGCGCCGGGTCGGCCAAGCATTCCGTTGACCACCCCGCTCACCGTTCCGTCACCGCCGTGCACGACGACCAGGTCCACTCCGTCGGCGACGGCGGCTTGCCCGAGTTCGGTGCCGTGGCCGCGGTGGTTGGTGTGTTCGACAGTGAGTTCAAGACGGCTCTTGAGGGCATGGGCCAGCAGATCGCGCCCCGCCGGTGTGGTGGAAGTGGCTGTTGGATTCACGATCAGCACCGCGCGCATGATGCACGAGCTTAGGCCGCGCGAGGGCGTGGGCGCTGAAGCGGCCCGAGCCCGGCCGCGCGCAGCGTGACTACGCTGACGCTGTGACGCCGACCGCCCCATCCGCCGTGCGAAGCGCGGGATTGATCGTCGTGGCGCAGGGCGTAGCCGCGCTGGTGATGGCCGCGGTTTTGGTGGTGCGTGCGGTCGCCGGGGCCGATCAGCACGTGGTCAACGGACTGGGTACCGCGGGCTGGTTCGTCGTGGTTGGCGGTGTGGTCCTTGCCGCCGGACGCGCGCTGGCGCTCGGCAAGCGCTGGGGTCGCGGGTTGGCGGTGTTTTCGCAGCTGTTGGTGTTGCCGGTGGCGTGGTACCTCGCGGTGGGCTCGCAGCAACCGGTGTTCGGGATTCCGGTGGCCGTCGTGGCGCTGACGGTGCTGGTCCTGCTGTTCAGTCCCGCGGCGCTGCGGTGGGCCGGCGGCGGCGATCAGCTCGGTCCGGCGAGCCCGGCCAAAGACGTTCCGGACAGCCGATAGGTCGTCCAATCCTGTTGCGGCACTGCGCCAACGCCGTCGTAAAGCGCGATGGCATCTGAGTTCCAATTCAGCACCGCCCAGGACAATCGGGTGTAGCCGTTCCCGACGCATTCGGCCGCCAGCGCCGCCAGCAGTGCACGGGCCAGCCCGCGGCGGCGAAACCCGGGCCGGACAAACAAGTCTTCGAGATAAATGCCCGCGACGCCGTCCCAGGTGGAGAAGCTGAGAAACCACAACGCCATCGCGGCGATCTCACCGTCAACTTCGGCGACGTGTCCGAATACCGTTGGCAAATCAGCGAAAAGTGCCGCCAGAACCTGACTTTCGGTGACCGTGCATTGCTCGGGGGCACGTTCGAATTCGGCCAGCCCGTGAATCATGTCGGTGATATCGGCGACGTCTTCGAGTCTGGCGCGGCGAATGCTCATTGCTGCACCCCCAGCGCATTCAGAATGGTGGCGAATTTCGTTGTGGTTTCCTCGACTTCGTCATCGGGATCTGATTCGGCGACGATGCCGCCGCCGGCATGTGCCAGGGCGCTTCGACGATCTGCGGACAACTGCGCGCAGCGGATGGACACCACCCAGCGGCCGTCGCCGTTGGCATCGCACCAGCCCACCGCCCCGGCGTAGAAACCCCGATCGCCTTCCAGTTCGGCGATGAGCTCGGCGGCGGCCCGGGCCGGCACCCCGCCGACCGCCGGAGTGGGATGCAGCGCCAACGCCAGATCGATTGCGGTAGTTGAGGTATCGCGCAACCGGCCGCTGATCGGTGTGCACAGATGCCAGACCGCCGCGGTGTGGCTCAGTTGCGGCTCCGCTGCGATGGTTAAGTCGTCGCACAGCGGTTCCAGAGCGACTCGCATCGCGTCGATGACCAACTGATGTTCATGACGGTCCTTGGCCGACCCGGCCAGCGCGGCGCCGTTGGCGGCGTCGAGTTCCGGGTCGGCGGCACGAGGGGCCGAACCGGCGTAGGGCTGACAGATCACCCGGTCGCCGGAGCGCGCGACCAGAAGCTCGGGGCTGGCGCCGATCAGGGCCGCACCCGCGTAATCGTCGCCGGCGGCGGTCAGGTCGACGAGATAGCCGTAGGCGCCCGGATCCGCAGTGACGAGCCGGCGCAGCACGACGCGGGCATCCAGTGCGCCATCGGCGACCAGTTGCAGCGCGCGGGCCAGCACCACCTTCGTCAGCGAGGTGTCGCGCGCCCCCAGTTGGTCGCGCGCCCGGCTGATCCGGGCACGGTAGTCGGCCGGCGGCGGAACGGCGGCGACGATGCGCACCGCCGGCAGCGGGCCCGTCGGCCAGTCAGGCAGCCCATCGGTGCGCAGCACGGTGCCAGGCACCAGCAACGCTGCGGGCTGGTCCACGTCGAAAGGCAAGGCACCCAACATGATTGATGCCGATCCCGAGTGCAGTGCGGCCTGCGCCGCGCGCACGTCGCAGTAGCGCTTCTGTACTCCGTCGGCGATCAGCGTGCCGGCCGTCCCGCACAGCACGAACGGTGGTTCGGGCGAACTCACCCGCTTGTGCTCGGCTGACCGGTCAGCCCCAGCGCAAGGAGCTGCCGTATCCCGTGCTCGAAGCCACACATCGCGATCGAGGCGGTGCGCATCCCGAATCGGCGGCCCTCGACGAGCGGAAACTCGACCCAGCGGGTGATCACCGCGCGGGAGAAGTGGCCGTGGCTGACGAACACCACGTCGCGCGATTCCAGGTATTGCAGCGCCATCGCGATCGCCCGGTCCGCACGATCGCTGACCTGCGCGACGCTCTCGCCACCGGGGCAGCCGTGCGTCCACACCAGCCAATCGGGGACGGTCTTGCGGATCGTTTCGGTTGTGACGCCTTCGTATTCGCCGTAATCCCACTCGGCGAGCAGGGGAGATATGTCGTCGACGGGCAGGCCAGCCAGCTCGGCAGTGTCCACGGCGCGGTGCCGCGGGCTGCTGATCACCAGCGGGTTGTCGAGGCCCAGCCCATTGAGCACACCGCCCGCCAACTTGGCCTGCGTGCGGCCGTTCTCGGTCAGATCGATCTCGGAGCTACCGGTGTGCTGGCCCGAGAGCGACCACTCGGTCTCGCCATGACGGAGCAGAAGTAGCCGGTGACTGTGCACGCCCATGCTCAGTGATTCTGCCGGAGACTCCCACGCCCGTCGCACTAGCACCCGGCTCAGAACGTGCCAGGATGGCAGGTGTGACACAACTGCGGATACTGGCGGTGGCCAACCAGAAGGGTGGCGTGGCCAAGACGACGACGGTCGCCTCGTTGGGCGCGGCGATGGTGGAAAGCGGCCGTCGAGTGCTGCTTGTCGATCTGGATCCGCAGGGTTGTTTGACCTTCTCGCTTGGCCACGACCCCGACAAGTTGCCGGTGTCCGTGCACGAGGTACTGCTCGGTGACATCGAGCCGAACGCCGCGCTGGTCACCACCCTTGAAGGAATGACGTTGCTGCCGGCCAACATTGACCTCGCCGGGGCCGAGGCGATGCTGCTGATGCGGGCGGGCCGCGAGTATGCGCTCAAACGTGCGCTGGCCAAAGTCGCGGATCAGTTCGACGTGGTCATCCTCGACTGCCCGCCGTCGCTGGGCGTGCTGACCCTCAACGGATTGACGGCTGCCGATGAGGTCATCGTGCCGCTGCAATGCGAGACGCTGGCACATCGCGGCGTCGGCCAATTCCTGCGCACCGTTCACGATGTCCAGCAGATCACCAACCCGAATCTGCGGCTGCTGGGCGCATTGCCGACGCTCTACGACTCGCGCACCACCCACACCCGCGATGTGCTGCTCGACGTCTCCGACCGCTACGACCTACCGGTGCTCGCGCCGCCGATTCCGCGCACAGTGCGCTTCGCCGAGGCCAGTGCTTCGGGTTCGTCGGTGATGTCCGGACGTAAGAACAAAGGCGCGGTGGCCTACTCCCAGCTGGCCAAGTCGTTGATCAAGCACTGGAAATCCGGCAAGCCGCTGCCGACGTACGCCGTCGAGGTCTAGCGACACCGTCAGCCGAGGGCCACCACGGTGTTGCCTCGCTGTTCGAACACTCTGGAGCCCGAAACGGCGGGAATCACGGGCGAATTGCCGGACGCCCGGTTCACCGGGATGTAGCGCTCGTTGGCACCACTGATCGGGTCATAGACCCCGATGGCGCCCGTCACCGGAATGAGCAGCTTGCCCCCCATCATCGCGCCGGGCCCCAGCGGGACCGTGGTCTCGCCCGCGGCGATGGTGTAGCGCAGCGTCAGGGTGCTCGTCTCGAACACCATGACCGAATCGCCGGTCCACCAGGTCGTCACGTTGCCCGCCTGCGCCGCCGCCGCCGAGCCAGACGGCGGCTTGGGCAGCAGGGTGCTTGACACCGTGGCGCCGGTCTCGTCGATCACGTCGACGCGGGGCTGCGGCACCGGCACATAGACGGCGGTGTTGTTCTCCCGCACGGCCAGCACGCGGGCACCCGAATTCACCTTGACCCCCGGTTCGGCCACGGCGTGTTGTTGAGGTTCGTCGTCCTCTTTGCCCGGACGTAACAGCACCAGCTGCAGGTCGTCGGAGTTCGCGCACCTCTCCAGCACCGAGACCGCCGACGAGCTGGCCGCCGCCGAGACCAGCTTGCATCCCGAGTTCAGTCCCCGCGACGACGGTTTAACCCGGGCGTCGGTCTCGCCGTAGGCCAGCATCCGGACCATGTCGGAGCGCCACAGTTCCAGGCGGGTGTCGCCGGCCGACAGCACCGTCGTCCCGTCAGAGGAGAGCTGGACGTGTGGATCGGCGTAGCTACTGCGAGCGTTCCCGCGTCGGCCGGTGGACCCGTCGAGGGTGCTGACCTGACCGCAGCCGCGGTCGTCTGAGTAGACCGCGACGGCGTAGCGGTAGAGCCACGACACCCCGCACAGCTCGGTGTCGCGGGCGTAGCTCCAGCGGATCTGGCCGGTGCCTGGGTCGCGTCCGTCCACCTCGCGCCCGTCACCGGTAACGACCGTGCCGCCGACCACCACCGGCGCCGTCGTGGCCGGGCTGGTGGCAGTCCACAGCTGCTTCAGGGCGGCCGGCACTTCCCGGGCCGGCGTCGGGTTGGGTGCCGAAACGATGGCCGGCCGGCTGATGGTGGCCCGGGCGTCGCTGGTCCACCAGATCAGTGATGCCGCAGCGGCGACTACAACCGCGATCGCCGCGGCGGCCAGAAGGTCGCCTTTGGTGCGGCGTTCGGGTTTGACCATGCGCCGGCGCGGACTCAGTTGGAGGGCGCGGAGGCGGCGGTGCTTTCAGTCGGCTTGCGACGGCGGCGACGACGCCGGTTGGTCGCGCCGTTAGTGGACGCGGCGGCCGTCGGGGCCTCGGCGGCGGCTTCACCGTTGGTGCTCGCGGGCGCGGTGCCGGCGGTGTGTCCGGTGGCGGCCTGGCCGCCACGAGTACGCCGACGGGTGCCGGAGCGGCTACTCGCCGGCTTCTGGCCGTCGGACTGGATCCGGGTTTCACCCTCGCGACGCTTGACCGGCGATTTACGCGCCGCGCCGACGGTGCCGGTTGCCTCGGTCGGGATGCCCAGCTCTTCGTACAGGTGCGGCGAGTTGGAGTAGGTCTCGACGGGATCGGGGGTGTTCAGGCCCAGCGCTTTGTCGATCATCGTCCATCGGGGCAGCTCGTCCCAGTCGACGAGAGTGACCGCGATGCCGGTCTTGCCCGCGCGGCCGGTGCGGCCGATGCGGTGCACGTAGGCCTGCTCGTCCTCGGGGATCTGGTAGTTGATGACGTGGGTGATGTCGTCGATGTCGATACCGCGGGCGGCGACGTCGGTGGCGACCAGCACGTCGACCTCGCCGGTGCGGAACGCCTTGAGCGCCTTCTCCCGGGCGATCTGCCCGAGATCACCGTGCACCGCGCCGACCTTGAAGCCGCGCTCGGCCAGCTCGTCAGCGACCTTCTGGGCGGTGCGCTTGGTGCGGGTGAAGATCATCGTCGCGCCGCGGCCGTCGGCCTGCAGCACGCGGCTGACCATCTCCACCTTGTCCAGCGCGTGGGCGCGGAAGGCGAACTGCTCAGTGGTGTCGTGCGTGGCGGAAGATTGCGGGGCCTCGGCGCGGATGTGCGTCGGCTGCTTCATGAACGTCCGGGCCAACGTGATGATGGGGTCCGGCATGGTCGCCGAGAAGAGCATTGCCTGACGCTCGACCGGGATCTGCTTGAGGATCCGCTCGATGTCGGGCAGGAAGCCCAGGTCCAGCATCTCGTCGGCCTCGTCGAGCACCAGCACCGAGAGCCCGCCCAGCTGCAGGTGGCCCTGCTGGGACAGGTCGAGCAGTCGGCCCGGAGTGCCCACCACGACGTCGGCACCGGTGCGCAGCGCCTCGATCTGCGGCTCGTAGGCCCGTCCGCCGTAGATGGAGACCACGGCGAGAGGGCGGTCGCCCTCGGCGGTCAGGTATTTGGCGGCGACGGCAAGATCCTCGGTCACCTGCAGGCAGAGCTCCCGGGTGGGCACCACGATCAGGGCCCGGGGTGCGCCGGAAAGCGGCCGGGCGACGGTGTTGGTGGTGATGCGCTGCAGCAGCGGGACGCCGAACCCGAAGGTCTTGCCCATGCCGGTGCGGGCCTGGCCGATCACGTCGTCGCCGGCGAGCGCCAGCGGCAGGGTCAGTTCCTGGATAGCAAAGGGATGTTCGATGCCCTTTTCGGCCAGCGAGCGGACTATTTCGTCGCGGACGCCAAGTTCGGCAAATGTTGTTTGGGGGGTCGTTTCAGTCGGGCTTGTCAGTTCGGTCATAGGTGAGTTTTGTGCCTTTCGGTGACGTGGAGATGTTCGGTGTTCTCGATTGCGGTCACGCGCGCACGAATTCCGACTCCAAGTCGCCGAGTCGCTGGCCCTAACTCTCAGGTGGGCCCGCTGTGCACGCACATTTCGCCGATAGCAGCGTTGGTGACAGAAATACAGCCACTATCTATCTGCATGATAGCTGGTCGACAGCGCAGGCCCATCTTCTGCTAAGTGCGCCTACTAAAGTGATCCCCATGACTGTGTCCTCCTCGGCCGATCAGGTGGACGATTCGCCCACCTCCCGCCTGACCGCCGACCATCCCGGCGTCAACGAGCTGTTCGCGCTGCTCGCCTACGGTGAGGTGGCCGCGTTCTACCGGCTGACCGACGAGGCGCGGATGGCCCCTGACCTGCGAGGACGGATCTCGATGGCGAGCATGGCCGCCGCCGAGATGCAGCACTACGAACTGCTGCACGACGCCCTGCAAAGCCGCGGCGTCGACGTGGTGTCGGCGATGGCGAAGTATGTCTCCGCGCTGGAGAACTACCACCGGCTGACCATGCCGAGCACCTGGCTGGAAGCGCTGGTCAAGACCTACGTCGGTGATGCCCTGGCCGCCGACCTGTATCTCGAGATCGCCGACGGGCTGCCCGACGAAATCGCCGACGTGGTGCGGGAGGCCCTCTCGGAGACCGGACATTCGCAGTTCGTCATCGCCGAAGTGCGCGCCGCAGTGACCGCCAGCGGTAGACAACGCAGCCGGCTGGCGCTGTGGTCGCGTCGGCTCTACGGCGAAGCCATCACGCAGGCCCAGTACCTGCTGGCCGATCACGATGAGCTGGTCGACCTGGTGGTATCGGGTGCCGGTGGCCTGGGCCAGCTCAATGCTTTCTTCGACCGGTTACAGCAGACCCACGACAGGCGGATCCGCGAACTCGGTCTGAGCTGAGCTTCTTCGCGAGCTGGTCGCTCAGCGGGTGCAGGTCGTTACGGACATGTTGTTGGTCGATGCCACCACGACCTGGCCCTGGGCATTGACGACCGAGCAGTTCAGGTGACTGTAGATGCTGGTCGCGATGACGGATTGGGTCGTCACGCCCGGGTTCAGCACAACGGCCCTCGTCCACGGCAGCGAGACGTTGAACTCCGTCTTGGGGTATCCCTGGGCGTCGGTGTAGACGATGTTCACCAAGTCCAGCATCTGCTTCGTCCCGGCCACGCTGTAGATGACCGTGCGCGGATTCAGCGCGGCCGTCGGCGGTAAGGCGGTCGGCGGTAGGGCCGTTGGCGCCAACCCCGTCGGCGGCAAGTAGGTGGGAAGCGGTGCGTAGGTGGGCATTCCAGGCGCTGCCGCGCCGGGCGTCAACGTGGTCACTGTCTCGGGTGGTAACTGCGGCGCCCGCGAGGTGGTCGGTGCCGGGGCGCTCGACGCGCTGGGCGGGCTGGTGGTGTGCGGCGCGGACGTCACCGGCCGGGGACCCGGGCCCACCGTGGCTTTCGTCGTGGCGCTGTCGCCGCTGTTGATGATGACAGCGGTCGCAACGGCGCCGACAGCGACAACGACGCCGATGAACGCCGCGATTGGGCGCCAGCGTGGGTCGTTCGGCCAGGCCAGTTCTCCGTAGCCGTCGTCCTCGAAGTCCGAGTCGGCTCCGTCGTACATCTCGTCGTCGGGGTAGTCCTCGGTGTAGCCGTGGACCAGGCCGTCGAGATCGTGGAGTGTGTTACTGATGGTGCCGATGCTACGGATGCGACAACCGTGGCGTGGGCGTTGCGCCACCATGTTGATCCAGCTGGGAGCTAATCGTTACCTGCCCACGACCTTCGTTTCGCTTACCGCGAACGACCTCGCGGGCCCGCGAGGCCCATCTGCGTCAGCCGCCGGCCCGCGCGTCCACTAACCTGCTGCTGACGCGTCTGGGACGAATCACAAGACGAACCATGAACGGAAGGGGCCCCGGTGGAGGTCAAGGTCGGTATCTCGGACAGTCCGCGCGAGCTGGTCATTTCCAGCACGCAGACGCCCAGTGAAGTCGAAGAACTTGTGTCCGCCGCCCTGGGTGGAGACTCGAACGTGCTCAGCCTGAGCGACGAGAAAGGCCGTCGCTTCCTGATCAACACGGCCAAGATCGCCTATGTCGAGGTCGGCGTCGCCGACAGTCGACGGGTCGGTTTCGGAATCGGCGCGGATGCGGCCGCGAAAAGCGGTAAGGCCGCTAAGGGCGGGTAAGCGGCACGTGTGACAACCCGCCCCAGGCGAACGCGACGGTGCCGTCGACGGCATCTGACTTGGAAATCGGACGATCGGAGTCCAGCCAGTACCTGGCGCAGTCGACGCTGATACCGACCAGTCCGACCGCGATCATCCGGGCGCGATGGGGGTCCAGTCCGGAGTCGGCGCTGATGAGGTCGAAGACCGCGTCGATACACGATTCGGTCGCCACCCGCACCTGCGCGGCGACCTCGGGCTCGGTCACATAGTCATTCTCGAAAATCAGCCGGTAGCCCTGGCTGTCATGCTCGATGAAGTCGAAGAATGCTTGGACCGCCGAATGCAACCGGCGCCGGTTATCGGTGGTAGCGCGCAACGCCCGCTGCACGCCGGAGACCAAATTCTCCACATGCCGACTCAGCACCGCCAGATACAGCTCCAGCTTGCTCGAAAAGTGTTGATACAGAACGGGCTTACTGACGCCGGCCCGTTCGGCGATCTCGTCCATCCCGGCTGCGTGGTAGCCGTGGTCGACGAAGACGTCGCTGGCCACGATGAGCAACTGGCCACGGCGCTCGTCGCGGGGCAGCCTGTTGCCGCGCCGGTTTGCCGTCGCTATGCCGTCCGCCGGCCGACCACGGTCGGCGTTGACGGCACGCCGGGGCGCCGCCTTGGCAAGATCGCTCATCGAGTCCTCAGTCTAATCGTGGCAACTGACTCCCGATCCTCCTCGGAGTCAGCCGCGCGCTCGTCGCAACGACATTACTACTCGTGATGTCTTCGCGACCGGCATCGGCGGTGCTGGCGGTAACGGTGTCGCGCGGTCCACGCTCGGGCGCGCCAGGGGCGCCCCTGCTGTCGGCTGTGCCATCCTGGGGCAATGACGTCCGACCGACCTGTGCGTGGCACCGGTCGAGCTCCCGCGCTGCACGATCAGTGGCGAGAGCCACTCCGGGCCTTGCGTGACCCGATTGCGGGGGACGCTGGACGGGTCCGGGCCGACCGCGACCGCCCGCGGCAATGGCGTAAGCAGACGTGGCTGGGCCGGTTCGTCTCCACCTATGGCTGGCGCGCCTATGCGCTGCCAGTGCTGCTGGTTCTTACCTCGGTGGTCCTTTATCAGACGGTGACCGGCACGAATACGCCGAAACCGGAAGCGAGTCAGCCGATTCAAGGCCCGCCGGTCATCGGGGCGGTGGGCACGTCGATCCTCGACATGCCGCCGCGCGGGCTGGCCACGTTCGACGCCAATCTGCCCGCCGGCACACTGCCCGACGGCGGCCCGTTCACCGAAGCGGGCGACAAGACCTTCCATGTGGTGCCGGGCGCCACGTCGCAGGTTGGCCAGGGCACCGCCAAGGTGTTCCGGTACACCGTCGAGATCGAGAACGGTCTGGACCCGTCGATGTTCGGCGGCGACAACGCATTTGCCCAGATGGTTGACCAGACGCTGGCCAATCCCAAGGGCTGGACGCACAATCCGCAATTCGCCTTCGTCAGGATCGACAACGGCAAGCCCGACTTCCGGATTTCACTGGTGTCCCCGGTGACGGTGCGAGAGGGTTGCGGCTACGAATTTCGGCTGGAAACGTCCTGCTACAACCCGGTTTTCGGACCGGATAAGCAGGCGCGGGTGATCATCAACGAGGCGCGCTGGGTACGCGGAGCGGTGCCCTTCGAAGGAGACGTCGGGTCTTACCGGCAGTATGCGATCAATCACGAGGTCGGGCATGCCATCGGCTACGTGCGCCATCAGCCGTGTGAGCAGCAGGGTGGCCTGGCGCCGGTGATGATGCAGCAGACGTTCTCCACGTCCAATGACGACGGCGCCAAGTTCGACCCCGAAGACGTCAAGGCCGACGGCAAGACGTGCCGATTCAATCCCTGGCCGTATCCAATCGCCTAGCGTCCGGGAATCATTGATCCGGACCGATGTTGTGATTGACGTTGGACGACGCGAGGAGATATTCGGTGTCGACTTCGTTGCCGCCGCTGGTCGAGCCCGCCGGCGAGCTGACCCGCGATGAGGTGGCTCGCTACAGCCGGCACCTGGTCATCCCGGACTTGGGTGTCGACGGGCAGAAGCGGCTGAAAAATGCCCGGGTGCTGGTGATCGGTGCCGGGGGACTCGGCGCGCCTGCGTTGCTCTACCTGGCCGCGGCCGGGGTCGGCACGATCGGCATCGTCGACTTCGACGTCGTCGACGAGTCGAACCTGCAGCGCCAGATCATCCACGGCACCGCCGACGTCGGCCGACCTAAAGCACAGTCCGCACGCGACTCCATCGCCGCGATCAACCCGCTGGTCGAGGTCCGATTGCACGAGTTCCGGCTAGAGGCGAGCAATGCCGTCGAGCTGTTCGCACAGTACGACTTGATCCTCGACGGCACCGACAACTTCGCCACCAGGTATCTGGTCAACGACGCCGCGGTGCTGGCCGGCAAGCCCTACATATGGGGCTCGATCTACCGCTTCGAGGGCCAGGTCTCGGTGTTCTGGGAAGACGCTCCGGGCGGGCTGGGCCTGAACTACCGCGACCTGTACCCGGAGCCGCCGCCACCGGGCACGGTGCCGTCCTGCGCCGAGGGCGGCGTGCTGGGCATCGTCTGCTCGTCCATCGCGTCGGTGATGGGGACCGAGGCCATCAAACTGATCACCGGCATCGGCGAACCGCTGCTCGGCCGGTTGATGATCTACGACGCACTGGAAATGAGCTATCGCACCATCACGATCCGCAAGGACCCGTCCGAGGCGTCTCGGCCGAAGATCACCGAACTGATCGACTACGAGGCGTTTTGCGGCGCGGTATCCGCGGATGCCGGCGAGACCATCACGCCCCAGCAGCTGCGTGAGTTACTGGACTCGGGCAAGAAGCTGGCCCTCATCGACGTCCGCGAGCCGGCGGAGTGGGACATCAACCACATCGACGGCGCCCAACTGATCCCGTTGTCGCTGATCACTTCCGCCGCGGGTCTGGCAAAGCTGCCGCAGGACCGCAAGGCGGTGCTGTATTGCAAGACGGGGGTGCGGTCGGCCGAGGCGCTGGCCGCGCTGAAGCAGGCTGGATTCCCCGATGCCGTGCACTTGAAGGGCGGAATCGTGGCATGGGCTCAACAGATGCAACCCGACATGGTCATGTACTAAGCCGATACCCCCAGTGGGCTCCACTACGCTAACCCTCGTGAGTGTCGAGCCGCCGCCGGAGCACGTGCTAACGGCGTTCGGTTTGGCCGGGGTGAAACCCGTCGCCCTGGGCGCCAGCTGGGAGGGCGGCTGGCGATGCGGCGAAGTCGTGTTGTCGACCGTCGCTGACCATGCCCGCGCCGCGTGGTCGGCGCGGGTGCGCGAGACATTGTTCGTCGACGGGGTGCGGCTGGCCCGGCCGGTGCGCTCGACCGACGGGCGGTACGTGGTCTCGGGGTGGCGGGCGGACACCTTTGTCGCCGGCACACCGGAGCCCCGGCACGACGAGGTCGTCTCGGCGGCGGTGCGATTGCACGAGGCCACCGGCAAACTGGAACGCCCACGATTCCTGACCCAGGGACCCTCGGCGCCATGGTCGGACGTCGATGTGTTCATCGCCGCCGACCGGTCCGCGTGGGAGGAGCGGCCGCTCGCGTCGGTGCCGCCGGGCGCACGGACCGCCCCGCCGCCGGCAGACGGCCAGCGCTCGGTCGAGCTGATCAACCAGCTGGCCACCCTGCGCAAGCCGACCAAGAGCCCGAACCAGCTGGTGCACGGAGACCTTTACGGGACAGTGCTTTTCGTCGGTACCGCCGCGCCGGGGATCACCGACATCACGCCCTACTGGCGGCCTGCCTCCTGGGCGGCCGGCGTGGTCGTCGTCGACGCGCTGTCCTGGGGCGAGGCCGATGACGGACTTATCGAACGCTGGAACGCGCTGCCGGAGTGGCCGCAGATGTTGTTGCGCGCATTGATGTTTCGGTTAGCCGTCCATGCGCTGCACCCGCGATCGACGGCCGACGCATTTCCCGGTCTGGCGCGCACCGCGGCCCTCGTGCGACTGGTCCTTTAAGCGCTGCGCCACCGACATCGATGCTACCGTGACGAGACGCCGAAACAGTCATCAGTAACGTCGATCTCGGTGAAGGCCGGCGCGTTCACTGCGGAAATTCGAAGCGAACCTCGCTCAGCGGTACCCTGCCGTCGACGGCGAGGACCCCTTCGGCGCGTAGCAATTCCAGTTGCCTGGTGCTCAGATGCTGCGCCGGGCGGCCGGACGCCGTGATCACTCGATGCCAGGGCAGGTCGGTGGAGTCGGTGCGCATGATCCAACCGACGATCCGCGGGCTGGAAAGCCCTGCGACAGAGGCGATATCGCCGTAGGTAACCACCCGGCCCGACGGAATGGCCGCCACCAGCGTACGCACCCGCTCGACCTGCTCGTCGGTCACCGGCGCCATGTCAGCCGACGTCCTGCAGCTTGCGGATCAGCGCGGCGACCTCGGTGGGCATTGCGGCGGGCACCATGTGGTTGGACTCGAAACTGAGCAACTCGAAGTCAGCTCCCAAGCGGTCCTGCAGCGCCGCGGTGAGTTTCTCGGTGACGTAGGGCGGCGATGTCCACGCCGCTCGCACCAGCGTGGTCGGTGTTCCGGCCGGGGGCAGCACGACGTCGCGGGCCAGTTCGCTCCAGTAGGACATCATCGCCGGCAGGCTGACCCGCCAGCCGTACCGACCGCTGGGCAGCGTGACCAAATGTTCGCCGACCTCGGCGTCGAGCACCGCGGGGTCGACGTCGGCCCAGGAGCCGGTCGCCTTTTCCGCGCGGGCTTCGGCCGGGTCGGGGTAGTCGGGGGAGGCGAACATCGCCTCGGCGACGGTGCTCGTCCAGCTACCGTCCAAGCCGACCGCCGGGTCGAGCAGCAGCAGCGCTGCCACTTGGTCGGGCCGGGCCGCGGCCAAATGCATTGCCACTCCGCCGCCGAATGAGTGCCCGACGACCAGCACTGCGGTGTCGGCTTCGTCGTCGAGCAGCGCACTGAGCGCCGCGACGTTGGCGTCGATGGTCCACGGCGCCGCCCACGACGATCTGCCGTGGCCGAGCAGATCGGGCGCGGCGATGGTGATTTCGGGCAGATAGTCGGCCAGCTGCTGCCAGCGCTGCCCGTGGCCGGTCAGTCCGTGCAGGGCGAGCAGCCGCACCGGGCCGGGTGGACCGTAGCGGTGCACATGAAGGTCGGTGCTCACGCGTCGATGATGCCAGGCCGGGCTGTCAGCACGCGGCCGCGCCGAATTTGTCAGACCCTCGTGATTGCATGCCGCTATGTCGTACACCTGGGGCGCCGAGGCGGATGCGGTTCTGCTGCCGGGTGTGCGCGGTGTGGTGCGCATCCTGGGCGGGCCAGGTACCGGCAAGAGCAGCCTGCTGGTTGACGCCGCGGTCGCTGCGATCAACGGCGGTGTTGACCCGAAATCGGTTCTGCTGCTTACCGGTTCGGGTCGGATTCCCACGCAGGCGCGCAGCGCGCTGACAACGGCGTTGCTGGGATCGCAGCCCGAATCTCGTCCGGCCGCGGTCCGCGAG
>Ga0208987_1000074_pt1 | contig 22509 bp, 22 predicted proteins | sample MedBloCARef_O2_FD_187845 | JGI IMG/M metagenome (GOLD analysis project Ga0208987, IMG submission 187845) | Forest soil microbial communities from El Dorado National Forest, California, USA - Mediterranean Blodgett CA Ref_O2 (SPAdes) (version 2) | ecosystem: Environmental > Terrestrial > Soil >... | reverse complement strand
TCACCCAATCCAGCGCGGTGAACAACCGGTCGTAGGCCGCATCGTAGGCCCGTTGCGAACCGGCGAAGCCACACCGGTACACGCCGTTGTTGATCTCGGTGTAAATCCTCTTGCTCACCTTGTCGATCTCGGCTCGCAGGCGCTCCGGGTAGAGCTCGGGCGCGCCATCACGGTGGTAGGCGGTCCACTCCGTCGAGAAATCCAGGGTCATTTGCGCGAAATCGTTGGTGACGACCGCGCCGGTCGGAACATCGACGATCGCGGGGACCGTGATCCCTTTGGGGTAGTCGGGGAAGCGCTTGAAGTACGCATCCTGCAGCCGCGGAATCTTCAACACCGGGTCGACGCCACCCGGATCCAAATCGAATGTCCAACTACGCTGGTCGTGCGTGGGACCGCAAAACCCAATGGAGAGAGCATCTTCCAGCCCCAGCAGTCGTCGCACGATGATGGCGCGGTTGGCCCACGGGCAAGCGCGGGCCACCACGAGCCGATAGCGGTCCGGCTCTACCGGATAACCGTCGCTCGCGTCGGCGGTGACGCGGGTACTGATGTACTTCGTGTCGCGGGTGAACTCGCCCGCTGGGGCAACATAGGTGGCCATGTCGACCATTCTGCCCCCACGGGCAACCTAGCGATTCGCCTCGCTGGGGACGGCCACCGTCAGAAACCGTCGAGCCAGGTTGGCTTCGGTCGACTCGCCGGCTTCCCAGTGCGCGATCCACGGTCCGGTGCCCTCTGACTGGTCGATGATGCCGTCCTCCAGCCAGCTGTAACGCCCCTCAAGGACATCGCGAGTCAGCTGTACATCGCCGCTGTCGGTGTTGGTCCACAACGCATCGAACAACGCCTCAATCCGCAGGGTGGCTTGCTGGCAGAACGCTTCGGCAAGCTCGTAGGCCTGTTGACCGAGAACAGGATCGGCGACCCGTTGCCCCTCGGCGCGCACGCACACCGCGGACATCGCGAACAGCTCGGCACCGATATCGACGATCCGCCCGAGGAAGCCCTGCTTCTGCTCCAATTTCGCCTGCCACCGCGCCATCCCATAGAAGGTATTGCGGGCCAGCTTGCGGGTGCAGCGTTCGATGAATCGCAGATGCGACGCCAATGCGCCGAACTCGTGATACGCCCTGGGACGCTGACCTTCGCCAAAAACTAGCTGCGGCAACCACTTTGCATAAAACCCGCTGGCGCCGGCGGCGGCGGCGGCCTTCTGCCGCAAACCGGTGTCAGCCTTGGCCAGATCGCCGGCAGCACTCAAGTGGGCATCCACCGCCTCGCGGGCGATGAGCAGCCTCATGATCTCGCTCGAACCCTCGAAGATGCGGTTGATGCGCAGATCCCGCAACGCCTGCTCAGCCGGCACCGCGCGCTCACCGCGCGCGGCGAGGGACTCCGCGGTTTCATAGCCCCGACCGCCCCGGACCTGCAGTAGCTCATCGGCGATGACGCAGGCGATCTCGCTCGACCACAATTTCGCCAATGCCGCCTCGATGCGGATGTCGTTGCGGTCTTCGTCGGCCATCTGCGCGGACAGTTCGAGCACCGCGTCAAGCGCATAGGTGGTGGCGGCGATGAACGAGATCTTGCTGGCCACTGCTTCATGTTTGGCCAACGGTTTGCCCCACTGCACGCGCTCGCCAGACCATTCGCGCACTATCTTCAACGCCCATTTGGACGATCCGGTCGCATTGGCCGGAATCGAGAGCCGTCCGGCGTTGAGGGTGGTGAGCGCGATCTTGAGCCCGTCGCCTTCCCGGCCGATCAGATTGTCGCTAGGAACCCGGACCTTGTGCAGCCGGGTCAGGCCGTTCTCGATGCCGCGTAACCCCATGAACTTGTTGCGCCGCTCCACCGTGATCCCCGGCGCGTCGGCCTCGACCACGAATGCGCTGATTCCGCCGCGGTGCCCGTCGCTCTTGGGCACCCGAGCCATGACGACGAGCAATTCGGCCACCACCCCGTTGGTGGTCCACAGCTTCACGCCTTCGAGTTCGTACGCCTTTCCGTCTTCGACAGGTGTCGCTGTCGATGCCAGGCGCGCCGGGTCAGAGCCCACGTCGGGTTCGGTGAGCAGAAACGCCGATATCGCGCCAGCGGCACAGCGCGGCAAGAATTTCCGCTTTTGCTCGGGCGTCCCGGCGAGTTTGAGTGGCTCGGGAACTCCGATCGACTGGTGGGCCGACAGCAGTGCGCCCAGACTGGGATGGACCGTCGAAATCATCATCAGTGCCCGGTTGTAGGCGACCTGCGACATGTTCAGACCGCCGTACTCCGATGGAATTTTCATTCCAAAGCAGCCCAATTCGGCCAGACCCTTTACGTATTCATCGGGGATCTGGGCGTCGCGTTCGATGACGCTGCCGTCGACGGTGGCCAGGAATTCCCGCAGCTTCTGCAAAAACGCGCGGGTGCGTTGCTCATCGTCATCCGACGGCTTGGGAAATGGGTGGATGAGCTCTAGCGGAAAACGACCGAGAAACAATTCTTTGGCGAACGACGGTTTATCCCAACCGGTTTCGCGGGACTCTTCGGCGACTGCTCTCGCCTGCTCCTCGGTGACCTGTGCTTGCTGCGCCATGACAGCCTCCTCGCTACACGACTTGCGCGAGGGTTGAGTACCCAAAGTCTGTGTACTCAGACCGCCAGAGGGCGAAACACGTCGCCGCGTTAGGCGTCGAGCTCCCGAGCAACCGCCTTGACCACCTCAGAGATTTGCCGAGCCGTCTTGCGGTCGGGATAGCGCCCCTTGCGCAACTCCGGCTGCACAGTGCTCTCCAGCAGGGTGATCATGTCCTCGACCATGCCGTGCAGCTCGTCCGGACTGTGCTTGTGCTCGACGGGCGTCGCCTCACGGCGCGTCTTGGTAAGGCTGGGTGGCGGGTCGATCAGCGTCAGAGTCAACGCCTGGGGTCCGCGCCGCCCGGAAGCCACGCCGAATTCCACTCGCTGCCCTGCCTTAAGCCCCTCAACACCGGCAGGCAACGCCGACGAGCGGACGTACACGTCCTCGCCGTCCTCCTGCGACAGGAAGCCGAACCCCTTTTCAGCGTCGTACCACTTAACCTTGCCGGTCGGCACTGGTCTCACCTGCTTGTCTGACGGAATACCTAGGATGGACAACACAAGACGCGTCCCGCCTACGCAGGACGCGATGTGGATTCAGATCCTACTCGGGTCGTCGCCCGCCAAGCACCCCCGGTTTCCTCGTTACTCGCTAGGCTGGCGGTACCACTGGAGGAGAAATGCGCCTGATACTGAACATAATCTGGCTGCTATTTGGCGGTCTCTGGATGGCGATTGGATATTTGGCCGCGGCGCTTATCAGCTTTCTGCTCATCATCACCATTCCCTTTGGTTTCGCGGCGCTGCGCATCGCGTCGTATGCGTTATGGCCGTTTGGCCGCACCATCGTCGACAAGCCCACAGCCGGCACCGGCATCCTTGTCGGAAATGTCGTGTGGATATTGCTGTTCGGGTGGTGGCTGGCGATCGGTCATCTACTCAGCGCGGCTGCCATGGCCATCACGATCATCGGCATTCCACTGGCGCTGGCCAACCTCAAACTGATCCCCGTATCGCTGATGCCGCTGGGCAAGGAGATCGTTCCGGTCGGGTCGGCGAATCAATTCGCACCGGCGGCCGCATGACCCTGACCGCACTCGGTGTCCCGACGGTGCCAGGCCGGGATCGCGCCCTCGCCGCGGACGTACCGGCCGATGGCCCGTTGCTGGACACCTACGGCAGGGCCGCCACCGACCTGCGGGTGTCGCTGACCGATCGCTGCAACCTGCGGTGCAGTTATTGCATGCCGGCCGACGGCCTGGACTGGCTGCCCGCAGAACAGCTGCTGCGGCCCGACGAGCTGGCCCGACTGCTGCATCTCGCGGTCACCAGGCTGGGCGTCACCAACGTGCGCTTCACCGGCGGTGAGCCACTGTTGTCGCGCCACCTCGAAGAGGTGGTCGCAGCGGCGGCGCGGCTTCGGCCCCGTCCGGAAATCTCGCTCACCACCAATGGGGTGGGGTTGGCACGGCGCGCAGCGGCGCTGGCCGCGGCCGGACTCGACCGCGTCAACGTGTCGCTGGACAGCGTGAACCGGGAGCACTTCAAGGCCATCACCCGCCGGGACCGTCTCGCTGATGTGCTGGACGGCCTGGCCGCCGCAAAGCAGGCCGGCCTGACGCCGGTCAAGGTGAACGCCGTACTCGATCCTGTCGCCGGCCGAGACGACGTCGGGGAGCTGCTGCGGTTCTGCCTCGAGCATGGCTATCAGCTGCGAGTCATCGAACAGATGCCACTGGATGCCGGGCACCTCTGGCGCCGTGACGCCGCGCTGAGCGCCGACGATGTGCTGGCGGCGCTGCGGCCGCACTTTCGGCTGCGACCAGACCCGGCGCCGCGTGGCTCAGCCCCCGCCGAGCTGTGGCTGGTCGATACCGGCCCGAACACACCGGCCGGAAAGTTCGGTGTGGTGGCGTCGGTGTCACATGCCTTCTGCTCGACGTGCGACCGCACCCGGCTGACCGCCGACGGCCAGATCCGCAGCTGCCTGTTCTCCGCGGACGAGACCGACCTGCGCGGCCTGCTGCGCAGTGGTGCGCACGATGACGCGATCGAAGCGGCATGGCGCACCGCGATGTGGGGCAAGCCGGCCGGTCACGGCATCAATGACCCCAGCTTCGTCCAGCCCGACCGGCCGATGAGCGCGATCGGTGGCTAGCCCAATCAGCCAAGCCCCCGCCGGAATCGAGGGAATCCCGATAACGGTCCGCTACTTCGCCGCTGCGCGCGCAGCCGCCGGGGCCGAATCGGAGACAGTGATACTGCGACCGGGAACCACGGTGGCCGAGTTGGTTGACCGGCTCGCCGCCCCGGGTAGCCGTCTGGCAACCGTATTGAACCGGTGCTCGTATCTGTGCGATGGCATTGCTGTGCGCGACGAGACGACACCGTTACGCGGCGGCAACACGATTGATGTCTTGCCGCCGTTTGCCGGCGGCTAAAACTGTGAGATAGCTCACGTAACGGAATGATAACGGCGCGGACACGCCGCGATCTCGGGCGGTAATGACCTGCGTAAAGCCCTGATGTTCCAGGGGATTTCGAAGATGGCCGTGAGGGAAACGCCGAGTTTCGTAAGAAGTGACGCGGTCGACAGAACCCGCTACCGTCCTCCGGAGGTTCGCCAAGACAGTCGAAATTGGCGTCCCTCCCTCGCCTATCGCGCCGAGCTCCATCCAATTAGGCGGGGGACCAAACCCTAGTGGATGGAGGCGGGGGACCCACCGGTCCACCGAGAACGGATTGGGGCCGCTCGCGGCTCCTTGGGGTGAAGCCGACGATGACGTCGGCCGGGTAGCCTCTCCCACCCGAACCCGACAGCTGACCTCGCAGGCGCGTGCTGAGAGAGGAATTTCACCGGGTATGAGTGGACGTCATCGTAAGCCCACAACATCGAGTGTCAGCGTCGCCAAGATCGCCTTTACCGGCGCAGTTCTTGGTGGCGGCAGCATCGCTCTTGCCGGCCAGGCACTGGCTGCCACCGATGGCGAATGGGATCAGGTAGCCCGTTGCGAGTCCGGTGGCAACTGGGGAATCAATACTGGCAACGGCTACCACGGCGGTGTGCAGTTCAGCGGTAGCACCTGGGCCTCGCACGGCGGCGGCGATTACGCGCCGTCGGCCGAGCTGGCCACCCGGGACCAGCAGATCGCCGTCGCTGAGCGCGTGCTCGCGACGCAGGGCCGGGGTGCCTGGCCCGTGTGTGGTGGCCCGCTCTCGGGCCCGACTCCGCGTGAGGTCCTGCCCGCGCCGGCCGGCTTAGACATCCCAGGCCTCAACGGCGATCCGGCACCGCTGGCGCCGCCCCCAGCAGATGCGCCTCCACCAGACGCTCCCCCGCCACCGCCCGCTGACCCGCAGCCGGTGCAGCTGGCCTCCTTCGATCAACCGGCGCCTCCGCCGGACGCCGTCCCACCCGCGCCGCCCGCCGATGCGGTGCCGCCGCCTGCGGACGCCCCGCCGCCGGCGGACGCCCCGCCGCCGGCGGATGCGCCGGCCGACGTGCCACCTGCGCCGCTGCCGGCGACGAAGGTGGGTTACACCCAACAGCTGTGGGACGCGATCCAGGGCGCAGACATTCACGGAAACGACGCGTTGGACGCGCTCGCGCAGCCGACCCCCGTCAACTGACCTCAATCGCTTAGTCAGCCGAGAAGGCTCCCGGTTTATCGGGGGCCTTCTCGTCATTGTCGGGTCAGCGCGCCGTTAGCGGTTAAGCCGAACCCACCCATTCCTCGGTGCCGTCGTCGAAGAACTGGTGCTTCCAGACCGGCAACCGCGCCTTGATGGTGTCGACCAGCTGCGCACAGGTGGCAAACGCCGCCTGCCGATGGTCGGCGGCGACTGCGGCCACCAATGCCGCCTCACCGATGTGCAGCGCGCCGATCCGATGGCTGGCCGCCACCGCGCGTACCCCGCTGGACTCTCTTGCCACCTCGGCTACCACATCGGCCATGACCTGGGCGGACGACGGGTGCGCGGAATACTCCAGCCGCACCACCCGACGTCCCTCGTCGTGATCGCGAATCATCCCGACGAACCCGACGATGGCGCCGGCAGACCGGTGTCCCACCAGTTCTTCGTGCTCGCTCAGGAAGATCGGCTGCTCGGTCATCGCGGCGCGCACGACGAGCGTCATCACTCGTGATCTTTGCCAGCGAGTTGGTCGAGCGCGTGATCGAGGACATTGGCGAGCACCCCTAGGCCGTCGCGCACACCGCCGGGTGAGCCCGGCAAATTGACGATCAGTGTCTTGCCGGCCACCCCGCACACGCCGCGCGACAGCACCGACGTAGGTACCTTGAGCTCCCCGGAACGGCGAATGGCGTCAGCCAGCCCGGGGATCATGTAGTCCAACACCGCCACGGTCTGATCCGGCGTGCTGTCACTGGGCGAAATGCCGGTGCCGCCCGAGGTGATGATGACGTCGACGTCCTCCTCGAGCGCGTCGTGCAATGCCTCGCCGACCGGGTTCCCGTCGGCGACGACCTTTGGCCCGCTAGTCGAAAACCCATGCTGTTCAAGCCATTCGACGATGATTGGCCCGCATTGATCGGTATATACACCGTCCGAAGCCCTGGTCGAAGCGATAATGATTCGTGCGGATTTAGCGCTCATCACCGTGCCCAATGTCCGGTCTTGCCGCCCTCCTTGCGGAGCACGCGGATGTCGTCAATACGCGCGGCCGGGTCGACCGCCTTGATCATGTCGTAGAGCGTAAGGCCAGCCACGCTGACCGCGGTCAGCGCCTCCATCTCCACACCCGTGCGGTCGGTGCTGCGCACCGTCGCGGTGATCTCGATATCCGTCTCGCCGACTTCGAAATCGACGTCGACTCCGGTGAGCGCAAGCTGGTGGCACAACGGGATCAGGTCGCTGGTCCGCTTGGCCGCCAGGATGCCCGCTACTCGTGCGGTAGCCAACGCATCGCCCTTGGGCAGCCCGCCACTCGAGATCAGCGAAACCACGTGCGCTGAGGTCCGCAACGAACCCGCCGCAACGGCGGTCCGCTTGGTGGCGCCCTTCTCGGTGACATCGACCATGTGGGCCGCCCCTCGCTCGTCCAGGTGCGACAGGGTGCCCGGGCGGGACTCGCCCAGTGCTCTGGACGCCCGAGCCATCCCGGCGCCCTATCGGTTGACGACGGTGACCGGGTGAACGTACGGCAGGTCGTCGGTGGGCAGCGGGAACACCAGGTCGCCGAACGGAGATAACGCACCCGTCCGATCGCTCACGAGTTCGCTCACCGCGTGGTCATCGGGGTCCGTCGCGGGCCAGCCGTTGTCGACGTACCTGGTTTTACCCTCAGCATTGTCAGCCACGCTGTCCATTCTGACAGGTCACGCCCGCGCACGTGACACGAGTGGGATTGCTCGAGTCTCCCTGGAACACCGCGTGGGGTGCTCGCCGCGATCTCGCGGGTCGCAGCTGCTTTACGCTGGTCAGCAATGACCGACAACACCCCGGATATCCCACTGGGGTCCTGGCTAGCCGACTTGCCCGACGAGCGGCTGATCCGACTGCTGGAATTACGGCCAGACCTTGCCCAGCCGCCGCCTGGCAATATTGCCGCGCTGGCCGCGCGCGCCGCGGCCCGGCAGTCGGTCAAGGCTGCGACCGACGAGCTCGACTTCTTGCGGCTGGCGGTTCTCGACGCACTGCTGGTGTTGCAGGCGGACACCTCGCCGGTTCCGAGCGCAAAGCTGCTGGCGCTGCTCGATGACCGCGCGCCGGAAGCCGACGTGATCGACGCGCTGGACGACCTCAGGGAACGCGCGTTGGTGTGGGGCGACGCCGCCATGCGGGTGGCCGCCGACGCCGGCACGGCGTTGCCGTGGCAGCCGGGGCAGGTGACGCTGGAGGACCCGTCGCTGACCAGCGAACAGATCGCCGAACTCATCGACGGTCTCAACCAGGCGCAGCGCGAAGTGCTGGACAAGCTGCTCGAAGGATCCCCGATGGGACGTACCCGCGACGCCGCGCCCGGCGCGCCGGCGGATCGGCCGGTGCCGCACTTGTTGGCGATCGGGCTGCTGCGACGGATCGACGCCGAGACGGTGATCTTGCCGCGCCACGTCGGACAGGTGTTGCGCGCTGAGCAGCCCGGCCCGATGACGCTGACGGCACCCGACCCTGTCGTGTCGACCACCACAGCCGAGGATGCCGACGCGGCGGCGGCCGGATCCGTCATCGACCTGCTGCGCGAGGTCGACGTGCTGATCGAAATCCTCGGTGCGACACCGGTTCCCGAGTTGCGAAGCGGCGGCATGGGGGTGCGTGAAGTCAAGCGGCTGGCCAAAGCGACCGGTATGGACGAACCGCGGCTGGGCTTGGTCCTCGAGCTCACCGCCGCTGCCGGGTTGATCGCCAGCGGTACGCCCGATCCGGAGCCTGAGAGCGGCGATGGCCCGTATTGGGCGCCGACGGCGGCAGCCGACCGGTTCACCGCGATGTCGGCAGCGGAGCGCTGGCACTCGCTGGCTACCACCTGGCTTGACCTGCCTGGCCGGCCTGCGCTGATCGGGAGCCGCGGCCCGGACGGCAAACCCTATGGCGCCCTGTCGGATTCGCTGTACTCCACGGCGGCGCCGCTGGATCGGCGGCTGTTGTTGGGCACGCTCGCAGAACTACCTACCGGCGCCGGTGTCAATGCCACCACGGCCTCGGCGGCACTGATCTGGCGGCGCCCGCGCTGGGCTAGGCGCTTGCAGCCCGAACCCCTCGCCGATCTGCTGAACGAAAGTCACGCAATGGGATTGGCGGGTCGCGGGGCCATCAGTGGGCCCGGCCGCCTGCTGTTGGAAGACCGCGAGGATCCGTCCGCGGCGATCGATGCGATGGCCCGGGCGTTGCCGAAACCAATCGACCACTTCCTGATGCAGGCCGACCTGACCGTGGTGGTGCCCGGACCGCTGAAACGCGACCTTGCCGAGGAGCTGGCCACGGTCGCCACCGTCGAATCGGCCGGCGCGGCCATGGTGTACCGAATCAGCGAACAGTCGATCCGGCACGCGCTCGACATCGGAAAGAGCCGCGATTGGATGCAGGCATTTTTTGCCAGCCATTCCAAAACTCCGGTGCCACAAGGACTCACCTACCTGATTGACGACGTTGCGCGCCGGCATGGCCAGCTTCGAATCGGCATGGCCTCGTCGTTCGTGCGCTGCGAAGACCCGGCCCTGCTGGCCCAGGCGGTCGCGGCCGCCGAGCACCTGCAGCTGCGTGCCCTGGCCCCGACGGTTGCGGTATCCCCCGCGCCCATCGCCGAGGTGCTCGTTGCGCTACGCGGGGCGGGCTTCGCCCCGGCGGCCGAAGACTCCTCTGGTGCCATCGTCGATGTCCGGCCGATCGGGGCGCGGGTACCCACGCCGCAGCAACGTCGGCCGTACCGGCCCCCGCCACGCTCCACCAGCGACACCCTGAGCGCGGTCGTCTCGGTACTGCGTAAGGTAACCGCCGCGCCGTTCGGCAACGGCCGCGTCGACCCTGCGGTCGCGATGTCGCTGTTGCAGCATGCCGCACGGGAGCAAGACACCTTGCTGATCGGCTACCTGGACCCGGCCGGCGTGGCCACCCAGCGGGTGGTGTCGCCGATCACCGTGAAAGGCGGTCAGCTGGTGGCCTTCGATTCGGCCTCTGGACGGCTGCGAGACTTCGCTATCCACCGCATCACGTCGGTGGTGTCGGCGCACGAACGATAATGGATGGTATGCGCGCCGACGACGATGCAGAACGCAGTGATGGGGTGGGGGCACCCACCCGGTTGGGGAGAGTGGCACTAGATGTCTGACGGACCGTTGATCGTGCAGTCCGACAAGACGGTGCTGCTCGAAATGGATCATGAGCTGGCTGGCGCGGCACGCGCCGCCATCGCGCCGTTCGCCGAGTTGGAACGCGCGCCCGAACACGTGCACACCTACCGGATCACGCCGCTGGCGCTGTGGAATGCACGCGCCGCCGGCCACGACGCCGAACAGGTGGTCGACGCGCTGGTCAGTTTCTCCCGCTACGCGGTGCCGCAGCCGCTGCTGGTCGACATCGTCGACACCATGGCCCGTTACGGCCGCCTACAGCTGGTCAAGAGCCCGGTCCATGGCCTCACCCTGGTAAGCCTGGATCGCGCGGTGCTCGAGGAGGTGCTGCGCAACAAAAAGATCGCGCCGATGCTGGGCGCCCGGCTAGACGACGACACTGTCGTCGTCCACCCCAGTGAGCGCGGCCGGGTCAAGCAGATGTTGCTCAAAATTGGTTGGCCCGCTGAGGATTTCGCGGGGTACGTCGATGGCGAGGCACATCCGATCACGCTGAACGAAGACGGCTGGCAGCTACGTGACTATCAGCAGCTGGCGACGGACTCGTTCTGGGCCGGTGGCTCCGGGGTGGTGGTACTTCCGTGCGGGGCTGGCAAGACCCTGGTCGGCGCGGCCGCAATGGCCAAAGCCAGTGCGACGACGCTGATCCTGGTCACCAACATCGTCGCCGCCCGGCAATGGAAGCGCGAGCTCATCGCCCGTACTTCGCTGACGGAGGAAGAGATCGGCGAATACTCCGGCGAGCGCAAGGAAATCCGCCCCGTCACGATTTCGACGTATCAGATGGTCACCCGTCGCACCAAGGGCGAATACCGCCATCTGGAGCTCTTCGACAGCCGCGACTGGGGACTGATCGTCTACGACGAGGTCCATCTGCTGCCCGCGCCGGTGTTTCGGATGACCGCCGACCTGCAGTCCAAGCGGCGGCTCGGCCTCACGGCCACGCTGATTCGCGAGGACGGCAGGGAAGGCGACGTGTTCTCACTGATCGGGCCGAAACGCTATGACGCGCCGTGGAAAGACATTGAGGCCCAGGGCTGGATCGCCCCGGCAGAGTGCATCGAAGTCCGGGTCACCATGACCGACAACGAGCGGATGATATATGCCACCGCCGAACCCGAAGAGCGCTACAAACTGTGCTCGACGGTCCATACGAAAATCGCTGTGGTCAAATCGATTCTGCAGAAGCACCCGGGTGAGCAGACGCTGGTGATCGGCGCGTATCTCGATCAGCTCGACGAGCTCGGCGAAGAGCTCAACGCCCCCGTCATCCAGGGGTCCACCCGGACCAAGGAACGCGAAGCGCTGTTCGACGCGTTCCGCCGCGGCGAGCTGTCCACACTGGTGGTGTCCAAAGTCGCCAACTTCTCCATCGACTTGCCGGAAGCCTCAGTCGCGGTGCAGGTTTCGGGAACATTCGGCTCACGCCAGGAGGAGGCACAACGGCTCGGCCGGCTGCTGCGGCCCAAGGCCGACGGTGGTGGCGCCGTCTTCTACTCCGTGGTGGCCCGCGACAGCCTGGACGCCGAGTACGCCGCGCACCGGCAGCGTTTCCTGGCCGAGCAGGGCTACGGCTACATCATCCGCGACGCCGACGACCTACTGGGGCCGGCGATTTAGAGCGACAGGATGGTCGCCGAGGCTGTGCCCGGCGCGCCGTACACCTGCGCCAGGCCGACACGCGGCCCGCCAGGCACCTGACGATCCCCCGACTCGCCACGCAGCTGGCGCACCAGCTCGTGCACCTGCCGCAGCCCGGATGCACCGATCGGCTCACCGTTGGCGATCAGGCCGCCGTCGGTGTTGACCGGAATCGAGCCGTGGATTTCGGTGGCGCCGTCGGCGATGAGTTTCTCTTGCTCGCCGTCGGCGCACAGACCCGTCTCGGCCATGTGGATGACCTCGGCGCCGGCATCGGTGTCCTGCAGCTGCGCGATGTCGATATCCTCCGGACCGATTCCGGCGGCCTCGTAGGCAGCCTTGGCGGCGAACACCGTCGGCGACGGATCCTCGTCAAGGGACGCCGACGTGGCGTGCACCTCGTAGGCGCCGAAGGTCCTGGTGCGAATCTCGGTTGCCCGCACATACACCGGCTTGTCGGTGAAGCGGTGCGCAATCTCGCCTCGGCACATGATCACCGCGGCAGCGCCCTCGTCCGGCGCGCAGAACATGAACTGCCGCAACGGGTAGTTCAGCACCGGCGAGGCCATGATCTCGTCGACCGAGATCTCTTTGCGCCGGAACGCATTCGGGTTCAAGACGCCGTTGCGGAAGTTCTTGTTGGCCACCCGCGCCAGCGTCTCCTCGGAAATGCCGTGCTTGTGCAGGTAATGGTTGGCCTTGATACCGAAGAACTTGGTGGTGACGAATTGCCCGTTCTGGGCGTACCACTGCGGCAGCGCCAGCTTGGCGGGGTCGTCGGTGAAGGCGCCGCGCGGGTGCTTGTCCAAGCCGATGGCTATGCCGATGTCGTACTTGCCCAACCGGATGGTGTCGGCGGTCTGCTGGATGGCACTGGCCGCGGTGGCACAGGCGTTGAACACGTTGGTGAAGGTGATGCCGGTCAGTCCGACCAGCCGGGTCACCGCATCAGGGTTGGACACCTCGTGGCTTCCGCCGAAGCCGAATTGGATGTCCTTCCACTCCACGCCAGCATCCGTCAACGCGAGCTGGATCGCGTCGGCGCCCATCTCCATCGCTGTCTTGTCGAAGCGGCCAAATGGATGAAGTCCCACCCCGATGATGGCGACATCGTTGGTCATCTCAGGCTCCTTCTGCGATCGGCTGGAACGCGAACGTGACGATCTCGTTGCCGTCGGCGTCGGCGGTGAACGGCACCATGGTCAGCTCGACCTCCTGGCCGAACTGCAGCTTGGCGGGATCGTTCTCGGTCAGCCGGCCCTCGACGCGGATCACGTCGCCGAGCTGTACCAGGCCCACCCCGAACGGCACGAAATCCTTGCCGGTGGGACCGGCGTAGGGAGCCCCAGGCGGGAAACCCTGCGTGGTCCAAGCGACGATGGTGCCCTTGCGCGGCAGCAACAGATTGCTCATCTGTCCGCCACTGCAGCGTGGGCAGCGCTGCTGGACGGGGAAGGTCGTGGCGCTGCAATCGCCACATTGACTGCCGATCAGCTGCGGATTCTCGTCAGGCCAGGTCGAGATCTCGGTGGCGAGTGCCTTCTGCATCGAGTGATCCTCCGTCGTACGCGAATGATAATGCGCTCACTAAAAGCTACAACAGCGTTCCATAAAAGTGGAAACCGCATTCTCGCAGACATAGCGCGGCCTCTCCGAAGCGAAAACCGGGCAGCATCTTCCCTTCACGGGGAGCCAAACTATTCAACCCGACGGCCACATCCGCCTACGGTGACCACGGGCAACACCGGTGTCGACCTGGCAGTGCAGGCCCGCTCAACCCCCGAGGCTTTTGAGAACAATGGTGAACAGTCCCGTCGCGACGATTGATGGACGCGCGCCGGCCAACGCCAGCGGGCCGTGGAAGCGGCACAAATGGAGCATCATCCGGTTCTCCTCGCCGGTGGTGCTGCTGGCCCTGTGGCAGATTCTCAGCGCTACCGGCCTGATACCGCAGGACGTGTTGCCCGCACCCCAGCTGATCTTCGACGCCGGGCTGCAACTCGTGCGCGACGGGAAGCTCGCCGATGCGCTCGAAGTATCAGGGGTGCGGGTGCTCGAGGGCCTGGCACTCGGCGGACTCGTCGGAGTCGCGTTGGGCGTCGCCGTCGGTTTGTCCCGGTGGGTCGAGGCCACCGCCGACCCGCCTTTGCAAATGGTGCGCGCGCTGCCCCACCTGGGATTGATTCCGTTATTCATCCTGTGGTTCGGAATCGGCGAACTGCCGAAAGTTCTGCTCGTCGCGCTCGGCGTCAGCTTCCCGCTGTACCTGAATACCTTCTCTGCGATCAGGCAGGTCGATCCCAAGCTGTTGGAAACCGCTGACGTGCTGGGATTTTCGTTATGGCAGCGGCTCCGCACCATCATCTTGCCCAGCGCGGCCCCCCAAGTCTTGGTGGGCCTGCGTCAGTCGCTGGCGATTGCCTGGTTGACGCTGATCGTCGCCGAACAGATCAACGCCGACAAGGGAATTGGCTTTCTGATCAATAACGCTCGCGACTTTTTGCGTATCGACATCATCATTTTCTGCCTGGTTGTCTATGCGCTGCTGGGCATTACCACCGACGCCATCGTGCGAGCACTCGAAAATCGAGCCCTGAGGTATCGCGCATGACCGTGACATCGCAACAGCAAACCGCTGTCGTCGGCAGGCTCAGCAACGTCGACAAGTGGTACCGGAACCGCAAAATTCTCGACGACATCTCCTTGCAGATCCGCGCCCGTGAGATCGTCGCATTGGTCGGTCGCAGTGGCGGTGGAAAATCGACCGTGCTGCGGGTGCTTGCGGGGCTTGCCCCCGACCATGGCGGTACGCGGGAGGTCGCCGGTGCCCCGGCGGTCGCCTTCCAGGAGCCCCGCCTGTTTCCCTGGCGCGACGTCATCACCAATGTGCGATACGGCCTCAACCGCATCCAGCTGTCCAAGGATGCGGCCCTGAACCGTTCCAAGCAGGCGCTGGCCGAGATCGGGCTTGCCGATCATGCCGAAGTGTGGCCGCTGACGCTGTCGGGGGGCCAGGCGCAGCGGGTGTCGCTGGCGCGCGCGTTGGTCGCCGAACCGCAGTTGTTGCTACTCGACGAGCCGTTCGGCGCACTCGACGCGCTCACTCGACTTTCCATGCGCGCACTGCTGCTGGACTTATGGCGTCGGCACGGGTTTGGGGTTCTGCTGGTGACCCACGATGTGCAAGAGGCCATCGCGCTGGCCGACCGGGTGGTGGTACTCGAGGACGGCCACATCGCTCACACCATTGAGATCGAGAACCCGCGTCCCGCCGCGGGTGAACACACGGCCGAGCATGAGCAATACCGCGTCGAGCTGCTGGACAAGCTGGGCGTTCGGGTTTGACTGCGAGGCAGCGGATTACCGTTCGTGTCGCCTTTCGGGGCGCTCTAGCGCTGGTACTGCTGGCGGGTGTTTCGGCGTGCGTGTCGCGGTCACTGGGCCCGCAGCTGATAGGTGTACCGGCGCCGGTACCGGTGTCGCAGCTTTCCGGTGTCACCTTGCAAGTCGGCGACCAGAAGGGCGGCACCGAAGCGTTGCTGCGCGCGGCCGGCGTACTTGAGGATCTCCCCTACCGGATTGTCTTCTCCACGTTCACATCTGGGCCCCCGCAGATTGAAGCCCTGACCGCCAGCAAAATCGATTTCGCGGTCACCGGCAATACCCCGCCGGTCTTCGGTGCGGCGGCCAACTCCAAGACCAGGGTGGTCTCGGTGTGGGACGGTCAGGCGGCGGGCGAGCAGATCCTGGTGCGCACCGATTCGTCCATCGCGTCGGTTCGTGATCTCAAGGGCAAGACCATCCTGGTGGCCAAGGGCAGTGCGGCGCATGCCAATATCCTTGAGCATCTTGCCGATGTGGGGCTCAAGGCAACAGACGTCAAGCTGGTCTTCCTGCAGCCCGCTGACGCGCTGTCGGCCTTCGCCAACGGCCAGGGTGACGTGTGGGTTATCTGGGAGCCCTACACCGCCCAGGCCAATCTCACGCTCAAGGTGCGCAGTCTCGCCTCGGCCGAGAACGGCTATTGGTTCGGCAGCGCATCGGTCGCGGCGCTGACCGATCCCAGGCGCAACTCCGCGCTGGCCGATCTGCTGGTGCGCTACCAACGGGCGGCACAGTGGGCGCGAGAAAATCCTTCTGAGTGGGCCAAAAAGTACGCCAAGGCGGTAGGCCTGGATCTCAAGGTCGCCGAACTCGCGCAGAGCCGGATACTTCGGCGACCAATCCCGCTCGATGACAAGGTGGTCGCCGCCGAGCAACGGCTCGCCGATCTGTTCGCGGCCGCCGACCAGATTCCGGAGGCGCCCGATTTCGCCAAATGGGTCGACCGTAGGTTCAACAGCGTGCTTGTGGCCAACAGCACGAAATGACGACGCGAGGAGACACGCATGGCAGTCATAGTGCTACTTGAACTCAGATTCAAGCCCGAGGAAGTCGGCGCGGGACGTGAACTGATGGGCCGGACGCTGGAAACCACTCGGGCGTTCGAGGGCAATCTGCAGACCGACGTGTGGTTCGACGAGGACGACGAAGCGCACTGGATCATCTACGAGGTCTGGGACACCGTCGAGCACGACGAGGCCTACCGCGCGTTTCGTGCCGGCGAGGGCAAGGTAACCCAGCTCCCTCCGCTGCTGGCGGCGCCGCCGGCCAAGACGCGCTACCTCACCAGCGACGTCTAGCTCAGCGCGGGAATCACTTCGCGTTCGAACAACTCGATCCCGGACCGGTCATAGGCGGCCTCCGGGAAATAGCAGATCGCATACTCGCAACCAAGGTCGCGGACCTTCGCGATGCGCTCGATGACTTGTTCCGTTGTGCCCGTTGCCCCTTCCGAGCCGCCGGAGAGCATGGCTTCGGCCACCGCCTCGGGCACGTAGCGCGACATCCGATCGCGTATCCGCCGCTGCCGGTCTTTGACGTCGGCGTCCGAGGTGCCGATGATGGCGCTGAAGTTGGCCGAGCGCACGATCGCGTCGAAGTCGGTGCCCACCTCGCGGCAGTGCCCTGCCAGCACCTCCGACTTGTGCTTGAAGTCCTCGGGCTCCGGGGTGAAGTTGGTGTACTGCGCGTACTTCGCCGCGATGCGCAACGTCACCTTCTCCCCACCGCCGGCGATCCAGAACGGAATGCCCCCGTCCTGCAACGGCTTCGGCTCGACGATCGCGCCGTCGACCTGGTAGTGCTTGCCGGCCAGGCTGACCTTGCCGTCACGCCAGGCGTCGCGCATGATCTGGACGCCTTCATCCAGCCGGGCCAGCCGAACGCCTGCCGACGGAAAGCCGTAACCGTAAGCGCGCCATTCATGTTCGTACCAGCCGCCGCCGATTCCCATCTGGATACGGCCGCCGGAGATGATGTCGGCGGTCGCTGCGACTTTGGCGAGGTAGACGGGATTGCGATAACTCATCGCCGTGCACATCTGACCGAGCTTGATCCGCGATGTGGTCGCCGCGTATGCCGCCATCAGCGACCACGCCTCATGCGTGGCCTCACCCGTCGGCATCGGGACGGTGTGGAAGTGGTCGTAGACCCAGAGCGAGTCCCACGCACTGTTGTCGGCGTAGGTGGCGAGGTCGCGCATCACCGCCCAGTGTTTTTCGGGTTCGATATCTACCAGATCCATCCGCCAGCCCTGCGGAATGAAGAGACCAAATTGCATAGCTAGGGACTCTAGACCGCACGGCGGCGGGGAGTCGCCGGGCGGCCCGGCAACCGCAGGCACGCCAGCTCTTCCCACGAGCCGAAGACGTAGTTAGGCTTACCTAACTTCCAAGAGTTAGGGAGGCCGTCATGCGGATTCTCATCTCCGGGGCCAGCATCGCGGGCCCAGTACTGGCTTACTGGCTGACCCGATACGGGTTCGAAGCCACCGTCGTCGAGCGCGCGCCGGCATTGCGAAAGACCGGTGGTCATGCCGTCGACTTATTTCGACCGGCCATGGAGATCTCGGAAAAGATGGGCGTGCTGCCGACGATCGAGGCATTGGCCACTGGGACCAACGCGTTGACGATGTACCGCCAGGGTGCCCGCCGACCCGCCCGGGTAGACCTCACCAAGGTTGTCGGCGCCGCATCAGACCATCACGTGGAGATCATGCGCGACGATCTCAGCGCGGCATATTACGACGCCTGCCGCGACCGGGTCGAGTACCTGTTCGACGACTCCATCACGACAATCTCTCCCGACGGTGCGGTGACCTTCGAGAACGCAGCGTCGCGCAGCTTCGACGTGGTGATCGGCGCCGACGGGCTGCACTCGAACGTTCGGCGCTTGGTGTTCGGCGAGGATGCCGGCCGCACCCGCTTCCTCGGCGGCTACCTGGCGGTACACTCGGTGCCGAAAACCCTTGCGCGCAATGGAGAAATGGTCGTCCACGTCGGCGCTGGCCGCCTCGCGGGGATCTACACCGCGCAGCCCCTGGACGACGCGCGGGCACTGTTCATGTTCCGAAGCAAGGAAGAACTCGACTATCACCACCGAGATGCCTTGCGGCAGAAGGAGTTACTTACCGAAGCGTTTACCGGTATGCACGCAGCGGTGAACAGCTGGCTCAATGAGCTTGACCACACGCCGACCTTCTATTTCGACTCGATCACTCAGTTACAACTGGACGGCTGGTCGCGTGGGCGGGTCGCCCTGGTCGGCGACGCCGGGTACTGCCCGGGCCCCGCGGTCGGCGGCAGCACTAGCGTCGCGGTGCTGGGCGCCTACGTGCTAGCCGGTGAACTGGCACGAGCGCGCGGAGACTACGCACAAGCGTTCGCGGCCTACGAGCGGGAAATGGCCGACTCGGTGCGTCGCAGCCGCGCCTTCGCACGCACCATGGCCAAGGGCATTGTGCCTTCCTCCGCAGCCGGAGTGTGGGCACTGACTGCTGGCGCACAACTGATCTCGATGTTGCCCGCCGGGCTCACCAAGGCCGTCGCGAGGCTGAACACCAAGGGCGTCCGGCTCTACGACTCGATGCGGGTACCCGACTACACCGGAGCAGCGGTTTGGCAGCATGGTCCTTAGCCTCAAGAGTTGCGGCATGCCACGAGAGGAATGATTACCGATGGATCTTGCCGGCGTCGGGGTGTGGAGCAGTCAGCTGCGTTACGGCGATCCATCCGAATCCGCCGATGCTGCAGCGGAACTGGATGAACTCGGTTTCACCGCGCTGTGGATTCCAGACGTCGGTGGGCCGGTGTTCGAGTCGGTCGGCCACCTCCTTGCTGCGACTAAGCGCACGGTGATCGCGACCGGAATCCTGAATCTTTGGATGCACTCCCCCACGGATGTCGCGCAGTCCTATGCGGCACTGACCGACGAGCACGGTCAACGCTTCCTGCTGGGTATCGGGGTCAGCCACGCGCCGCTGATCGATGCCGGCAACCCCGGGCGATACCGCAAACCGCTGGCGGCGACGACGGAGTTTCTGGATGGGTTGGACGGTGCGCAACGGCCCGTGCCCACCGACGGGCGGGTTCTTGCCGCGCTTGGTCCGAAAATGCTGGCGTTGTCCGCAAGCCGCGCCCGCGGTGCCCACCCTTACCTCGTCACGCCAGAGCACACCGCGGCCGCCCGGGCAACATTAGGCGAGGGGCCGCTGCTGCTGCCGGAACAGAGCGTGATCCTCTCCGACAGCGCCGACGAAGCACACAGCATCGGAACCGACTGGCTCCGGGCGTATTTGGCATTACCTAACTACGCCAACAATCTGCTGCGCAGCGGGTTCTCCGAAGACGATCTGACCCAGGTGAGCGATCGACTCTTCGATGCGATCATCGCCTGGGGGGACGAAGACGCCATCCTGCGCCGCGTCGCTGAGCATCGTTCCGCCGGCGCCGACCATGTCTGCCTCCAGGTGTTGATGGCCGACCCGACCGCCTACCCCCGCGAGCAATGGCGCCGCATCGCCGCGGCCGTCGGGTGATGGCCAGCCGGATCGACTAGGCATACCTTGGGGCTATGGCTTCTCGACACACCCTTTTTCGGGTCTTCTACCGAATCGGGTTCACCCCATGGGACGGTCATCCACTCGCGCGAAGCCTGCGCGATCTGATCGAGGGAACCAACGACACGTCCGCGTTGCCCGCGGCATCGGCGCTGGAACTCGGATGCGGCACCGGCGATTGCTCGATCTACCTAGCCAAGCACGGCTGGAAAGTCACCGCGGTTGATTTCGTCCCGAAGGCGCTCGCCAAGGCCCGCGCCAAGGCCGACGCCGCTGCTGCGCCGGTCGAATTCGTCGGTGCCGACGTCACGCAGTTGAGTCGGGCGGCCATTGGCTCAGACTTCAACTTGATCGTCGACAATGGCTGTCTGCACAACATGAGCGACGGCGATCGCGACGCCTACGTCCGCGAGGTCAGCGCCGTGGCGGCGCCCGACGCGCAGCTGTTGATCGTCGCGTTCCTTCCCGGCGGGCGGTTCGGTGTGCGCGGCGTCGACAGCACCGAAATGGAACGGCGATTCGCCCCCGGCTGGACGGTGGTGTCCGCCGGCGAAGAACGGGAGCTGGACCGCGAACAGACCCCGACGCGGTATTACCTCTATCAGCGTCGCAACACTTAGTCGGCTGCGTCAGAGAATGCAAAAGCCCCTGAAACGCCGATGTCTCAGGGGCTTTCGCGTCTAGCTCTACGTCAACGAGTCAGGCGGCAGGAAGCGGTCGCCGTACTTGGCCGCCAGCTCGCGGGCCCGGGCCACGAAGGCTTCCTTGCCCGTACCACCCGCGCCCTGGTAGCCGACGATGAACTGCGCGCTACCACCGGTGTACGGCGGGAACCCGATGCCCATGATCGATCCGATGTTGGCGTCGGCGGTAGTCATCAGCACGTTCTCGTCGAGGCACTTCTGCGTCTCCAAGGCCTCGGCGAACAGCATCCGGTCGATCATGTCCTGCAGCGGTGGCTGCGAGGAGCCCGACTTGAACGTCTCCCGCAGGCCCGGCCACAGGCTGGTGCGCTTGCCGTCGACATACTCGTAGAAGCCGGCGCCCTTCAACCGCGACGGCCGGCCGAGCTCGATCATCTTCTCGACGACGGCCTCCGCCGGGTGCGGCTCGTAGGTGCCACCCGCGTCCTCCACACCCTTGCGGCTGGCGACGGCGATCTTGTGCATCAGCTCCAAGTTGAGCTCGTCAGACAGCTGCAGCGGCGGCGCCGGGTAGCCGGCCTGCGAGCCGGCATGCTCGACGCTGGCCGGCTCGACACCCTCACCGAGCATTGCCAGCGCCTCGTTCACGAACGTGCCGATAACCCGGCTGGTGAAGAAGCCGCGGCTGTCGTTGACGACGATCGGGGTCTTGCCGATGGCCAGCGTGTAGTCGAACACCCGGGCCAGCGCCTCATCAGATGTCTTCTCGCCCTTGATGATTTCCACCAGCGGCATCTTGTCGACCGGCGAGAAGAAGTGGATCCCGATGAAGTCCTCTTGACGCTTCACGCCGGTCGCCAGACCGGTGATCGGCAGCGTCGAGGTGTTGGACCCCAGCAGCGCGTTGGGCTCGACGACGTCTTCAATCTCCTGGAATACCTGGTGCTTGAGGTCCTGGCTCTCGAAGACCGCCTCAATCACGAAGTCGACACCCTTGAAGTCGGCGGGGTCAGCGGACGCCGTGATGCGGCCCAGCAGCGCCTTGCTCTTCTCCTCGGTGGTCTTGCCACGCTGAAGTGCTTTGGCCTCAAGCTTTTCGGCGTAATTCTTGCCCTTCTCCGCGGCCTCGATGCTGACATCTTTGAGCACCACGTCGTAACCGGCCTTGGCCGAGACGTACGCGATGCCCGCGCCCATCATGCCCGCGCCGAGCACGCCGATCTTGTTGATCTTGACCGGCGCGATGCCGTCGGGTCGCGAGCTACCGCCGTTGATGGCCTGCAGGTCGAAGAAGAACGCCTGGATCATGTTCTTGGCGACCTGGCCGGTGACCAGCTGGGTGAAGTAGCGGCTCTCGATGCGGCTGGCGGTGTCGAAGTCCACTTGCGCGCCCTCGACGGCCGCGTCCAGGATGGCCCGCGGCGCCGGCATCGGCGCACCCTTGAGCTGCTTCTTCAGCAGCGCCGGGAACGACGGCAGGATGCCGGCCAGCGCCGGGCTGGACGGAGTGCCGCCAGGCATCTTGTAGCCCTTGGCATCCCACGGCTGGGTGTGCGATTCGGGGTTGGCCTTGATCCACGCCTTCGCCGCGGGTACCAGCTCCTCGACCGAGCCGACGAGCTCGTCGACGAGCCCGTTCTCCTTGGCTTGCGCGGGCTTGAACCGAGTGCCCTGCGACAGGATGTTCATGAAGGCGTTCTGAATGCCGAACATCCGCACGGTGCGGGTCACCCCGCCGCCGCCCGGCAGCAGGCCCAGCGTCACCTCTGGGAAGCCGACCACAAGGCCCTTGACGTCCGCGGCAATGCGATGGTGACAGGCGAGGGTGATCTCCAGGCCGCCGCCGAGCGCGGCGCCGTTAATGGCGGCCACTACGGGCTTACCGAGGGTCTCCAGCGCCCGCAGG
>Ga0208987_1000073_pt1 | contig 22520 bp, 27 predicted proteins | sample MedBloCARef_O2_FD_187845 | JGI IMG/M metagenome (GOLD analysis project Ga0208987, IMG submission 187845) | Forest soil microbial communities from El Dorado National Forest, California, USA - Mediterranean Blodgett CA Ref_O2 (SPAdes) (version 2) | ecosystem: Environmental > Terrestrial > Soil >... | reverse complement strand
CCCCCGCCGCACCCAACGGCTGACACAAGCATCGCTGTGCCGCCAACAACCGCAAATGCCATCCGAGCTGCAGATCTCATCAGACTCCCCGCTCTCACTACTTTGTGCGCGTTCTCCTACGGTCCCTGCGTCGTACCCGCTCACTCGTGTGGCAAACGGACCGAACGAAACAGAAACGCCGATAGCCCATCTCGGGGCTGAGATGGGCTATCGGTGGCCGCTGGATCTATGGCGCCTAGCAGCCGAGACCGGAGATGCAGCCGGTGAGAACAGCCTGGTGTACTCCGCTGTAACCCGGTGCCGCCGGAACCGCTGGTGCCACGCTCGATGAAGCGTGCGCTGCCGGGGCGGGCGTGCTCATGTTCGGCTTAGCACCGATACCGCCGAATCCGACGGCAAAGGCAACCGCGGCCGCTCCACTGAAGGTCGTGATCGTCATCTTGGTTAGAGACTTCATTGTTTCGTCCTCTCGTGCGCTGCTACTTGTAGCGGAAGTTCGTTGCTAGCTAAATCGTACATATATGCAACTGTTGCTGAAAGGATAATGTTGTCTAAGGATGCAAAAGTGACGACTTTCACGTTTCGGATCGGGTTGTGGCTGCTGAGCCGGCATGCCGTTGGCCGAGTATTCGTTGGCCACCCACACGTCGATCGCCGAACAGCCCACCCCGATGCGCGCTTGAATATCGGACGACAACAAACGCGACATCGCGCAGCCGCAGATGTCCGCGAACTCACGAAAAATGTTGCCGGCCAAGCAGTTTCGCGAACTGGCCGGCGCCCAGCGCTAGCTCTCCTTGGTGATCAACTTCCGCAGTGCCACCCGATCAGGCTTGAGTAGCTCGGCGATGCGCGGCTTGTTGACCTCGGCGACGATGATCTCGCCGACCTCTGGATAGACCTCGGTGAAGATGCCGTGGGACTTCATCTTCTCGGTCTGATAGAGGTTGTCCTCGGTCGGCGTCACGTAATACACGGCGTCGGCCTTGAAGCGATTCACCAACCAGAGGTGGATCAGTGTCATCAGCCGCTTCTGGCGCATCTTCTCCGCGAAGGTGTTCTGGTCGCGGACCTGCAGAATGCTGCGGCCGTGCCGGTCCTTGATCGGATCGACGATCACGTTGGCGACCTGCTCGCCATCCTCACCAAGGATCCCGAGTTCGAGCACGTCCGAGCCGGCGCGGCGGGGCCGCAGCGTTACGCGGAGTTTCTCGTCCAGCTGGTAGTGCTCGCTCCACAGCGTCAGCCACTCCTCCAGCAGCTTCTTCGGCACCTCGGTCTGCACCAGGTGCTGGTGCTGGGTGGAACCCTTGCCCATCGCCTTGGTGGTGGCGGTGCGACCCGACGAGGCGGCCAGTGCAGCATCGCTGCGCGGCCCGCCGACCAGCGTCTGCGGCGTCCGGTAGGGCGACTCGACCAGGCGCATCTTGCGCTGCAACCGCGCCAGTGCCAGCATCCCGTCCTGCTGCAGCGAGGTGGCGAACTCCTCGGCGGCGACGCCGTCGATCTGGTGTCCGCCGTAGGTGATGAAGTTGAAGACGAAGCCCATCTTCCCGAGCTCGATGGGGAACTGCTTCATCTCCTCGTCGGTCATGCCGGTGGTGTCCCAGTTGAACGACGGCGAAAGGTTGTAGGCCAGCATCTGGTTCGGGAACTCGGCGTGAATCGCCTCGGCGAACTCCCGGGCGTCGGCCAGATCGGCGGTCTTCGTCTCCATCCAGAGGATGTCGGCGAACGGTGCGGCCGCAAGCGACTTGGCGATCGCATACGGAATTCCGCCGCGGACCTGGTAGTAGCCCTCCGGGGTCCGTGCCAGCTCGGGGCTCCAGTCTGGGGCCGCGCCCAGCTCCCTTGCCTTCTCCCGGGACGCGTAGTGCGATGTCCGCGCGGCGAATTGACGCCACTCGTCGGGGCTCATGCTCGCCGGATCTTCTTCGCTCTCGCCGAACGAGAGCACCTCGGCCACCGCGTCGCTGTAGGTCATCAGGCCGGCGTCGTCCTCCCACGCGGCGATGAAGCGCGACTCGACCTGGTCAAACAGGTCGTCGATCGAATCCTTGCCATTCTCCCGCCAGGTGTTGACGGCCTCGGAGACCAGGCCCAGGATGCCTTGCCGCTCAAGCCACCCGTTGGCGAGGCCGTACTCGCCATCGGCCAGGGCGTACAGCAGGTGACCGTTCAGTTCCTTGACGCCCAGCTCGTTGAAGCGCCGTACCAGCGCCAGGAAACAGCCCTTATAGGAAGGAATGTCCAAGTTGGTCGCACCCAACAGGAACGCCTGGTCGCGCTCGTCGGAGTTGCTGTCGATCAAGTTGGCCGCCTCGGCGTCAGTGCGCGCGACGATGATGCCCGGCACCCGCATGACGTCTAGCTGGAAACGGGCGGCGTTGAGGCGCTTGACCTGTTCGTCCGACGGCACCAGAACCTTGCCGCCCTGGTGGCCACACTTCTTGGTGCCGGGACGCTGATCCTCGATGTGGTATCCCGGCACGCCCACCTCGACGAAACGCCGGACGAGGTTGCGCACGTGCGGGTCACCGCCGTGGCCGGTGTCGGCGTCGGCGATGATGAACGGCCGGTAGTCGTATCTCTTGGCGGTGGCCCGCTGTTGCTCACTCATCTGCCGCAGCTGGTACTCCTGGTTGCGGTCGGCGGTCAGCAGGGCGCGAACCAGCACGGCGGCATCCTCGGGCACCTGGCTGAGCGGGTAGCTGGCCAGGTCGGGACCCGGATCTTCGGTGGTCGAGCCCTTCGCGGAGGTTGCCCAACCGCCGAGGTAAATGCCCTCGATGCCCATCCGCTTCATGCTCACCGCTTGCCCCGGCGAGTACGGACCGAATGTGGTGATGCTCTTCTTCTGTGCGAAAAGCTCGCGCAGCCGGGGGTAGAAAGCCGTCGCCGCCTCACGTGCGACCGTGTAGTCGGTCGGGATCGTGCCGCGTTGCTCTGCTACTTGGCGGGCGGTGTAGAGCCGAATAATCCCGTCAAATCGCGAATCGTCCAAGTATCGCTGCGTGGCGGCGACGTCTTCTTCGAACGGTGCGGGGACTTCAGTGTCCGCGTCGATGATGGCCATGCTCATTCACTCCTGTTCGGCAGGTTACCCGTGGGTAGGAGTCTATCCCCGGTTCCGACGGTTGAATCATGGGCGGCGGAATGATTGCCCGGCTGGGCCAAAACTGTTGTCACACCTCGTACTCCGAGTGCGGCAGATCCAGCTACTAGCGCTAAAGCCTTGAATTGCAATAGTTTTCGATAACACCGATGACAGCGTACTCCTCACCCGGGCGACCGCGCCGACGGTGTTGTTGCGCCCCCGTCGCTCGCGTGGGGTGGGCCAGCAAACCATGCGGGTGGTTAAAGCCGACGAAAACCCGGCATCCCAGCAAACAAATGGGTGAGGTCGTTGCGTGACAGAATTGCGCTTCGAACGGTGGTATCTCCTGTTGTCCGTTCCGATCGGACTCGGGCCAAAGAACAGCGAGGTGAGCGTGACCGACCCGGACGCCCTGATCGCCGCAACCACCGCAGGCCACGTCTAGCCGGGTGGTAACGCCGTTCGTCGGCTCAACCAATCCCGCTGGCGACCGATGAACTCAGCGTCGACGATCGCGCCGTGGCCCGGGACATAGATGGCCTCCGGCCCGCCCGCCGCGAGCACCCGGTCCAGGGTTGCTGGCCACGCCGCCACATCGGAATCGGCGTCGATCGCCGGATCGGCCGACTCCTCGACGAGATCACCGGTGAACACCACAACCCGGCCACCGTCATCGTCGGACCCGGGCGCCACCACCACCAGATCGGAGGTGGTGTGGCCACCACCCAGATACGCGACCGTCACGTTGCGGTCGCCGAGGTCGATTACCGCGTCGTATACCCCGTGCTGTGGCAATCGCAATGCGGCGATCGCGTGATCGATCTCCGCGGCGTTGGCGCCGTAGCGCAGCGCGTCTTGGCGGAGCTGGCCGGTCGCTGACGCCAGATATTCGACGACTTCGGGTGCGCAGTAGACGTCGGCACCGGCGAACAGCGAAGAGCCCAAAACATGGTCGAAGTGCTTGTGTGTCAACACAATGTGAGTGACCCGTCGCCCGGCAAGCTCGCGGACGTCGCTGTCGATCGCGGCGGCTTCGGCGAGCGTGGTACCGGTATCGACAAGCAGCGCTGCGGCACTGCCGTGAATCAGTCCGATCGTGACATCGCAGAACGGTAGCCGGCACCGATGCACACGCGGGCTCAGCTGCTCCCAAGCGAAATGCACAGAGTGGAAGATAACCCCGCGCGAGTAACGAGAAAAAGTACCATTCGCTGATGGGGCGGAGATCGCGATGGATTGTCATCGCGGCCGCGACCGCTGTACTGCTTCTGGTCCCGACCCTCACGTGGGTGTTCTGGTATCGGCAGGCGACGAGTGGGTTTGCCACGGCACCCGCGCGGCCCAACTTGCCCGGCCGTCCAATCGGAACCCAGGTCATTCCGGTGGTGGCTGTCGACGGAAATGGGCATCCGATCAACGGTCATCGGTTGGTGCGCGCCGCGCAAGATCCCGGCAACGTCACCACCGTGTTCGGATGCAGCGCGTCGCGGACGGCGATCGCCGACAACATCTATTCCTGCTCGCCCAGTGCGGCCGGGGCCGACGTGTGTTGGCCGTCGGCGCAGCGGATCTTGTTGTGTCTCGACGACCCCTGGGACAAGGGGCTGCGCTGGGTGGCTCACACCGACTCGCTTCCCAACGTGCATCCGACCGCTACGCCGGTGCCGTTTGCGCTGCTCCTTGACGACGGCACCCGATGCCGCCTGCGCAACGGGGGTGCGTGGGGAGGCCGCGATGACGGCCTGGTGGGCGCCTACGGTTGTCCGGACGAATCCCCGGCCGTCCTCGTCTCCGCGACCTCCAAGCGTGGCGCGTCGGCAATCGACCGATCGCATGCCACGTGGACTGTGCAGGTTGGTTCGCTCGGTGCCGGCGACGCGCACTTGCCGTCTCCGCAAACACGCACGGTGATCACCGCATGGTTTGCCGGCGACGCGTGAGCACCCCGCCATTGACGTGTCGGAAATTTCCGACGTATATTGCGGGTTGTGGCGACTTCCGATCGCGTCTTTCTCGCTTTGGCGAACCCGGTCCGTCGGCAACTGCTGGAAATCCTGACCAGCCAGCAACTATCTGCGGGAGAACTCAGCGACCAGTTCGAGCTCAGTCGCCCCGCGGTCGCCGAGCACCTCAAGGTGCTACGCGAAGCGGGACTGGTAGCCGACGAGGCGCAGGGCCGCCGTCGCATCTACCGACTGACCGCAGCACCACTGGCCGAGCTCGATCAATGGCTGCATCCGTTCGAGAAGTTCTGGCGCGGACGGCTGGCCGCTCTCGCCGAGGCAGCAGAGGTGCTGTAATGACGGAGACCTCAACACCCGCCACGATCCGGGTCGACCAATTCGTAGCGGCGCCACCCGAGAAGGTCTGGCGGTTATTGACCGAACCCGAGCTGATGCGACTTTGGTGGGCCGACGGTGAGGTGGCTGCGGTGGTTGGCCATCAATTCACCCTCGACATGCCCGACTACGGTAAGCAACCGTGCAAGGTGCTCGAGGTCGATCAGCCGCACCGGTTCGTCTATACCTTCACGCCGGCATGGACCCTGACTTGGCGCCTCGAGGCTGAGGGCGCCGGCACCCGGGTGTTCTTGCAGCACAGCGGTTTTGACCTGGACGACAGACGAATGGCCGACGCTTTCCAGCGGATGGGTCCAGGCTGGCGTGACGACGTACTCCCCCGCCTCAACGATGCTGCCGGAAGGGCGTAACACGATGCGCGCGGTCGTCATTACCAAGCAAGGTGACCCGTCGGTCCTGCAGGTGCAGCAGCGGCCGGATCCACCCCCACCGGGTCCGGGGCAGTTGCGGGTCGCGGTACGCGCAGCCGGGGTGAACTTCAGCGATCACCTCGCCCGCGTCGGGCTTTATCCCGACGCGCCAAAACTTCCCGCGGTGGTTGGTTACGAAGTCGCCGGGATCGTCGAAGCCGTCGGCGACGGCGTCGACCCGAGTCGCATCGGCGAACGAGTGCTAGCTGGAACGCGTTTCGGTGGTTACGCCGAAATCGTCAACGTGGCAGCCAGCGACAGCGTGGTGCTACCCGAAGCGCTGAGCTTTGAACAGGGCGCGGCGGTGCCCGTCAACTACGCCACCGCATGGGCGGCGCTGCATGGCTACGGATCGCTGCGCGCCGGCGAGCGAGTGTTGGTGCACGCCGCGGCCGGCGGTGTCGGCATCGCGGCCATCCAATTCGCGAAGGCAGCGGGCGCTGAAGTGCACGGCACCGCATCGCCTGGGAAACACCAGAAGCTGGCCGAACTGGGCGTCGACCGCGCGATTGACTACCGCCGCGACGGCTGGTGGAAGGGTCTTGAGCCCTATGACATGGTCCTCGATGCTCTGGGTGGGACATCGCTGCGGCGCTCCTATGCGCTGCTGCGCCCGGGCGGAAGGCTTGTCGGTTATGGGGTTTCGGCCATGCAGCAGGGCGAAAAGCGCTCGCTGCGCAGGGCGGCTCCACAGGCACTGTCGATGCTGCGCGGCTTCAGCCTGCTCACCCAGCTGCAGGATTCCAAAGCCGTCATTGGTCTGAACATGTTGCGATTGTGGGACGACCGCGGCACCCTCGAGCCCTGGATCAGTCCGCTGACCGCGGCACTGCACGACGGTACGGTCTCCCCCGTCGTGCACGCGGCCGTGCCGTTCGCCGAAGCGCCCGAGGCACACCGGATCCTCGCGGCGCGGGAGAACATCGGCAAGGTCGTGCTGGTGCCCTAAGCCGTGCGGAGCAACAATGTCGTATGGCATGTCGCACGGCGAGCATTCTTCACCCGATTAGATGGGCGGTTGCCGGGCTGGGCTTGCTGGCCTCGGTCGGCCTTGGTGCCCCAACCGGTGCGGCAGCGCCTGGACCCCTGACGATCAGTAGTCCGGCATTCGCCGACGGTGCACCGATACCGTCCGATTACACCTGCAAGGGTGCGGACGTATCGCCGCCCCTGGCGTGGTCTGCGCCGTTGGGGGCGGCGCTGGTTGTCGATGATCCCGACGCCATCAACGGCCTGTACGTGCATTGGATCGTGATCGGAATCGCGCCCGGTTCCGGTAGCGCCGGTCGCGGTCAATCCCCGGCTGGCGCAACCGCCCTGCCGAACACGTCCGGCCAACCGGCCTACCGGGGTCCCTGTCCACCGACGGGCACCGGCACGCATCACTACCGCTTTACGCTCTATCAGCTGCCCAACGACTACCAGCTCCCCGGCGGACTTGCCGGTGCCCAAGCGGCACAGACGATTGCCGGTGCTGCGACCGCACAGGCCCAGCTCATCGGAACATTCGCGGGCTGATCGGTTACCGGTCGTCCAGGACCTGGTAGGCCGCGTTATAGCCCGGAGTGAAGGTAATACCTGGTCCCCCATGGCATCCCGCGCCACCGAGGTAGAGGCCGTCGATCGGAATCGGGAAGTCGAGAAATCCTCTGGGCCCGGGCCTGTTGGGCCCCATCAGGTCTGGGTGTAGCAGACCATGGCAGAAGTCGCCGGCGGGAGCACCGAACATGGTGTTCATGTGGTACGGCGCAAACGTGATGTGGCGTATCACGATGTCCTTGAAGTTCGGGGCGAACCTGGTGATCTTGTCGATGACACGTTGTGCCATCTCATTTTTGAGGTGCCCGTGCTGGTCGCGGCTGGCCTCGACCGGGAAGGCGTACGCGTACGCGCTGGCCGCGTGCTTGCCGGGTGGCGCCATGGCCGGATCGTGCACCGAGGGGATCTGCATTCCCATCGAGGGGTTGTCTGGGACCAGACCGCGCCGGCAGGTCTCCCATTGCAGCTGTTGCTCTTCTGGGGAGCCGAAGATGCCGACCGATTGCTGCATGCCCTCCTCGTTCAGCAGCTCGTACGGTGGTGCGAATTCGGGTAGTCCGTCCAGAGCGAAGTGGATTTGCACGAAAGAGGCACGGTGGTCCCGATCGGATACCCGCGAAACAAGCTCTGCAGGAACGTGTTCGGACGCAATCAGTTCGGTCAGCGTGACGTCCGGCGACAGATTGGACACCACGATCGGCGCGGACAGTGTCGACCCGTCTCGAAGCCGCACACCGGCCACTTGGGAGTCGGTGACCAGGATCTGCTCGACCTTGGAACGGAATCGCAACTCGCCACCGTGGGAAACGAAGAGTTCACGCAGGTGTTCGGTCAGCGCGCCGATGCCGCCTTTGAGCTTGGTCATCATCGCGGCGCCGTCATCGGGTACCGCGAGCGCAAAAGCCAGACAGGTAGCGCTACCGGGTGTGTAGGGCCCGCGGTAGGTGGAATTGACGGCCAGAAATGCGAGCATTCCGCGCATCACCGCGTGCTTGTCCTTGTCGGGCAGGTACCGGTCGATCGCGTCCATCGCCGACCCGAACAGCATCTCGTGAATCGCCCGGCGTTCGGAGTCATTAGTTGCGCAGGCATACATCTCGTCGAGGGTCTTGGGAGCTTTGCGTACGTCGAACCGACCGAGCGCCCGGGCGGGTCCCTGACTCCAGCCGATCAGTTCGGCCATGCCGGTGACCGCCTCAAAGCCGTGCTGCTCGCCGAGGTGCGTCATCAGCCGCATCGGGTCGCGGTAGAAGACCATCGGCTCTTCGCCGTGTTCGCCGATGTTGATCGACATCACGTCGGGTTCCACCGTGGGCAGCGTGTCGAGTCCGAGATCCTTGGTGATCTGGCTGGCCGTGGGGAACTGCACGGAGCCCGCGATCTCGTATCGGAAGCCGTCGATCAGTTCGACCGTCGCCGCCATGCCGCCCGCGTAGGTGTTGGCTTCCAGGCACACGGTGCGCAGTCCGGCGCGTTGCAGAATCGCCGCGGCGGTCAATCCGTTGTGCCCAGCACCCACCACGATCGCGTCGTAGTCCGTTGTGGTCATAGTCCCGGCCTGTCCTGTTGAGCGGTAAGGGCGTGACAAGGATATGTCAGTACTGACATAATTGGAAGATGTCAGTACTGACCAATCCGGACCGGCTGGGATACGATCGGCGTGCTATGACCGCCCCGACAAACCGCCACCAGCTGCGGCATCGATCGACGCATGACGCGCTTCGCCAAGCCGCATTAAAGAGCTTCGCCCGCAAGGGTTTTGCGAACGTGACGGTCACCGAGTTGGCTCGGGAGGCGGGCGTCACCGAACGCACCTTCTTCCGGCACTTCCCCACCAAAGAAGCAGTGCTGTTCCAGGATTACGAGACGCAGCTGGAATGGCTTGCCGAGGCGCTCTCGCAGCGTCCGCCGTCGGAGCCGTTGTTTGATGCGGTGCTGGCCAGTGTTGCGGCTTTCCCGTACGACATCGAAGTGGTCCGCCAGGCCGCGATCGCCCGCACGGAGTTGATCAGCGCGGACCGCATCGCAGGCCACCTGCGAGTCGTCCAATCGTCGTTTGCCCGGGTGCTGACCGAGTTCGTCCGAAACCGCAATCGCGACACGCCGAACATCGACCTTGGGGCCGAAGTCGCGGGATCCGCATTGGCTGCGGCCCTGGTTGTGGCAGTGGAGAATTGGGGCCGCAATGGTTGCGCCGACGACCTCGGTGAGCAGGTGGCCGCCAGCCTGGATTTGGTCCGCTCCGGGTTGGCGCCGCTCGCCTAACCCGAAGTCGGTGTCCGGGTAGCGAGCCGCATCAGACCGCTGCGCAACTGGTCGTCACGGTGGCCGGCGGCCAGCTCCGCGAGGGCAATTTCGGCGGCGCCCGCGACGACGAGCGCGGCGATGGGTTCTGCTGGGATCCAGCCAAGCGCTAGTAGATCCGGTGTGATCAGCGCGGCCGCGCTCTCGTTTCGGCCGGCGACCAAATCACTGAGGCCGGCCTCAGTGCGGGACTGGACAAGCAGCGCCTTGGTCGCGGGTTCGGTCAAACAGCCGTCGAGGTAGGCATGCATCCCAACCGTGAGCCGGTCGGATCCCGGTGGTAGGTCGGCCATGCCAAAGGCGATGGATTGCTCGAGTTGGTCGTGGAATCGGACATGTAGTGCGCGCACGTATTCAGTCCGACTGGGCCAATGCTGATAGAAGCTGCCCTTGGCCATGCCGGCCTCGGCGACGATCGCGTTGACCGAGATTCTTGCCAGATCGGCGCTTCCCAACAGGCGTTGTCCCGCGTCGAGCAGCGCATTACGGCCGGGCTCAGGCGGTCTCATCGCAGGATTTCCTCCTTGTCAGGGCGCAGTCACCGTTGTAGCGTACTCCGTGACCGACCAGTCGGTCAACGTAGGAGAGAAGCTTCGGATGCCGATTATCGAAACCAGGGCGGGTCGGGTCGCCTATAGCGAACTTGGCAGCGGACCAACGGTTTTGCTACTGCACGCGACGCTGCACGACCGCCATGACTTCGACCCGATCGTCGAGACGCTCGCTCGCCGCTACCGCACGATCGCAGTGGACTGGCCTGGGCACGGCGACTCGGATTCCGTTAGCCCCAGCCTCGAGCCGAGTGCCCCGCTCTTCGCCGACGTACTCGAAGATGTCGTCGACGGTCTGGGCCTGACGAGGTTTGTGCTGATCGGGAATTCGGTCGGCGGGTTCGCCGCCGCGCGGCTGGCGATCAACCGGCCCGAGGTCGTCGCGGGATTGGTCTTGGTCAACGCGGGCGGGTTCATTCCGTTGAGCCCGTCGACGCGGGTGTTCTGCCGGTTGATCGGCACGCGTGCCTTCGTCCGGCTCGGCGGTCCCCTGTTCGTCCGGGCCTACATGAAGGCGAGAACCGACAGCGACCGCGAGATCACCAAGCGTGCGGTCGCCGCGATGAGAACGGCCGCGGGCGTTCGGATTGAAACGGGATTGTGGCGAAGCTTCGCCACACCTGCGCATGATCTGCGCAGCCGTGCCACTGAGCTGACCGCGCCCACACTCATCGTGTGGGGCAAGAAAGACGTCGCTATACCGTTGCGCGCCGGGCGCGCAACCCACGATGCCATCCCCGGGTCACGCCTCGAAATCCTCGACACCGGGCATGTGGTTTTCTCGTCGGATCCGGATGGCTTCCTGGCCGTCGCCGAGCCGTTCCTGGAATCGGTCAGTCTGCGGCAATGATCGCAATCGGATAGCGGTTGGGTGAAATCCGTTGTCTCCATTACTGTTTCCGGGACCGCGCCCGTCGGCCAGGACCACGGCCCAGTCCAATTCCGATCTGGCCGCCAGCGGGCGCACTCAGTACAGGGGTGACCAATCCGACGTTCGCAACAAACGGCTTTGCCACTGATCGCGGTACTTCAGCGCCTCGAACATGTAGCTGCCGGGTGCCCGGTGCTCCGGCGGGACTTCCTTGGTGAGCAGATGCACCAGAGCCGCGTAATTGTTGGAGTCGTCAATCTTCTGCCACAGCATGGCTTCTCGTCGTCGAGAGCTTCCGTGCGCAACTTGGAAGCACGCTTGGATGTCGAGAATCCGCATTCTTGCGGGCGCCTGGGATAGCGGCCGGTAATAGATCTCGTCCCAGCAGCGGATGTAGTCGTCGAGCGGTGCGTGCGGCCAGCCGGTGTCCTCCATGAACAGGCTCAGCGGGTGCGTCGAAGCATCGGTGGGCACCGTCGCCAGGTCCACGGTCTGCAGCGGTGACCACGCCACCGGCAGCAGTAGCTTGGCTGTCACTTCGTGACGCAGGTTGTCCATTTCACGCATCCATGGCCTTAGGTCCCCCTGCTGGGTGCGCCGTGCCAGGCTTTCCCACGCCGCGCCGTCGGTGATGCCAGTGATAGTGACCACGTTGTAGGCCAGTCCCGAGCCATGCGCGTGGTTGGTGTACCAGAGCAGCCGAGCGGTGTCCTGCTTGGCCAGCGTCGGCATCCAGCCTTCGCGGTAGGCAGCTTCGAATTCATCGTGTCGCGTACCCACTACCTTGTGGGTCTCGTGAAGAAACAGCACCAATACTCCTCTGCGACTTCTGGATTCAGGCACCATCCGCGATCAGCGTGGCCAGCTGACGGCGGTTGATCTTTCCGGTTTCGCTATACGGGATCTGGTCGACGACGGCCAGCCGTTCGGGCAGCTTGAAGTAGGCGATTGCGTCGCGACAGTGCGACCGCAGCTCCTCGAGTGTCACCGCGGCGCGAGCCACCACGGCGGCTCCGACCCGCTGACCCAACTCCTCGTCGGCGATCCCGGCGACCGCGACGTCACTGACTGCCGGATGAGAGCGCAATGCATCTTCGACCTCGATCGGCCCGAACTTCTCCCCGCCGCGGTTGATGGTGTCGGTCAACCGGCCGCTCGGGAAGATGTAGCCTTCGGAATCCAGCCGGGCTAGGTCACCGGTGTGCAGCCAGCCCTCGCTGACATTCTGGGTGGTGTTCACCCACAACTCGCCCACGGTTCCGGGCTCGACATCGATGCCCGTCTCGGGATCCACCACTCGCACGTCCACTCCGGGCAGCGGCTGGCCAACGGACCCGGCGCGAGCGGGATCGCGGTGATCGTCGGGCATCAAAGTCGTGTAGGCGCCGAGGGTCTCGGTTTGGCCGAACACGTTGGCAAGCCCCACGTGTGGAAGGGCGGCCATCGCCCTGCGCACCAGAGCGATGGGCGCGGCAGCGGCCCCGTAGGCGACGGCCACCAGAGAGGTCAAATCGGCGGCGGCGAAGTCGGGATGGTCGATGATCCGCTGCAGCATCGTCGGAACCATGAAGGTCGTTGCCACCCGATGCGCGGACACCAGGCGCAGCCACTCGCCGGCGTCGAAACGCTGCTGCACCACCACGGTGTTGCCGGAATTCAAGCTGCCGAGCACGCCGAGCGCTCCGCCGACATGGAAGAAGGGGACGCTCAGCATGCTGACCGAGGGTTTCGCGTGCGCGCGGAATGGTGCCGACATCCCTTTGATCCGCAGCGTCAGCTGCCGGCCGGTGATGCCGATGGCCTTCGGGAGTCCGGTTGTGCCGCTGGTGAATAGGATCAAGGCGTCGCGGTCATCGTCGGTGTCGACGAGGTCGTCGGTGGCCTGATCCGACGAGGATGGGCCTGTCAGGTCGGCCGCCGTTAAGACCGTGGGCACGCCGGCATCTCGGACTCGGTCGGCGTAAGACTCCCCCGCGACAGCCACATCGGCGCACCCGGCATTCTTCACCAGGCCCTGTAACTCCGGGGGTGTCAGTGCAGGGTTCATCAGCGCGGCCGCGGCGCCAATTCGCGCCGCCCCGAGCACCGTTGCGATCGACAGCAGACTTCCGGTGTCGACCACGGCGACGCGTTGCCCGGCCGTCACGCCGTGGGCGACCAGACTGGCCGCACATCGTCGTGCGGCCGCCTGCAGCTCGGCGTAGTCGATCGGGCGGCCGTCGACGATGACCGCAATGCGGGCGGGATCGCCGGCCGCGGCGGCGTCGACGATCGTGCCCGTGTTCATCCGCGCCCTAATAGAGGGGGGACCACTCGGCGGTCCGCAGCAATCGGCTGGTCCACTGGTCGCGCAGGTCCAGCGCGTCGTGCATCCAGGTGCCAGGGGCGCGGTACTCGGCGGGGATATGGCTGCGCAGCAGATCGAGGAGCGCCTCCGGACGGCTGATGCGTTGCATCAGGATCACCTCACGGCGTACGTGGCTACCGAGCGCGGGCTGGAATGCGGCGTGCATCTTCAGCATTGAGGCGGGGTGTTCGAGGCTCCTGGCGTAGACATCACCGCTGCGGACGATGTATTCCTCGAACTTGTCCTCGTACGGCCACATGGTGTCTTCCATGTACAGCGTCATCTCGTGTTCGCGCCCATCGACTGGCACCTCGTCGAACCGCACCTCCTGCAGCGGTGACCAAGGCAGCGCCATCAGCAGTTTCGCGTCGACTTCGTGGCGGAGTTCGTCGAGGTTACGCATCCAGTCCTGCAGGTCACCCTTTTGAACCCGCAAGGTCAGCTGTTCCCACGCCGCGCCGTCGCGAACGGCGGTCACGGTAATGACGGTGTAGGCCGGCCCGCTGCCGTGTGCCTGATTGGCGTACCAGAGCAACCGGGCGTCGTCGCCCTCGGCGAGCAGGGGCATCCAGCCGTCGCGGAATGCGGCTTCGAAGTCGTCCTCAGCGCGGCCGCGGACCGTATGCACTTCGTGCATGAACAGCACGCCAAGCACCTCCTGATCGCGACGCAGTGGCTGCACGCCGCTCAACGGACGGTAACCCCGAAAAATGTTGGGGTCTATGCCGGGTCTACACACGCATAATTACGCCAGGCGGCGCGGCCTAGACAGCCGGGTTGAGAATCTGGTTTGCTCGATTCGGTACCGTCCTTACCGGGCAGGAGTTCGCTGATGGCAAGGCTCGACGTGCCCGATGGCCCCGGTGGCGAAGCCGCCATGATCTGGACGCTCCGGCCGCAGCTCGGTGGCATGGTCGAACGGATGATTCGCGGCGCCTACCAGCAGAGCATCCTGCCCGCCGACGAGCGTGAGCTGGCCAGAATGCGGATCGCGCAGATCAACGATTGCGTCGCGTGCTCGGGCTTTCGGGCGCAGTCGGTGCTCGATGCGGGTGTCGCACCTGAGCTCTACGACAATGTCGCGGCGTACGCCAGCTACCCCGGCTACACGCCGCGTCAGCGACTTGCCATCGAGTACGCCGAGCGCTTTGCAACCGATCACGCGTCGATGGACGACGCGTTCTTCGAACGCCTGCATGACTCGTTCTCCGACGAGGAGATCCTCGATCTCACCTTGTGCGTGGCGGTATTTCTCGGCCTCGGACGCTCCCTGACCGTGCTGGGCGTCGACCAGTCCTGCGCAATCGACCTCTGACTTATCACCGGGAAGGCAACGAATGGACATCGCGTCCGTCGATGAACTGCTGAGCACCACGCGGGCGGTGCGCAAACGCCTCGACCTGGAACGGCCGGTCGGCCGCGAGGTGATCCTCGAGTGCATCCAACTGGCCATGCAGGCGCCCACCGCCAGCAACACGCAGGACTGGCGCTGGCTAGTGGTCACCGATGCGGACAAGCGTGCCGCGATCGCCGAGATCTACAGCAGCATCGGCGCGCAGTACCTGGCGTCCGCGGCGGATAACGCGACGGATCCGCAGACGCAGCGGGTGTACCAGAGCGCGGCGAGCCTGACCGAAACGCTGGCCCGCGTTCCGGTGCATGTGATTCCCTGCCTGGAGCAGCGCATCGATGGCGCCGAGTTGGGGGTCGCCGCGGCAGCGTGGGCGTCGATCATCCCGGCGGGCTGGAGCTTTTTGCTGGCGCTGCGTTCGCGTGGGCTGGGATCGGTGTGGACGACGATGCACCTGTTCAAGGAGAAAGAGGTTGCCGAACTTCTCGGCATTCCACCAACCGTCACGCAGGCCGCGCTCTTCCCGGTCGCCTACACGATCGGCACCGACTTCCGGCCGGCCACCCGCCCGCCCGCGGAGTCCGTCACGTTCTGGAACAGTTGGATACCGGCTGGTGGAGACAGCTGATGCAGTCCTACACCGTCCGATTCCACGTCGACGCGCCGCCGCGGAAAGTCTGGCGAGTGTTGCATCCGCCAGTGCCGCCGAACCCGCCCAAACCGCGGGTGCTCACGTGGCCGGGCGGCAGCATGGAAATCCTGAACGAAGGCGACGAAGCCGGTGAAGGCCTGGTCCGCACCTGCATCTTCGAAGTGCCCAAGTATCTGCTGACCCGCGGCAGGGCGCGGTCGTGGGAAACCGTGACCGAGGCCGAGCTCAACAAGCTGTCGCGGTACATCGCGGTCGGCGCGCCGCTCTGGTCGCGCGCCGAGGGTTATCACCAACTCGAAGAGCAGTCCGACGGCACCACCGTGCTGACCTTCCACGAGACGTATCACGCCTACAACCCAGTGCTGCGCTTCTTCCTCGAACGTCCGGTGCACGCCAAGATTTCGCGCGACAACCTCGCCGTCTATGAGCACGCGCTTGGGTACGCCGGTGAGGTTCGACGGCTGAGCTAGCTGTTGCTCGCTGCTTGATGGCTTTTGGCGGAAATGTGATTTGGACTGCTCACGCCGGTAAACTTCGGTGTTATGGGTTTTTCAGCTGCGCCTAAGGCGGCGAGAGTGGTGACCGCGGGACTGCTGCTGGCGGGCTGGGGTGTGTCCGTGGGCGTCGCTGGCGCGGATCCCGCGCCGTCGCCCGCGCCGTCGCCTGCGCCCGCCTCACCTGCACCGGCGTCGCCGTCTAACACGCCTGCCGGCGTACCCGGACCCGCACCGAAGACCACCATCGACAAGGACGGCACCTACGCGGTGGGAAGCGACATCGTCCCCGGCACCTACGTTTCGGCGGGGCCGGTCGGCACTGGTACCTGCTACTGGAAGCGGCTGGGCAACCCCGATGGTGCTCTCCTGGACAACGCGCTGAGCAAGAAGTCGCAGGTCGTCCAGATTCAGGCGACTGACAAAGCGTTCAAGACCGACGGCTGCCAGCCCTGGCAGCAGAATAACGACGCCACCCCGCCGCCTGAGGCCTCTGGACCGCAGTTGCAGGCCGGTCTGGGCCTCCTCAACGGGCTACTCGCCCCCAATGGGCAGCCGGCCCCGAGCGCCCCGCCGCCCGCGAGCGCGCCGCCGGCCCCGAGCGCCCCGCCGCCCGCGAGCGCGCCGCCGGCCCCGAGCGCACAGCCGGGCCCAAGTGCGCAACCGTCCCCGAGTGCATCGCCGGCACCTCATTCCTGATCCCGCCTGACCGGATGCCGGTGACCAGCCATAACCTCGGTCCCGGGTTGTTTTAGCTAGCGTGGCGGCCGTGGCCAGTGCACAGCAGATTGTCGTGATCGGTGCCGGTGTCAGTGGCCTGACGTCGGCCCTGTGTCTGGCCGAAGCGGGCTGGCCGGTGCGCGTATGGACGGCCGCACTGCCACAGCAGACGACCTCGGTGGTGGCGGGCGCGGTCTGGGCGCCCCCACGCCCCGCCCAGCGCGCCGACACGACGCTTGGCTGGACCGAACACTCCCTGCGGGTATTCCGGGAACTGGCTGACGACCCCAGCACCGGAGTGCAGATGGCACCGGTATTGACCGTCGGCGAACTGACCCCGGACGAGTCGATGTCGTCCGCGGCGAACCTGATCCCCGACCTGCGACCGGCCGAGCCTGCCGACATCCCCGAGGGATTCCGAACTGGGTTTCGCGCCACCATGCCGATGATCGACATGCCGCACTATCTCGACTACCTGACACAACGACTTGCCGCGGCCGGCTGCCAGATCGAGGTACATCCGGTGCAGTCGTTGACCGAAGTCGCCGAGACTGCACCGATAGTGGTCAACTGTGCCGGGCTGGCCGCCGGCGCGCTGGCAGGCGATGACACGATGCGGCCGCTTTTCGGTCAGCACGTGGTGCTGTCCAATCCTGGTCTGCAGCAACTCTTTCTCGAAATCGGCAGTGGCCCGGAGTGGGTCTGTTACTTCCCGCACCCACAGCGCGTGGTGTGCGGCGGCATCAGCATCCCCGGCCGCTGGGACACCACCCCCGATCCCGAGGTGACGGACCGGATTCTGCGGCGCTGCCGCGCAATCGAGCCGCGCCTCGCCGAAGCGGAGGTGATCGAAACGATTACCGGGCTGCGTCCTGATCGTCCGTCAGTGCGAGTGCAGGCCGAGCCGCTCGGGCGGGCGCGCTGCATCCACAATTACGGCCACGGCGGAAACGGGGTAACCCTGTCCTGGGGTTGCGCGCGAGACGTAGTACGACTGGTCAGCGGTGATCGTTAGCCGTCGGTAAGAGCGCGGTCTCGACCGTCGTGTACGTCGGCAGCAGTGGACGCAGTCCGCATGCGGCGATGGTGTGCGCCACGATCGGCTGGCTGGCGACCAGCCGCAGGTTGATGCCACGACTGCGGCATTCGACCGCCTCATGCGCCAGGGCGGCATAGCCACGCGATCCCATGAAATCGAGGTCGCGAACGTCGATTACGAACGAACCCAGGGTGACGGCCTGGGCCGCACTCTGGCTGAGTAAGCGCTGCCATGTGCGCTCATTGCTGACGTCAATATCACCGCCGACACGAAGGACCACCGCGGAGCCGGTGCTCTCAGTGACCGCGCGCAGATTGCTTTGCACATCGGCAGCCCGGGAACCGAGTCGGCTGTCGGCCGCCTGCGCGGATGTTCCAGCCGCGGCAGTATGCATCATTGCGGGGTCCCGTCGTCTTGATCTGTTAGGGCGACGCCGCCCTCGTCCCGAGGAGGTGGCAGGGGTCGCCGTCAAACCGAAGGCTGATCGGCTTGCACGGCGGTGTTCAGCATATGTGCAACGAAAATTTGACGACGCGAAATGTCACAAATTCATCGGTCGAGTTGTTCAGCTCGAGATTTCCTGCGTGGGCCGAGTCGAGGCCGAACATAACTGAAAGCCTTACTATTTCAGCAACGATTACCACAATTACGGAAATGGCGGGACGCCCGTGAGCATCGACTACACGCTGAACGCCCACATCGCCACAATCACGATCAATCGTCCCGAGACCCGCAACTCGCTGGATATGGAACACTTCCGCGATTTAGCGCACGCGTGGGCCGCCTTCCGCGACGACACCAGTGCCTGGGTCGCCGTGATCACCGGCGTCGACCGTGATTTCTGTACCGGGGCCGACCTCAAAAAATTCATTCCGGAACTGACCGGCGATCTTCCCAAACCCGACGGGTGGGACGCGTTCGACGCAATTCACGCTGTGCTGCACCGGTTTCCGGTATACAAGCCGATCGTTGCCGCGGTGAACGGCACCTGTGTCGCGGGTGGCTTTGAGATGTTGACCTGCACCGACATTCGATTGGCCGTGCCCGAAGCGCGATTCGCGGTCATGGAGCCCAAGCGCGGTCTGTTCGCCGGGGGCGGCAGCACGGTTCGGCTACCACGTCAGATCCCCTATGCGCTGGCGATGGAGCTGCTACTGACCGCCGACATGGTGGACGCGCAGCGCGCTTTGGCCATGGGGCTGCTCAATCAGGTCGTCCCCGCCGATCAGCTGATGGCGACCGCATATGACTACGCCGAGCGGATCGCGGCCAACGCGCCGCTGGCCGTGTTTGCGACGAAACAGTCGGCGGTCGAAGGGCTCACGCTCGACCTGAATTCTGCGTATGACAACGAGACTCGGCATAGTGACCGTGTTTTCGCGACGGAGGATGCCAAGGAGGGCCCACGCGCGTTCGCCGAGAAGCGCGCGCCGCGATGGCAGGGCCGCTGACGTCTACCGGTTGGTGGCGCGTCGGAGGTCGCGGCTGGCCAGCGACAGCAGCCAACTGACGATCGACAGCACGATCGCGGCCCAGATCGCGGTCCACCAGAAGTGGTCGATCTGCAGTCCCCAGTGGGTGGTGTTTTCGGTGATCCGGGCGGTGAACCACAGCATCAAGGCGTTGACGACGACGTGGAAAAGACCAAGCGTCACGATGTAGAGCGGGATCGAGAGGAACTGCACGATCGGCTTGATGATCGCGTTGACCAGGCCGAAGATCACCGCCACCACGAAGATGATGCCGGCCCGCTGCAACGCCGTGTCGCCGCCGACGAAGGTCAGGCCGTGGACGAACTTCGTGACAACCCACAACGCGAGGCCGGTCAACGCGGCGCGAATCAGAAAGGGGCCCATGCCGAAAGATCCTGCCACCGAAAGTCGCCGGACGTAACGGTCCAGCCAAATTGGGTGCAGGGCAGCCGTATTCGATCTAGTTCAGAGCGTAGAAACGCTGCGCGTTCAACCCGCCAATTTTTTCGCGAGCCTCCTCGCTGATATCCCCGCGGGTGCGCAGATGCTTGGTGCTTTCCGGCCATTCGCCGTCCCAATGCGGGTAGTCGCTGGCGAACATGATGAAGTCCGCGCCGAGCACGTCGATCACGCCGGGCAGGATCGGTTCTTCGGGCTCGCAGGTCACCCAGATGTTGCCGGCGGACAGGTATTCGTGCGGGTCGCGGCGCCAGCCGCGTTCGACCCAATCGCCTCTTTTCTCGTAATGCTCGTGCAGACGATCGATGAAGAACGGGACCCAGCCAGCACCGGCCTCCAGGAATGCAACCCGCAATTGCGGATGCCGCTCGAAAACGCCGCCGGAGACCAGCGCGGTCATCGCCGTCATCTGGTCAAACGGAAAGCTGATGCAATGCACCTGGATGTAATTGGTGAACCGATCCACGCCGATCTTCGGCAGATGAATGCCAGGCGCTCCGTGAATTCCGAGCGGCATCGCAAGCTCCACGGCGGCGGCGTAAAACGGGTCGAGGTCGGGGTGGTCCAGATTGCGGGTCTTGAGTGCCGGCGGAACGAGCGTCGCCACCAGACCGAGGTCTTTGGCCTCCCGCATCACGTCGATGGCCAACTGCCCGTGCTCGATCGGGACCACCGCCACGCCGCGTAACCGGCCGCCCGACGAGGCGCAGTAATCCGCGATCCATTGGTTGTAGAGCCGCGCGAATCCCGCGGCGAATGCGGGGTCTTCGAGGCTGGGTGCGCACAGCCCCAGGCTCGGATACAGCACCATCGTGTCGATGTGATCGCGATCGGCGTCACCGAGCACACCTTCCGGCGACGAACAGTTGATGTTGGGAGACTTGCTGATCCCGTGCTCGGGCGGGCAACCGGCGCCAGGTCCACGATCCTCCGGGTAGTTGCGGCCTTCGATCATCAACCGCAGTCGCCGGTCTGGACTGGGCTTTACGTGATCCGGCCAGCGTTTGATCGCTTCGATCGCCAGCGAGGAGTTTTCGGCGACGTGTCCATCGGCATCGATGATTCGCATATCTGCGGAACTTACTCTCACAGATTGCATGGTGAAATGGCTCGCGCCGGCGCGCTCGGTGCGCCACGATGCTCACGTGACAACTCAACGGCTTAACGCCGATCAGCGAAACTCGTTCATCGCGGCGATGTTGGGCTGGACGATGGACGCCTTCGATTACTTCATTGTGGTGTTCGTCTATGCCGATATCGCAAAGACTTTCCACATCAGCAAGGCCGAGGTCGCGTTCGTTACGACCGCCACCTTGGTCATGCGCCCGGTGGGCGCCTTGCTGTTTGGGCTCTGGGCCGACCGGGTCGGTCGGCGGCTCCCGCTGATGGTGGACGTGATCTTCTACTCCATCGTCGGCTTCCTGTGCGCTTTCGCGCCCAACTTCACCGTGCTGATGATTCTGCGGATGCTGTACGGCCTCGGAATGGGCGGCGAGTGGGGGCTGGGTGCCGCGCTCGCGATGGAAAAAGTCCCCGTCGAGCGCCGCGGCTTTTTCTCCGGGCTACTGCAGGAGGGCTACGCATTCGGCTATCTGCTGGCCAGTGTGGGGTCGCTGGTGGTGATGGATTTGCTGGGGTTGTCGTGGCGTTGGTTGTTCGCGCTGTCCATCGTCCCGGCCCTGATCAGCCTGATCATCCGCTACCGGGTGCAGGAATCCGAGGTATGGGAAGCCGCCCAGGACCAGATGAAGCTCACCAACACCAAAATCCGTGACGTGCTGCGCAACGGCGCCGTCGTCCGCCGGTTCTTCTACCTGGTGGCGTTGATGACCGCCTTCAACTGGATGAGCCACGGAACTCAGGACGTCTACCCGACCTTCCTAGGCGCGACCACCAACCACGGTGCCGGCCTATCCAGCGTGACCGTCAAATGGGTCGTGATCGTCTACAACGTTGGCGCCATCATCGGCGGGTTGTTCTTCGGCACGATGTCGCAACGGTTCAGTCGCCGCTACACCGTCGTTTTCTGTGCGCTGCTAGGTCTGCCGATCGTCCCGCTCTTCGCCTACTCGCGCACCGCCGCCATGTTGTGCCTCGGCTCATTCCTGATGCAGCTGTGCGTGCAGGGCGCCTGGGGTGTGATCCCCGCACATCTGACCGAGATGTCGCCGGATGCCATCCGCGGCCTCTACCCCGGGGTGACCTACCAGCTCGGGAATCTGCTGGCCGCGTTCAACCTGCCCATCCAGGAGCGCCTGGCCGAGACCCACGGCTACCCCTTCGCGCTGACCGTGACGATCGTGCCGGTGTTATTCCTCGTGGCGATACTGACGCTGATGGGCAAGGACGCGACCGGAATTCGCTTCGGCACTAGCGAAACTGCCTTTCTACCAAGCAAAGTGACGTGAGCTAGTCGGCTTCGGGGCTCAGCGCGCGATGCAGCAGATGCATGGCGACCGTCGTCGAGCGTTCGCGGATGTCGGACCGGTTGCCGGGCAGCCGCAGGGTGCGGGTATCCGTCGGGCCGTCAGCCAGCTTGACGGTGAAACAGACTGTGCCGACTGGCTTTTCCGCCGTCCCCCCGCCCGGGCCGGCGATCCCGGTGATCGCTACCGCGATATCGGCGCCGAAGCGCTCCAATGCGCCCGCTGCCATGGCCTCGGCCACCGGTTCGGACACCGCGCCGTGCGTTTCGATCAGCGCCGGGTCGACGCCGAGCAGCTGCGCCTTGGCCTCGTTGGAATAACTGACCACGCCACCCATCACGTAGTCGGATGAACCCGGGCGGTCGGTCAGCCGGGCCGCCAGCAGCCCGGCGGTGCACGATTCCGCGGTCGCTATCCGACGTCCGGAG
>Ga0208987_1000072_pt1 | contig 22628 bp, 22 predicted proteins | sample MedBloCARef_O2_FD_187845 | JGI IMG/M metagenome (GOLD analysis project Ga0208987, IMG submission 187845) | Forest soil microbial communities from El Dorado National Forest, California, USA - Mediterranean Blodgett CA Ref_O2 (SPAdes) (version 2) | ecosystem: Environmental > Terrestrial > Soil >... | reverse complement strand
AGAATATTCATAACTTCAATATCATTGATGACCTACTACTTTTATTGTTATTGTAGGTGATATTACTTCATCTAATAAATATAATAATCTAAAACTTGGGAAAGCTATAGCTATTAAAATTAAAGCTGGTGTGATTGTTCATATTAATTCTATTAATGTCAATTAACTTATATAGTTTCCTATATAATCGGACTATATCTTACCGTTATAGCGGTTTTCACGTGTAGTCTCTGAGGATCCTACTCCCAGGAATTTGTATTTTATAAGAAAATAAGAAATAAAATAAAGGTAAATGTAAGCAAACAAACATAAGAGAATATTTTACATTACATGTTTAGCTTATACTTTTATTATGATTTAACGAAAAGGGGTAAAATTTATTTTATAAGAATTAAATAAATTAAATATTAAAACATATGTGGGTAAAAAACAAAAACAAAAAATACCATGGACTATTTCATAAATATCGTGTAAATTTAATTCTGAGAGATCCAAACATTGAACAACTGGAACTATTTCTGCTTCAGTTATCTTGTTCTCTTGTATTTCTTTACTGAAATATTCAAGTAGTCCTTGAATTTTTGGATCATGTAAATTAGGTATGTTGGTCTCTGGAATAGGTATATTAGATTCTGGTATAAGTCATACATTTGTCTGTGTATTTACACTATCAGGCATAATTTGTATATCTACATCAGAATTAATCTTTTATGATTTATCTAAATTTTTATTTAGATCATCTGAATTTTTATTAATATAATTTGATTTATCTAAATTTAGATCCTCTGAATTACTATTATTTGAGTTATCTCGAATAGTTTTGATCAAAGAATAAACTAAATATACAGTAGTACTTGCAAAGATACCAAATAATAGTATATATTGATTTGTATAAGTTGCTAAAGAATTTAAAATTGTCATTGTTTATTTTTTGTTTTTGTTTTTTATTTTTATCATAAAATAAATTCTTTCGTCTAAGAATATTCCATGAAATATACACAGAGATTAAAAAATGTCTACTACTAAATAAATAAACTAAAATTATAAATCTGGCAGTAATTGTACACTATCGTTATAAATACATTGTTCCTTACTTTTTTAGATTTTAATGATTTCCTTGTAAATTGAACATCAGATCATAAGTAATTTACTATCTCATTAAGAATAAAAAATGAAAATGTTTAAATTAGGTAAAATTATACTTCTTGTTGAAATAGTTACTGTTTTAGCTACTAAATTTTCATACTTTACGAGCTTTAGAAGCTAAATATTTAAATATAATTATAATTAATCCTTCAATTATATAGTTACTAAGAAAGGAAATAATAGTTGTAATAATATATCATTTAAATTTATTATAGTTAAAGTTGAATTATTTAATAATAACATCATTATCAAATATTTGACTTCTCTTATTTACTCATCTATTTTTTAATTTATATTTATTTTAATTATCTATTGCGATTATTTTTATTCATAGATAAGGGATAAAACGAAATAATTTAATTTATTTCTTATTTTCTTATTTAGATTTATAAATTAAAATGGTTTGGTTTCCTGCTGATTGTCCATTGTAACATCCTTTAGAATTTTCACTAATAACATTTTAATATTATAGTATCTAAGGCTTTAGGAGTTTCCAGCATATAGTGAAATTTTATTCAAAGTTATTTTAAGTTTATTTAAATGAAAATGATCTTTAAATATTTAACCAGAATACATATATTTATAACAATATTCTAATATTGTTACATAAAAATTCTAATATCCTTATTTTATTAAAGCTCTACTTATAATATAACTATTACTATTTTATTTAACTAATATTAAAAGAATTTTTAAATCTATTTGATATATATAGTTTGTTCAATATCTTTAGTTAATTTGTTAGTCATCATATAAATACCTAATTTACCTTTTATTTTTATTAAAAATATCTTTTATCATAAAAAAAGTATTTTCATATACTTTAATATAATCAATAGTATTATTTTTTAAAGGATCACCAGATAAAGTCAAATAATTTCGTACAGAATTATATATATTATTTTATCTATTTATTAAACTTAAAACATTTTTAATAGGCACATATCTACCGTGATTTAAATATTTATGAATAATAGGTGAATTTTTTATATTAAAATAATATATTGATGAACCTAAAACTCAAAATACTCCAACACAAATAACTATTAAATAAAAAAATATAGTATTATGTAGTTCTACTATCCCAGTAAAACCTGGTGCAGCACTGTCTTGAAACCCTATTTGTCATGGTTGAGGAGCATCAGTGTATATAGTATTAAATAATGATAGTGTATTAAACATTTTATGGTTTATTATTTTTTTTTTTATTAATTTCTCTTTCTTAGTGTTACTAACCTACTTTTTTTATCTAATACTATAAATTTTTATTTTATAATATATACTTATTAGTAATTAGACTATTTGATATATTGTATTCTATATAAAAAAATTATATAAATTATATATTTAAAGTTTCCTAAGATTCACCTTGTTTCATTATTTCATATATTTAAACAAATAATCATAATTTATTAAAATATTAAAATCTTAACTATATAATATAGTATACTTTTATATATAAATTATTTTAAGGGGGTAATTTATTAAAATAAACCAGAATTAATTATAAACTAAAAAGGTAATAATTAATATTAAATCATATAAATAATATTAATTATATTCAATTATAAATTATAAATTTAACTTATTATTTATTACTTAATTTAGTAATATACATTCTTATTACTTGTTGAAAAGTAAATAATGGTAATACATATTTAGAAAATATATAAATTAAAGAAAGTAAAGTTAAAAATGAGAATGAAAATTGGTTAACAAAATAAAATGGTATTAATTGAGGCATAAAATTTAATTAAAAATATGAGGATCTCAAATTGTTTGTTTATATATAAGAGAACTGTCTCTGCTTTATAAGCAATTTAAATTTTTATTTAATTAAACAAGTTTTAAATGAGACATTGATTTAATTTATAAGATAAATTATGTTATCTTATTAAATTTGTTAATAAATGATATAAATTAAATAAATTTACTTAAATTATAGAATTAAAAGGGGGTAATTTATTAAAATATTAATAATAAATATATTTAATTAAGGTTTAGAAGGATATAAAACTATAATTAAAGCAGCTATATAAATAATAAATAATCTTATTTCATTTAATAAAGAAGTATCTATAAAAATAGGAGCAAAAATTAAGAAAATTAAAGAAAGTAAAGATAAAGTAATATAAATAGAATATGTAGTAATAACTCCAGTATCTAATTTACTAATATTTTTACCTGTGTTAGTTAAAGTTTGAGATAAACCATGAGGTCCTACCATTTCAATTATACCTCTATCTAAAACTTTAGAAATAGTATAACCTAATTCTAATCCTTTATTTATAATATAATTATTATAAATTATATCAAAGAAATATTTACCATTAAAAAAGGTATATATTTTTTGTCCAATTAAATTATCAGTTAAATCAATAATAAATGTTGGATTTTTATGATAAATAAATATTGCTAAACTAGCACCAAATAGTGATAATAAAACAGGTAATAATTTTATTATTAAAGGTAAACTAAATTCAGCTTCAATTAAAGAAATATTATTAGGTTTAATAAATATTGCATTATTAAAGAAATCACTAGCCATACCTACAAATAAATCAGAAAAGATAAATCCAAAAAATATACTAAATAAAGCTAATAAAAATAATGGAATTATTACTTTCTTATTAGCTTCATGAGTATTTAAATAAGATTGTTTTGGTCCATTTGGTACAGTGAAGAAAACTAAACAAATTAATCTAAATGAATAAAATGCAGTTAAACCAGCTGTTATACTTCCTAAGATGAAAGCATATGTACCACTAAAACTATATTGACCATAAGCTAATTCTATTATTAAATCTTTACTATAAAATCCTGTTAATCATGGAGTAGCTAATAATGATAATGATCCTACTAACATTATTGTATAAGTAAAAGGTAAAAATCTTATTAAACCTCCTATTCTTCTTATATCTTGTTGATCTGAAAAACTATGAATTACAGCTCCAGCTCCTAAAAATAATAAAGCTTTAAAGAAAGCATGATTTATTACATGCATTAAAGCTACATTATATTGACTTAAACCTACAGCCATAACCATATATCCTAATTGACTTATAGTTGAAAAAGCAATTATTCTTTTTAAATCATTTTGAACTAAACCACAAGTAGCTGCAAAGAAAGCAGTAGTAGCTCCAGTTAAAGTAATAATTAATAAAGCTGTACTACTATATTCTAATAAAGGTGAGGATCGTAATAATAAATATAATCCAGCAGTTACTAGAGTAGCTGCATGAATTAAAGCTGATACAGGTGTAGGACCTTCCATACTTCCAGGTAATCAAGAATGTAAAGGTATTTGAGCTGATTTAGCCATAGCTCCAGTTAATAATAATAATCCTATAATAGTTAAAGCTGTTTCATTCATAAATGGTACTATACTAAATATTGTAGCATAATCTAATGATCCAAATAAAGCAAATAATGCAAAATATCCTATACTTAAACCCATATCTCCTACTCTATTCATAGTTAAAGCTAATATGGCTGCTTTATTTGCTTGTATTCTTGTAAATCAGAAATTAATTAGTAAATAAGAAACAATACCAATCAAATCTTAAAAATAAAGAAATAATTTTAGAAATAAAAATAATAGCTTCTTCTTTATTTCCCTGTATATTATAACCTTATAGGATTTACATAATACCCTAGTATTTATTTATAAAAATTTTAATGAGCACAAGACATTTTAATTGTATAATAAATTAAGGGTAAATGTAAACAAAACAAACAAATAATAATAAATTTGTATATATTTTTATATTTGTCTTGTTTACTCTTTTAATAAATAATTTACTTAAAAAGGGGGTAAAATTCTTAAATTCTAATTATATATTAAAATTTATTGAATATTAAGCATTAAAATTGGTTTAAAATTTCCAAAATTAATGATTGCATTGGACTTGATTTTATTAGAGGCATTACGTATGTTGCTACTATTTGGTTTGCATTTTTACCAGTTATTGCATTATTAAGAATATTTGGACCTAATGCATTACTTATTTCCTGAATTTGGTCGTTTGATATGTTAAATTCAAATTTTCGTTCTACTGTATTCATATTTGTCATTTCTGTTATACTTTTATCTGGGTAAACGATAATTTTTTTAATATCTGAATTTATAATTACAATCAGATTCATTTTAGTGGGAATAGCAGCAAAAGCTGATCTATATCTATAAAAAGCATAACCTAATAATATTGCAGTAATTATACACAAACTATAGAATATTAAATCATAAATTCATATAAATTTAAGCAATATAAATAACATTATTAAAAATCTAAATACTCTAAAGTATTGTTTACTTTTTTAATAAATTCATTGCTTAAGATTATAAATATTTGATTAAAATATATAATAATACTACCTAATCTAAGTATAAAAATTAAATATCCTAAGATACTAGCAGCACCTGTAAATACTCCAAAAAATACTAAATCGTGAGTTAGAAAATTGTTATTTAATAAGTTGTAAAATAATGTCATTTATTTTAGTTAATAAAATCTGTTTTAATATATAAATTATAAATTTAATGGTATAACATCTTTATAATAATATATTAATATCAGAAGTAAAAATCCAACTCAATAGATGGAACATAGCTATTTAATTAGATTTTAAATAAATAGTTAATTAATATACTCATAAATTATATAAAGATTTTTTTTAATTATGAGTAATTTAAGTTTTATATAATTTATGAGTATATTAAGATTTAAATTATGAGTAATTTAAGTTTTATATATTATTGTAATAGTTATTTAAATAATTGATACTGTGACAATAAGAAATTTATAAAAACAAAACCATCTGAATTAATCTGTTATGATGATTTATAAAGTTATTCTCTTTTTGAATTTAACAAAAATTAACATTTAAACAAAAATGTAGTTCTAACATTGAACTAAGAGAATTCTCAAATTTCCATTTTTTATATTTATACTCTTTTATATATTTTTTTTTTATATTTAAAACTATTTTCATTTATTTTTTATCTATCCTTTAAAATAGATTAATTGCACAATTAAAGGGGGTAATATAATTTGAGAATTCTAAAGTAGACTTTTATTTGATTTAGTTTTCTTATTTTGAATACAAATTTAAATTAATGCCTTGTGCTCATTATAAATTTAAATTTATAAATAAATAAAGATTCCGACTATGCATTGAGCGCCATTACAGGCACCCGTTATTGAACTAGTCTGTCGCGATCAAAATTGTAACCGACGATCTTTTAATGAAGCTAATTCATTTGATCGTTTTCAATAACGTCGCAAGAAAACGTAATTAGCTAATTTATTATTTAAAACAAATACTAATTTCTTATTATTCTTCAATTTAATTTTCTAATAATTGATCATTTTCTTACTATGGTAATAATAATGTTGACTATTTGTCAGATCCTAACTTATAGTATAATGAAGGTAATAAATAAGGTTTAATAAGATTAGTAAATAATTTCATAGAATTAATATGAATATATATAATATGACCTTTATTTTTACCACATTTATTTGATGTAGCAATAATATTATATTTTCTTTCTAATACTTTACAAAGAAAATTCACTTCTTCAAATGTAAAACAATTAGTAGCAATTCTAGCACCTTTACCTAATCTTGAACCGTCATCCATAAATCAAATGGCTAAAGCTAACGGAGTTAAATATTCTTCAATATTTAAAGGAACAAATTTTATATATTTATTATCAACTAATTTATAAAACATTTCATAAATTCAATTAAAACTAGAAAATGTATAACTATTAACTCGATATTGATAAAACACTTTACCTTTTTGTTTTATTCTTATTTGTAGTTTAGGTTTAGTACTACTACAATAACCTCTACTTGATAAATAAGCATGAAATCACATTAAATATTCTACATTATTGTTTGATTGTTCGAATATCACTCTTGTTCCTATTCCATTTTTTCTTTTTTCTAAATGAGTATCTCCTAAGGTTGAACCTATAATCATAGAAATAATCTCTGTGTTATGAGGTCCTATTCGTTCCATAGAAGTTAACTTTTTAATTTTAGAAGAAAATTTTTCATTACCAACCACATTTAAACCGATAATACTATAAGTTAAATTTTCATTATTATCCCATTTAAGGCATTCTGCAATACCTTCTCAACCTACAAACATTACAAAAAAATTAGCACCAGATACTAAAACTAACATAAAAAAAGTGAATAAAGATAAATAAGAGAAAAATCTTTGATTATGAGGATCTTCAGCCATATAATCAGTTGAAAATATATGAATTAATGAAGAAATATATAATACAGGAATAAACATAGATACTGTTAATTGATCAAATAAAAATTCTCAAGATATAATCATATATTCTGAATCTATTCAATTAAATAAATTAATTATAACTGGACTGGAACTTAATCCTACTTCATAAAAAGCAATAGTTGCTAATATACTAGATAAAATTAAACAAGTACAAGTTATTATATGAGATCCTGTTACTCCGATTTTTCGACCTAAAAATCCTGAAACAAATGAACCTAATAAAGGTAAAATTAATATTGTTAAATACATTAAGTTTCTTGTCTTATTAATATATTTCCTTTAATTCTATAAACTGCAACAATAATACTTAAACCTATTACTGATTCAGCTCCTGCTAATGAAATTATAAATATACTAAATATTTGTCCTATTCCATCATCAAAACTAAAACTGGATAATAATAATAACATAGTTACTGCTAATAACATTATTTCTATAGCAATAATCATTAATATTATGTTTTTTCGGTTTAATATAAAACCTAAGATTCCTATTAAAAATAAAAATAATGATAAATTCATAGTATTATCGTAGTATAAACCCTTTGGGACTTGTATTAAATGTCTAATATTTATATAATAAATAAATATTACTTGCTAATTACAAAATAAACTATATTTTGTTTAGCGGCTTTTATTTTAATTAAATAAATTTTTAATAAAGGGGGTAATAAATTTAAAATATGAGAATTAATAATTTAATTAAAAATCTTATTAAAATCTGATTTTTTAATTAATAATTTAGTTACCACCTCAGTAATAAACAGCTATAAATAAGAATAATCAAACTACATCTACAAAATGTCAATATAGAATTGCAGCTTCATGTCCTTGGTGATGTGTATCAGTTAAATGATAATTAATTATTCTAACAAAACCTACTAAAATAAATAATGTACCAATAATTACATGTAATCCATGTAAACCAGTAGAAGCATAAAATACTGTTCCATATACTGAATCACTCATTGTAAAATTAGATTCAGAATATTCATAATATTGTAAAGCAGTAAATATTATAGCAAAAATTATTGTTAATAATGTACCTAATATAGCTCCTCTTCTATCTCCTTGTATTAAAGCATGATGACCATAAGTTACAAATGCCCCAGATGATAATAATAAAATAGTATTTAATAATGGTATTGCAAAAGGATCTAAAGGTGTTATACCTTGAGGAGGTCATACTCCTCCTATTTCTATAGTAGGGGATAAACTAGAATGGAAGAAAGCTCAAAATACACTTAAAAAGGCAAATACTTCACTAATAATAAATAATACTACTCCAATAGTTAAACCTTTTTGAACTTGAATTGTATGATGTCCTAAATAAGTACCTTCTGTTATAATATCTCTAAATCAAAGTATCATACCAAATACTGTTAAAGTAAAACCTAAACTTATTAATTGTCCTCCATGAGTAAAACCTTGCATATACATAACTGCTCCTAAAGTTAAACTTAATAATGAAAAACTAACTAAAATAGGTCATGGTGATGGTTCTACTAAATGATAAGGAAATGATTGAAATTGATTTCTATTTATTTTATTCATTATATTTTTTATATTTTTTATTTACTAAAGTGTTATTTTTAATTATAAAATTATTAAATTATAATTAAATAATTTCTATATAATATCTAAAATCAAAAATAGATATAATTAGTTACTTAAAATGATTTAAGTTATTTTTACTTAATCTCTTTTATCTATTATTTATTAGATTGAATTAATTGTTAATAATATGCCCAGTTTTAATAGTTATACTAAATACACCTCTTTTATTTTTATTGACAAATGTATTAATATTAATTAAATCAGTATTAGCTCTAGCTAAACTACCTTTTTGGATTATTTTAGATTTAACTCTTCTTTTAATTTTTTGTGTTAAAACTTTACCTGCTAATTTTACATAAATTCCAGATAAAAAAGAAGGTATTTTATTATTACTAAATCTTTTTTTAAATTTTTTAGTTTTACTTACTTTAAATAATTTCATATGAATATTTCTAAATTTAATAAAATTACTTAATATACCAATAAGATTAGCTAATATATTACTTTCATTTTGTGGAGAATATATTCTAATTAATTCTAATTCTACTGATTTATTAAATAATTTACTTAATAATTTAACTAAATTTTCTAATTTATAATAATGTAAAATTAAAAATTTAGAATGTAAATTACTTTTAAAATATTTTATTCTTAAAGGTTTTCAATAATAAAATAATGTAATTTTTATTAAATTAGAATTAATTGAAATTATAGGTTTACTTATTATACTTGACATATTAAGAAAGGCTGATTTACATATAATATATAAATTATGTAAATTTTTATTAATTTGTTTATAAGATTTATTAGTAAATGTATAAATATGATTACTTATATTTGCTAATTTAAAATTAAATGGACTAATTAATCTCATATATTGTGATTCATCCATCCAGATTAATCTTGATTCATTTAATTTTTTTTTTGATAATTCTTTATTTAAATCTTCTAAATTTTCTGAATTAGAGATATTTAAATTATATTCATTTTTATTTAATAAATTTAATAAGGATTTATTAGTATAAATTAGGTTATCACTTAATTTAATAATTAATTGTGTAATTTTAGTAGCTTTTTTACTACTTAAAATTTTATTATTTTTTAATTCTTTTTCCTTAAACATGTTTTCTATTGAAGAATCCATTTTTCCTTTATTTATAAAATTTTTTAAATTAGGTAAACTATTATTTACACTTAATTTTATATTAAAATTTTTTATGTTATTCATTTTAAAAATATATCATATAATTATAGGCAAATGTGACAAAAACTAAATTAAATTTAACTTAATTTAGGGATTTATTAATTATAAATCTATTCAGAAAAATAATGTAATATTAAATTTTAAATTTATAATTATTTAGATACGTATAAATTATTTTTTAAATGAGATTCAAATAAATTAATTATTCTTTACTCTTTTCTTTTAATCATTTTTATATATATTATCTAATTAACTTTAATTAATATAATTTTACATATATTTGTATTGAATATATATAATAAATAATTATAAATTTTAATATCTTAATATTATATATTAATATACAATTTTAATTTGAAGGGGGTAATATTTAAAATGAATTATTTACTTTTTAATTAAGTAAATAATTGAATTAATATAATAATAAATTAATTAAAGGTTAGTTCTATTAAATTTATAATAAATTAATTATTATAAAAATTAAGAATATAATAATAAGAAAGCAATCATTAAAGAGAATAACCCAGTAGCTTCTGCTAAAGCGAATCCTAAAATTGCAAAACTGAATAATTGACCTCTTATTTGAGGATTTCTAGCTGTTGAAGCAATTAATGAAGAGAAAATTAAACCAATTCCTGCTCCAGCTCCGATTAAACCTGAGCAAGCTAAACCTGCACCAATGTATTTTGCTGCTGTTAACATTTTTTGTGTTTTATAAATTTTTAATAGTGTCTAAAATATATTATAAATATAATAACATACACTTTTACTATATTCATTTTATCTCATTTTATAATTTTATACTTTATCTTTTAATTAATTAATATATTTAAAATTAATTAAAAATATTTTTAATATATACGAATAATCAGATTCGAACTGATGACATCTACTTGGAAGGTAAAGGTTATACCAACTTAACTATACTCGTTTTATTATTTTTTTATAATTAGGTTAGATTAATTTTTATTAATTATTCTTTATTTTTAAATATTTTATATTTATTAATATTAGACTATTTATTTTAAATTTAAATCATGGAACATTAATTGAATAAATATTAAACCTGATGTGATTGTTCATATATTTAATTAATTTAAAGGGGGTAATATTTTAAATTAAATAATAATATGTTTTTTGGTTTAAAATCCATTTTATAAATTAAGGATAAAGTTCAATGAGATAAACAAAGAAAATTTACATTATAATTAATAAATAATAAGTTTTTATTAAAACATTTAAAATTAAATTTATAACAAATTAATAATTTAACTATTGTTATGATTTAATAAAGAAATATAAAGTGTAAAAATATTATATTTTAATATTACTTTTAATAAATATAATAAATTTTATAAGATTAATAAAATTTTTAATTATAAAAATAAAATAAATACTTATAAAAATAAGATAAAATATACATGAAATATTAAAAATTAAATTTTCAAAATTATTAAAACATTTAAAAAATAATTCTTCAGATTCTAATGAACAATGAATATTAACCACATTAATATTAGTTGGAGCATCACCACTAATAACAGTAGTATTATTTTCCATATTTGTCATTTTAGATGTTTTATAATGTTTATGATGAAAAGGTACCATATCTTTAAGGAAAATAATATGATCTTCAACTTTTTCAACAGTTAATAATACATAATTTTTATAATTAGAATCTATTGGTGAAGTATATGATTCTTGATGAACTGTTAAATCTAATTTCGGTCCTACACCTAAACCAAAATTAAAATAAAATGTAGGTTCAATAGGTGAAATTTTTAAATAAATACTAGAGAATTTAACTCCAACAGCATAAGCTATTAATTCTCCATAATTTTCAACTAAAGAATTTAAACCTTTTATATAAATATTGTTATATAAAATTAAATATTCTGTACTATCCATATAAATTACATTATATATTAAATAAATATAAATTAAATAATATATAAAAATACTTATTAATATTATTTTAATTATAGATGTTTTTGAATTAATATAATTATTATTTTTTAATATTACTTTTAATAATAAAAAAGTTATTGTAAATATTAGAATGTTTATATTATTATTTGATATTATTAAATAAAAAATTATTATAATTAAACTAAAATTATTGTGATTTATAATAATTAACATTTGATTAATATAATTTAATTTATTTCTATTATTAATTTTCATTTTAATTAACTTATGTTTGTATCTAAAATTAGTATTAAAATTATTTTTTTTATTTTTAATAATTTTTATAACGAAGACAATTATTTTAATAATTTATGTTTTGTTTAATTAGACTTATTTATTATCAGTAGAAATTAATACAAACTTAATTAAACTATTAGTTAAATAAAATTTTTACAATTTATATAATTTTCTTGATTAATTCAAAAATTATATAAATTATTATGTCAATTTTTTTTAATTAGAAATATAAAACGAGATCTTCCAGATTCGAACTGGGACCCTTCTAAATGACAATTAGAAACTCTACCAATTAAGCTAAGATCCCTTAAATATAAATTTAACAAGAGCAAGGTGATTCGAACACCTACCAATGATTTTGAAGATCGTCATACTAACCGTTAATACTATGCTCTTTTATTAATTAAGATTTCTTTTAGAGGTTTAATTAAAAAAAGGGGGGTAATATTTTAAATTAAATAATAATATTTAAATAAAATTATATTTAAATATTAAAAAGTAAAGAAGAAATAGAAAAATGTAAACCGTCTAAAATAACATTAGGGAAAATACCTAATAACACAGTAGGTAATAACAAAGATATTAATAGATTAAATTCTCTTCTAGAAATATCTTTAATTGGTTTTAAATGAGGAGAATAAATACCATACGAAATTCTATTATATAAATAAATAGAATAAATAGCAGATAATACTATTCCAGTAGCACCTAAAGCTGCTATTAAAGGACTTCTTTCTCATATTCCAATTAAAGATAATTGTTCTCCTAAAAAATTTAAAGTTAATGGTATACCAGTATTACTTAATGTAAAAATTAAAAATAAAATAGTAAATACAGGCATATAAGTAACTAATCCTCTTACATAATGAATAATTCTAGTACCTGTTCTATCGTAAATTACACCTCCAACACAAATAAATAAAGCTGGAGAAACAAATCCATGAGCTAAAGCTAATAAAATAGCACCTTCAATACCTTGAATTGTATTAGAAAATAAACCTAATATAACTATACTCATATGTGCAATACTTGAATAAGCAATTAAAGCTTTAGTATCTTGTTGAATAATTGTAGCTAATGAAGCATAAATTAAAGTTAGAATTGCAATAGTTTGAACTAATGGAGAAAAATAATTAGTAGCATCTGGTAAAAAATTAATTAACACTCGTAAATAACCATAAGTAGCAAATTTTAATATTGTAGCAGCTAATAAAATAGAACCAGCTAAAGGACTATCAGCATGAGCTCTATATAATCATCCTGTTAAAGGTCATAATGGAGTTTTTACTGCAAAAGCTATAAAAAATCCTAATCATAATATTTTTTGACTATCTAAATTAATTTCTGATAAAGATATTATTTGAAAATCAGTTGATCCTACATAACTATATATTTGAAGTATAGCTAATAACATAAATAAAGATCCTGTTAAAGTATATAAAAATAATAATAAAGCTGATCTTATTCTAGCTTCACCTGATCCATATACTATTATTATTAAGAATAAAATAGGTAATACACTTTCAAAAAATATATAAAATAAAATTAAATCTAATACTACAAATACTCCTATTTGTAATGTTTCTAATAATAAAAAAGATATTAAAAAATATTTTAAATTATTATTTATATTATTATAATTAGATAATATAGCTATAGGACTTATAAAAGTGGTTAATAATACAAAATATAATGATATTCCATCTATACCTATATTTAAATGGCAATAACTTAAATCTATAAATTCATATACAAATTGATATTGATTAGTACTTGAATCAAATTCTAATCATATATATATTGATATTATGAAATTTATTAACATAGTTATTAAAGTTATTCTTTTCATTCTTATTTTATTTTCTATAGAATTTTCTGGTATTGTTAATAATAATAAACTACCTATTATAGGTAATAATAATAATAAACTAAGCATTTAATTGAATTCTTTCCAAAAAGAATCACTAGAATGTCTATTTAATTATTAAGTATCATATTTAATTTATCTTTATTGATTTATTATTATTTATTTTAATTTCTATAAAAAATAAATAATTAATAAAGGAAAATGAATTTTAATTTATTCAAAAAATTCTAATATATTTATAGAAATTAAATTTTATTCTCTTCTTTAAAAAAGATTTTTTAAATATTAAATTGTTTAATCGACGGACACTGTGAGATTCGAACTCACGACTTTATTCAAATACTCGTTTTCAAAACGAGCGCCTTAATCCAGACTCGACCAAGTACCCTAATAAAAAATAGATAAGACCGAAGGGAATTGAACCCTTATAATATCCATTATGAGCGAACTGCATTACCAATTATGCTACAGTCTTTAATTAATTTATTAATTCTTTTAATGATTATTCTTTATTTTAAATAAATATTGAAATTTTTAATTAAAGGGGGGTAAAAATTATTAAATGAACTTTTTATTTAAATTTATTTAAACAATAAGTTTTTAGCTAATTAAATATAACTTAATATAAATTTAATTATCAATTTAAGATTGCACAGGTAACATTTTGAAAGCATGAAATGGAATAGGACTTTGTAAGGTTCATTCTAATGTTGAAGCTGTTTCTGTTTCATTTTTAAATTGTTCTGTAGATGTGAAATAAGAAGGTATATTTCAAGGATTAGTATTAACTGGACTTCCATTAGCAAATATATCATAGATTATATAACCAAATAATACTGTAGCCATAATTGAAATTAATGATCCAAAACTTGAAATTTGATTTCAACCACTAAAGGCATCAGGATAATCTGGAATTCTTCTAGGCATACCTGCTAAACCTAAAAAGTGTTGAGGGAAGAAAGTTGTATTAACTCCAACAAATAAAGTTCAAAAATGAATTTTTCCTAATAATTCATTATATGATTTCCCTATTATTTTAGGTGCTCAGAAATAAAAACCTGCAAATATTGCAAATACAGCTCCCATTGATAATACATAATGGAAGTGAGCTACTACATAATAAGTCTTTCTAAACTTTTACTCATTTTACAATGAGGATCGGACTATATCTTATCTAATTATTAAACTTAATTAATGTTCGACTACCACGTATAGTCTCTACGGATCCTACTTCTATAAATAATAATTATTTATAGTTTGGTTTCCACGGTATTGCCTTTAAAATTTGTAGTATGGAAATTGCATTATTTCCATTTTAAAGGTTTCACCGTTAGCAATATAAAAATTTAACATATATTACCGATAAATTTTTAAATTTATAAGGAAAAATGTAAAGTAAACAACATTTAATAATAAATTTATTTACTTTATTACTTACTCTTTTAATAAATAATTTACTTAAAAAGGGGGTAATATTTAAAATAAAAATAAATAAAATTATTATCTAATATTAAAATAATAATATTATATGAAGGAGATAGTCATTAATCCAATTTGTAGCTAATTCAGCTTTTGTAAAAAGAGATATTAATTCAATTAATTCTTCGTCAGTTATCAATTTTTCAGCAATTTGTCTATAAAATATGCTACTTATCTCAAAAAATTTTAATTCATAAATAGAACATACATCAAAATCTACATTTGGCATGAAAAATAAATCTAGATCAATTATATCAATATCTAATATACTTTCATTATCAGATGTACTTTGAATATCAGATTCTACTTCTGTATCAGTATCAGAATCACTGTCAATTATAGCCTCTATATTTTCGTTATCTTCATTTCTTAAAACTTCTGTAATTTGATAATAAATAACATTATCATTACTTCTAATTCAGTAATATAAAAAAAAGCTTAATAGAAGTCCACTAGCGATTAAATAACCTAGATCGGTTAAATTATTGTCAATTAATAACACATTATTCATTTTGTTTTTTTATGTTTATATTTTTTATTTACTAAAGTGTTATTATTAATTATAAAATTATTAAATTATAATTAAATAATTTCTATATATTATCTAAAATCAAAAATAGATATAATTAGTTACTTAAAATGATTAAAGTTATTTTTACTTAATCTCTTTTATATTCTTTTATTTTTATTGACAAATAATATTGTATTATAAATTTTTTTATTTTCCCTTATAATTTAATTTTATTTATCATAGTGGTAAGACAACATGACACTTTTTTTAAAAAGATCTCTAAATTTAGTAAATGAAAGTATTTTTTCTCCTAACAAAGGATAGTTAATGCAATGATTAATAATTTTTATTAAAGTTAATTTTCTATAAATTTCAATAAATCAAAATTTATTATTTATTTTTCTAATTTCATTTTTAATATCAAAATGATTTTTAATTGCTTCTAAGATATATTTATCATTGTTTTGACCAATAGAAAATGAATGATTATTAGATTTATCTCTTATTGAAAAACAACCTTCTGCTTCTATAAAACCAGATAATCATGCATTAAAATAATTATTATCAATTTTAACTATATCTAGATTAGGATTAAGATATTTTTTACTTCTAGCATTTAAATATCATACAACATTATTATGTTGGAAACATTCTAACATAAATGCTAATTGAGCTCTTAATCTTGAAGTCATGGGAGGATAAGAAACAAATATTTCAATTATTCTTTGAATTTGTTTTCTATCGTTTACAACTCAAATAATAAATTTATTATCTTCAATTACTCTCACATTTCCTCCGATGTGATATTTGATTAAATTTAACATTGATAAATTTTCATTATAATATTTTAATTTAATAACTAATCTATATTGAAGACTTTTATGTCTTCAGTGATTAACTTGAATACTTCCATCACCATCCATTAAACCTACTCAAAATTTATGGATATAATGAGGATCTTTTTTAATTCTATCATGTAATGCTAAATCTAAAGAAGCATTAGCTAAAACTACTCCAGTTACTCCTCCTATTGTAAATAAAGCTAAAAATCCTAATGTAAATATTAAAGGTGTTGTTAATCTTAAACTACCACCATATAAAGTAGCAATTCAAGAAAATATTTTAATACCTGTAGGAACAGCAATTACCATTGTAGCAGCAGTGAAATAAGCTCTTGTCAAAAAACGTTTGGACTATATCTTCATCCAATTTATAATGGTGTAGGAAATGTTTAATCCTACTTATAAAATAAATATTATATTTTAAGAAAAAATTAAGAAATAAGATAAAGGTTTATATAAACAATAACAAAATGTAATTTATTATTGTCTATTCTTTTATTCTCAGGATTTTTAGTAATTTAGTTAAATAATTATTTCTTAATTTAATTTATTTTATCCATTATAAATTGGAGTAGGGCGTGTTAGTCTCTGAGGTTCTTCTGTATTTTTCTGATTTTTTCAATTCCTTTAATTGTTAAATGTTCTTTTCTTTGAACAATTCTATAAACTTTTCTTCATTTTAAATAATTAATGTTTTTAGAAGAATTTAAATGAAAACTATCAAAGTAATCAGCGATTAGTTTAGCTGATTTAAAATAAGTTGAATTATAATAAAATATTTGTTCTGATTCTAAATAATAAATATTTCCACCTAAAGTGTTTTTAATTAATTCTAATAATTCACTTGTTTTTTGTTTTATTTTAAATTCTAATCTTAAACTTAAACCTCTCACATGAGATTTATTATTCGCTAAAGCGATTACAAATGAACCATCTGTATCAGAAAAACCTGCCAATCAATGATTAGAATTTAAATCAAAATTAGCTGGTGATAAGATAATTAAACCAAATTTAGAGTCATATTTATGAGTTAATATTTGATGAATTTTTTTATCAGTTAAAAATTTCCCGTTCACTAAATCTAAAACTCTTTTTAATCCTTCAGAATGTCTTAAAACATATCTTACATAATTTTTATTTTTTAAATTTAAAACTGAACCATAGCCTATTCGTTTTTTGATATAATAAGCTAAAAAAGCATCTTCTTTGTTAAAAGCAATTTCAAATCTATGGTCACCGAAGTTACCGTTACCTTCTATTAAACCAGCTAAATAATAACCAAATTCTTCATCAGTTTCAGGTTTATTGTGTTTTATTAAATGATCAGAAATGTGATCAATTCCTTGAATTAAATTATTGATTTTTTCAGAAATATCAAAATTACCTGCTGATTGCTCGTTTTCAATTTGGATTTTTCCTAACAGTATTATAACTGAGTGGACCAAGAAAATAATCGAGTTTTCCAGCATATAGCCCTATACTTATAAGTAATGTTGCCATTACTTTAGACACAAAAGTATCTACATCTAAACCTACACTAAACATATGATGAGATCATACTAAAAATCCTAATATTCCTATTGAGAACATAGCATATACCATACCTAAATAACCAAAAATAGGTTTTCCTGAAAATGCAGAAATTACTTGACTAACTATACCAAATCCGGGTATAATTAAAATATAAACTTCCGGATGTCCAAAAAATCAAAATAGATGTTGGAATAGTATAGGATCTCCACCTCCAGCTGGATCATAGAAACTTGTATTAAAATTTCTATCAGTTAATAACATAGTTATACCCTTTTAAATCTTGATTTACTGGATATTATCCAATGACTGTCTTGTAAATTACAGCAGTCTCATAAACATTTAACTCGTAATTATAATAGAAATAAATTAATTATTTTAATTCCATTTCTTTTATTTAATATAAAAAAATGTTTTATAACTTAAATAAAATTAATCAGAAAAATAAGAAAGTAAAATAATAAAAATAAAAAATTAAGAAAACGTAAACATAACAAATAGATGAGAAATTTTACACTTATTATTATGTTTACTCTTTTATTAAAATAGTTTAATTTAAAGGGGGTAATATTTTAAAATAAAAAAATAATAAATAATTTATGTAAATAAAATGATTTAATTAAATAAATTATTTACTATTCCTAAAGTATCTATCATTTCACAAACTCTCTCAGGAGTTCAAGGTGTAGCTAAGAACGGATCTAAAGCATTTAATTGCTCAACTTTAGCAGCAATATATTCTGCATTAGAGAGATCTACAACTCTTCCTACAATATCTTGATTAGGTATAACTTCTTTATTAACTGGTGTTACATCTCCAGCTATAGTTTGAATTCCTACTTCTGAGGTCGTTGGAATTAAAGATGATGTATCTTTAAATGTAGAAGATACAGGTGATAAAGTATCTATTGAGGTCGAATTATCTTGAATCATTTGACTTGGTCTATCATTTACTTCAGCATCAGTTTGTACACCTTTTTCCACATAAGATTTTCTTAAAATCTTACTTGTAAATGAATATCCTATCGCTCCTACGACTCCAATAAATAGACCGTAGAATACTAAATCGTTATCTAAATTGTTATTTAATACTTTGAAAAGTAATGTCATTATTGTATTGTTAAAAAAATTAATTTTATTCTTTCTCAGTTTTAATATTAAAATATCTCAAAAATTTTTTATAATTTTAAGTATTGTTGTAATATACAACTTATTAATATTATACTTTAGGAATATATATAAATTATATCTCCTAAAGTATCCTGAAATTCACCTTATTTCATTATTTCATATATTTAAATAAATTATGACAATTTATTTAAATATTAAAATCTTAACTATATTATATAATATAGTATACTTTTATATATATTATTTATTTTTATTTAATTAAAATGTAGTTCTATCGTTGAACTAAGAGAATTTATTAATTTAATTTTAAACTATATAATATTGTCTTGTTTACTATTAAAACAAAAAATTAAAAAATTTTTTTATTCATTAAATGGGGTAAAACGAAGTAATGTAATTAAAATCTTATTTTCTTATTTTTATTATTTATTGTTTTTTTATTTAATTTCTGATTTAAGTTTTTATGTTTAAGGTAAATACTCATACATTCACATGTATGTTGGGACTATATCTTATTAATCTAAGTTGTAAAATTTATTTAAATGATCTCAAGTCAAATTAGTTCTAGCCTCATTCATACCAGATTTTATAGAAATAATTTCTTCAATTTTACTTTTATGTTTGAATGTATCAGACTTAAAATAATCTAAAATTTTGACTCAATCTTTATAATCAAGATGTTTACTTCCAAATAAGGGAAATATCATTAAGTAGTTTTCTAAGATTAAATTACCATTTAAACTAGTAGTTCTTACTCTATACTCAGGTTTAGGTTTATTAACTCTAATGGTTTTGACTGAAGAAAGTAAGAAATTAGCGATAATTTCTAGAAATTCTAGATTATTATTACCAATATGATCAGTTTGTCTTTGACTTAATTCAAACTTACATTCCACTCTGTGGTATTTAGAAGAAGTGGTAGTTCTTACAGAAAAATGACCATCAGCTTCTATGAAACCAGATAATCAAGCATTAGATTCTAATGGACTCATATTTAAAGATTTTTTAGGGATATTTATTTCTTTAAATTTATAATTTAATCAGTTAATTAAATTATTTAAAGCATGAATTTTTGAAGTTCTCATATTCCCGTTAATAATTGAAGTTACTAATAATAAACCTTCAAAACTATTAATTGATAAAATATAAGCATTAACTCCTTTTTTTCTAGAAATAGATCCATTTTTTAATTCCTTTTGAATCATTAAAGCTAACGGAAGATCTTTTAAGTGGAACATTATTTGTATCGATGGATAATTCATTTTGCCTTTAACTGATCTTTCAGTTTTGGGGACTACAATAGAACCATCACCTTCAATTAAACCAGTTAAGTAAGTACCAAATTTTGAGTCTGATAAATCTTTATAAATTAAAATATTATCTGGTTTTACTTGAGAAAATGGAATAAGATTACAACAGATTAATTCCGGCGTGTAGTCTCTGAGGATCCCTATTAAACTCAAGTAAAATAGGTTTCCTGCTGATTGTATTTCATTTAATTTAATTAAATAAAATAGTTCCCAGCATATAGCCGAATTTAAAGCTGGCAGTATAAGTTTACCAGCTAGAACAGGTAAAGCTAATAATAATAATATAGCAGTTACAAAAATACTTCAAACAAATAATGATAATTTGTGTAAACTCATACCATTAGTTCTCATATTTAATACTGTAGTAATAAAATTAATAGCTCCTAATAATGAAGATATCCCTGTTAAATGTAAACTAAAAATAGCTAAATCAACTGAACCACCAGAATGAGATTGTATTCCTGATAATGGTGGATAACTAATTTTTGTTGATAATCTCATGAATCTATTTTAAATTCACTATCATTATTCGCTTTAGCTTTAACTAAAGATCGGACTATGTCTTCATCGTTTTAAATTTATGTCATAAAAACTATTTTAAATTTCTATAATACTAATGTTAACTCACTAATTTTAATAATATAAAATTATAACAAAGGGATAAATAAATTTACATATAAAATATATTTATTTGTTTTTATTTATTTCTTCAAAGTCAGCTTGAATTATTAACATAATCTCTGAATTAATATCAAATTTATTTGTATAATTAACTATTGTATTATTTAAATCTTTATGTACATTTTTATTTATAATTTTGATATTATCTTTAATAATATTTTTAAAATTAGAAGATATTACTGTTAAATTATTAAAATCATATAAAGATGAAAATACAAATACACCAGTAGCAGTTAATAAACCTGTATTTTTATAAAATTTAACTATATTTTGATGTATAAACTCTAGTGGATACTTAGCAAAATGTTTATTTAAATTTTCAATATCTAATTTAATACCTCTATCAAAATCTGGTTTTACTAAAAAGTATAAATTAAAAACAGTTCATTCATTATTATCATATAAATCTTCTAAAATTTCAGCTAAATTAAGTATAAATTTATCTATCATTTTATTATTTATATCTTGATAATTAGGTACTTTACCTTCCTTTAAAAATAAATTATCGTAAATTTTATAAATACCATTTTCTCTATTAATAATAGATTTATTATTACTATTATCTAAATTTATATTTCATTTATTGTTTTGAGGTGTAGTATGTATTAATCGTATACTTTAATTATTTAATCCATTAGATTTATAATTTAATAAAGTTGTATCTAGTTTTCTAATTCTAATTTTATTTCTAATTTCATTAAGTTTTGTAAAATTACCTTTATGTTTTACATAACTTCTAGCTCAAACTCTAAATTCCAAAGATTTCATTCCTTTCATAGTGTTACTATAATAATTTATAATATTTTCAACACTTCTTGAGTTAGTTGTAACAACTGTATGATATGTTTGTT
>Ga0208987_1000071_pt1 | contig 23356 bp, 22 predicted proteins | sample MedBloCARef_O2_FD_187845 | JGI IMG/M metagenome (GOLD analysis project Ga0208987, IMG submission 187845) | Forest soil microbial communities from El Dorado National Forest, California, USA - Mediterranean Blodgett CA Ref_O2 (SPAdes) (version 2) | ecosystem: Environmental > Terrestrial > Soil >... | reverse complement strand
ATCTGCATCGCTATGTGGTGACCGAGGAGCTGATCGCGGCGGGTGCGCCCGTGGCAGCGCACTGGACCGCCGATCGCCAGGTCGCACCGGGCCTCTTGACCTACGGCTCCGAGGAGCAGCGCGAACGGCTTTTGCCCACAATTGCTGCAGGACAGCTCTATTCATCGATCGGCATGAGCGAGCACGGCGCCGGGTCCGATCTTGCCGCTGTCCAAACCAAGGCCGTTCGCGCCGACGGCGGCTGGTTGCTCTCCGGCAGCAAGGTGTGGACCAGTGGGGCCCACGTTGCCCACCAGGTCATCGTGCTGGCCCGCACCAGCCCGCCGGACACCGAGCATCGGCATGCCGGTTTCAGCCAATTCCTGGTGCCCTGCGATGCCGAGGGCGTCCGCATCGAGCCCATCATTTTGATGTCGGGCGCACACCACTTCAACGAGGTGCTGTTGGACCAGGTCTTCGTTTCCGATGCCGATGTGCTCGGCGAGGTCGGCAACGGCTGGCGCCAGGTCACCTCCGAGTTGTCGTTCGAACGCAGCGGGCCCGAACGAATCCTGTCGACCGGTCCGCTGCTGTTCGCCGCCATCCACGCGCTTGGTCGCGGACCGGTGCCCGACGATCGCACCGCCGCCGACATCGGCGACCTGATGGCGCGGTTGATCTCGCTGCGGCAGCTGTCGCTGTCGGTGGCCCGCACGCTCGCCGACGGAGGCGACGCGGCCAATCAGGCGGCGCTGGTGAAGGATCTCGGCACCCGCTTCGAATCCGAATCCGTCGGGTTGATCGCCGATCTGCTCGAGGCGGTACCGCCGAATTCCGAACTGGCGACAATGCTTAGCACCGCGTGGCTGCACAAGCCGATGTTCACGCTGCGCGGCGGCACCAATGAGGTCCTGCGAGGCGTGATCGCGCGTGGAATGGGGTTGCGATGAGTGCCCTAGCCGGCGGGGTGTTCGCCGCGACCGACGCCCAGGACGACGAGGCGCAGCTGCGCCAACTCGTCGACGACCTCGGGCGGCGCTCCTACGACGCCAGTCTGGGCCACCGCGGCATCCCCGACCAGTTCGACGCCGGTCTCTGGCGCAACCTCGAGGACACCGGGCTGGCCCGACTTACCAGCACATCAGACTCGGGAGCCGGCCCGCACGAGTTGGCCATTGCGCTCTACGGCCTGGCCCGCCACGCAGGGGCGGTGCCGTTAGCCGAAACCGACGCGCTCGCCGGATGGCTCGGCCCGCAGGTCGGCATCGAACTACCCAGCGGCCCGCTGACCGTCGCGATCGCCGAGGCCGAAAACGGCGGCAACCGGGTCACCGGCACCGCGGACGGGGTGCCATGGGCGCGAGCGTGCGCAGCCGCCCTACTGGCCGTCACCACACCCGCCGGACTGTGCCTAGGCGTGATCGACATCGACGCCAGTGCGCTGCAGGAAGATCACAACCTGGCAGGCGAACCACGCGACTCGATCGTGTTCGACGTGCCGGCCGACCAGTTGCACGACGTCGACCCGGCAATCGGCGCCGAGCTAGCTCGGCGCGGCGCATGGTCACGCTGTGTGCAGACCATCGGGGTGCTCGACGCCGCCGCAGCTCTATCGGTGCAGCACACCCGCCAGCGCGTCCAATTCGGCCGTCCGCTCAGCGCCTTCCAGTCCGTGCAGCAGTCACTGGCCGGCATGGCCGGGGAAATCGAAAGAGCCCGCGCTGCTGCGGAATTGGCCGTCGCCGCCGCTGCCGAGCACGGCTTCGGCTCCCCTCACACCGACTACGCCGTCACCGTCGCGAAGGTCGCGGTCGGCCGCGCCGTCGGCCCGGTCACCAGCGTCGCCCATCAGCTGCACGGCGCGATCGGCGTCACCCGGGAGCACCCGCTGTGGCTGTTCACCCTGCGCGCTCAGGGCTGGACCGGGGATTACGGCACGACCGCGAACTACGCGCGGCGACTCGGCCGGCTGGTCCTGGCCTCGGAGGATCCGTGGAGTTTGGTGACGGGCGATCCGGCTCAACTGGAAAACAACGGTAGTTAAGGAGAATTGGTGACTGTAGCGAAATTCGAAGGCGCGTCGGCGATTGTCAGCGGCGGCGCGGGCGGACTCGGCGAGGCCACGGTCCGCAGACTGCATGCCGAGGGTCTTGGCGTGGTGATCGCCGATCTCGCCGCCGACAAGGGAAAGGCGCTGGCCGACGAGCTGGGCAGCGGGGCACTGTTCGTCAGCACTGACGTAACGAGCGACGACAGCGTGCAGGGTGCCATCGAGCAGGCCAACCAGCTCGGTCGGTTGCGCTACGCGGTCGTTGCGCACGGCGGCTTCGGGGTAGCGCAGCGGATCGTGCAGCGCGATGGCAGCCCCGCCGACATGGCCGGTTTCACCAAGACCATCAACCTGTATCTCAACGGCACCTACAACCTGACACGGCTGGTAGCGGCTTCGGTAGCCGCCGCCGAACCCCGCGAGGACGGTGAACGGGGTGCCATCGTCATGACGGCCTCGGTTGCGGGCTATGAGGGTCAGATCGGCCAGACCGCTTATGCCGCAGCGAAAGCCGGCGTCATCGGGCTGACCATCGCCGCCGCTCGCGACCTGAGTTCGGCGGGTATCCGAGTCAACACCATCGCACCTGGAACGATGAAGACGCCGATCATGGAGTCGGTCGGCGAGGAGGCGATCGCCAAGTTCGCCGCCAACATCCCGTTCCCTAAGCGACTAGGCACTCCTGCCGAGTACGCCGACGCCGCGACGTTCCTGCTGTCCAACGGCTACGTCAATGGCGAGGTGATGCGCCTCGACGGCGCGCAGCGCTTCACTCCGAAGTAACCGGCAGTGGGCGGACGGGCCGGCCTCGCGCCAGCCGTAGCGACGCGCTACAACCGGCCCTCCACCCGAAGTTTCGGGTGCACCCAATCCGGCGAGTTCTTCTGCTTGAACGCACGGAAGCCTTCGCGCGCCTCGGGACCGAACATGCTGGCCTGCATACCGATCCGATCGAACAGGCCCAGGTAGTTGTCCAGGCTGGCCTTGACCACGCCCCGCGCCGCCGGGGCGGTTCGACAGCATTGAGCGAGAAGTTCTTTGGCCACGTCCAGCAGGTCGTCATGCGGAACCACCCTGGCCACCATGCCCCAGTCGAGGGCCTCCTGCGCGGTCAACACCCGGCCGGTGAACATCAGGTCCTTCGTGCGGACCGGGCCGATCAGGCGCGCCAACACCTGGCTGTAGTACGTGTCGGCAATGCCACGGAACAACTCGGGCACTCGGAACGTGGCCCGATCGCTGACCACCGCGAGGTCGCTGCACATGGCGATCTGCAGACCACCGCCCTGAGCCAGACCGTTGACCGCCGCCACAACCGGTTTCGGCGACTGCCGCAAGACGTCGAAAGGCGTTGCGTCCATCCCCATGGTGGCCGCGAAGTCCATCCAATTGTCCTCGGCGGACTGGCCCAGATCGCCGCCCGGCGCGAAGACGTCACCGGTTCCGGTGATCAGCAGGCCCGCCAGATCAGGATCGGCGTTGACCCGGCTAATCGCGTACCGGATGCCGAAGTACATCGCTGGTGTCATCGCATTGCGGGCCTTCGGACGGTCCAATGTGCATATCGCAAACGCCCCTTCGCGTTCAAAGCGCAAGAACGGGGTGCCCAACCAGTCGCCGTCCGGAGGACGCGGACCGCCATTGAGGCCATCGGACATGTGGGATTCCCTTCCAGAGCATTGACCGTTTCGCCTCAATCAAAGTAGCGAAATAGTTGTACGATTCCAATCTCCCGGCGTAGCATCCTCCACGTGGCGCAGGTCACTTGAGCGCGCCCGCTCCGTCCCGCAGAGCGCGGCCACTAGCGAGCTACTGGAGGCAAGGAATGGGTTCACTGGACGGCAGGGTCGTCTTCATCACCGGAGCCGCCCGCGGGCAGGGTCGGTCGCACGCGGTTATGTGTGCCGAGCAAGGTGCCGACATAGTCGGCATCGACATCTGCGAGAACCTCGACATCGTGCCCTATGCACTTGGCACCGAAGACGATCTCGAGGAGACGGGCCGCCTGGTGGAGAAGACCGGCAGGATGATGCTCACCCGCAAGGCCGACGTCCGCGATAAAGCTGCCTTGCAGGAGGCGTTCGACGCGGGCATCGCTGAGTTCGGCCACGTCGACACGGTGCTCGCCAATGCCGGGGTCGTGCTGACTAACGCCGACGAGCGCGACGCGTCAGAGGCGCTGAGGCTAGGGCTCGACATCATGCTCATCGGGGTGTGGAACGCCTTCCAGGTGGCCATCCCCCACATGAAAGAACGTGGCGAAGGCGGCAATCTGATCGCGACGAGTTCGATGATCGCCCTGCTGGACCTCACCGACGGCCGCGGCGGCAGCGACGCCTACCTGATGTCCAAAGTCGCCATCGTCGGCCTGGTCCGCGCGTACGCGGCCATGCTTGCCCCCGACCGCATTCGCGTCAACGCGGTGGCACCGACGAATTGCGCGACCCCGATGATCACCGACAACCCGGCGCTGTTCAAAGTGATCGAAGAGAACCCTCGCATGGTCAATGCAGTCCAGACCGCGCTGCCGGACTTGCCGCTGATCGAGCCGCGCGACGTCAGCAACACGATCCTGTTCCTGATCAGCGACGCGGGCCGCGCGTTCACCGGGAGCATGCTCAAGGTGGACGCCGGCATGGACGTGCGGCGAGGCTAGTCGGCGCATCAAATGCACTACGGAATCGACGGCCGTTCGGCGCTGATTGTCGGCGGCAGCAAGGGAATCGGCTTCGAGGTCGCCAACCAGCTTGCCGGCGAGGGTGCGCGGGTGGCCGTGCTCGCCAGAACCAAGACCGACGTCGACGCCGCGGTCGAGGCGATCCGCAGTGCTGGCGGCACCGCGATCGGAGCCAGCGCAGACGTGTCCGACCACGGGCAGCTCACCGACGCCGTCCGTGAGATAGCCGCTCAGCACGGGCCGCCACTGATCGTGATCGGCCAGGCCAAGTATCAGCGGCCCGGCGATTTCGCCGACATCACCGATCTGAACGTCTATCGCGAGTCCTTCGAACTGCACACCATGAGCCAGATCCTGCTCCTGCAAGCGGTCCTGCCGGCGATGAGGGACGCGGGCTGGGGCCGTTTCGTGCACATCGGCTCGGCCACCGCCAAAGAACCGGCGGGCAACATCCACCACGCGGTGGCTAACACCAGCCGACCGTCGACGATCGGCCTGCTCAAGACCGTCTCCGACGAATACGCCCGGCACGGCATCACGGTCAACACCGTCGCGCCCGGCTGGATCGAGACCGAGAACGCACTGGCCTACCTCGAGCAGCACCTCGGCGCGAGCACCGAGCAGCAGCGACGCGACTTCATGCTCACCGAGGCCCGCGTCCCCGCGGCGCGAATGGGCAGACCGACCGAAATCGCCTCGCTCATTACCTATCTCTGCTCAGAACCTGCCGGCTATCTGACCGGTAGTTGGATCGAAGTCGACGGTGGCTTGCACCGATCGGCGTTCTAGCCCTTAGGAGCACATGTGGAAACCCTTGGCGCACCTGAACTGTCCTTCGCCAGTCTGCCGATGGCGGCCGACCGTGGCGTGGGGTGGAAAGTCCTGCGTGACGCGGGGCGAGTGGTGTCTGTCGACGGGATCTTTTATCTCACCCACCGTGACGACGTGCTGGCAGCGTTGCGCGATCCCGAATTGTTCTCGTCGAAGAAGGCCTTCGACGTGCTCGGCAGCCCATTGCCCCTGGTGCCCATCTCGTTCGATCCGCCCGAACACACTCGGTTCCGCAAGATCCTGCAGCCCTTCTTCAGCCCGCACACCTTGAAGGCGATGCTGCCCTCGCTGCAACAGCAGGCGATCGACATCATCGAGCAGGTAGCCGCACAAGGCGAGTGCGAAGTCGTGGCCGACGTTGCGATCCCCTACCCCTCACAGGTATTCCTGACATTATTCGGGCTGCCGCTGGAGGATCGCGACAAGCTCGTCGCGTGGAAAACCTCGGTCATCGCGATCTCGGAAGCTCCGTCACTCGAGGATGCCGACCTCACGCCGGCACTTGAATTGGTCACGTACCTCACCGAGGCGATCAACGCGCGGCGTGCCGAGCCCGGGCCGGACATCCTGTCGCAGTTGCTCAATGGCGATGAGCCGCTCGACGACGCTGAAATCATGGGCCTGAGCTTCCTCTTCGTCCTGGCCGGGCTGGACACCGTCACCGCGGCGATGAGTTCCGCCCTGCTGGAGCTCGCCCGCAACCCGGAGCTGAGGGCCACCCTCCGCGAAGATCCCGATCAGATCGATGTGTTCGTCGAGGAGATCGTCCGGCTGGAGCCGCCGGCGCCGATGCTGCCCCGGGTGACCACCGCCGAGGTCACCATCGGAGACGTCACGCTGCCCGCCGACACCATGGTGCGGTTGTGTGTCGCCGCGATCAATCGTGACGACAGCGACGAGATCTCGACCAACGACGTGGTGATGGATGGAAAGGTGCACCGGCACTGGGGCTTCGGTGCCGGGCCGCACCGCTGTCTGGGTTCGCACCTGGCCCGCCTGGAGCTCAGGTTGATCGTGGCCGAATGGCTCCGGCGCATACCCGAATTCTCGGTGAAAGTCGGCGAGGAACCGCGGATCGTGTTCCCCGCGAACACCTTTTCACTCGAGCGCGTACCTCTGAAACTGGGCTGATGGCTCCGACACCATGGGACCCCGAGACCACGGCCGTTGTTTGTGTGGAATGCCAGAACGGTGTGCTGGGCCCCGAGTCCGTCTTGCCCGCCTTGGCCGCCGACAGCTCCGAACTCGTCTCCAGCGTGCGCCGACTTCTCGATTCCGCCCGCCAGTTTGGCGCCCGGGTGGTGCATGCGACCTACGAGGGCAACCTCGGCGGCCGGCCGACTGGGACGGCGCGCATCTGGCGGGCCCTGGGCCCGGCAACCGCACACTGGGCTCCCGGAAGCGCTTCCACCGCAGTGCTTCCCGAGCTGCTGGCGCCCACCGACCTGGTATTACCGCGCCATCATGGGCTATTCCCCACGCTCGATTCCGAATTACTGCCCGTGCTCAAGGGCTTGGGCATGAGCACCATCGTCCTTGCCGGCGTTTCGCTGAATCTGGCCATCACCCACACCGCCGGACACGTCACACAGGCCGGTTTCGACCTCGTCGTCCCGCGCGACGCAGTCGGTGGAACCCCCCAGGACTATGCAAAACAAGTGCTGGACAACACCATTGCCGTGCTGGGTCGACTGACCACGGTCGATCAGCTGATCGGCGAATGGACGCCGGTCAGGTCTGACCGTTGACCATTCGCCACAGCATCTCAGTAGCCGCCATGAGCACCGCTTGGCGTGTCGTCGACGGGATTTCGTTGTGCTGAACCATCAGCCACGAGCGCTCGAGCATCGCCATAACCACCAGCCCACTTGCCACGGGGTCAAGGTCGGGCGGCGTCGGCGCCAGCTTCGCGATACCCTCACCTAGTGCCGCGGCAGTTCGACGGTGCGAGCGGGATACGGCGGCGCGAAATTTGCGATCGGGAGGCATGTCCTCCGTGGAGCGGATGACGAACGCGCCGTTGCGGTCCAGGTAGTCGAAGTAGCCGGCAACCCAGCCCTCGATGTCGCCTCTGTTGGCCGGGCTCCCCTGCTCCATGAAGCCTTCGACAACTGCGAGCGCCTGGCGGTAGGTATCGGTGCCGAGCTCAATGAAGAGCTCGGTCTTGTCGGAGAAGTAGTAGTAGAAGTTCGCCCGGGTGAGTGGTGCTAGATCAGTGATATCCCGAATGGTGACGCCCGAGAACCCCTTGCGTGCGAACGCAATTCGCGCAGCGTCGAGAATCAACTGTCGGGTGCGGTCGGACTTCGGGGTTGCCCGCCGGGGTGAGCCCTCAGACGCCATGGGTTGCCGGTTCGGCGACGGCCTGTGGTTCTGGATAGAACCCGCTAGCCCACCGACGCAGCGCGCGAAAGCCCGCCGCCTCCGAGGTCGCCAGGCCCGGCGGTTCTAGATACTTCTGGTGCTCCCAGATCCGGATATCGTCAGGCAGAGCGAGTTTCGCCGCGGCCAGCCGCGCCTCGAAATCGCCCGGGCCTTCTGATTCCTCCTCGCTGATCCAGTAGCCGGCAAAGATGTCGGACCGGGTGTCGTCCACCGGTGTCGCGCAGATCGAGATGACCCGGATTCCATCGCGGACGTGTTCGCCGTTGTAGCTGAGACCGATCCCTGACCAATAGATCTCGATCGTGTTCATCGTGTCGCCGTTGCGGTCCAGGCCGTCGTTCCACCTCCGCCCGAAGCCGACTTTGGCCCACCACGTAGAGCTGTCGGTGCTCTCGCGCAACACCAGGGGACTGATCGGGGTGCGGTGCACGAACTGGAAGTGGTGAGGATCGACGGCGTTCTCGGCGATCACCTGCGGATGCACCTTCACCCGCTCATGCTTCGTGCGGCAGTCGGCAACCAATGGGTGGAACCGCTGCGATCGGACGTGATCACCCAGCACCGCGAAGGCGTCGGGCGCTTCCCACAGCGGTTCCCTGCCGGCACTGTCGTGCCAGATCAAGATTGAGTCGTTGAGTTCGGCGACCGGATAGGAACGCACGCGTCGGGCCCTGTTGGGCCGATCCTGGTACGGGATGTGGACATTGCGTCCGGCGCCGTTCCACACCCAGCCGTGAAACGGGCACTGGATGCCTTCTTCGACGACGCAGCCACCGTGGGCCAGGCTCGCGCCAAGATGCTGGCAGTGCGCATCCAGCACCTTCACCACCCCGTCCAGCTGCCGGAAGGCGACCAGATCCCGGCCGAAGTAGTGCATCGGGACCACCTCGGCGACGGCGAGGTCTACACCCCAGGCCACCTGAAACCAACCGGTGGGCAACATGCTCGGCAGGGTTTGCATGATCGGAACGCCTCTTCCATGTACGGCACCTAGCAGCAATACGTCGAGGCTACTCATTTTTGACACCTATGTCTAAAAAATTGCCGCCTCTCGCTGTGGGCCACGCCACCAATCAGGACGTATAGTCACTTGTGTTACTAGGTTAATGATGTGCTGTCGACGGATGTGAGGACAGATGGACTGGGGTCTGCCTTGGCCGGGGCCCGCGCTGGCAACGCAGGCCGAGACTGCTGGCGCGCAGGCGTTTTGCGCCGGCGAGTTCGCCGACCTCAACGCCTACATCACAGCGACTGAGATGGCCCTGGGCACCTCGCGGGCGAACATCGGCCCGGGGATCGCCTATGCGTTCGCCCGGTCCCCGTTCGTGCACGCCGCGGCCGTCCGACATCTCTGCGCACTCGCGCCGGGCAGGGTCTTCCTGGGACTCGGGTCGGGGACTTCGCGGATGAACAAGGACTGGTTCGGTGTCGACGCTGCCCACCCCGCGCCCCGGATGGCCGAATTGATCGAGGCGATCAGGGCGTTCCTGCACGCCGAGAACGGCGAACGCGTTCGATACGAGGGCCGGTTCTACGCGATCGACGCCGACATCCGCGCACCCGTGCTCGGCCGGTTGGACGTGCCCATCTTGATCGGCGCCTTCAACAAGATCATGTTGCGGACGGCAGGTCGCACCGCCGATGGCGTGCTGGGGCACGGCCTATTCACCGATCGGTGGTGGACCGAACTCGTCGAGCCCGAGCTGGCCCGCGGCGCCGAATCAAGCGGACGCGACACGGCCGAACTGCGTCGCTGGGGTTGGCTGATCACCGCGATCGACAACGACGACCCGGCCCGGGCTATCCGGGACGCGCGGCTTCAGATCGCCTTCTACTTCACCGTGAAGACCTACGACTCACTCGTCGAACTGCACGGCTGGACAGACGAGGTCGCCCAGATCCGTTCGGCCTTCCGCAGCGGCCAACCGGAAACGATCGCCGACCACGTCACCGACGATATGCTGTGGTCAATCGCGATCTGCGGCGACGACACGCAGGCGCGCGAAATGCTTGCGACTCGCAAACGGCTGCCCGACATGGCATTTGCATCACCGCCAAGCTTCTTGGTCGGGCACCGACGACGCGGCGGCTACGGTGCAGCCGCGACGCGCGTTCTGTCGCAGCTGCACTAATGCAGGCGACGGATGCACCGGATCGGCGCCGTACATGGTGTACTGAGTAGTACATGTCGAGTCAAGGAGGTCGCGATGCCCAAGCGGGAACCGCTCGCGCCGATGACCACGTCACAGAATAACGGCGGCGCGGTGCGGTCGCCGAAGACGGCCGAGATCGTGGCGGACACGTTGCGGCGGATGATCGTCGAGGGACAGCTCAAAGACGGCGACTTCCTCCCCTACGAAGCCGAACTCATGGATCACTTCCAGGTCAGCCGGCCCTCACTGCGAGAAGCGGTGCGCGTCTTGGAGTCCGACCGCCTCGTGGAGGTTCGGCGCGGCTCACGCACCGGTGCCCGAGTTCGCGTCCCAGGTCCCGAGATCGTCGCGCGGCCGGCAGGCTTCCTGCTCGAGATGGCGGGAACGACGCTTGCCGACGTGATGACCGCACGCATGGGGATCGAACCGTATGCGGCCCGACTGCTAGCAGAAGATGGCACCGCGACCGCCCACCGCGAGTTACGCGCCCTCATCGAGGAGATCCCCACCGCATGGGAGACCGGCAAGTTGGCCGCAGCCTCGACCGGGCTGCACCGCCGACTGGTGGAACTGTCGGGCAACGCGACGCTGTCCGTGATCGCCGGCATGCTGCACGAGATCTTCGAAAAACACATGACCGCAGCATTTCTCAGCGTCCAGAACGTCGTGCCCAAGGCTCAATACAACAAGCTGATGCGGTCGTATATCCGACTCGCCGATCTGGTGACCGCGCGCGAGGGCCCTGAGGCGGAGGCGCATTGGCGTCGACACATGGAGAACGCCGGCGCGGAGCTGCTCAAAGGCTACGAGAAGACGAAGGTCCGAGACATCATGCATTGAGTGGGCACCGCGCCCACGCTCACTTGAAGGACATCTGATGCGTAAACCGCTCGACGGAGTTCGCGTGCTGGAGGTCGCCCAGTTCACCTTCGTTCCATCGGCAGGCGCGGTGCTCGCCGACTGGGGCGCCGACGTGGTGAAGATCGAGCATCCAGTCACCGGCGATGCCCAGCGCGGCTTGGTCAAGGTATTGGGCACCGCGGCAACCGTGCCCGGATCGTCGTTCGCGCCGATCATGGAGGCGCCCAACCGCGGAAAGCGCAGTGTCGGTCTGGCCCTGGACAATTCCGAGGCGCGTCCCCTGCTCGACGAACTGATCCGGCGAAGCGACGTGTTCCTGACGAACTACCTGCCGTCGTCGCGCAAGAAGCTGTCTATCGACGTCGACGACGTGCGCCGCGTCAACCCCGACATCATTTATGTCGTCGGCAATGGCTTCGGTTCCAATGGGCCTGACCGCGATGCCGGGGCTTACGACGCGACGGCCTTCTGGGCCCGCGGCGGCAGCGCGGACGGCCTCACATCGCCCGACGCCGCGCACACCCCGTTCATGCCCGCCGGAGCTTACGGAGACAACATCGGCGGGATCACTATTGCCGGAGGTGTGGCGGCAGCACTGTACGGCAGACAGACCACAGGAGAACCGTCGGTCCTGGACGTCTCGCTTCTCGCGGTCGGCGCCTGGGCAACCCAATTCAGCGTGAACATGGCGATGCTGATGGGCGGCCCGCTGCCGAAGGTAGAACGCCGAACCCAGGCCCCTGGCAATCCGCTCACCGGCGCCTATCGGACCTCGGACGGAAGGTTCGTCCAGTTGTCGATGCTCCAGCCGACGCGATATTGGCCGGAGTTCTGCCGACTGATGGGTCTGCATGATCTTGCTGAAGATCCCCGGTTCACCTCGCTCGAGGCGATCGCCGAGCACAGCGAAACTGCTCAACAAATCGTCGGGGACGCGATCGGCAACTTGACCTTCGCCGAGTGCCAAGCCCAACTACGCAAGGGCAGAGGGCAATGGGCGCCGGTACAGGACGCCTGGGAGATAGCCAATGACGAAGCGCTTGCCGCCAACGGTCGCATCGCCGAAATCGTTGATGCCGAAGGTCATCCGCAGAAGTTGGTAGCCAATCCGGTCACGTTCGACGATGATGCGGCAAGCCTAACGAGGGCGCCGCAGTTCGCGGAGCACACCGACGGGGTGCTGCGCGAATTAGGCATCGACGACGATCGCCTCATTGAACTCAAGATCGCCGGGGCGATCACGTGATCTAGGCGCTGTGACTGCAGTCGATGGCCCAGTCAGGCCTGCGCTGAGATGTCCACGTGCGTAAGCCCAGCCTTAGATCGGGTCGAAAGATGAGATCAGCCAACGGTTGCCGACCTTGTCCATAGTCACGCGGACGGTGGATGCGGTGTCGGTGGGCGCATCGTTGCCAACGGTTACAGTCTGGTCGACGTACACCAGAGCAACCGCGTGGTTTGGTGTCGCCGACACTGAGGCGGCAGCGGGAACGGTGGCGATCGCCGAGATGTGGTCCTTTTTGGCGCCGGGTACCACCACGTCGTGGACCAGGTCTGTGTAGGACTCCTGGAACTTACCGGTCAGCCGGTCGCGGGCGGTTCCTAGGTCCTTTTCGACGCTGTCGGGCTGGTAGGACAGCAGGGCAACGGTAGATTCTTTGGCCGCTGCGACCGAGTCGACGCCGGCGGCCACAGAGCTGCGGACCCACGTGTCTTGCCACTTGAGGTAGCCGGCGCCCACCGCGATCAGCAACACCAATACGGGCAGCACCCCGAAGACCAAAGCCCGGGACCATACGACCCTGTGCTTACGTACTGGGGACTCAACGTCTTTCGCGTCCTCAGTTTCAACGTCCTCCCCGGCGGACGCTTCCCCCGACTCAGCCACGTCTTTGGTTTCGCTCGTGTCGTCGGCATCGCCGGTCGACTGAGGTTCGATCGTTACGTTTGCACCCTGGTCGGTCGCCTCCTCGCCGAGGATGGCTTCGTCTTGCTCGGTGGCGGAATCGATGTCAACCGACACGGCGCTGGTTCCCCTTCTGGCTGGTGGGCTTAGCACTCGGCGCTTGCCGAGCTGAATGTTCCTCATAGCACGAATGCGACGTTGGAGACTTTTGCATCATTTCCAAGCTTCTGCACGGTGATTCGCATTCGCCAATGCCGCAAATCTTGTTCTGCTGCACCAAGATTCGACGTCTTGACAGACACGGCAACCAGCACCTGGGCTTCGCTGCCCGACTGCGACTCCAAACCCGACTCGATGATCGTTCCCACCGACTTCGACTGCGCCTTCTTGACGACGTCGATGAAGGGTTTGGACCGATTGGAGAAGTCGTCGTAGAAAGTGCCTGTCGCCGAGTCCAGAATGCGCTGTATGTCAGCATCGGCGTGCTGCCAGTCGATCGTCGTCAAGTTCAGCGCCCCTTGCCGTGCGACCTGAATCAGTAGCTCGCGCTGTTGCTGGGTCTGGTGTGACTGATACATCCGAAAACCGAACCAACCGCCCACCCCACTCAAGGAGACCATTGCGATTACCCCCCACACCGCGGCCAGCCGTACCGGCGACATCCGCTTCGTCACCCGCGCAGCGTCTTTCGAGGCATCGTCAACTTCATCATCGGCCGCCGCGTCGTAATCTTCGGGTTCGTCGGCCAGACCTTCCGCCGCCTGCTCCGAAGCGGGTGCCGCGTCGGCCTCCTCCCCGTTCGAGGTGACCTGGTTGGGCAAATCCGACGAACCCTCGTCGGTGCCGGCCATTGCGGGGGTTGTTTTTGTCCGTCCCATATCGCTCAATTCCTCTTGGGAGGCAGCAGCATGCTCTGCCATGTTTGCTCCTTGGTAGCTCCGTGGGCCAAGTCGGCCTGGCTGTACATACGCCCGTCTGGTCCCACGTACATACCGGTGGCTGGGTCGTATTGGACGGCAGCGATCGGGGGCGGTGCAGGACCCGGCGGCGATGGTGGCGCGGACTGCCCGGGCGGCTCATCTCCTGGCCGCAGCTGTGGCACACCCTGACCGCTGTACGTCGCGTTTGGATCCCCCTTCCAGGCGAACCCGTCGTTCAGGGGGACGTAGGTCTCGTCGCTTTCGCACATCTTCACGGTCGGCGCGCGCTTGCCCGGGCGAGTCTCACACGGCAGATTTCGCGCGCCGCGCACGTTGATCATCGAGCCTTGCGGTATCCGGCAGTAAAGGTCGCCTTTTGGCGGGTCCGGGTAGTCCTCGTAGCTGGCGGCCCGCTGCTGCTGGACCGGCAGGAAGCCCGTGACGCAGGGTGGCGGCCAGTTGAGGTTCAGGTTGAAGCTGAGATAGCCGCCCAAGTACGGCTGTTTGGTATTCCTATTAGGCACCGAGGTCGCTTGGACGTCGGCCGCCCCCTGCGGTAACTCAACCAAGACGGCTTCCAGGTTGTCCCGGTAGGTGACTCCCACCTGTCCAACACTGACCAGATTGGCCAGCACGATCGGCAACGTGGGGTTTAACCGGTCGAACAATTGCTGGGCCTCGGCGGCCGCTGGACCGCCCGTGTGAAGCAGGCCCGCGACCGCGGAGTCGTTGTTTCGAAGCTGCGAGGTGATGGTGGCAAGGTGGGCGGCCCACGCCTGCACCGCATCCGATGACTGGGTCTGGCTGTCCAAGACGGGCTTGGACTGGTCGATCAAGGTGACGAGCGCATCCAGGTTCTTGCGGGCGTCGATCGCCAGATTGGTCGTCCCTTTGACCAGCCGGGACAGTTCCGGGCCCAGCCCGCCGACGGCGACATAGGATTCGTCGACCACCGTTTTGAGGTTGTCGCGCGGGATCGCGGTCAACCCGCGATTGGTCGCCTGCAGCAGCGAGTTCAGGTTCGGCGGAACATAGCTGCGGTCCACCGGGATCACGTCGCCGTTTCGCAGCGACGGCCCCTCCCCGGTGCGCGGCAGCAGCTCGACATATTGCTCGCCGACCGCGGACACGCTGTGCACCTGGGCGCTGAGATCGGCGGGGATGTGGACATCCGAATCCAACTGGAGCACCGCCTCGGCGCCACTATTCGTTAAGCGCACGTCCCGTACCCGGCCCACCTCGACTCCTCGGTAGGTGACGTTGCCCCCTGGGTACAGGCCGCCGGCCTCGGGCAACTGCACCGTGACCGTGTAGCGGTCGACCCCGAAGAATGCGGTCGGCACACGCATGTAGTTGAAGAACATAACGGCGCCCGCGACCACGCTGACAACCGCGAACACCAGCAGTTGGATTTTGATTCGCCTAGTGAGCATGATGTCAGCGCCCCTGATCGAAGTGATAGGGGACAACCAGGGGGTTGCCGGGGTTGTACGGGCCGCCTGCGGTACATGGGCTGGGCATCTGGCCGATGGTGCGGCCCCACTGCAGCTCAAGCTCGGTCAGGTTGCACTCGAACCGGGTTCCGGTGAAAAAGGATGCGTCCAGCCGGCTCAGCGTCAGGTCGATGACGGCCGTCAGGTTCGCATAGTCGCCGCGCATCCATTTGCTGAGTGTGCTCGTGGGGAAAGGGAAAGTTCCGTAGAAATCCAGCGCGCGGGTCAGCGCCGGCCCGGCATCCGCCAGTGACTGCAGCACCGGGCCGAGGTCCTTTAGCTCCTTGACTAGATTCTCCTTGGTCTTATTGACCGAGTCAGCGGCAAGTGCACCGAATCTGCTCAGGTCACCGAGCGCGTCGGCCAGCGCGTCCCGCTCGTTTTTCAACACGGTCAAGGCGTTCGGGATGGTCTTCAATGCCTTGTCGATCACCGGTTTCTGGTCGGCGAATTGACCAACCAGATTGTTGAGGCTGTCCGTCGCGGCGATGATGTCGCCCTTTTGGTCGTCGAGGTAGCCGACGAACTTGTCGAGCTGCCCGAGCAGGCTTCTCAGGTCGGCCTCGCGGCCGGTGAAGGCGGTACTCAAGGACTTGGTGATGTCCTGGATCTGCCCTAGACCGCCGCCGTTGAGCACCAGCGAAACCGCGGCCAATGTCCGTTCGGTAGACGGATAGGTGTCGGACGACAACAGCGGGATCAGCGATCCGTTTTTGAGCTTGCCTTCGGGCGGGGCCCCGGTGGGGGGCGCCAGTTCGACGTGTACCGAACCGAGCAGGCTGGTCTGCCCGACCGTGGCGATCGCGTTGGCCGGTAGGTCGACATCACCGTTGATGGTCATGGTGACCAGCGCATGCCAGCTTTGAAGCTCGATGTTGCTCACGTTGCCGACGGTGACGTCATTGACTCGAACGCGAGAATTCCGTTCCAGATTCTGCACATCGGGCATCTGCGCTTGGATGGTGTACGAACCGTGGCCACCCCCGCTGGTGCCCGGCAACGGAAACGAGTTCGCGCCGCGGAACCCGCATCCGGACAGCGCCGTCGCAGCAAGCACCCCTACCAGCCCCATGGCTGTGCGAGACCAGCGCCGTGATCGGGTCACTGTCCACCTCCGGGAGGCACCATCAGCCCGCGCAGGCCGTCGGCTGGATTGGTCGGCACCGGTTGGACGGCCGCCGGCGGTGGCGCCTCCGCTGCCAGTGACGAGAATGGGGGCTCCGCTGGAGTGTCGGCCGAAGGTGGCGGGGTGCCGGGGGCGGGCGCTGCCGGCTGTGGGGGAACGTAATCGGGCCGCAGCCAGTCCTCGCTGTAGGTAATTTCATTGGGACGAGCCGTGGTTCCGACGAACAGGTTCTCGCCCAGCGGCGGGAAGTTGTATTGACGGTTCTTGAAGATCGGTGCCAGATATTGCACGCAAAGTTTCGCTGAATCTTTGGCGCCGCGGCGCGAGGCCGCCTGAATCGCGGCGCACAGGAACTGGATTGGGTTGGCGAACTGGTTCACCCCCAACGCTCCGGTCAGCGCGCCTTGCGCGGGTTGGTAGATGTTGAGGAAGTTCTGAAAGGCCGTGGGGGCGACGTGCAGAATTTGTTTGACGTCGTCGAGGTTGTCGTTCACCGCCTTGGACACCGAAGCCAGCTTGTCGGAGGTGGTGCCCAGTGTCTCTCGGTTGTCGGCCACGAAGTTTCGGACGTCGTCGGCGACGTCGTTGAGGTCGCGCACCGCATTTCCGACCTCGTTGGGGTCGTTGGCCAACAGGTTGGTCACCGCGGCCAGGTTCTGGTTCAGTTGTCGCAACAGGTCGCTGCTGTCATGCAGCGCGGAGACCAGGATCGACAGGTTCTTCAAGGTGCTGAACAGGTCGCCGCTATGGTCGCCGATCGCCGATATCGCCTGTGACAGCTTGACGAGGGTGTCTCGGATATCCGGGCCCTGACCGCGCAGGTTGTCTGCGGCGGTGTTGATGAATGCCCCCAAGGTGCTGGTGCCGCCCGGCTTGGTGGGCTGCAGCGTTTGCGTCAGCTTCTCGAGCTGCTGGCGCAAGTCGTCGTATTCCACCGGAACCGCGGTACGTTCCTGTGGAATCACTGCCCCCGTCGGCATCACCGCGCCGCCCGTGTAGGCCGGTGTCAACTGGATGGATCGCGGCGTCACCAGCGACGGTGACAGGATCACGGCTTTGGCGTCGGCGGGCACCCGGTATTTGGCGTTGTACGAGAAGGTGATCTTCACGCGGCTGGGCTGCGGTTCGATCTTCTCGACCTTGCCGACGCGCACACCGAGAATCACGACGTCGTCGCCGTTGTAGAGACCGGTGCTATCCGCGAAATATCCGGTGACAGTGGTCCGCCCGCTGCCGCCGGCCGTCCGCACCACCGTGGCGATGCCGCCTATCAGCAGCACCACGAGTGCGACGGCCAAGCCGATCTTTGCGTTACGTGAGTTCACTGTCCGCCGCCTTCGCCGGGTTGGTCTGGGGGCGCGAGTGCGGGCGGTCCTGGCGGCGGCCCGCCAGGTGGCGGCGCGGGTGCCGGCTCCCGATACGGGTAGCAGCCAGGGCCGGGCATGGCCACACCCGGCAAACCGCACGGATGGTCGCCAGGGTTACCGGTGATGGCGTCCGGGATGGTCATGCGCGGTTCCCCGCTCTGGCCGGTCCGCGGGAACGGTACCGGCAGCGGCGGTGTTCCCGGCTGCCCGACCTCCGGGTCGGCGCGCTGCGTGGGCAGTAACACGTTCGGATCCAGGCCAAGGTCGGAGAAAGCCGCGTCGATGAACGGCTGCACGAACTGACCGGGCAGCAGGTTGGCGACATAGGCTTCGTAGAACGGCCCGGATGACACCGTTTCACCGAGCCGCAACGAGAAGCTGTTCAGCCCCGTGAGCGCCTTCTGCACGCGTTCTTTGCGGTTGTCGACGATGGTTAACACCTCGTTGAGCTTGTCCAGCGTCGGCTTGAGGGTGTCGCGGTTCTCGGCGATAAAGCCCTTCACCTGCTGGGCCACCGCGGAGAGATTGTTGGAGATCTGGTCTAACGCGCTGCTTTGGCTTTTCAGTTGCACCAGAAGCGCATTGGTCTTACCGACCAGGTTTACGATTTCGTCGCTGCGATCGGCCAACACCTTTGTCGCTTTGTTGGCGTTACCCAACAGATCTCGCAGCTGGGTGTCGCGTTCGTCTAGTGACTTCGAGAACCGAGCCAACCCCTGCACCGCGGCCTTGAGGTCGGGCGGAGTATCCGAGAACGTGTCGGCCAGCACGGCCAGCGAGTTGGACAGTTGATCGGTCTTCAACCCGCTGATGGTGGTGGTGAGATCTCCCAGCGCGTCGGGCAGTTGGTAGGCCGGCCTGGTCCGATCGAGGGGTATGGGGTCGATCAGCTGCCCCTCTCCCCGCGGGGTGACGGCAAGGAGCTTGGTGCCGAGCACGGTCTTCAATTTGATTGCTGCCTCGGTGCGGTCACCGAGGTGCACGTCGCCGTCGACGTGGAACTTAACCAGCACCCGCGGTCCGTCCAGCTCGACACTCGAGACTTGACCCACCCGGAATCCCGACACTTGAACGGCGCTGCCGGGTACCAGGCCGCCGGCCTCGGCGAAATATGCCGAGTAGGTCCTGCCCGTGTGGAAGAACGGCAGCTTGTCGTAGTTCAGCGCGAGCAACATGGCAGCAAAGGTGATGCCGAGGCCGATGGCGCCAATGGTGAGCGGGTTGCGTTCGGAAAAGGTTTTCATTTCGGCGTGCACCTGCCGGTGGCCTGGCCGGCCACCTTGATGTACACCGGTTGGCCGCCTTTGCCGTTGACCTTCAGGATGGCGTCGCACAGATAGAAGCTGAACCAGTCGCCGGTTAGGCCCTGTCTGTTGAGGATTTTGAACGCGTCAGGCCACGCGTTGAGGTAGTTGTCGAAGAATTCACGATCGGCCAGCACGGTGCTGGCGGTCCGGTCCGTCTCCCCCACAACCTTTTTCAGCGGCGGGCGGGCTTGTGCCAGCAGGTCGGCGATCGACCCGGCGGCGGCGTTGGCGTATGCCACGCCGTTGCTGATGTCCTGCTTACGGGCTTCGAGGCCTGTCACGAGTTCAGATAGTGAGTCGACGGCCTTGGCGAACTGTTTGCTCTGGCCGCTGAGTGAACCGAGCAGAGTGTTCAGGTTCGTGATGACATGGCCGATCAGTTGATCCCGGTCGGCCAGAGTGTTGGTCAGGGCCGCGGCCTGGGTGAGAAACGAGCCGATGGTGCCGCCCTGACCCTGGAAAGCCGCGATCAGTTGACCGGTCAGCTTGTTCACCTGGTCTGGGTCCAACGCGCGGAACAAGGGCCGAAAGCCGCCGATAAGCGCGTCAAGGTCCAGCGCCGGCTCAGTGCGGCTGAGCGGAATGGTCCCGCCCGGATACAGTCTCTTTACTGCCCCAGCACCTTCTTCGAGTGCCATATATCTGCCCCCGATGAGGTCGGCGAAGCGGATGGCGGCTCTCGCGCCTTCAGTCAGCACCACCGATTCGGTCGCAGTGAACTCAACGAGCACAGTGGAGTCCGGCTGGATGGTGATGTTTTTGACCTTGCCAACCTCGACACCGGCGATGCGGACGAAGTTTCCGCCTTCTAGGCCGGACACATTCGCGAACACGGCCTTGTAGGTTTTCTCCGGTTGGAAGCGGAGCTGGCCGAAGACCGCGACCAACGCGAACGCGCCCAACAAGCACACGACCAAGTAGATGGCAAGACGCCAGGTGGCGCCTACCAAATTCTCTCGCATATCTGCCTTCCTCTATGGCTTCTGCTGCCTGTCGCCTTCGGCCGTCAAGGCGCCGGGGCAGCCGGTCCGCACGGCTGGTTGAAGACTCCGCACGTTGCTTGAATCCCTGGCGGCACCAAAGGCACAAAGGGTTCGGAGCCAGCCGGCACAGGGCCGGGTTCTCGTGGCCTGCCTGGCGGCGGCGCCGGCGGCAAGCCGGGATACAGCGGCGTGCCGTCCGGACCGTAGAGCTGCGCACCGTAGGGCGGTGCTCCTGGATACGGGATGGGACCCGGCGCCGGGTCCGACGGATGGCGGATGCTGGGCGGTTGGGGCGTCCCTCTGGTGACGGGGAAGTAGTTGACATAGCCCGGGAAGCCGATACCGGGGTTGGGTCGCACATCCATTCCGGTGCCCCACCCAGAGTCGGTGACCAAGTAGCGCTGCGGCCAGTTCTTGGCAACGTCGGGCAAGGATCCGCATCCTGGCTGGCCGCCGGGCCCACCCTTGACGTCATTGACCGGCAGGTTTTGCGGATACCGGTATGCGTCCTTGCCTAGCAGCAACCCGACGTCCAAGATCTCGGAGTATCCGTTGCTGCCGCCGGAAGAAGCTACGGCGCCGAAATCGAGGGCGTTTTTCCCGCCGACCAACGTGCAGGTCAGTTCCGGGTTGTACTTCATCAACAGGCGCGTGGTGGATTCCAGCAAGTTGATGCCGTGCACCAGGTTGTCCCTACTGGGCGCGATCAGGTTGGTGCCGCCGCGGGAAAGGCCGCTGACGCTGAGCAGCAATGAGTCGAGTTGTTTGGAGTTGTCGGTGATAGTGGCGCTGGTCGTGCTGGCGGCGTCCAGCACCGTCACGATGTTGGCTGCGGCCGCGCTGTAGGTGTCGCTGAACCCTTGGAGGGCGCGGTAGTCGGCACGGATCGTCTCACTGCGCGGGTTGATCGCCAGCAGGACTTGGTTGAGGTCGGTGGTGGCCTCGCCGATCGCTTCACCATTGCCGCGAAATCCGTCGGCCAGGGCGGTGAGCACCGCATTCAATTTGGGGACGTCGACCTGGTTGAGCACCGCAACGAGGTTCTGGAACACCGTGTTGACTTCGACAGTCACGTTGCGCGATTTCACCACCGCTCCCGCCGCGAGCCGCTTTGGGCTTGGGTGGGCAGGGGTGAGCAAGTCCACGTATTTCGCGCCGAAGGCCGTTGGGGCGGCGATTTCGGCGGTGATGTTGGCGGGGATGTAATTGAGCTGCTCGGGGTACAGCTCCAGCTGCAGTTTCACCGGATCGCCTGACTGAATTGACGCGACCCGACCAACCTGGACACCGCGCAACTTCACTTTGGCTCCGGGTTCCATGACCAGCCCCGCCCGGTCAGACGTCAGCGTCACCCGCGTATAGGGCCTGAAGTCCCTGTTGAAAGCGCCCACCGTCAGCACGATCAGCGCGCCGACGGAGGCCAAAAGGATGAAGGTCCAGATCGCCGGGTGCAGACCGGCCTCGCGCCGTTTGCTCTTCATCGCCGCTACCCGGAGAGGTGGAAGTCGCCGGACACACCGTAGGCGGCCAGTGCCACCGCCAACGTCACCGCGACCGCCACGATCAGTGATGTGCGCACGGCACGACCGACCGCTTCACCGACGCCGGCCGGCCCGCCCGAGGCGTTGAAGCCGTAATACGTGTGCACCAGCATGATCGTTACGGCGGAGGCGATGACTTGTAGCAAGGACCAGATGAGGTCGGTGGGCTGCAAGTAGGTGTTGAAGTAATGGTCATACACGCCGGGCGGTTGGTCATAGACGAATATGACCAGGCCGCGCGTGGCCAGAAACCCGGACAGCGCAGCCACACACCACAGCGGAACCACGACAATGACCCCCGCCACTACCCGGGTCGAGACCAGGTAAGTGATCGTGTGCACGCCCATCACCTCGAGCGCGTCGATCTCCTCGTTGATCCGCATGGCACCCAGCTGCGCAGTGGCGCCGGCGCCGATTGTGGCCGCCAAGCCGATATCGGCGATCAGCGGCGAGCTGATACGCGTGTTGATGTAGGCGGACGCGAAACCGCTCAACGCCTGCACCCCGACGTCGGACAACGATCGGTATAGCTGGATGCCGACGAGTCCACCGGTTGACATCGTCAAGGTGGCGACGATTACCACGGTGCCGCCGATGATGGCCAGTGCGCCGACGCCCAGACTCATGTTGGCGATCAGGCGCAGCGTCTCCACCTTGTAGCGGACGAATGCCTCCCACACGAAGCCGAGGGCTCTGACGTAGAACGCGGTCTGGCTTCCAAGCCGGTTCCATCCGTCGGCAAAACCGCGCAGCCTGTTCGTTAGCTGGGGCAGCCGATGTGCCGCCGGGACGGCGGTCACATCGTCGCCTGCGCGGTAACCGCGGTCAGCACCACGTTGATGACGAACAACGCCATGAACGTGTACACCACGGTTTCGTTCACCGCGTTGCCGACGCCTTGCGGACCGCCACCGACGGTAATGCCCTTGTAGCAAGCGATGAGACCGGCAATGAGGCCGAACAGCATCGCCTTGGCGAAGGCGATGATCACGTCGGTCAGCCCGACGAGCAGCGTAAGGCTCGCCGTGTAAGAGCCGGGATTGATGTGCTGAAAGTAGACGGAGAACAGATATTCGGTTATCAAGCCGACGATGGTGATGATGGCGTTCAATACCAACCCGTTGAGTCCCAGCGCCAGCACTCTGGGCACCAGAAGCCGTTGCACCGGGTTGATTCCCATCACTCGCATGGCGTCGACTTCTTCGCGGATGGTGCGAGCGCCGAGGTCGGCACACATTGCGGTCGCACCGGTACCGGCGACTACCAACACCGCCGTTATCGGGCCGAGGTAAACCACGGCGGCCAACGCAGAGCCGGTTCCCGAGGCGTCGGCGGCGCCGATTTCGACGAGCAGGACGTTAATGATGAAAACGGCGAGCGCGTTGAACGGGATCGCTAAGAAGACGGCCGGGGCGGCCGACACCCGAGCCACGAACCACGCCTGATGAATGAACTCACGCCAGGCAAAGGGCGGACGGACCATCTGCGCCGCAATGTCGAGCGACAGCGCGAAGAAGCTGCCGACCTCGCGCAGCGGCTTGCTAGCGGAAGCCGCCCACGGGCGAGTACCCGTCAACGCCTCAACCCGCGCCGCCGGCGCGACGCTGGCGGCCGCAATAGGCTCTGTGTCCGTCGCTACCACTAGTGCACCCGTTGGTGTCTAAACTCAGCCCGCATTAAAACGATGAATCCTCCCCGGCATCGGAAACACAACCCGCTGCCTTCTAATGTGTGGCCCACAGCACAGCGGGACGCTACACCATGACATTGTCACAGG
>Ga0208987_1000070_pt1 | contig 24027 bp, 24 predicted proteins | sample MedBloCARef_O2_FD_187845 | JGI IMG/M metagenome (GOLD analysis project Ga0208987, IMG submission 187845) | Forest soil microbial communities from El Dorado National Forest, California, USA - Mediterranean Blodgett CA Ref_O2 (SPAdes) (version 2) | ecosystem: Environmental > Terrestrial > Soil >... | reverse complement strand
GGCGGGCGGCCACGATGGTGCCGGGCTCGTCGGCGTTGGCGAACACCAGGGTGAAGTGGCCCTCCAGCCGGCGCAGCACCGCCAGCACGGAGGCGACGAAGTCACCGGCGGTCTGACCGTGGCGATATGCCTGGGCGACCAGGTGCACGGCAACCTCGGTGTCGGTGTCGCTGGCAAACTCCACGCCGGCCTGCTCGAGCTCGTGGCGCAGGGCGGGGAAGTTTTCGATGATGCCGTTGTGGACGACGGCGATCTTGCCGGCGGCGTCGCGGTGCGGGTGCGCATTGCGATCGGTGGGGCGACCGTGGGTGGCCCAGCGAGTGTGGCCCAGGCCGGTGGTGCCGCCCAAAGACTCCGGCGACATCTCGGCGATCGCCGCTTCCAGGTTGTCCAGCCGGCCGGCCCGACGACACACCGTGAGCTTGCCGCTCCCGTCGACGAGTGCGACCCCAGACGAGTCGTAGCCGCGGTACTCCATCCGGCGCAGTGCGTCCATGACGACTCGGCAGGCGGGGGCCTGCCCGACGTATCCGACGATTCCGCACATTCTGACCAGGGTAATGCAGCCGGAGTAGCGGGCCCGGCCACTCGCGACGCCGATGGCGTGCTGCGACAGCGTCGAGTGTGCGCTGAGGGCGGGATTTGGCCGGAATTGTCACCCTGAGCACACACTCAACGCCGCTGGCGCACACCCTGCGTAGCGGCGTTACCGCATCATCGGCCGAGGCCGAAACGCTTGCACCGGGCCGGCCATGGGTAGACGAGGCTTGAATCCGCACAGCTAAACCGGGCGTCACGGTTGGTCGCCCGCTGCGCGAAAGGCCTCTTTTGACCGACCCGTACCGCCGCTTTTCTGTGCGGCTCCACAAGCACACGGGCGCCGTGATCATGTGGCGACAGAGCTCCTTCACCTGCACCGGCACGCTCGACCAATGCGAAAAGGCATACCGCGATGCGCAGAAGCACAACCTGCTCGTCGGATGGTGGAGCTTGCTGTCGCTGCTCGTGCTGAACTGGGTGACGCTGCTCGTCAACTACAGCGCGATACGACAGCTACGGGTCCTGGCTAACCGGGCTCTGACACCATCGACACCCACAGCCCCGGTCGCCCCGGCTGGCTCTATTGGCCCGCTCGGACCACCCGGCCTGGTCTTTCCGCCTCATCCCGCCGGGCCGCCGCCGGGGTGGTATCGCAACCCGGCGGGACCGGGACAGCGGTACTGGGACGGCATCACGTGGACTCATTGGACCCATCCCCGCTAACGTCGACGGGTGGCCCGCATCCGCAAACTTGTCGCCGCCCTCAGCCGCCGTGGACCGCACAAGGTCTTGCGGGGTGACCTGGCCTTTGCCGGTTTGCCGGGGGTGGTGTACACGCCGGACGCGGGGCTGAACCTGCCCGGCGTCGCGTTCGGTCACGACTGGCTGTCCGGTTCCGCCCGCTATGCGGGTCTGCTGGAGCATCTGGCGTCCTGGGGCATCGTGGCCGGCGCCCCCGACACCGAGCGGGGTGTAGGGCCGTCGGTGCTCAACCTGGCCTCCGACCTGGGGACCGCCCTCGACATCGTGTCGGGCGTGCGGCTGGGGCCGGGCAAGATCAGCGTGCATCACGCCAAGCTCGGCGTCATCGGCCACGGCTTCGGAGCCTCGGCCGCCGTGTTCGCCGCGGCTGGGATGCCGGCGCGGTTAGCGGCGGCGGCCGCGATATTTCCGGCGGTCACCAGTCCCCCCGCCGAGCAACCCGCCAGGACGCTGCGAGTCCCGGGTTTGATCCTGACCGCGCCCGGCGATCCGAAAACGCTGAACTCCAACGCGCTGGCGCTTTCGCGAGCGTGGCAGACCGCCACGCTGCGCATCGTCAGCAAAGCCGAACCCGGCGGCCTGGTGGAGGGCCGGCGGTTGACGCAAGCGTTCGGACTACCCGGCCCGCATCGCCGCACCCAGCGATCGGTGCGGGCGCTGCTGACCGGGTACCTGCTCTACACGCTGGGCGGCGACAAGACCTATCGCGAGTTCGCCGACCCGGATGTGGACCTGCCGAAGACGGACGGGCCGGACCCTGAGGCGGAGCCGGTCACCCTGGAAGACAAGATCGTCGCGCTGCTGAAGTAGGGGTCAGCGCCGGGTAAATCGGACGACGTCTTGCCAGATATTGCCCTGCGTATCAAGGAATTCGAAGCCGGCGGGTTCGGCGAGGCGCCGTAGCTCCACGACGCTCACAGTCGAATTGCGATGGCACCGCCGCCTCGACGGGGATCGACCGTCGCGATGGCTGCGGGACCACATCGCCGCGGCGGCATCCGGAGGTTAGCCGGCGACTGCGGCGTGGTATCTCTCGTTGGTGAGAATTGGGATCGCTCTGGATTATTCGGGCGGCTTTAAAGAGGGCGTGGACCGCATCGTCGAACTCGAGAAGGCCGGCATCGACATCGCGGTGGTGGCCGAGGCGTACTCGTTCGACGCCGTCAGTCAGCTTGGCTATCTGGCCGCCAAGACAAACACCGTCGAGTTGGCCTCGGGGGTGTTCCCCATCTATATCCGCACGCCGTCGCTGCTGGCGATGACCGCCGCGGGTTTGGACTTCGTGTCCGACGGACGATTCCGCCTCGGGATCGGCACCTCCGGACCGCAGGTGATGGAGGGGTTTCACGGCGTCGCGTTCGACGCTCCGATCGGCCGCACCCGCGAGATCGTCGAGATCTGCCGCAAGGTGTGGCGCCGGGAGCGGGTGCAATACGACGGCAAGCACTATCAGATCCCGTTGCCGGCGGATCGTGGAACAGGTTTGGGCAAACCGCTGCAGTTGATTAATCATCCTGTGCGCGAGCGTATTCCGATAACCATCGCGGCGCTGGGCCCCAAGAACGTCGAGCTTACCGCCGAGATCGCCGAAGGCTGGCAGCCGGTCTTCTTCCATCCCGAGAAGGCCCATTCGGTCTGGGGTGAGGCGCTGGCCGCAGGCACCGCCAAACGCGATCCCGCGCTGGGGCCGCTGGACATCATGGTGCACGCGTCGCTTGCCATCGGCGATGACATCGAAGAGCGGCTGTCCTGGGTCAAGCCGCAGCTGGGTCTCTATATCGGCGGCATGGGCGCCAAGGGCCGCAACTTTTATCACAACCTGGCCACCCGCTACGGCTACGGCGAGGTCGCCGACCGAATCCAGGAGCTGTACCTGTCCGGCCGCAAGCGTGAGGCCATCGACTTGGTGCCTGATGAATTGGTGCGCGCCATGTCGCTCGTCGGCCCGCGCGGTTTCATCGCCGAACGCATCGCCGCGTTCGCTGAGGCCGGTGTGACGACGCTGCTGGTAAGCCCGGCGGCGACCGACCAGCGCGAAGCTGTGGGCTTTGTCGAGGAAGCACTCGAGTTGCGGCCTGCCTAAGGGGCATCACTGCCCCGCCTGCGGAAGCTGGTCTGCGGCAATCTCACACGGCGTTGAGCCATCGGTCGGTTCGGGTCCGCTCGCCGGGGGCACCGGTCCGACGATCGGCGCCGCAGCCGGCGTTGGTGCGTCAACCGGCGGTGGCATCCCGTCTACCGGTGGCGTCCCGTCTGCCGGTGGCGGCGTGTCGGCCGGCGGCGGTCCGTCGACCGGTAGGGCCTGCTGAGCGTCATCGGTGTCGTCGGCGTCTTCGTGCTCATCGTCGGCGTCATCGTGGTCATCGTCGGCGTCTTCGTGCTCGCCGACGGGGTGGAAGGGGTCTTCGTCGGAGGAATCTTCAAGAGACGAGGGATCGCCGAGCTGGTCGGCGGACGAACCCAGCAAGCCCGTCATCGCGTCGACAATCCGGCTGGCGAGCCCACCCAGTCCGCCCAATCCGCCCGATCCGGCACCCAAATCTCCCAGACCACTTGCCCCGGTTGGGAGGGTCGAGGCATCGCCGAGTGCGGGGGCCGGTGTCGTGGACATCGGGGCGGCGGCGGGCGCGGGACTCGCCGGAGTCGGCGCGGGGACAGGATCCGACGGAACGCTCGTCGGCACGGTGGCCGTGGGTGCGAGGGCTGCGGCCACGGCGGGCGCAGCTGAGGGCGCCGGTGGCTGGAACCCGGGTCCAAGATCGCCGGGAGAGTCGAAGTAGATCGCCGGCGCGGCAGCCATCCTGTTGATGACCATGTCGTAGGACGCGGTGAACCCGGCCAGCGAAGAGCGCATCGCCTCCAGCCAGTCGTTGCGAATATCGTTGTCCACGTACGGCGTTATCTGTTGGCCGACAATCTGTTCAGCCGTCGAACGCTCCCCCGATCCGCTCGTTATGACTGCCGCGGCAGTCAGCCAGGTCGTCCGCTGCGGCCGCGTCCGGTCATCGATGGCGATGGCGGTCGCGACCTTCGCGTCGAGCAGATACCACAAGTTGTCGCGCAGCGATTCGCACCGCTGGGCCGCCGCGCGTACTTCGGTGGCAACCATGTTCGCGGCATCGCAGTGGTGTTGCAAAAATCGGCCCGCGGCCTCACCTGCCGGTCCCGTCCACGCCGTTGCCAGCTCGGCGGCCTGGGCACGTTGGATTCGCAGGGCTTCGGCGATCGCGTCGCCTGCTGCGCGCAGCTGGACACAGTCGCGATCCAGCGCCCGAAGATCGAGGCCGTCCTCACTGTCGAACTGGTCACGGATTTGCGAAGGGCGCGAAGTCAATTCCGGATGCGCGTAGCCGAGTGTGTGGCAAGCCCGTACGTAGGCCTGGGTGTGCTCGACGGCGGCGCTGCCCTCGGCCAATCGCTCGGCGACATCGAGGCGGTCAGCCACGGTCAGGCGATCCGTGCAGCCGCATAGAGTTCGGCATCGGCGTAGCGGTCGGCGCCGGCCCAAAGGGCTTCGGCGATCTCGACAGATGCCCGCGACCACTGCGACAACTGCGTCGTCAGGCGCTCCAGCTCGCCGCGCAGCGCGTCGCCGCGGGCGGTATACGCCCGGCCCGCATTAGCTCCGTTGAAAGCCAACCCCGACAAGTGATCGGCCACGGTACCGTTGATCAATTCAGCAGCGGCACTTAACTGGCCGGCAACCCGATGCACCGACGCGGCGTCAACCTCGGTAGCGGCAAAAGACGTGTGTCGCCCTCGATTATCGAATCTCATGCCTAATCTGACGCCGAACCCCGCACCGAGGTTCCAGCGATTCGATCAGCGCTGCTCGCTCACCGCTTCAGCGACTCGGCTGGCCACCCGCTGAGCGAGGTCTTCTTCGGGCGCTTCCACCATGACGCGGATCAACGGCTCAGTTCCCGAGGGACGCAACAAGATTCGGCCGGTGTCACCCAGTTCGGCTTCGGCCGCCTCGACGGCAGTCTGCACCGAGGGCGCGGCGGCCGCGGTCGATTTGTCGCCAACCTGCACGTTGATCAGCACCTGCGGCAGCGTCTGCATTCTCGACGCGAGCTCGGCCAACGACGAACCGGTCTGCACCATGCGCGTCATCAATCGCAGGCCGGTGACGATGCCGTCGCCGGTGGAGCCCAGCGCGGGCAGCACGATGTGGCCGGATTGTTCGCCGCCCAGGCTGTACTCACCCGAACGCAATTCCTCGAGGACGTAGCGGTCCCCGACGCCGGTGGTGCGCACCGTGACTCCGGCTGAGCGCATCGCCAGGTGCAGCCCGAGGTTGCTCATCACCGTGGTCACCAGCGTGTTGCCGTTCAGCTCGCCGGACTCTTGCATGGCCAACGCCAACACGACCATGATCGCGTCGCCGTCGACGAGTTCCCCGTTGGCATCGACGGCCAGACACCGGTCGGCGTCCCCGTCGTGCGCCAGACCCAGGTCAGCACGATGCGCAAGCACCGCGGCCCGCACCGAATCCAGGTGCGTGGATCCGCAGTTGTCGTTGATGTTGAGCCCGTTGGGCTCGGCATTGATCTCGATGACCTGGGCTCCGGCCGCACGGTAGGCGCGCGGTGCCGCCGACGAGGCCGCGCCGTGGGCGCAATCGACGACCACGGTCAGGTGATCGAGCCGCAGTGTGCTGGCCGTACCCACGTGGGTCAGGTAGCGCTCGACGGCATCCTCGGCGTCGATGATGCGGCCGATGCCGGCGCCGACCGGGCGCAAACCGGGGCCGGCCGCGACCAGGTCTTCGATCTGGTCTTCGGTGGCGTCGTCGAGTTTGTGGCCGCCCGGGCCGAAGATCTTGATGCCGTTGTCGGGCATCGGGTTGTGCGACGCGGAGATCATGATGCCGAAGTCGGCGTCGTAGGCGCGGGTCAGATAGGCCACCGCCGGGGTGGGCAGCACGCCCACCCGCAGTGCGTCGACGCCCTGGCTGGCCAGGCCGGCGATCACCGCGGCCTCCAGCATCTCGCCACTGGCCCGCGGGTCCCGACCGATCACGGCGACTCGACGGCCCGGTTCATCCACGTTGGCCAACCGCCGCGCCGCCGCGGCGCCCAGCGCCAGCGCCAGTTCGGCGGTCAACTCCCGATTGGCGACTCCGCGGACACCGTCGGTGCCGAATAGTCGACCCATGCGGACCAACCTCTCACAATCGACGGACTTGGACCTAACGTGCCCGTTCCTTTGTGACCGCAACCGCGCACATTTGTGCGACGACACGCCGAAGAATGCGCGGTCGCGGCCAGAAAGTGATCGCCGATCAGCGCTTGCTGTACTGAGGCGCCTTACGGGCCTTCTTCAGGCCGTACTTCTTGCGCTCGACAGCCCGCGGGTCACGGGTGAGGAAGCCCGCCTTCTTCAATGCGGGCCGGTCGTCCGGAAAAGCCACGATCAGGGCCCGGGCGATGCCCAGACGCAGTGCACCGGCCTGGCCCGACGGGCCGCCGCCGTGCAGCAGCGCGAAGATGTCGAACTTCTCCACCCGGTCGACGGTGACCAGCGCAGCCTTGATGAGCTGCTGGTGCACCTTGTTCGGGAAGTATTCCTCCAAGCTGCGGCCATTGAGGTCGAACTTGCCGGTGCCGGGCAGCAGGCGCACCCGCACCACGGCCTCCTTGCGGCGACCGACGGTCTGGATCGGCCGGTCGAACACGAACGCCTCGACGGGCTGGGCCTCGGCTGCGGGCTCGGCCGGGGTCTCGACCTCTACAACCTCGACAACCTCAACGGTTGCCTCGGTGGCCTCGGGGGCCTCGCTTGTTTCGGTGGCCTCGGGGGCCGCGGTTGTTTCGGTCACTGGGCCACCTGCTTGATCTCGAACGGAACCGGCTGCTGAGCGGCGTGGGGATGGTCCGGGCCGGCGTAGACATGGAGTTTGCGCTGGATCTGACGGGCCAGCTTGTTGTGCGGAAGCATGCCGATGATCGCCTTTTCCACGACGCGATCGGGGTGCTTAACCATCAACTCGCCGATGGTGCGGCTGTGCAGGCCGCCGGGATACCCCGAGTGGCGGTAAGCCAGCTTGTCCCGCAATTTCTCGCCGCTGAGGGCGATTTTGTCGGCATTAATGATGATGACGAAATCTCCGCCATCGACATTGGGAGCGAACGTCGGCTTGTGCTTGCCGCGCAGCAGGGTGGCTGCTGCAACAGCAAGGCGGCCAAGCACCACGTCCGTGGCGTCGATGACGTACCACGACCTCGTGGTGTCACCCGCCTTGGGCGCATAGGTGGGCACAGTGCTTACCTTTTCTTTCTCGGGTGGATCCCGGTGCTAGCCGGGTGCCGGTCCAGCGTCCGCGGTGGGGGTGATCTCGGCGACCGACATTGACCCGAGCCCCGGCGTTACCGCACGCCAACGGAGCAGCATACCGATCGACATCCCCGCAGGTCAAAACGCGTCTGCCGCAGGTCAGCCGGACTCTCTACTAGGGTGATGCTCGTGTGGCCCGATGGACAGAACGTAAATTCCGCCGTCGTCGTCGTATATCCAGTACATGCGCCACGCGCTCGGCGTCCGGCTCTCGATGTACGAGTTCCAAATCTTCCTGCCGTCATGCGCCGTGAGGTGCCTCATCGCATGGGTATGAAAGCCCGGATATGACGGACCCACGTCACGCATGTTTTTGGTCGCTTTTTTGACCTTTTTGAACTTAGCGCCGAGTGCTGGCTGGTCCTTGGCTGTCCGTAACCAGGCGTCCACGCCCGGGCTCAATCTCACCCGAGAAGGCCGCGACCCGCTCACTCGTCGCTGTCGAACAACCAGTCAGACGAAACGCCTTCGCCGCGCTGGAACTCTTTGAGTGCCTCTAGGGTCTCCCCGCGCAGCCGAGCGTCCCGCAACATCGCCTTCTCAGCGTCGTCCAAGCTCTCCCATGGCAATAGGTGGATCGAGCCATCAGCATCGACAACCTTCACAAATACGGCGCCAGGGTGGGGTGCACGCACGTGAAACTCGGCGGATTGGTCGGCCTCCAGCCTGATGGGCGGCTCACCATAATCCCCTTGGTCGAGTGCGACTGTCATGGGGGATCACCTCCTGTGTCGAAGCTGTAGGTCTATCAAGATTACTGTGTTGGCCCCAACGGCTCTCCCCCGTCGAGACCAACACAGAGTCTTTTATCTGCGGCTATCGCGCCCAGATGCCTGCGGCCCGGCGGTCGGCGTTCGCCACCTCGTCCGCTCCGTCGCGCACGGCATCTCCGAGATCAATCAGGATCTCGTTCAGTGCAGTCGCCGCCTGGTGCCACTTCAGTTGCTCGACTTGATATGCGGCTGCGGCTTCGCGAGTCCAAAGCTGCTGTAGCGGCGCGATTTCTGACCGCAGCTCGTCCAGTGCGGCGTTGAAACGGGCAGACGTGGTGTGAATCTCCTGTCGCACGGAGTTTTCGATTTCGCCGAAGTTGTACGAAAGCACCGGATCCACAGAAACCCCTCTCAATCACAGTTGCCCGCCCGCAGCGGCGATGTGGTGTGCATGGCTCTGGCCGGCCTCCTGCAGCGTGGCCTCGTTCTGCCGAATGGTTTCGGCGATCGCGTGCAGCACGTGGTAGAGCCTCATCGACTCGGCGTTCCAGCGGTCCACTACGTCCTTGAACCGCGCGGCCGCGAGTCCGCCCCACACCGACGACGGCACGCTGCTCATGCGGCCGATGAAGGCCTGCAGCATCGCCCGGATCTCCTCGTTGCGAGTGTCCGTCGTGCCCGCGACCGCGCGCATCAAGTCAAAGTCGGTGGACAACGCGTCCGCACCCGTTGGTGTGCTCACCCAATCTCCTTCCATGCTGATACCAAGTACGACCACGCCGGGCCCGGTCAGGTTCCATTTGATTTCTCGAAACTTCATCTGATCGTGTGGGCGGACCGAACGGCCTGCTCGCAGACGTCGCGGACTTTGTCCTCACCGCCGGGTCTGCTCTGACATCCGATGCTGATCCGAACGGGCCCATCAACCACCACCGTCCAGCGCACTTGATGGCTGGCGCGGATTTCGCGGTAGGTGACCGCTGGTCGCCCGGCGCTGATCCCGGAAGGGTTGAAGTCTACGAACACGCCGTCGGGCTCCGAGCCGATCGCGCGTTGCAACCGATCAGCAGTCACACCCATCGTTTCGTCGGGAGGCACCGGTGATTGTGTCACGTGCAAAGCCGCTTCGGGATCTGCCGGCGACGTGACTTGGACCCGCGCCGATCCCGGCCCGGCGAGCACGCGCTGCGCGGTCCAGTACGCAGGCACCGTCAGTGCCACCCGGCCCTCCACCAGAAATGTCGTCGGTGCCGTCGTCGGCGGCGCTACACCGCGCCCGCCTGCTCCGATCACAACCGGCGCCACCGCCGCGAACACGACAGCGGCCGCAGCAAGCCCCCTCAACATGGGGCGTGGTGATCGAACACCTCGGGCACTCGCGGCCGACTCCCGTTGCGATGACTCGCCCCGGTTCGGTAAGGCCGTCCGCGCCGAGGCGGCCAGCCGCGACAGCCGTGCCGCATCAATCTCCATTGCGCGCTGGCCGCTTTTACGGACCTCGCTGGCGATCGCCGCCGCGAGCCCTGACGCTTCGGCAACCGTGCTCGGCACGTCGATAAGCACGACCGCCGTTGTGCCGGAGCTCATCTCGCCGATCACGGTCGCGACCTCTTCGGCGACGAGGTCCTGTTCCACCCCGCGGGGGACGCCAACTGTCTCAGCACCGACGATCGCCACCACCCGCTCGGCAATCTCCACCACCACCATGGCCTCCGGATCCGCGTTAGACGCCTGGGACAACAGCCACGATCGCGGGCGCACAGAGACATCACCAGGCATGCTTTTAGCAGCCCCGGTGACCACGCCGACTCGCGACGATGACCACCACGATGGATGGACGACGACGGTCCCGTTTCCCGCCCCGTCGGTCGCGCAGTCCAGCGACCGCAGCGCAGCGCTCCACAGCGCATCGACGGCTACCGGCCGCCCCTCCACCAACCCCACGCAATCATCTATCGCGTGCAGCGCCGCGTCACGAATCTCCGAGGCGTCGGCGTCGGCGTCCGCGGCCATGCTTGGGCCACAACACAATCGGCGGATCTCGCCGGGGCCCACCTCGATGATGGCGCGATGACCGCTCATGGCCAGCTCACGGCGCTGGACACCAGCCGACCTGTAACAGCTGCTCTTCACCGGTACGAGTGATCAGCACCCCGCGCCCCGGCGGCAAACGCGCCGGGCGGCCCGAACCCAGCACCGCACCCTCCTCCGGCCGTCCGCTCATCATCAGTCCCAGACAGCCGAGGTCATGCAGGCCCGCTAACAGCGGCTCGAATAACGCCCGCGCCGCTCCCCCGCTGCGCCGCGCCACGATTACGTGTAGTCCCACATCCCTTGCGTACGGCAGGTATTCGAGGAGCCCAATTAGCGGATTACCCGTCGGGGTGACGACCAAGTCGTAATCGTCGACGACGACGTAAATGTCGGGCCCCGACCACCACGATCTCGTGCGCAGCTCCGTCTGACTGGCGCCTGGAGGAGGCATTCGCCGCCGCAGCACGTCGAGAAGATCCGGCAGCAACACTTCCAGTGCAGCGGGCGACATCGCATAGCCGGCAAGATGTTCCGTCTCGATAACGCCCAGCAAGGACCGTCGAAAATCGACGACCAATACTCGAGCTTGGGCGGCGGTCTTGGTCCGGGTGATTTCGCGGCACAGGGTGCGCAACGCCGCTGTCTTTCCACACTCGCTATCGCCGAGGATCAGCAGATTCGGTTCCCGCTTGAAATCGAGTGCGACCGGTTGTAGTCGGCGCTCCTCGAGACCGAGCAGTATTTGCGGGTCCGGTCCCTGACCCGCCTGGTCGACGATGGCGTCATAGTCAACATGCGTGGAGAGCAACGGTATCGGCGGCGCGACCCATTCACCGAAACCGCGCCACTGCTCATCGCCGTCCATGGGCAGGCAAATAATCATGTGCAGCCCATCACGGGACAGACCACGACCCGGCCTGCCGTGCGGGACCTCATGCGCCCGTTTGCGGTCGAGTTCGGAGTCGGCCGGATCTCCGAGCCGCAGTTCGATGCGAGTGCCGATCTGGTCTCGCAGCGACGGCCTGATCTCAGCCCAGCGCGAGGCCGACAAAACGACATGCACCCCGAGCGAAAGGCCTTGGACTGCAATGTCGGTGATCAATTCCTCAAGCCCCCCGAAGTCGTGTCGCAGACTTCCCCAGCCGTCTACGACGAGAAAGACGTCACCGAACGGATCCTCGTCGAAAAGTTTGCGTCGGCTCACTCGCAGCCGACGGTACTGCGCAATGGAATCGATGCCGTGATCACGGTAGATAGCCTCACGGGTGCGCATCAGCGACTCGAGTTCGGCGATGATCCGCGCCACGAGTTGGGGCTCGGCCCTGGAGGCGACAGCGCCCACATGTGGCAGCGTGCGTACCGAGGCCAGCGTTCCACCAAAGTCCAGACAATAAAACTGCACCTGACCCGGATCGTGCGTGGCCGCCAAGGCAGTGATCAGCGTGCGCAGCGCCGTCGACTTACCCGATTGCGGTGCCCCCACCACCGCGACATTGCCCGCAGCACCTGATAAATCGACGGCAAGCGGAGTCCGGCATTGCTCAAAAGGACGATCGACGACGCCGATTGGCACGGTCAGACCGGCCGCTGATGAACCGACGTCGCGCAATACGCTTTCGAGTGACGGTGCTGTGCCGAGAGGCGGCAGCCAGACCTGGTGTGCAGGCGGCCCCAGTCCGGCCAGCCTGTCCACAATTGCTCGCAGCAAGGTCCGGTCCGGCGACTTATCGATGTCGTTAGGCCATGCGACCGGGCCGATGTCGTCTGCGGTGAACCGCTGCACCAGAGGCAGGGCCGCCTCCGGGTGCACGGGTGCAGATGCACCAGCCGGCATCTTCGCTCGCGGCAGTCCCGAAACGAACGCAGTCTGGAAGCGAATCGGCTCGTCACTGCCCGACCGCAGGAAACCCGCACCCGGCGTATTGGGTAGTTGGTACGCGTCGGCCGTTCCCAATACGGTCCGTGACTCACTGGCGGACAACGTCTTCAGGCACAGCCGATACGACAGGTGAGCGTCCAGCCCCCGCAGCCTGCCCTCGTCCAGTCGTTGACTAGCCAGCAGCAGATGCATGCCCAGGGACCGACCTAGCCGGCCGATCGCCACGAACATGTCGGCGAAATCCGGATGTTGGCTGAGTAGTTCGGAGAACTCGTCAACGATGATGAACAGTGTTGGCAAGGCGGTCAATTGCCGCCCAGCCCGGCGCGCATGCTCGTAACCGGTGACGCTGACATAGCCCACCGTCCGCAGCAGCTGTTGGCGACGATTCATCTCGCCGGCCAGTGCATCGCGCATCCGGGCGACCAGCGGCGCTTCCTCCGAGAGGTTCGTAATGATCGCGGCAACATGAGGAGCCCGCGCCAAATCCAGAAATGTCGCACCCCCCTTGAAGTCGATGAGAAGCAGATTGAGCATCTCTGGAGAGTTTCGCGCCATCATGCCCAGCGCGACGGTGCGCAGTAGCTCCGACTTGCCCGACCCGGTGGCCCCCACACAGAGCCCGTGTGGCCCCATACCGCCTTCCGCGGATTCCTTGATATCGAGTTCAATCGATGCCCCTTCGGTAGTAGTTCCGAGCGGAACACGGAGCCGATCGCGGTCAGTTTGGTTGCACCACAGCGTGGTCGGGTCGAACAGAGCGACATCGTCGAGACCGACCAAACCTGGCCAGCCCGGGTCCGAGCCCACCGTCTCGACGCGATATCCGGCCAGCCGGCGTGCACATATCAGCGCGTCCACCGGACTCAAACGGTCCGGAGACACCGAAGCGTGTGCTTCACCGGCGTACCTGAGCGTCAAGGGCGAGCCGCCGGCACTGGTCTCAAGCACAGTCATGTGCGTGATGGCTGCTGCGCCGCCGAAATCGGCGGGCTCGTCCAGGTCGGCGATCACCACCAGGTGCGGCAGATCCAGCCCGGCGATCGCGCTCTGTAGCTGCACCGGGCTGCGATACGTCATCCGCGCAGGCCCCGCCGAGTCGGTCGCAGTCGGATGCTGATTGTGCGGCACCCACTTCAGCCAATCCCAATGTGCTCGGTTGTGGTCGCTGATCACCCCAGCGATCAGCAACTGATCCGGAGGATGCAGCACAGCCAGTTGGCAGATCATGGCACGCAGAAGTCCGCGCACCTCATCCAATTCTCCTTCGACCAACAAGGATTCGATGCCGCGCAATCCGATCGTGGTCGGCGCCTCGTCGATCGCCGAGTATGCGCGAATAAAGCGCTGCACGGCCACCGCGGTGACCGGATCACGGCGTTCTTCGGTCAGCATCTCTGGTGCCACCAAACGCCGGGCCAGCGGCAGTGTTCCGGTACCGACCCGGATCAGGCAGAAGTCCAAGTCGTTCGGCCGCCGCTCCCACATCCGCGGGCCGCCGATCAACGTCCAGAGCGTCTCCGGATCAGGATGGGTCCAATCGAGTGAATATCGTTGTGCTGAAGCAGTTTCAGTCACGGTCCGACGCAGACGACTGAGGTATCCGAAATAATCGACTCGGTTGGCCTCGACGCCGCGCCCCTTCCGCTGACCACGGCCGACGGCAGCGGTCACTGCCACCGAAACCAGCATCATCATCGGGAATGCCAGGAACGTGGGGTTGCGTGTCATGCCCGAACCCGTCAGGAAGGCGACCACCATGACACCGAGAGTCGCTATCGACATGCCAACGGGTAGCAGGCGCATCAGTGCACCCGTTGAGACCGCCAACTCGGGAGGCTCGGCGACGGTGATGTCCGAACTCGCGACCGACGGCGGCAACTGTCGCACCGCGGGCACGAATCCCTGAGTCATCTGGCCCCTCCCACCGGCTGATCACGGTAGGCAGCGCCCGCGCCGGAGGCAACTCACCTGTGGAAAGCCGAATACCGGTGGGCCCGAGAAACGTTAGCGTGCTACTACGCCGAGTTCGAAGGGGCAATCCTTGTCTGTACCCGACCCGGGACTGCGACGCGTCTCGATCCATTCCGGCAGTGCGGTCGTAGACGTAGCTTTGCCGTCGCAGCTGACCGTCGCCACCCTCATCCCGCCGATTGTGGACATCGTGGAAGGCCGCGACACCGGCGGTCAGGACGATCTCGCGGCAAGGCGCTACCAACTCTCCCGTCCCGGCACGTCCGCGTTGCGAAGGTCGACGACGTTAGCGCAGAACGGAATCCGAGATGGTGAAGTCCTGGTTCTCAGCCACTCCCGGGCAGCGGTGGCCCCTCCCCGTTACGACGATGCGGCAGAAGCCATCTGCGCGACGCTCGACGCCCGCGGCGGGAACCCACCACCGGGTCATCATGCGACTCGGCTGACCGGCGCAGTGGCAGCTGGCGGGCTGACCGCTATCGGCACTCTGGCGCTCGTTCGAGATTCCCTTGATGCCAACGTCAGTCGCCATATCGACGCCACCGCGGGAGCTGCCGGGTTTGTCAGCCTCGTTGCCCTGATGTTCGCGACGTACGCGCACCGCTCATACCATGATCCGGTCGCTGGGATCACTCTGGGCGTGATCGCGACTACGTTCGGGGCCCTCGCAGGCTTTCTTGCGGTGCCAGGCGGACCGGCCTTTCCCCATGTCTTGCTGGCCGCGATGGCGGCAGTCGTCATGTCGGTGCTGGCGATGCACCTATCAGGCTGTGGCGTAGTGGCATTCACCGCGGTCTCGTGCTGCGCTCTGCTCACCGCTTTCGCCGCACTGACGGGTGTGGAGACCGGCGCCCCGCTGCGCGCAATCAGTTCGGTATCCGCCCTGGTATCACTTGGCCTGCTGGGTGCCGCGCCGCGGCTTTCGATCATCTTGGCCGGGTTGTCACCCAGGTTGACGACAGCCCAGGAATTGGATGTCGTCGATCCGCCCGCGGACGATTGGTCAGCCAGGGCGATTCGGGCTGACGCTTGGCTGGCCACCCTGCTCGCAGCGTTTTCGTCAGCTGCGGGGGCTGGCGCCATCATCACCTTGGTCGCTAGCGCACCGCGGCTCAACTCCATCGCGTTCGCCGCCACGACCGCAGCCCTGCTACTGCTGCGCGCGAATTCCGCTGAGCGAAGGACCTTGGTGTGTGTCATTACCGGAATCGTCACCATCGGAACAACGTTGGGCGTCGCAGCGGTTGGTATCCCTCGACACGGGCCGTGGATCGTTGCGGCGACGGCGATGATGGTCGCCCTCGCGGTCTGCTCAGGCTTCGTCGCTCCCGCGATCTCAGCGTCACCCGTGGTGCGACGGTGCGTCGAGCTGCTGGAGTGTCTCGCGCTGGTTGCGATGGTCCCGCTGACCTGTTGGATATGCGGCGCATACGGCACCGTCAGCGGCCTCTATTCGACATGGGGTTGACCGTGGTACGCGTCGTGCGCGTGCTGGCGGTATCGACGCTTACTGCGTTGTGGTGCTTCGGAACTCCGTCGGCACATGCGGTTTCACCGCCGGAGATCGACGATAGGTGGCTGCCCAAGCCGGCCTTGCCGGCGCCACCGCGGCCGAGCGTGCAACGCGGCGTATGCGCGATGGTGGTAGAAGATTCGGGGACAAGCCACGATCCGTTCGCCAATCCCGATCTGCCCCGCGTGTGGCAGCTTTCCCGCGGTGCGGGCCAACGAGTTGCGGTCATCGATACCGGTGTCTCGCGACATCGCAGGCTGCCGAATCTGGTGCCTGGAGGTGACTACGTGTTCACCGGCGACGGCACCCAGGACTGCGATGCACATGGCACGCTGGTAGCCGGAATCATCGCTGCTGCACCCGATCTCGACGGCTTCAGCGGCGTGGCGCCCGACGTCACTTTGATCAGCATCCGCCAATCGAGCGCAAAATTCGGCCGGGCCAGCGACTCGTCGAGCTCAGGGGTGGGTGATGTCGACACCATGGCGGAAGCCGTCCGGACGGCGGCCGATCTGGGCGCATCGGTTATCAACATTTCTTCGGTGGCGTGCGTTCCGGTGGAGTCGGCGCTCGACGACCGCGCACTGGGCGCCGCGCTCGCCTATGCGGTCGAGATCAAGAACGCCGTCGTTGTCGCTGCGGCCGGCAACACCGGTGGCGCCGGACAGTGTCCGCCCCAGCGAGCGGACGGCAGCTGGCAGACCACTACGGTCGCAGTCAGTCCCGCGTGGTACGACGACTTGGTGTTGACCGTTGGCTCGGTGAGCACCAACGGGGCGGCGTCGGCGTTCACTCTTGCCGGGCCGTGGGTGGACGTCGCCGCCACCGGCGAAGGGGTGACGTCGCTTGGGGCGGCGCCGCTCTCCGGCACTAGTTTCGCCGCCCCCTTCGTCAGCGGACTCGCCGCGCTGATCCGGGCGCGGTTCCCGACGCTGACCGCGCGGCAGGTCATGCAGCGAATCGAGTCGAGTGCCCACCACCCGCCCGGCGGGTGGAACCCGTTCGTCGGCAACGGGGCGGTCGATGTCTTGGCCGCCGTCAGCACTGACGCGAACCCGACCGGCAACACGCCAATGCCGCCGACTCCAGTTCCGCTCAGCTCCCCGCCGGCACCCCGACCGCCGAACTCCCCGGGCCGGGGGACCGCCTTGCGCGGCGCGACCGGCTGCCTGGTCGCTCTAGTGGCAGTGCTGCTCGTCGGCGCGGCTAAAGCTCGGCTACCAGGCTGGTCAAGGGCCACTCGCGACGGTGTCTCGGGCGACTGACGCGTTTGCCTTACTCAGTTCGGGCCCCGACGGTAACGCCGCCAATAACGGCGGGGGGATCGGAGTCGCCACCGATGGCAGACCCAGCGCACGCGCTGCCTCATCGTCGCGGATCGCGAACCGCACGCCGGTGTCGGTAATGAGATAGCGGGCGCCGACCTGTCCAGTCGCCCGCACAAAGGCGCTCCGGCCCGGCGGCAGGTAGACCGCGTCCAACGCGGGCCCATGGCCATCAGCTTGCGACAAAGTCACCGGCGCCTGGCCGGCCGGCACCGGCAGGTGGCCCCCAGCCAGGAATGCGACGTCGGAATACCGGTTCCCCCACGTCACGCAAACGGTGCTATCACCGTCTCCGACCAGCGATGTTGGCGCTTGGTTAGGGAACGTCGTCACGGGCAGCGAGTTCACGATCGGGGCGGCCCGGATCAGGTCAGGCGCCACCGTGGTGATGTTGGTTGTCCCGTGCGCGTCGCGGAAACGTATTAGGTCCGCGGCGACCCGGCCGATGCGCTGGACGCCGGTGGCCAGAACGGCGTAATACTCGTCACCATCGCCCCGGGTGATGCGCAGCACGCTGCCGACCGCAAATCCGGGCAACCCGGTGACTTTGTCGCCGGCGCCGCGAATGACTGGTGACCTGATCGGCGAGGCCTCCGGGACCGAGTTCAGCAACAACGGCGAGACGATACGCGGTGTGCGTCCCTCCAGCCTGAGTGCACGCACCACCGCAGGGTCGGCGAAGTCCACGACGGCCCGTTGTCCGCTGTAGAGCAAGTACGCGGGCAAACCCGAGCCGGATGTGGCCAGGAGGGCCTGCTCGTTGACTATCCGGTGGGCCGACAATCCTTCGGCGGGCTCGGCGAGGACTGTCGTCGCTGCATTACCGCCCGTATCGCAAATCATCCAGGCCGATTCATCGCCGGACAGCAACGGACCGACAACTTGTGGTGCACCCGGAATACCCAGCAGTGGACCGCGTTTGGTACGAGTTAATTGGACCTCGCGCACCGGCTGAGGGTTGGCATCGCTGCCGGCGATCAGTCGCGCCGAGGCCAGGTTCAGCACCGGATGCCAGGTGTCGCCGACTCGCACATACAGTGCTCCGGTTTGCTTGCCCATCACGATCTGTGCTTGATCCATCCGTGCTTCGGGCCGTAGCAAGCCAAGGAAAGCGCTGCCGGCTATGGCGACGGCGGCCAGCGCACATCCGATCGTCAGCGGTGCCGTCCGAGCCCGCAGTGGCTCGCCCGACAGGCAGGTATCGGCTCGCAGCAATGCGCACTCGAGGCGACGCAGCTGAAATCGGTAACCGCTGACGTGCAGCCAAGTCGCCGGCTGACGCGGCACTGACACCCCCAAGATCCGCAATCGGTTGCGATCACGGTAAGCGGTGAAGGAAAGCCCTGCGGCCGTCCATCCACAGCCTCGAAAAGGTTTCGTTAGCCCTGATAGTGGGTAAAATCGGCCCGTGAAAATTAACCGCATACGTACCCCTCGGGTGGGCAGCGTGCGGTCAGCCGCTCGCTGGGTTGGCCTGGGCGCTTCCGCGCTGGTCACCGCCACCGGACTGCTCGTGAACCCCAGCGTGCTGCCACTCGCGCACGCCTTCGACTGCCCCGATGCCGAGGTGATCTTCGCCCGGGGCACCAACGAACCAGCCGGCCTGGGCACGGTCGGCGACGCCTTCGTGAACTCGCTGCGCCAGCAGACCGGCTTGAACATCCTGCCCTACGGGGTGAATTACGCGGCCAGCAAGCTGCAGCTGCACGGCGGTGACGGCGCCAACGACACCATCGACCGCGTCAAGAAGAGCGTGGAAACGTGCCCGAACACCAAGATCGTGCTGGGAGGCTACTCGCAGGGCGCGTCCGTGATGGACATCGTCGCCGGCGTCCCGATCGGCGGCATCAGCTGGGGCAGCTCGCTGCCGCAGCAGTACGCGAACAACATCGCCGCCGTCGTGACCTTCGGTGATGTGGCCGACCGTGCCGGCGGCTCGCTGCCCACCGCGAGCGCGATGCTGGGCTCCAAGGCGCAGGACTATTGCAACCCCAACGACCCGATCTGCCACGCAGGGCAGGGCAACGAGTGGAGTGGGCACACCGAGGGCTACGTGCCGGTGTACACCACACAAGCCGCCGCTTTTGTCGCGCCCAAGCTGATGAGCGGGTCCAGCCAACAGGTGCCCGGGTACTCCCCGCCGGTTCAGGGATTCGGCCCGCAGACACCCGGCTATGCACCGCAGACGCCGGGTAACACCGCGTTGACGCCCGGTAGCGACCCCGCGCAGGTACCGGGGTCTGTCCCGTCGATCCACGGCCCGGCGTCGCCCGCGTCGCCGACCACACCGGTTTCGCCGGCCCCTGTACCCGCGTCACCCACCCCCGATGCGGGCTTGGTCAGCGCGATTCAGTGACTCGCGGGCATCGATCGCGTAACACCGCGTCGGCTGCCTCGCCGCGATAATCGCGCCTGACCTGGCGGGACTGCTTTTGGCGATCGGTTGACCAAAGTGGCGAGCGTTTTACTATCGATTCATGGGGGTTCGACCGTTGCGTTTTGCGGCCGCATTGCTGGCCGCCGCGGCCTTGGCGATTGTTCCGGCGGCGGTGCCTATAGCGATCCCGTCGATCCCGACGGCATCAGCGGCATGTCCGGCCGTCGAAGTGGTGTTCGCCCGCGGCCGTGAAGAACCGCCCGGCCCCGGCTACATCGGCGACGCGTTCGCCAACGCGCTGCAAACCAAGGTCCAGGTGCCGGTCACCTCGTATGGGGTCAATTACCCCGCTGACGTCGATCCCGCCAAAGGCGCCGCCGACATGAGCAATCATCTTCAGTCCATGGCGAAACACTGCCCGCAGACCCGCGAGGTGCTCGGTGGCTATTCGCTCGGCGCTATCTCGGCCGACCTGGTGATCGCGGAGACCAAACCGGCATTCGGGTTCAACAATCCGCTGCCCCCGGGCGCCGATCAGCACGTCGCGGCGGTCGCACTGTTCGGCAACGGCACCCGGCGGGTGCTGGGCCCGGTGCCCGATTTCAGTCCCGCGTTCGCCGGCAAGACGATCGACCAGTGCGCTCCCGGTGACCCGATTTGTTCGAGCGGCACGAATTGGCCGTCGCACCTGCAGCCCTCGTACCTCGGCTCCGGGTTGGTGGATCAGGCCGCCACCTTCGCCGCCGGCCGGATCTAGTCGCGTGTCCGCAGATCGCGGGTGATCAGGATCCGCGCCGCCAGTTCGTCGTCGGGCGGGTAGTCCACCTGCGCCAAGGTCAAACCTTGCGCGGGGGCGGCCGCGAAATCGCTGGAACGTTTTGTCGCAGTGAGCAATTCGCGACACCACTGCGGGCTTCGCCGATGTTCGCCGACGGCCAGCAGCGCCCCGACCAGTGAGCGCACCATCTGCCAGCAGAATGCGTCAGCGGTGACGTGCGCGGTGATTAGATCACCCTCTCGCGAGAAGTCCAGGCGCTGCAGATCGCGGATGGTGGTGGCGCGTTCTCGGTGCCGGCAGAACGCGGCAAAGTCGTGCAATCCCACCAGTTCTCGTGAAGCGGCAGTCATCGCCTCCACGTCCAGATCCCGCGGCCAGGCGGTGATGTAGCGCGCCTGCTGCGGCGCGACCCCGTAGGGCGCCGTCGACAACCGGTACACGTAATGACGCCGAAGTGCCGAAAACCGGGCATCGAAACCCGCTGGGGCGCGGGCGATATCGAGCACCCGGACGTCGGCAGGCAGAAACCGGCCAAGACGACGCAGCAGCGGCAAAAACTCCGGCTCGCCGGCGTGCGGGGTACGCGGATACGCATTCGTCAACGCGTCGGCCGGCACATCGACATGAGCGACCTGCCCAGTGGCATGCACGCCCGCGTCGGTGCGCCCGGCCGCCCACAACCGCACCGGCGCGCGGAAGACAGTCGTCAGCGCCTCGTCAATTACCCCGGCAGCAGTACGCTGCCCGGCTTGAACTGCCCAGCCTGCGAATTCGGTTCCGTCGTAGGCGATATCGAGCCGCAGACGGACGTCTTCGCTACTTCTCGGTGGCTTCGTCACCCTCGTCGGCAGCCTCAGCCTCGTCGGCGGCGGCCTCGTCAGCAGCGACCTCGGTGGCCGGAGTCTCGTCGGCTTCGGCAGTGACCTCCTCGGCCGTGGGGCCCTCGGCCGCCTCAGGCTCGACAGCCGCCTGAGGCGCCGCGGCCGCGGCCACCGGAGCATCAGCAGTCTTCGAAGCCTTGACCCGGCGGGCCCGGTCGGCCTCCGACGTCACCGTCTTTTCCCGCACCAGCTCGATCACGGCCATCGGAGCGTTGTCGCCCTTACGCGCCTCGACCTTGATGATGCGGGTGTATCCGCCTTCGCGGTCGGCGAAGAACGGCCCGATCTCCTCGAACAGGGCGTGCACTATGTCCTTGTCGCGGATGCTCTTCAGAACTTCTCGACGATTGTGCAGCGCACCCTTTTTCGCATGCGTGATCAGCTTCTCCGCATACGGCCGCAGCGCACGGGCTTTCGGCTCGGTCGTCTTGATCCGACCATGCTCGAACAGCGCCGTGGCCAGGTTGGCCAGCAGGGCTTTCTGGTGCGAAGACGACCCGCCGAGGCGAGGGCCCTTGGTGGGCTTGGGCATTGCGACTATCTCCTAATTGGGGCCGGCCCCCGTATCAGGTAGGACCGGGACGGAAATTCTTAGAGCTGTTCGGTTTCGGCGTAGTCCGCGTCGTCGTAGGCGCCCTCGGTGGACCAGGTGCCGGTGGCGACGTCGTAGCCCGCGACCTCGGACGGGTCGAAGCTGGCCGGGCTGTCCTTGAGCGACAGACCCAGCTGGTGCAGCTTGACCTTCACCTCGTCAATGGACTTCTGACCGAAGTTGCGGATGTCGAGCAGATCGGACTCGGTGCGGCTGACCAGCTCGCCGACGGTGTGCACACCCTCGCGCTTGAGGCAGTTGTAAGACCGCACAGTCAGATCCAAGTCGTCGATCGGCAGCGCGAACGACGCGATGTGGTCGGCCTCGGCCGGCGACGGGCCGATCTCGATACCTTCGGCCTCGACGTTGAGTTCGCGTGCCAGACCGAACAATTCGACCAGGGTCTTACCGGCGGATGCCAGTGCGTCCCGGGGGCCGATCGAACTCTTGGTCTCGACGTCCAGGATCAGCTTGTCGAAGTCGGTGCGCTGCTCGACACGGGTGGCGTCCACCTTGTAGGTCACCTTGAGCACCGGCGAGTAGATGGAATCGACTGGGATACGGCCGATTTCGGCACCGGAAGCCCGGTTCTGCACCGCCGGAACGTAACCACGACCCCGCTCGACGACCAGCTCGACCTCGAGCTTGCCCTTGTCGTTCAGCGTCGCGATGTGCATGCCGGGGTTGTGCACCGTGACACCCGCGGGCGGCACGATGTCACCCGCGGTGACCGCACCCGGACCTTGCTTGCGCAGGTACATGGTGACCGGCTCGTCCTCCTCGGAGGACACGACCAGACCCTTGAGGTTCAAGATGATGGCGGTGACATCTTCTTTGACGCCGGGCACGGTGGTGAACTCGTGCAGCACGCCGTCAATGCGGATGCTGGTGACGGCCGCACCGGGAATCGACGACAGCAGCGTGCGTCGCAGCGAATTGCCAAGGGTGTAACCGAATCCGGGCTCCAGCGGTTCGATGACGAACTGGGACCGGCTGTCGGTGAGGATTTCCTCGGACAGTGTGGGGCGCTGAGAGATCAGCATGGTGTTCTTTTTCTCCTTCTCGGCAACCGCTATTTGATGCCGTTAAGTGTTCCGTTCCGGCGGATGCCGGCCCGGAAGTTTTACTTCGAGTAGTACTCGACGATTAGCTGCTCGGTGAGCGGCACATCGATCTGCGCCCGCTCGGGCAACTGGTGGACCAGGATGCGTTGCCGCTCCCCCACCACCTGCAGCCAGCTCGGGAGCGGGCGATCGCCCGCCGTCTCGCGCGCGATCTGGAAGGGCACGGTGTTCAGCGAGCCCTCCCGAACGTCGATGATGTCGTACTGCGACACCCGGTAGCTGGGGACATCGACGTGGACGCCGTTGACGGTGAAGTGGCCGTGGCTGACCAGCTGGCGAGACATCCGGCGGGTGCGCGCCAGCCCGGCGCGGTACACGACGTTATCCAGCCGGCTTTCCAGGATCCGCAGCAGTTCCTCACCGGTCTTGCCGGGCTGCCGGGTTGCCTCTTCGTAGTAGCGGCGGAACTGCTTTTCCATGACGCCGTAGGTGAAGCGGGCCTTCTGCTTCTCCTGCAGCTGCTGGAGGTATTCGCTTTCCTTGATCCGCGCGCGACCGTGCTGGCCGGGCGGGTAAGGACGCTTCTCGAAGGCCTGGTCGCCACCGACGAGGTCGGTGCGCAGCCGACGCGACTTGCGCGTCATGGGTCCGGTGTAACGAGCCATTTCTTCCTACCTAGACCCTTCTGCGCTTGGGCGGACGGCAGCCGTTGTGCGGCTGGGGGGTGACATCAGAAATCGCGCCAACCTCCAGGCCCGCGGCCTGCAGCGAACGGATCGCGGTTTCCCGGCCGGAGCCCGGACCCTTGACGAACACGTCGACCTTGCGGACGCCGTGCTCCTGGGCTTTACGTGCGGCGTTCTCGGCGGCCAACTGCGCGGCGAACGGCGTCGATTTCCGCGAGCCCTTGAAGCCGACGTGACCCGACGACGCCCAGGCGATGACATTGCCCTGGGGGTCGGTGATGGTCACGATCGTGTTGTTGAACGTGCTCTTGATGTGTGCAGCACCGTGCGGGATGTTTTTCTTTTCCCGGCGGCGGGTCTTCTGCCCCTTCTTGGGCGCAGAAGCTGCTGCCTTCTTGGCGGGTGGCATCCGTTACCTGGCCTTCTTCTTGCCTGCGATGGTGCGCTTGGGGCCCTTACGGGTACGCGCGTTGGTCTTGGTGCGCTGACCGCGCACCGGCAGGCCGCGGCGGTGCCGCAGACCCTGGTAGCAGCCGATCTCGATCTTGCGGCGGATGTCGGCCTGCACCT
>Ga0208987_1000069_pt1 | contig 24053 bp, 19 predicted proteins | sample MedBloCARef_O2_FD_187845 | JGI IMG/M metagenome (GOLD analysis project Ga0208987, IMG submission 187845) | Forest soil microbial communities from El Dorado National Forest, California, USA - Mediterranean Blodgett CA Ref_O2 (SPAdes) (version 2) | ecosystem: Environmental > Terrestrial > Soil >... | reverse complement strand
GCTGAGCAAACCCGATCTGCTGCTGCTCGACGAGCCGACCAACCACCTGGACGCCGAGAGCGTGCAGTGGCTCGAATCGCATCTCGCCAGCTATGCCGGCGCGATTCTGGCGGTCACCCACGACCGGTACTTCCTGGACAACGTCGCCGAATGGATCCTGGAACTCGACCGAGGCCGCGCCTATCCCTACGAGGGCAACTACTCGACCTACCTGGAGAAAAAGGCCGAGCGTCTTTCGGTGCAGGGGCGCAAAGACGTCAAGCTGCAGAAGCGGTTGACCGAGGAGCTGGCGTGGGTGCGCTCCGGAGCCAAAGCGCGGCAGGCCAAAAGCAAGGCCCGCCTGCAGCGCTACGAGGAGATGGCCGCCGAGGCGGAGAAGACGCGCAAGCTCGATTACGAGGAGATCCAGATCCCCGTCGGGCCACGGCTGGGCAATGTGGTTGTCGAGGTCGAACACCTCGACAAGGGCTTCGACGGACGCGCCTTGATCAAAGACCTGTCCTTTACGCTGCCGCGCAACGGCATCGTCGGCGTCATCGGCCCCAACGGGGTCGGCAAGACCACACTGTTCAAAACCATCGTCGGGCTTGAGGAGCCCGACAGTGGCGTGGTCAAGGTCGGTGAGACCGTCAAGCTGAGCTACGTCGACCAGGCCCGCGCGGGCATCGATCCGAAGAAAAACGTCTGGGAAGTCGTCTCGGATGGGCTGGACTACATTCAGGTCGGTCAAACCGAAGTCCCCTCGCGTGCCTACGTGTCGGCATTCGGATTCAAGGGCCCCGACCAACAGAAGCCGGCCGGAGTGCTGTCCGGTGGAGAGCGCAACCGACTCAACCTTGCGCTCACGCTCAAGCAGGGCGGCAACCTGATCCTGCTGGACGAGCCGACCAACGACCTGGACGTCGAGACGCTGGGCTCGTTGGAAAACGCGCTGGAGCACTTCCCCGGCTGCGCCGTGGTGATCAGCCACGACCGCTGGTTCCTGGACCGGACGTGCACGCACCTCCTGGCCTGGGAAGGTGACGACGACAACGAGGCCAAATGGTTCTGGTTCGAAGGCAACTTCGGCGCCTATGAGGAGAACAAGGTGGAGCGGCTCGGAGCCGACGCCGCCAGGCCGCACCGGGTCACCCACCGCAGGCTGACACGCGACTAAGGTCAGCTCTGCCAACGAAGGCATAAGTCGTGAATGGGGAGCAATCGGAATGACGATCGATTCCGGAGCGAAGCAGGACACCACGCCCTGGACGACATTCACGAAGACTTCGGACATTCCGGACTGGATCTCGCAGGCCTACATCGGGAGCTATCGCGGCCCGCACGATAAGGAGGCCGGGGCCGCAGAAACCGGCCCCATCGACCTGGCCGTCCCCGCCGCCATAGTGACCCCTGCCGTGCTGAGCGCGCACTACCGGCTCGGTCAGCACCGCCCGCCCGGCGCAAGCTGCGTGGCCGTGTACCACGACGACGATCCCGCCGGATTCGGGCCCGCGCTGCAGTTGGTCACCGATCACGGCGGGATGCTGATGGATTCGGTCACCGTGCTGTTGCATCGGCTCGGTGTCTCTTACACGGCTCTGATGACCCCGGTGTTCACGGTGCGTCGCGACCCGGCGGGCGACCTGCTCAGCATCGAACCCAAAGCACCCGGCACACCGCAATACGTCGGCGAGGCCTGGATCCACATGCAGCTCTCGCCGACGGTCGATGGCAAGGCCCTCGCCGAGGTCGAAGAGCTGCTGCCCAAAGTCCTCACTGACGTCCAACAGGTTGCCGCCGATGCGGCAGCCATCATCACCACGTTGAACGACCTCGCGGCCGACGTCGAAACCAACAGCGACAACCACTTTTCCGCTCCAGACCGTGAAGACGTTGCGGCCCTGTTGCGTTGGTTGAGCAACGGCAATTTCCTGTTGTTGGGGTACCAACGTTGCCTGGTGGACGACGGCCGGGTAGTTGGCGACGGGTCAAGCGGGCTCGGCGTGCTGCGCAACCGCCCCGATTCCCGGCCCCGGCTGACCGACGACAACAAACTGCTGGTGTTGGCCCAGGCCGCCGTGGGCAGCTATCTGCGATACGGCGCATACCCCTACGCCGTCGGGATCCGCGAATACGTCGACGACAGCGTTGGGGGAGTGATCGAGCACCGTTTCGTCGGCCTCTTCACGGTCGCCGCGATGAACGCCGACGTTCTGGAGATCCCGTCGATCTCGCGGCGAGTGCGCGAGGCGCTTGCGATGGCCGACGACGACCCCGTGCACCCGGGCCAGCTGCTGCTCGACGTCATCCAGACCGTGCCGCGCTCCGAGCTCTTCACGCTCAGCGCCGAACGGCTTTTCGCGATGGCCAAGGCCGTGGTGGACCTGGGTTCGCAGCGCCGGGCGTTGTTATTCCTGCGCGCCGACCGGCTGCAGTACTTCGTCTCCTGCCTGGTCTACGTGCCCCGCGATCGTTACACCACGGCCGTGCGGTTGGCGATCGAGGACATCCTGGTTCGCGAATTCGGCGGGACGCGTTTGGAATTCACTGCCCGCGTCAGCGAATCACCCTGGGCGTTAATGCATTTCATGGTCCGGCTACCCGAACATGCGCCTCAGGTCGACATCTCCGAGGATAACCGGATCCGGATCCAGGGATTGCTCAGCGAAGCGGCGCGCACCTGGTCCGACCGGCTCATCGGTGCCGCCATGGACGGCTCGATCTCGCACGCCGACGCCGAGCATTACGCCGACGCGTTCTCCGGGGCCTACAAATCGGCCATCACGCCCGACGACGCGATCGACCACATCGGCATTATCGGCGAGCTTGCCAACGACTCGGTCAAGCTGGTGTTCACCGATCGCAGCGAGGACGGCGTCGCTCGTCTCACCTGGTTCTTGGGCGGGCACGCCGCCTCCCTGAGTCAGCTGCTCCCGATGCTGCAGAGCATGGGTGTGGTGGTGCTCGAGGAGCGGCCGTTCACGGTCATTCGGCCGGACGAATTGCCGGTGTGGATCTACCAGTTCAAGATCCAGCCGCACCCGACCATTCGGCAGCCGTCGGCGGAAGCCGAGCGCGATGAGATGGCGGAGCGGTTCGCCGAAGCGGTCACCGCAATCTGGCACGGCCGGGTCGAGATCGACCGGTTCAACGAGCTGGTGATGCGCGCCGGCCTGACCTGGCAGCAAGTCGTGCTGTTGCGGGCATACGCAAAGTACTTGCGGCAGGTCAACTTCCCTTACAGCCAGTCCTACATCGAATCGGTGCTCAACGAGCATTCCTCAACCGCGCGCTCTTTGGTCCTGCTGTTCGAAGCTCTCTTCGACCCGATGGACTCGGGATCGCCGACGAGCCGCGATGCACAAGCCGCCGCCGCCGCGGTCGCCACGGATATCGATGCGTTGGTGAGCCTGGACACCGACCGTATCCTGCGGGCGTTCGCATCACTGGTGCAGGCCACCTTGCGGACCAATTACTTTGTGACAAGCCAGGGTTCGGCCCGGGTCCGCAACGTGCTGGCGATCAAGCTGGACGCCCAGCTGGTCGACGAGCTGCCACTGCCGCGGCCCAAATACGAAATCTTCGTGTACTCGCCGCGGGTGGAAGGTGTGCACCTGAGGTTCGGCCCGGTGGCGCGTGGCGGGCTGCGCTGGTCGGACCGCCGCGACGACTTCCGCACCGAGGTCTTGGGTCTGGTCAAAGCGCAAGCGGTGAAGAACGCCGTCATCGTCCCGGTCGGGGCCAAAGGCGGGTTCGTGCTCAAGCGACCGCCGCTGCCCACCGGCGATCCCGCCGTCGACCGCGACGCCAACCGGGCCGAAGGCGTCGCCTGCTATCAGCTCTTTATCTCCGGGCTGCTCGACGTCACCGACAACGTCGACCACGCAACCGGAAAGGTCAGCCCGCCACCGCAAGTGCTACGCCGCGACGGCGATGACGCGTACCTCGTGGTGGCCGCCGACAAGGGCACCGCCACCTTCTCCGACATCGCCAACGACGTCGCCAAGGACTACGGGTTTTGGCTGGGTGATGCGTTCGCCTCCGGCGGGTCGGTCGGCTACGACCACAAGGCCATGGGCATCACCGCCAAGGGCGCGTGGGAGGCCGTCAAGCGACACTTCCGGGAGATGGGCGTCGACACGCAGACCGAGGACTTCACCGTCGTCGGCGTCGGCGACATGAGCGGCGACGTGTTCGGTAACGGGATGTTGCTGAGCAAGCACATCAGGCTGATCGCCGCGTTCGATCACCGGCACGTCTTCCTCGACCCGGAGCCCGACGCCACGACGACCTGGGTGGAGCGGCAACGGATGTTCGACCTGCCGCGCTCCAGCTGGGACGACTATGACAAGTCGCTGATCAGCGAAGGCGGTGGGGTGTACAGCCGTGAGCAGAAGGCAATCCCGATCAGCTCGCAGGTGCGCCTCGCTCTTGGCATCGACGAGGACGTCAGCGAAATGACGCCGCCCAATCTGATCAAGGCGATTCTGCTGGCGCCGGTGGACCTGTTGTTCAACGGCGGCATCGGCACCTACATCAAGGCCGAATCGGAGTCCGACGCCAATGTCGGCGATCGCGCCAACGACTCGGTGCGGGTCAACGCAAACCAATTGCGCGCCAAGGTCATTGGCGAAGGCGGCAATCTCGGGGTGACCGCACTCGGCCGCGTCGAGTTCGACCTGTCGGGCGGCCGGATCAATACCGACGCGATGGACAACTCCGCCGGCGTCGACTGTTCGGACCATGAGGTCAACATCAAGATCCTGATCGATTCGTTGGTCACCGCAGGCAAGGTCAAGGTCGAGGAGCGCAAACAACTGCTGGAGTCGATGACCGATGAGGTCGCGCAACTGGTGCTCACCGACAACGAGGACCAGAACGACCTGATCGGGACCAGCCGCGCCAACGCGGCAAGCCTGCTCCCGGTGCACGCGCTGCAGATCAAGTATCTGGAAGGACGCGGGCTCAACCGCGAACTGGAAGCGCTGCCATCGGAGAAGGAGCTCGAGCGGCGAACCGAGGCAGGTATCGGGCTTACCTCTCCCGAGCTTTCGACGTTGATGGCACACGTCAAGCTGACGCTCAAAGAGGAGATGTTGACCACCGAATTGCCGGAGCTGGATGTGTTCGCATCCAGGCTGCCGAACTACTTCCCGACTCCGCTGCGCGAGCGGTTCACCCCAGAAATCCGTACGCATCAGCTACGCCGCGAGATCGTCGCGACCATGCTGATCAACGATCTGGTGGACACGGGCGGCATCAGCTACGCATTCCGGATCACCGAAGACGTCGGAGTCGGGCCGATCGATGCGATCCGTACCTACGTCGCCACCGACGCCATCTTCGGGGTGGGCCACATCTGGCGCCGGATCCGGGCCACGGATATTCCCGTTGCGCTGTCCGACCGACTGACGCTGGACACCCGTCGGCTGATCGATCGCGCCGGGCGCTGGCTGCTCAACTACCGGCCACAGCCGTTGGCGGTGGGCGCCGAAATCAACCGCTTCGCCGCCAAACTCAAAGCGCTGACACCCCGGATGCCAGAGTGGCTGCGCGGTGACGACAAGGCCATCGTCGAACAAGAAGTCGCGGAATTCGTATCGCAGGGCGCGCCCCACGATCTTGCCTACCGCGTCGCGACCGGCCTCTACCGGTTCAGCCTGCTCGACGTCATCGACATCGCCGACATCACCGAGATCGACGCCGCAGATGTGGCAGACACTTATTTCGCGCTGATGGATCGGCTGGGCACTGACGGCCTGTTGACCGCGATATCCGAGCTGCCCCGAAATGACCGCTGGCATTCGTTGGCGCGCTTGGCGATTCGTGACGACATCTACGCTTCGCTGCGGTCGTTGTGTTTCGACGTGCTCGCGGTCGGGGAGCCGCACGAAAGCGGCGAAGAGAAGATCAACGAATGGGAACACACCAGCGCTTCGCGAGTGGAACGCGCACACCGCACCCTCACCGAGATCTACGAGAACGGCGGAAAAGACCTCGCTACGCTGTCGGTGGCCGCGCGCCAGATCCGGCGCATGACCCGCACCAGTGGCCGAGGGTCTTCGGGGTGACGGCCGGTTTCGTCGCTGAAGTGCCGGTGCGTTGGTCGGATATCGACATGTACCAGCACGTCAACCACGCCACCATGGTTACGCTCCTCGAAGAGGCCCGGGTCCCGTTCCTCAAACCGGCTTTCGAGGCCGACATCATCGACGTCGGTCTGTTGATCGCCGACGTCCGGGTCAGCTACAAAGGGCAGTTGCGACTGATCGATTCGCCTCTGCAGGTGACCATCTGGACCAAGCGGTTGCGCGCGGTGGACTTCACGCTCGGCTACGAAGTGCGTTCGGTCAGCGCAGATCCCGACTCGAGGCCTGCCGTCATCGCCGAGTCGCAGCTGGCCGCATTCCATATCGAGGAGCAGCGGCTGGTGCGCCTCGCCCCACACCATCGGGAGTACTTGCAGCGGTGGCTTCGAGACTAAAGCGGGGAGCGGATCGCGGATTGTGGCTGGGCCCAACCTCCATGGATGCCCACCGCGCGGACCTGGCTGCGTTCGTCGACCGGGCGAAGCGGCTTGACGAGGTTGCGGTCATCCGGCTGCGCACCCGATCATCCAGGCTGCTAACCGCTTGGATGGCAACAGGTTTCGATGTACTGGCCAGCCGTGTCGTGGTGGGTAAGGTGCGGCCCGAGGATATGACGGTCGCGGTGGATGGATTGGCGCAGGGCCTGTCGGCGATGGACGCCTTGGGCTACGTCGATCCGGGCTTCGCGATGGACTCGGCGTGGCGCAGCGCGCTGCCCCCGGAGTCCGGCTTCGTCCACCTTGACGATGTGCCGGCCCGGGTGATGCTGGATCTCGCGCAAGAGGGTGCGCGGCTTGCCAAGGAACACAGCAGTTCTCACGGTCCACCGGCGTCGTTGCTGGACCAGGAGGTCATCCGGGTCAGCTCAGCCAACGACAGTGTGGGGCTACCGATGCGCTGCGTGTTCGCGTTGACCGCGATGGGTTTTCTGCCGCAGTCAGCGGATGCGATCGACGCTGACGAAATCATCCGGGTCCGGATCTTGCCGACGTGGTTGCGCCTCGATGCCCGGTTCGGCTCGGTGTATCGCCGTCGCGGCAGTCCCGTGCTGGTCTTACCCTGAGCGGCCTTATCGATCAGCGCGAGTTTATGGCTGCTACCGGCGGCCTCAGATCGCGCGAGTCGGCCCGGTTCGACGTGCCCGTCGTCAGGTGCCGTAACGCAACCACAGCGGCAGAACGGAATCCAGGTAGTCCATGAATTTCTTGAGCCCGACCCGGTGTTGGCCGAATCCATAAGGATCTTTCGCGTATTCCGGAAAGGCAATACCCAGACCGAACAGACCGGGCGCGATGATTCCGTTTTGCTGGTTGTACTCCAACCTGCCCCACTGCGGAGTCTCCGGCAGCTTTCTGCGTTCGAAACCGACGGTGTAAACAACGCGGTTGCAGGCTTCGAGTTTTCCCTCGAATTCCGGGCTGGATACCCAGCACCTCTCCAGTTTCTCCGGATATACGCCGTCAATGTTTTCGCGGGCCCATGCCGCCGCTCGTCCTTTGAGGCCGGTGTCGTCGAACAAAATCCAGTCATCCAGGTACACCGCGTATTTCAGCGGGCTTTGGTAGAAATTGATCACCTTTTTAACGGGATGACGCAGCAGATTTGGTAACACGATCATCGACGAGTGAGATGAGCCGAAGACGGCGACGGTCGCACCTTCCAATGGCTGCTGGGCCAGCTTTTCGGGGTCCAGAGCGACCTCCACCGCAATCTCGTCCAGGTGCGGATAGGAAAGGCTTTTGGGGACGGCACCGACGGCGAGAACAACGTTTTCGGAGACGATCTCTTGCTGCTGCGTTTCGATTCGCCACTGCCGATTCTGCAAACGCAGAGCCGTCGCTAGTGTTTGGAAAACGTGCACCCGCTCCCGTAGCTGCTGGGTGACCCACGCCAAAGGCTCCGCGACCAGCCCCAGTGCACACGTCTCCTCGGGGTCGAGTTCGGCCAGTGGCGTTGGCGGTGCCTCGGCGAATCGGAATGCGGCCGAACCGTTCAAAAAGCTCAGGAATGTCCCGACAATGGTGTTGCTGGAAACCGGTTGCCATTTTTGCCCGAGATCGCCCACGGCAAAGGCCGGATCAATCCAGGCGATCTTCTCAGGCGCGATCCCGTGATCGAGTAGCCGACCCACCGCGGCAATTCCGGCCGGTCCAGCCCCGATTACTGTCCACGCGTAGGTCGGCATGTACTAGATATAGAGGAACGAGCCGCGAAGCGCTGTTCGACCCGGCTAAACCAGCCATGCCGCGGTATCCGGCGGCAACTGTCCGTCGACCAGCGGAGCGCTGGCGAAAATGAGCTCTCCGGCCGGGAGCGCTATCGGACGCTCACCGGCGTTGAGCGCGCACACCAGACCGCCACGGCTCCGGAAGATCACCACGTCGGACGGCGCGGTCAGCCAGTCGAACTTGTCGCCGTCGAATTCCGCACGCTTCCTGCGCAATTCGAGTGCCTTCTGGAAGAACGACAACGTCGAGTCGGGATCGCCTTGTTGCTTTTCCACCGTCAGCGCCGCCCAGTCGGCGGGCATCGGCAACCAGGTGTCGGCTGAATTAGAGAACCCGAACGGGGGTTTCTCACCTGACCACGGAAGCGGAACACGGCACTTGTCGCGGCCGCGTTCGGTGTGCCCAGACCGCGCCCAGGTCGGGTCCTGCAACACCTCTTCGGGCAGGTCCAACACGTCGGGCAGCCCGAGTTCTTCGCCGTTGTAGATAAACACCGTGCCTGGCAGCGCGAGCATCGCCGTCACCATGGCGCGCGCCCGACGCAGCCCGATCTCGCCGCCGCCGTAGCGGGTGACCTCGCGGTCCACGTCGTGGTTGGACAGCGTCCACGTTGGGACGGCGTCTTGGAGGCCGGTGGCCGCGAGCGAATTTTCGATGGCGCTGCGAATTTCGCCTGCGTCGAAGTCGATCTTGGTCAGTCGGAAGTTGAAGCCGAGGTGTAGCTCGTCTGGGCGCAGGTACTCCGCCCAGAGGGCGTTGTCCATGACCCACACCTCGCCGATGGTCACCGCATCGGGGTAGTCGTCGACGATCTTGCGGATCCCGCGGTGAATCTCGTGCACGCTCGGGTTGTTGAAGCGCGGATCGTCGTCGCTGTGGGACAACACCTTGACGCCTTCCTTCGCGTCTGGCAGGCCGGGGGGCTTGGCCATGCCGTGTGCCACATCGATGCGGAAGCCGTCTACGCCGCGTTCCAGCCAGAAGCGCAGCGTCTTCTCGAAATCGTCGAAGACTTCTGGGTTTTCCCAGTTCAGGTCCGGCTGCTCGGTGTCGAAGAGGTGCAAGTAGTACTGGCCGGGATTGCCGTTCGGCTCCACCACCCGAGTCCAGGCCGACCCGCCGAACACCGACGTCCAATTGTTCGGCGGCAGTGCCTCATCGGGTCCGCGACCGTCGCGGAAGTAGTAGCGCTCCCGCGCGTCGGTGCCCGGGCCGGCGGCCAGTGCCGCCTGGAACCACACATGCGCCGAACTGGTGTGGTTGGGCACCACGTCCATGGTGATCTTGATGCCGCGCTGGTGCGCCGCCGCGATCAGCCGTTCGATCGCGGCCATCCCGCCGAACAGCGGGTCGATGTCACGGGGATCGGCGACGTCGTAGCCGTGGTCGGCCATCGGCGAGACGGTAACCGGACTGAGCCAGATCGCGTCGACGCTCAGCCGTTCGAGGTAATCCAGATGGGCCACCAAGCCGTCGATGTCGCCGACCCCGTCGTCGTTGCTGTCGGCGAACGAGCGTGGATAAACCTGATAGAAAACCGCGTTCGACCACCATGCTTCGGGGCTCATACTGCTCCGTTCGGTTCGCTCGGCATTTGAGGGCTAGAGATCAAATAGGGGCATTGACGAGTGAGTGTGCGGCCATTTGCAAATAGTCGAGCAACTCGCGGCGGTGCTCGTCGTCGAGAGTCCGCGCGTCGATGGACGCGACAGCGGTGTGCATGCACCGCAGCCAGGCGTCGCGCTCGATGGGGGTGATCCGGAACGGCACGTGACGCATCCGCAGCCGCGGATGTCCGCGCTGGTCAGAGTATGTTCGCGGGCCGCCCCAGTACTGCTCGAGGAACATCCGCAACCGCTCTTCGGCGCCCGCCAGGTCGTCCGCGGGATACAGCGCCCGCAGTATTTCGTCCTCGGGGACCAGCTCATAAAACCGGTGCACGATCGCGTTAAAAGTCTCGGCACCACCGACAGCGTCGTAGAACGACTGTTGCTCGGATTCCATCGCCTCCATTGTGGTGCATCCGCGGCACAGCGACGTCACGCGGGGTCCCGACCGCTCCTTTCTGTTAACCGGCTGGTCACGGCGCGCACCAGCAATAGGCGTGCGATTACCGACGAATCATGGTGGACTATCCGCGGAGGATCTATGGCGCAGGGCAAGAGACGCCGCAGCCACCGCATTTCCGGGGCCGCGGCAGGGTTAACCGGTCCCGCAACCGCGCCGTCGCTGCACAGTGTCGATACCCACCCGCCCAGCCGGCACGAGAGCGCATCGATCTGGAGTCGCCGACGGGTGCTGCTGCTGAACTCCACCTACGAGCCGCTGACGGCGCTACCGATGCGGCGCGCGATTGTCATGGTGATCTGCGGCAAGGCCGACGTGGTGCACGACGATCCGGCCGGGCCAGTCATCCACTCAGCGACCAGGTCGATTGCGGTGCCGTCGGTCATCCAGCTGCGGTCCTATGTTCGGGTCCCGTACCGCGCCCGGGTCCCGATGACCCGCGCCGCCCTGATGCACCGCGACCGGTTCTGCTGTGCCTACTGCGGAGGGAAAGCCGACACCGTCGACCACGTAATTCCCCGCAGCCGCGGTGGCGAGCACTCCTGGGAGAACTGCGTGGCGTGCTGTTCGACGTGCAACCACCGCAAGGGCGACAAACTGCTCATCGAACTCGGCTGGGCGCTGCGTCGTCCGCCCGTACCGCCGACCGGCCAGCACTGGCGGCTGCTGTCCACGGTTAAGGAAATGGATCCGGCCTGGGTTCGGTACCTCGGTGAAGGCGCGGCCTGATCGAGATTCTCGTGTCCGGGCGCGCGGGTAACCGGCCCGGTGGGATACGGTTTGCGTCGTGAACGAGATCGAGATTCACCTCCTATTGGTCGGCATTCCGGCGTTGCTGGTGATCGTGCTGGCGGCGCGGATCTGGTCGCGCAAGGGACCACACCCCGCGAGCTACAAGTTGTCCGAGCCGTGGACACATGCCCCCATCCTGTGGGCGGCCACCGACGAGGCGGTCGACAAGTCACATGGACATGACACAGCAGAGTTCTCAGTCGGAGGTGGCGCCAGTGGCACATGGTGAGGTAGCGACGATCGACCCCGCCGGCCTGCCCAAGGGTTGGGTGATCACCACCAGCGGACGCGTCTCGGGCGTCACCGAGCCCGGTGAACTGTCGGTGCACTATCCGTTTGCGAACAATGATCTGGTCGCCATCGACGACGCCCTGAAATACGGTTCGCGGGCGTCCTCGGCGCGGTTCGCCGTCTACATAGGCGACCTGGGCAGTGACACCGCCGCGCGGGCGCGCGAGATCCTGGCCAAGGTGCCCACGCCCAATAACGCCGTGCTGCTTGCCGTCTCGCCCGACCAGAGCGTCATCGAGGTCGTCTACGGCTCTGCGGTCCGGGGACGCGGCGCCGAGGCGGCCGCACCGCAGGGCGTGGCGGCGGCGTCAGCAGCCTTCGAGCAAGGCCACCTTGTCGACGGTTTGGTCAAGGCGATCAACGTGCTCAGCGAGCGCATCACGCCGGCTTAGCTCTAATCGGTTGGCGGGGGGCTGCGTGACCGGATTCCTACCACGGGTCGCGACCACGCTCCGTGCCGTTGTGGTGGCCTTCGTAGTTTTAGCCGCCGCAGGCAGCGCCAGCCCGACGCTGCTGGCCCCGGCCGCGGCAGACCCCGGCGGCCTGTACGGCGACCCGGCCAAGGCGGCCCAATACTGGGCCCAACAGTCTTTCGGCAACAACTGCGTGCTGATGTCGGTGGCCGGTGTGGTTGGCCAGATCAGTGGTCAGATGCCGAGCGAGCAGCAAATCATCGACGTGGCCCAGAAAACGCCGAGCGTCGCTGAACAGGGCAAGACGGTGTACACCGATACCCAGGGCGACGGCGTCGATACCCGCGACATCGGCGTGCTGTTGGCGCACTACGGTATCCACGCCACCACGTCCGAAGACGCCAAAGGTCAGGCCGCGCTCAGCGCTCTGGAGGATGCCCTGAATTCGCGGCATGCGGTGATGATCGCCGTCAGCAGCGCAACCATCTGGGAAGGCCATCAGCCCAAAGACGGTGACCATGAGGTGGTCGTGATAGGAGTGGACTCCACCAACGGCGTCGCGCACCTCAACGACAGCGGCTCCGACGACGGCCGTGACGAGCAAGTGCCCATCGCCACCTTTATGTCCGCTTGGGGCGGAGGCGATTTCGAGATGACGGTCAGCCAGGAGACGGTGCAATAACAGCGGGCAATCTACTCCCGCTCACTGAGCCTCACCAGCGTCGAACCGGCGCGCCCGCAGCGAACGCTTCACTCCGGCTTGGCCTTCGAGCACCAGTCGGTGCAGTGCCGGCGGCACATCGGAGTCCGGCGCGTCAAGGAACTTGTCGGCGGCGGCAATGCCGTCTTCGCTGATGTCCCAAGAGGGGTAGAGCCCGATCACCACGGTCTGGGCGACCTCGCTGGATCGCCGCGCCCAGACTTGGGCTATGGCCTCGAAGTAGCGGGCGGTCAACGGCTGGAGCAGCTCGCTCTGGCCGGGCTGCGCAATGCCCCCGATGATCGACCGCGCGGTGATATTGGCCAGCGTGTCGTCCTCGACGACCGTGGTCCATGCCTCCTCTTTGACCTGCCGCTGAGGCCGTGCAGCTGCCGCCTGCGCGCCGTGGCGCTTACCGGCCGACGTGGGGTCACGCTGCACCTCGGCGTCGATGAACGGTGTCGCGGGTCCATCGGCGTCGACATCACCAGCGGTGGCCAGCGCGGTCACGATGCGCCAGCGCAGGTCGGTGTCGAGTTCCAGACCCGCCAACCCCAACTCCGCGGGATCGCGGTCGAGCAGGTCGGTCAATGTCACGACGTGCCGGGTGGACAACACCGAGGCGCACAACGCGTTGACGAACGCCAGCTGATGGTCGGAGCCGGACTCCGCCCCGCGCGCCAATTCCAGCAGCCGGTCGGCGAATTGGGGCCAGCCGTGTTCGGAAGCCCAGCCCGGCTCGGCATAGGAGCCCAACGCGGTCTGAGCCTGCAGGAGCAGCCGCTGCAACACCGAGATTTCGGTTTCTGCGTGCACGCCGCCGGAGACCAGTGCTACGAAGTCACGGGCCCGTAGTTCGGCGTCGCGGGTCATCTCCCATGCCGCCGACCACACCAGCGTGCGCGGCAGCGGCTCGGTGATGTCGGCGATGCGTTCCAGTGCGGTCTGCAATGACTGCGAGTCGAGGCGCAGCGAGCAGTAGGTCAGGTCGTCGTCGTTGACCAGGATCAACTTGCCTGACGAAACGCCAACCAGGGCAGTAACATTCGTATCCGAGCCGTCGACATCGAGCTCTTCTCGGTGTACCCGCACCAGCTTCCCGGTTTGGTCGTCGTCGTAGATCCCGATCGCCAGCCGGTGCACCCGCGTCTCACCCGCGCCCGGCGCGGCGCCGCCCTGTTGCACGGCGAACCGGGTGAACTTGCCGTCCGCGTCGACGTCGAAATCCGGCCGCAGTGTATTGAGCCCAGTGGTTTTCAGCCACTGCTGGCCCCAATTCGACAGGTCGCGCCCCGACGCCTTCTCCAGCGCGCCCAGCAGGTCGCTGAAGGTGGCATTGCCGTAGGCGTGAGTGCGGAAGTAATCCCGCAGTCCGGCCAGGAAGTGCTCCAGCCCGACGTAGGAAACGAGCTGTTTGAGTACCGAAGCGCCCTTGGCGTAGGTGATTCCGTCGAAGTTCACCTCGACCGCGGCCAGGTCGGGGATATCCGCGGCGATCGGGTGAGTCGACGGCAATTGGTCCTGGCGGTAGGCCCACGACTTTTCCACCGTGGCGAATGTCGTCCACGCCTCGGTGAATTCGGTTGCCTCGCTTTGGCACAGCACCGATGCGAATGTCGCGAAGGACTCATTCAGCCACAAGTCATCCCACCACGTCATGGTGACCAGGTCGCCGAACCACATGTGCGCCATCTCGTGCAGCACCGTCTCGGCGCGCCGCTCGTAGGAGGCGCGGGTGACCTTGCTGCGGAAGACGTAATCCTCTAGGAACGTCACCGCGCCTGCGTTTTCCATTGCGCCCGCATTGAATTCGGGGACGAACAGCTGATCATATTTGCCGAAGGCATAAGGCAGGCCAAAGTTGCTGTGGTAGAAGCCAAATCCCTGCTTGGTCTGGGTGAACAATCGCTCGGCGTCCATGTGTTTGGCCAGCGAGGTCCGGCAATAGATGCCTAAGGGGATCTCGCCGTGTTCGTCGGTGTAGCTGTCTTCCCAGTGGGCGTACGGGCCGGCGATCAAGGCCACCAGGTAAGTGCTCATCCGAGGAGTCACGGCGAAGCTGTGCACACTGGTCCTGTCGGTGGCATCGACCGCCAGCGTGGCGCCGTTGGAGATCACCTTCCAGTGCTGCGGCGCGGTCACCCGAACGTCGAAGGTCGCCTTCAGGTCGGGCTGATCAAAGCAGGCGAACATGCGCTTGGCATCGGCGGTTTCGAACTGCGAGTACAGATAGACCTCGTTGTCCACCGGGTCCACGAAGCGGTGCAGGCCCTCGCCGGTATTGGAGTAGCGGCAATCGGCGTCGACGACCAGGACGTTGCGGTCGGCCAGCCCCCGTAATCCGATGCCGGTCGACTCGTCGTACCCCGAGACGTCGAGTTCGCGCCCGTTGAGGGTGGCGCTGTGCACGGTCTCGGCGGCGAGGTCGATGACGGTGTCGCCGCCGGACAACGCGTCGAACACCACGGTGGTGGTGGAGCGAAAAATGCGTTCGCCGGGCGCGCCTCGACCGTCTGAGCCGTCGGTGAGGTCGAGGCTGATCTGGTAGCTGTCGACGGTGATCAGACCGGCGCGTTCGACGGCCTGGTCTCGGGTGAGGTTAGGAAGAGCCACGCCTCCAACTTAGGGCGTGCCGCGTTGGGCCTGCAGAACGGGAACAGCGCGGCGGTGACTACGGTTGTCCTAGACGTCGCTTTTGCCTGTCGAACCCTCCAGGAGAGGACCGCGCAATGTCCGAGAAGGCCCCCGCGAAGAACTACGCCGATTTCTGGTTCGATCCGCTGTGTCCGTGGGCATGGATCACGTCGCGCTGGATCCTCGAGGTGGAAAAGGTTCGCGACATCGACGTGAACTTCCACGTCATGAGCCTGGCGATACTCAACGAAAACCGCGAAGACCTGCCGGAGAGTTACCGCGAGAACATGAAGCGGGCCTGGGGGCCGGTGCGGGTAGCGATCGCCGCCGAGCAGGCCCACGGGGCCAAGGTGCTGGAGCCGCTGTACACAGCGCTGGGCACCCGCATCCACAACGAGAACAACAAAAACATGGAAGAGGTCATCCCGCTGGCCCTTGCCGACGCCGGTCTGCCGGCGGAGCTTGCCGAGGCCGCGGACAGTGAGGCCTACGACGACGCGCTGCGTAAGAGCCACCACGCCGGCATGGACGCGGTCGGTCCGGACGTCGGTACGCCGACCATCCACGTCAACGGCGTCGCGTTCTTCGGGCCGGTGATCTCGAGGATCCCGCGCGGCGAAGAGGCCGGGAAGTTGTGGGACGCCTCGGTGACCTTCGCGTCCTATCCGCACTTCTTCGAGCTCAAGCGGACCCGTCACGAAAAGCCCGAGTTCGACTGACCCTTCGCGCTCGGCGACGTGGCACCCCGGGCGTTGCGTCGCCCGGCCCGCCGGGTAAGGATTGCGGTCATGCGCGTCTACCTGGGTTCTGACCACGCCGGATTCGAGCTCAAGCAAGCGATCATCGAGCACCTCAAGCAAACCGGGCACGAGCCGATCGATTGCGGTGCCTTCACTTACGACGCCGAGGACGACTACCCCGCGTTTTGCATCGCCGCCGCAACGCGCACGGTGGCCGACCCGGAGAGCCTGGGCATCGTGCTGGGCGGATCGGGTAACGGCGAGCAGATCGCCGCCAACAAGGTCCCGGGGGCTCGCTGCGCGCTGGCGTGGAGCGTCGAGACGGCCTCGCTGGCCCGCCAACACAACAACGCTCAGCTGATCGGTATCGGTGGTCGCATGCACACCGTCGAGGAGGCGCTGTCGTTCGTGGACGCATTCCTGACCACGCCATGGTCGAAAGCCGAACGCCATCAACGGCGTATCGACATTCTCGACGAGTACGAACGCACGCACCAAGCGCCGCCGGTACCCGGCGCGCAGGCCTAAAGACTCCATGCCCGAAGGCCACACGCTGCACCGGCTGGCCCGGCTGCATCAGCGCCGATTCGGCGGCGCTCCGGTCTCGGTGTCCAGCCCGCAGGGCCGTTTCGAGGACGCGGCGGCCATGGTGAACGGCCAGGTGCTCAAACGTGCCAGCGCTTGGGGTAAGCACCTGTTTCACCAGTACGCCGGCGGCCCGATCGTGCACGTGCATCTCGGTCTCTACGGCACCTTCACCGAGTGGCAGCGTCCCGGCGGCGCGGCCCTTCCCGAAGCGGTCGGGCAGGTGCGGATGCGGATGGTCGGCGCCGACTACGGCACCGACCTACGCGGCCCGACGGTCTGTGAGGTGATTGACGAAGCCCGGGTGAACGACGTGGTGGCCAAGCTGGGGCCCGACCCGTTGCGCAGCGATGCCGACCCGTCGTGGGCGTGGGCACGGATCACCAAGTCCCGCAGGCCTATTGGCGCGCTCTTGATGGACCAGACCGTCATCGCAGGGGTAGGCAACGTCTACCGCAGCGAGTTGCTGTTCCGCCACAGCATCGACCCATTCCGGCCCGGGCGCGATGTCAGCGAGTCCGAATTCGATGCGGCATGGACCGATCTGGTGGGGCTGATGAAGATCGGGTTGCGCGGCGGCAAGATCGTCGTGGTGCGGCCCGAGCACGACCACGGCCCGCCGTCTTACGCGCCTAAGCGGCCGCGGACATACGTGTACCGACGCGCCGGGGAGCCGTGCCGGGTGAACGGGGGACCGATCCGCACGGCGGTGTTGGAGGGCCGAAATGTCTTCTGGTGCCCGACCTGTCAAAACTGAGCGGGCCACCCTAACTGACAGGAAACTGACAGGAAGAAACGCTGGCGTCTACAGTTTCGGGCACAGCTCCGATGGGTAAGAACTGCCTCGTGAAAACAATTCCACGTTTTGCTGCAACGATTTTGGCCGGTGCCGCCGTGAGTCTGGCCGGCGTGGGTGTCGCCGCCGACGCTCAAGCGCAGCCTGGGCCTTTCCCTACCTGGTGCCCTGGTGAGTACTGGGATCCAGGCTGGGGCAACAACTGGGACTGGAACGGCTGCCATGACTGGCGTGGTGGGCCTCCCGGTTATGGGCCCGGAGGTTATGGAGGAGGCCCCGGAGGCTGGAACCCGCCTGGACCGGCCGGTGGCCCCGGCTGGGGTCCCCCGGGACCGCCGCCACCGCCCGGATGGCACCCCTAATCCTCAGCAATCAAACGCGCCCTGCCGGCATTGTTCGGCGGGGCGCGTTTGCTTTCCGGGTCAGCTGACGGCGACGCCCAGCGCGGCGTACACCTCGTTGCTGAGCGCGAGACTGCGCGGGTCGGCGTTGGCCTTGGTGGCGTCGAACCGGTTCGCCACGTACGCATAGCCGATCCGGTGCTCGAGGTCGACGAAGCCGAATGAGCCGCCGAGGCCGCCATGTCCGAAGATCCGCGGGTTGGGGCCGTTCACGCAACGCTGGTTGAGCATGTAGCCCAGCCCCCAGCCGTGGTCGGCGACCCGGGGTCCGAGCACCAGGTCGGTCTCCAGGCCGCCCTGGCATTCCCGGACCAGGTTCATGTGTTCGCGGCTGAGCAGTTTCTCCTGAGCGAGCGCGTTGTAAAACGTGGCCAGCCCCAGTGCGGACACCTGCCCGTTGGTGCCCGGGAATTCGAGCCGGCGCCACAAGTCGAGGTCGTAGGAGCCCACCTCGTCATCGGGCGAGAACCCCATCGCGACCGCCATCCCGGCCTTGGGGTGCTCAGCCAGCGAAGTCGGGTGAGTGGGCGCGTTCATGTCGGTAAGCAGGTCGCGCATGTGTGGCTTGTTCACCCGTTCGGCGCAGCGACGTTGATCGGCGGGGGACAGGCCGATGTGGACGTCGGCGCCCAACGGTTCGGCGATCTCGGTGCGCAGGTATTGACCGACGGTGCGACCCGTCACCCGGCGGAACACCTCGCCGATGATGAAACCGAACGTGGTCATGTGATAGCCCTGGGCGGTCCCCGGCTCCCACCACGGTTGGGCCGCGGCGATCTGCTCGCAGGCGAAGTCCCAGTCGGTGACTTGTTGCCAGCTCATCGGGGCACGCGGCCCAATGACGCCGGAGCGGTGGCTCAGCACCATCGCCACGGTGATGTCTTCCTTGCCCGCTTGCCCGAACTCGGGCCAGTAGCGCGCCACCGGCGCTTGCAGCTCCACTTCGCCGCGGTCGGCCAGTTGGTGCAGGCAGGTGGAGGTCAGACCCTTGGTGCCGGACAGCACCGTGGTGATGGTGTTTTCCCGCCAGGGCCGGGTGCGGGTCGCGTTGGCCCAGCCGCCCCACTGGTTGACGACGAGGTCGCCGTCGACCCACACCGCGACGGCCGCGCCGACTTCGCCGAACAGCGTGAAATTGCGCTCGAATGCATCGCGAACTCCGATGAAGTCCGACGTGCATGCACCATGGATGTCGACGTCGCTCATGGCGCCTCTCTCTCGAGCACTACTGAGCCTCCGAGCGGGCGACGGGAATCGAACCCGCGTAGCTAGTTTGGAAGACTAGGGCTCTACCATTGAGCTACGCCCGCATGTATTAGTCGAGCGCGACTGTATCTGGCGGCGAAGATCAAATCTAATTGAAGCGCATCCGTGTCCGCTTCGTGAGGTCTGTGGGGTCGTTGTTAAGCCGGTGGCCAACTTCGTGATTAAGGGCCGTAAGATCGCGAGGTCAGTGCGGGGTGTAGCGCAGCTTGGTAGCGCATCCGCTTTGGGAGCGGAAGGCCGCAGGTTCAAATCCTGTCACCCCGACCACCAACACGCCGCGACCGGACCGGTGCACACGGCCACCGAAGCTAGGAACGACCACCAAGGAGTACACCCGTGAAGAGCAGCGTCGAACAGTTGAGCCCCACCCGGGTGCGTATCAACGTGGAGGTGCCTTTCACCGAACTCGAGCCCGATTTTCAGCGGGCCTACAAGGAGCTGGCCCAGCAGGTCCGGCTACCCGGCTTCCGGCCCGGCAAGGCGCCGGTGAAGTTGCTGGAGGCCCGGTTCGGCCGCGAGGCGCTGCTCGACCAGGTCGTCAACGAGGCGCTGCCCGCCCGATATGGACAGGCCGTCGCCGAGTCGGAAGTCCAGCCGATCGGCCAGCCCGCGATCGAGGTGACTAAGAAGGAATACGGCGAGGAGTTGGCTTTCACCGCCGAGGTCGACGTGCGCCCGAAGATCGACCTGCCGGACCTGAGCACGCTGCAGGTCTCGGTGGAGCCGATCGAGGTCAGCGACGAGGACGTGGACTCCGAGCTGCAGTCGCTGCGCGCGCGGTTCGGCACCCTGACCGGAGTGGACCGGCCGGTCGAAGACGGCGACTTCGTGTCGATCGACCTGTCGGCCACCGTCGACGGCGAGCCGCTGCCGAACGCGTCGGCCGAAGGGCTGTCGCACGAGGTGGGGTCGGGCCGGCTCATCGACGGCCTGGACGACGCGCTCATCGGTGTGTCCGTGGACGAGTCCAAGGAGTTCACCGCGAAGCTGGCGGCCGGCGAACATTCCGGCCAGGATGCGACGGCCACCGTCACCGTCCGGTCGATCAAGCACCGCGAACTTCCCGAGCCCGACGATGAATTCGCCCAATTGGCAAGCGAATTCGACACCATCGACGAATTGCGCGACAGCCTTCGCGACCAGGTGAGCCAGTTCAAGCGCGCCCAGCAGGCCGAGCAGATCCGCGAAGCCACGCTGGACACCTTGCTCGAACAGGTCGACGTGCCGCTGCCCGAGGCCGTTGTCCAAGCCCAGTACGACAGCGCCATCCACGGCGCACTGCACGGTCTCAACCACGACGACGCCAAACTCGACGAGGTGCTCGCCGGGCAGGGCAAGTCGCGCGAGGAGTTCGAGGCCGAGACACGCAGCGCCGCAGAGAAGGACGTCCAGCGGCAGCTGTTGTTGGATACGTTGGCCGACCAGTTAGAGGTCCAGGTCGGACAAGAAGACCTGACCGAGCGACTGGTGGCGACTTCGCGGCAATACGGCATCGAGCCGCAGCAGCTCATTGGCTACCTTCAGGAGAACAATCAGTTGCCGGCCATGTTCGCCGATGTGCGACGCGGGTTGGCCATTGGTGCGGTGGTCGCGGCGGCGACCGTCAAAGACACCGCGGGAAACATCATCGATACCAGCGAGTTCTTTCCCCCGCGGGGTCAAGGCGATGAGGCAGAGGCGGCCGATGAAGGCTCCGACGAGGCCGACGAATCCGACGAGGCCGACGCCGAGAAGTGACGCGGGCCGTGACGCTGTGAGCGAACGCGCCCGTTTCGGGGTGCGCGGCCGCGAAACGGCGGGCACGGTTGGTTAGTGTCGGTTCAAACAGATTTGAGAAAGCAGGTAACCCAGTCGTGACTGACATGCGTTCGAACTCGGTGGGTCTCAACCTCACGGACTCCGTCTATGAGCGCTTGCTCTCCGAGCGCATCATCTTCCTGGGTTCGGAGGTGAACGACGAGGTCGCCAACCGGTTGTGCGCGCAGATCCTGCTGCTCGCCGCCGAGGACGGCGAGAAGGACATCAACCTCTACATCAACTCCCCGGGCGGATCGATCAGTGCCGGCATGGCGATCTACGACACCATGGTGCTGGCGCCCTGCGATGTCGCCACCTACGCGATGGGCATGGCCGCCTCAATGGGTGAGTTCCTGTTGGCGGCGGGGACCAAGGGCAAGCGCTACGCGCTGCCGCACGCGCGCATCCTGATGCACCAGCCGCTGGGCGGCGTCACCGGCAGCGCGGCCGACATCGCCATCCAGGCCGAGCAGTTCGCCGTCATCAAGAAGGAAATGTTCCGGCTCAACGCCGAATTCACCGGCCAAACGCTCGAGCGCATCGAGACGGACTCCGACCGCGACCGCTGGTTCACCGCACCGGAGGCGCTGGAATACGGCTTCGTCGACCACATCATCACGCGCGCCGCCCACATCACCAATGGAGAACCCCTGTGAACCCCGAAACCCAACCCCAGGCGCGGTACATCCTGCCGTCGTTCATTGAGCACTCCAGCTTCGGTGTCAAGGAGTCCAACCCCTACAACAAGCTGTTCGAGGAGCGCATCATCTTCCTCGGCGTGCAGGTCGACGATGCATCGGCGAACGACATCATGGCGCAGCTGCTGGTGCTCGAGTCGCTGGATCCCGATCGCGACATCACCATGTACATCAACTCCCCGGGCGGCGGCTTCACGTCGCTGATGGCGATCTACGACACCATGCAGTACGTGCGGGCCGACATCCAGACGGTCTGCCTGGGACAGGCTGCCTCAGCCGCTGCGGTGCTGCTGGCCGCCGGCACGCCGGGTAAGCGGATGGCGCTGCCGAACGCGCGGATACTGATCCATCAGCCGTCGCTGTCCGGCGTGATCCAGGGGCAGTTCTCCGACCTGGAGATCCAGGCCGCCGAGATCGAGCGGATGCGCACGCTCATGGAGACGACCCTGGCCCACCACACCAAGAAGGACGCCGCGGTCATCCGCAAGGACACCGATCGGGACAAGATCTTGACCGCAGCAGATGCCAAGGACTACGGCATCATCGACACGGTTCTCGAGTACCGGAAGCTGTCCGCGCAGAACGCCTAACGGCTTTCGCCGAGCGTGAACTCACTGCGAGTTTTCGAGGGATTTTTCGCAGTGGTTTCACGCTCGGCGTTTTTTGCGACCTCCGCCATCTCCGCGATGTCGGCCGGCCCGACCCGGCAGCAGCCGCCGACGATGCGCGCCCCAGCGGCGACCCATTGGCGTGCCAGCTCTGCCGAGAAACGGCGGCGACCGGTCCAAGCCTGGCGCTGGTCGTCCCACCGTTCGCCGCTGTTGGGGTAAACGATGGCCGGCTTGCCGATATCTGCGATGACGCCGATCGCGGGCAGTACGTCCTCGGGCGCGCAGCAATTGACGCCGACCGCGACGATCTCGTCGACCCCGGCTGCCACCGCGAACGCCTCGCTCAGCGGTTGTCCGGCCCGCGTGCGGGGCCCGTCGATGGTGTAGCTGAGCCAGGCCGGCATGCCGGTCGAGCGCACCAGGTTGACCAGAGCCTCGGCTTCGTCGACATCGGGCACGGTCTCGCACGCGAGCAGGTCCGCGCCCGCGGCAGCCAGAGTTTCTAGCCGCGGCCGATGCCAGCGCGTCAACGCCGCAACCGACAGCCCGTAACGCCCGCGGTACTCGGAGCCGTCGGCCAGCGCCGCGCCGTACGGTCCAACCGAGGCGGCCACCCAGGCGTCATCAGCGCCGACGTCGTCCCGTGCGGTCTTGGCGAGTTCCACGCTGCGGCGCAGCAGCCCGATGGCTTCGTCGCGGTCCACGCCCCGAGCGGCAAACCCGTCGAAGGATGCTTGGTAGGTCGCGGTCGTCGCGATCGTGGCGCCGGCCCGAAAGTACGCGGCGTGCGCCGCGACGATCTCGTCGGGCGCATCGGACAGCAGCCTCGCCGACCAGAGCGAGTCGGACAGGTCATGACCGCGCGCTTCCAGCTCGGTGGCCAGACCGCCATCGCTGATCAGCGCCCTTTCGCTGGGCAGGACCAATCCCACAGCGCAACTGTAGGGTGGTGCACTAGCGGCTTGCCCTCTACAGCCTCAGTTGGGTCACGACCGCGACACGCCAAGCCTTTCAGGGGGTCTACAAGCCCCGCCGGGCTATATGTTTCATCCAGAGATACCGGCGTGAATATCGATGAATACCACGGACGCGATTCGGCGCTAACGGTCGCATCCGGCCCGAGCAAGCGGGTAGCGTCGTGGGGTACACGCGGCAGTTGCAGACGAACGGCGAACAGGAAGTAGGCCCTCAGCACTATGGCGCGCATCGGAGACGGCGGGGATCTGCTGAAGTGCTCGTTCTGCGGGAAGAGCCAGAAGCAGGTTAAGAAGCTCATCGCGGGCCCAGGCGTGTACATCTGCGACGAGTGCATCGACCTCTGCAACGAGATCATCGAAGAGGAACTCGCCGACGCCGACGACGTCAAGCTTGACGAACTGCCCAAGCCCGCTGAGATCCGGGAGTTCCTCGAGGGATACGTCATCGGACAGGACACCGCCAAACGGACGCTGGCCGTCGCTGTCTACAACCACTACAAGCGGATTCAGGCCGGCGAGAAGGGCCGTGACTCCCGGTACGAGCCGGTTGAGTTGACCAAGTCCAACATCTTGATGCTCGGACCCACCGGCTGCGGCAAGACCTACCTGGCTCAGACGCTGGCCAAGATGCTCAACGTCCCGTTCGCCATCGCCGACGCCACCGCACTGACCGAGGCCGGTTACGTCGGTGAGGACGTCGAGAACATCTTGCTGAAGCTGATTCAGGCCGCCGACTACGACGTCAAACGCGCCGAGACCGGCATCATCTACATCGACGAGGTCGACAAGATCGCCCGCAAGAGCGAGAACCCGTCCATCACCCGCGACGTCTCCGGAGAGGGCGTCCAGCAGGCCCTACTGAAGATCCTCGAGGGCACGCAGGCTTCCGTTCCCCCGCAGGGCGGCCGCAAGCACCCGCACCAGGAATTCATCCAGATCGACACCACCAACGTGCTGTTCATCGTCGCGGGTGCGTTCGCCGGGCTGGA
>Ga0208987_1000068_pt1 | contig 24323 bp, 16 predicted proteins | sample MedBloCARef_O2_FD_187845 | JGI IMG/M metagenome (GOLD analysis project Ga0208987, IMG submission 187845) | Forest soil microbial communities from El Dorado National Forest, California, USA - Mediterranean Blodgett CA Ref_O2 (SPAdes) (version 2) | ecosystem: Environmental > Terrestrial > Soil >... | reverse complement strand
CGGGATAGTGCCCGTCTTGGTCTTGCACCATGACAATCTCCTTGCACTGACCGCCGGACGGCGCGGCCGTCTCGCCGCGGCATTCCAGCGTCCACCCGGATATCCGCGCGAACGGCCGTATCGACCAATTCGTCGCGACCGGGTCGGTGGCAGGCAGCGCAACGACGGCGAACGTTCCGCCGTCGTTGGTGATGTAGACGTGGTTTTCGAAGAACGCCAACTTCGATATCGACAACTTCTTCGCGTCGTCTCGATTCTTCAGCAAGTCCCAGTGCTGCGTCCGCAGGTCCCACACGCCGAAGCCGAACTGTGAATTGTCCGAATTCAGAGCGTCGATGAACAGCTTTCCGTCGGATAACGTCGCGGCCAATCCGCCGCCGGAAACACGTTCGGAATCGCCGACTTTGATCAGTGCCTTGGAGTTGAGGTCGAAGAACACCGTCGACACGACCTTGGGGTCGTAGGAATCCCAGTGCGTCATCTTCACCAATTTGTCTGGCCCGTCGGATAATTCGCCGTCCACCGTCCAGATGTCATTGTTTTGATAGATCGGTTCTCCGGTCGGACGGCGCAGCTCTGCTCCCGATGTCTTGCCAGGCTCGGTGTTGCGCTGGAACGCAAGAACGTCCTGCCAGATCCGACCCGGCTGCGGATCATTCCATGTCATCGAAAGATCTGTGCCGGAAAGGATTACGGTGCGTGGCGCAGATGTCACGTGTCCGTCGGTGAAGGCGTTCAGCCAGGCCACTCCGGATGTGGTCGCGGCCAGGCCCCACTCTTTGGGGTCGGTCAATTTCAGATCGGGGGTCGGTGGCTGCAGTTCTTTTGTCGCCACCGGCTGGGTCGACTTGAAGTCGAACGCATAGGCCGTTGCCTTGGTGACCTCGGGTTCCAACGCCTGCGCCGGCTTGCGAGTGGTGACCACATAAACGACTTTCAAATCGTCGACGGTGCCCGACAACGCGCACACGCCACCGGTCACATTTTCGCCGGCCGGGACTGCGGGGATGGGCGGCGCCGTGTATTGCCCAGATTTGGTATCGAAGACTTTCGGGCGGATGTCGTCGAGCGCTGTTTTGCTGAGTGCGAATTTCTCCGGGCATCCGAAGTAGGCGGTACCGCCGTAGCTCTTCCAATCCTTTTCCAGCGGGCCGGTCACCGACGGGGGCGGGGGAGCGGTGCTGGTCGCGGGTTTGGCAGTCGAGGTCGCCGTTGAAGTAGTTGGGGTGGCCGCGGGCGGAGCCGCGGTCTCCGAACACGACGCAACGGTCAGGCAGAGGGCCGACGCGACGACGGCGAGCCTGTCACCTCGTCTTTTCGCACGCCAATAAGCCCCACCCATAAGCAAACCCCCGTTAACTTCGTGTAACCCACGAGCGTAGGGCGCCTCCGGTGCGACCGCGACTTGTGCCCAGCGGTCTTTGTCACATGAGCTCTACATCGACGCGGCCAGCGCCAAGTGGCCTTCGAAGCCTAGTTCTGCGGATTTTCGCCGGTACCGCTCCGTTAGCTCTCGATAGCTGGATTCTTCGTTGCGGGCGTGGGCGAGCTGAGCGCGCATGCGAAGCGACCAGACCTCACGCAAGGTCACGCCGAGTTCACGCGTCATGGTTGTCCATTTCTGGATAACCGCGTCGGCCTCGACAAGATCGCGGTCCAGGCGACGGGACAGTAAGACCTCCACCAATGCGGCCGTGGCCGGGATGGTCCACATGACCGAGCCCGCGGCGGTGAGGTGCTCGACCGCATGCCGCGCCAATTTCACCGCACTGTCGGTGTCGCCGAGCCGGGCTTGCTCGCGCGCGGTGTACGCCTTGACGATCGACAGGACGCTGGAAAACTGCTGCCAGTGACCCTGACGTTCGCATGTTGTCTGCAGCAGCTGAAAACCCTTGTCGCGATCGGACCCTCCGCTATGGATGAGGGCGATGCCTCGTGCGCTTCGAGCCAGATCGAGCCCGAGGTCGTCACCCGATTGTTCTGCCAATGCCAAGGTGTCCGCGGTATCGCGCAGCATCGCTACATAGGGCCGCGCGACCCCGTAGACCAGTGGCATCACGTAGGAATACCAACTCACCCCGGAGAACGAGAAGGCATCCAGGGTGCGGGCGTGCGTCATGGCTTGGTCGAAATCTGTTTGCCAGTCCGGCATTCCGAGGCAGCTGCGGGCCAGACCGCGGATGGCGATTGCGGTGGGTACCGGAACGGCGAAGATCAATTTGCCTTGACCGAGGTCGCCTTCGGCGAGGTCGATGACGCGTCGGGCAAACCGCAGCACTTCGGTTACATCGCCGGCTTCAAACTTGGTCGCCAACACCGCCGAAGACAGTGAGACCGTCAGTGCCGGATCGCCGATCTTCTCCAGCAACTCGACCAGTTCCGTTGCGTAGCCGGTCGCCTGCGATACCTGCGAGTTCATGAAGCGCGCTTGGATGAGCCCGGCCATGCCGATGGCCAGTGACCGCTGATCACCTGCCGCGGTACACAGGTCGCGCAGTTCGGCGAACTCAGCGTCGTCGCCGTGACCCGCGACGCGAAACTCGGTTCCGCACAGCAGGGTTCGGGGCGCAATACGCATGGACGGCCGGGCAGGATCGCCCTCGGGTATCTGATCGGCCATCTGCCGTGCGCGACGCCACCGTGCCCGGGCGGTGGCGACATCGCGATTGCGGGACCAGGTCGCCGCGCGCATGTGCCAGGTGAAGGCCCCCTTGAGGTCCGCCGCCGCCTCCAGGTGTTCGGCGATCAGGGCCGCGTTGTCATCTTCAGCATCCTGCGTCTGTTCGATCGCCGCGGCCAGGCGGCGGTGCAGCACCGCACGATCGGATTTGAGCTGGGACTCGTAGGCGACGGCGCGAATGAGCGGGTGACGGAACGCGTATTCGGCGTGCGGAGCGAAGTTCACTTGGTCGACGAGCTCGCCCTCGATCAGCGTTGACACTTCCGCCTGCTCGTCGAGCACGGTGAGAATATCTGCGCCGAAACGCAATCCGATCACCGCGGCCGCGTTGAGGGTGCGTTTGGCGGTGCGATCAAGTCGATCGATGCGCGCCCCGATGGTGGCCTGCAGGGTGGCCGGCACCTGCACATCGGTGAGGTCGACGTGGCTCTGGTATGCGCCGCGCCGGCCCTGCAGCACGCCGCGCTCGGCCAGATCGCGCACGATCTCCTCGGCGAAGAACGGATTTCCGGCGGCGCGGGCTGTCACCTGTGCGGCCACCTCTGTCACCGATCCGTCTGCGCCGAGTAGTTCTGCGGTCAGCGCGGAGGCTTGCGGACCGCTGAGCGGCCGCAGCGCCACGACCTGCGCTCCCGATATCCGGGTTAAGGCTCCCCGATATTCGGGGCGGTAGGTGATCACGACCAGAGATGGCGTATGCGGAAGTACCGCAAACAAATTGGCGAGCATCGATTCACTGGCCTCGTCGATCCAATGCGCGTCCTCGATCACGTACATCGCCGGTGCACTCCGGGCCAGCGATGCGGAGTTGATCAGCGTTATCAACCGTCGTCGACGGGCGTCCGGGGCGACATCGGGCACCGGCACCGACAGATCGCGGATGCCGAGCAAGTCGTCGAGCAGCAACAGATCGTCCGGCTCGGCGTCGGGGAACCGCTCGCGCAGCCGAGCACGGGCGGTATCCGTTGCGAGCTGGTCGATTTCAAGTGCGGCGCGAAGCAGGTGCGCCAGCGTGCGAAACGGGATATCGCTGGCGTGCGACTCGCAGTAAGCACTGAATACCGGAATGTCGCGGGCCTGGGCGACGGCTGCCGTTTCGCGGGCCAGTCTGCTCTTGCCGATGCCCGCCGGCCCGGTGATGCTGACGATGCATCCGGCGCCGTTGATCGCTTCATCCAGGATGCCGCCGAGTGTGTTGAGTTCCCAGGTCCGTCCGACCAACGGTGCATCGCTGCGACGACCGCTGTGCTGATCGCGCTCGGCCAGCAGCACGCTGGCACGCACTGGTGTATCAACACCTTTGACCTGAACCAGCTGGGCATCGCCCAGCACCACTGAGTCTTTCACCAGGCGGACCGTCGAATCACTCAGCATGACTCCACCCGGTGGGGCGACGGATTCCATCCGCTGTGCCATGCCTACTTGTTCGCCGATGGCCGTGTAACTCGCTGTAGTGGAACCGATTTCGCCGGCAATGACCTGCCCCGAGTTGAGGCCGATGCGAAGCTCGAGAGCGATACTGTCGCGGCTGTCGACTTCTGCGGCCAGTATGCGCGCTTTAGCCTGGATTTCCAGCGCCGCCAAACATGCGCGCATCCCATGGTCTTCCAACGCCCGCGGTGCCCCGAACACGGCCATGATGCCATCGCCGGTGAACTTGTCGACCGTGCCGCCGTAGTGGTTGACCACCGCGCCGGACACGTCGAGCAGGGCGACCATGATTTCGCGTAACCGCTCGGAGCCGACCGCGGCCGCGATGTGCATGGATCCCACCACGTCGGCGAAGAGCACCGTCACCTGTTTGTACTCCGCAGGCGCCGACGAGGTGATCGGTGACCCGCACGCGTGACAGAAGCGAGCGTCACTCGTCAGCGCTGCGGTGCCGCACGACCGGCACAACGTGGCTGACACCATCCGATACCTACCGATCCTTGGTTACAGTCGCCCGCTCCTGGCCAGGATAAAGGGTCAGGATCGTTCGGCTTCCGGGAATGCCCACTCGCCGTTGAGGATCGCGTCGTGCGGTCGATAGAGCCGGACCAGGTAATTCCATCCTGGCGTGATCGGCAGGCAATTTGCTGCTGCCCCGTCGCAGCCGCCGAATTGGATGGTGACCTTGCCGTCGGCGCCGCGCTGGGCAGTGATGTTGTTCAGCGAGTAGGCATTTTGCGGGTTGGGGGTGAAGTAGCCGTCTTTGTTGTAGACCGTGACCGACCAGAACGCATCGACCGGGACCTGGCCCACGGTGAGCTGATAGCTGGTGGTGCCGTCGTTTTCGGCCGTATGGAAGCTCATGTACGTGGCATCTTTTTCGGGGTTGCCGCCCCATCCGGTTGCCGCGCCGATCAGCCGGCGGACCGGGTCGGTGTCCTCTTTGGTGCCGAACATCCCCGAGAAGTCGGGCAAAGTCGCGGCGAGTTCATTGAGTGCGTCTCTGACGGCTTTTTGGCTGACGGGATCCCACTTCGGGATTTCGAACCGGCCGGCGTCTTTCTGCTGTGACCCGAGAGCGTCTTGCAGCCCGTGGACAGTATCGAGATCGGCATCATCGTTGGGGTTGACCAGGATACGGATGGCAACCATGACATACCGGGTGCCGATGTCGGCGCGGGTCAGGGTGTGGTCGCCCTGTCCATAGAACACGGCGGGGACGTATTGGTCTTCGGTGATCACCTGCATCGACATGAATCGGCCGCTGGGGTCGGGAAGCGATACCGTGACAGGCCCGGCGTCCAGGTCGAAGACGCCGGCCGAGTACAGCGTGTCGCGATTCGAGCGCACCACGAACTGCTTGTCCAGCGGCGTGAGCTCCCGGAGGTGGTGGAATTTGCCGAACCCGCCATCGTTGACGATGTTGCCGAAATACAGATCGCTTTCGGCCCTGACGAAGTTGTCCGGCGACACCAGCACCGTGCCGTCGGATGTCGTGCGCGCAGTCACCGTTCGGACCCTACGCGCCCAGCCGGTTGATTAGATCGCTTCGAACTCGATGGGCAAACTCTTCGGTCCGCTCAGGGTGGCCATGGGCTTCCACGGCACCGGTCCGACGGTGCGGGGGTTTCCCAGCCGTTGGGTCAGCACGTTGAGTGCCTCGGCGATTTCGCGCCGGGCCAGGTTGGCGCCCAGGCAGTAGTGTGCCCCGCCACCGAAGGTCAAGATCGCCGGTGCACCCTCGCGGGTGATGTCGACGCGGTCGGGGTCGTCATAGATAGCCGGATCTCGGTTGGCGGCAAGGGTATTCATCAGTACGGCGGTGCCGGCGGGAAACAGGTATCCGTCGATTTCGGCGTCCTCGGCCACCATGCGCAGGGTGCCGCACACGATCGGTGAATGGCGCATGGTTTCCTCGACCGCACGCATCGCCAGTTCGGGCTGCTCCTTGAGCAGCTGCCACTGGTCCGGGTGTTCGCAGAGCACCTGCACGGAGGCGGCCACCTGGTTGCGGGTGGTGTCCGTCCCTGCCAACAGCAGGCCGCCGGCGAGCATGCGCAGCTCGGCGGTGTTGAGGCGGTCACCGTCGTCCTCGGCGCGAATCAGGTCGGAAAGCAGATCGTCGGTCAGGCTGTGCCGGCGCCGAGCGACCATGTCGTCGACGTAGTCGTCCAGTTCCCGCCAGGCGCGCATGACGATCGGCTCAACCTCGCGTACGTCGACGGTGAAGGTGAAGGCCTTGAAGACGTCGTCAGCCCAGAGGGAGAACTGTTGCCAATCCTCGCGGGGCGCGCCGAGCAGCGCGCAGATGATCGGAACGGGATAGGGGCGTGCGATGTCGGTGACGACGTCACAGCGGCCGCCCTCGGCGACCCGATCGACCAGTCCGTTCATCACGTCGACCATGGTGTCGTGCAGGCGCAGGGTCGCGCGGGGGGTGAACGCCTTTGATGTCAGGCTGCGCAGCCGATGGTGCGCGTCCCCTTCGAGGCACAGCAGGCTGTTGACCACCTTGTCCCACAACGGTCCCGAGGTGATGCCCTGCACAAGCAAATTCAGGCCGGGCGGGATCTGGAAACGGGTGTCCCGCAGTATCGATCGGACCAGCTGGTAGGAGAGCACTTCGGGCCCGAAAGGCCCCAGCGCGATGGGTGCCTGGCGCTGCGCATCCCGTAGGCGGGGATAGATCTCGGCCGGGGTTTCCTCGACGTCGTAGGTCACTGTCGGAAGGTCGGCGTCGAAAACGCTTGTGGGAGCTGTACCTACGGTCATGACGGTCTCCTTAGCGCGGCTGCGCGGGGCGCGGAGCGCGCGGACAACTCTGAAGCAATGTATGGCCGTATCGCCGGGATGTCAACGAAACTCGCGGCACGATCCGGACATTGGCCATACGTTTATGTTGGAGCGTTCGGCCACAAAGGTCGGCGGGTTTCAGTTGCCGCGGTAGTCGACCGGCCAGTGTTTGATGCCGTTGATGAAGGAGGACCGCAGCCGCTCGGGATCTGCCACCGCGGTCAGATCCGGCAGCTGGTCGGCGATGGCATTGAACATCAGGTCGATCGTCATGCGCGCCAAGTTGGCGCCGATGCAGTAATGCGCGCCCGTGCCGCCGAAGCCGAGGTGCGGGTTGGGGCTGCGCATGATGTCGAACGAATGCGGTTCGTCGAAGACCTCTTCGTCGAAGTTGGCCGAGCGATAGAACAGCACCACCCGCTGGCCCTTGCCGATGCGAGCACCACCGAGCTGGGTGTCCTGCAGCGCGGTCCGCTGAAACGCCGTGATGGGGGTGGCCCAACGGATGATCTCGTCGGGCGCGGTCTTGGGTCGCTGCGCCTTGAACAGCTCCCACTGATCCGGGTTTTCGGTGAAGGCCATCATCCCCTGGGTGATGGAGTTGCGGGTTGTTTCGTTGCCGGCGACGGCGAGCGTGACGACGAACATGCCGAACTCGGCCTCGGACAGTGCCTGACCGTCGGCGTCGGCCTCGACCAACGCCGTGACGATGTCGTCACCGGGATCCTCGCGCTTGCGTGCCGCCAATTGCATGGCGTACCACATCAATTCGCCCGCAGACGTCAGTGCGTCGTTGTCGGCGAATTCCGGGTCGTCGCTGCCGATCATGTTGTTGGTCCAGTCGAACAACTTGTCGTAGTCCTCCAGCGGCACCCCGAGCAGGCCGGCGATCGCCTGTAGCGGCAATTCGCACGCCACTTGGCGGACGAAGTCGCCCGAGCCCTCGGCGGCGGCCACGGCGGTGATACGCCGGGCCCGTTCGGCAAGGTCGGCGCGCAGCCGCTCGACCGCGCGCGGCGTGAAGGCGCGCGAGACGATCTTGCGCAGCCGGCTGTGTTCGGGATCGTCCATCATGATCATCGACGTGCGCCCGGCCTCAATCTGGCCTTCCGCCAAGTCTTCCCGGTAGCGCGGCACGATGGACTTGGTGGCCGACGAGAAGACCTCGGTGCGCAGCGACACATCCCGGATGTCGCGATGCTTACTGACCACCCAGTAACCGCCATCGCCGAACCCGCCCTGATCGAGCGGCTGCTCGTTCCACCAGACTGGCGCCGCCCGGCGCAGTTCCGCCAACTCCTGCACCGGCAGTCGGTGGGCGTAGATGTCGGGGTCGGTGAAGTCGAACCCCGGCGGGAGGTTCGGAGCGGCGATAGAGGTGCTCCTCGGAATTGTGGGTAGTGAGAAGATGCTAGCCCTTAGCGGCGGCTGGGCATACACATAAGACCAAATGGCGGCTATTTGCCGTGCGGGTCGCTGGCATTGAGGGCCGCGACCACCTTGTCGTAGTCGCCGCGGGCCTCGCCGTAGCGCAGGAACTTGACGCGCTCCACCTGAATCTCTTTGCCGTCGGGTTCGTCTTCCAGCAGCTGCATAACCTCGTCGAGAAAATCGCTCAGTGGCATCGCGGCGTCGTTGTCCCGTTGTCCAGGAACCAGATCGGTTTGTACCGAGGGCGGCTCGAGTTCTTTGAACTCGACGCCTGCGTCGGCCAGTTGCAGACGCACCGACTCGGTGAGCATGTGAATGGCAGCCTTTGAGGCGTTATAGCTCGCGGTGACCCGCAGCGGCGCGAACGCCAGGCCCGATGAGACCGTGATGATGGTAGCTGCCGGCTGCTTTTGCAGATGTTCGATGAACGCCGCGATGAGGCGGATGGGGCCCAGCACGTTGGTGGTAATGGTCGATTCGGCGGACTCGAGGAACGTGTCGGGGTGATGCCAGTCCTCGATATTCATGATGCCCGCCATCGCGATGACGACGTTCAGGTTGGCGTGACGCGCCAGCACCTCGTCGGCGGCCGAGCGCACACTCGCGGCGTCGGCGGTATCGATCTGCACGGTATGGATACCGGGATGTTCCGCGGCGATCTGCTCGAGCAATTCGGTCCTGCGGCCCCCGACAATGACGGTGTTGCCCTTGGCCTGCAGGCGCAGTGCCAGCGCCAAGCCGATCCCGCTGGTCGAGCCGGGAATGAAGATGGTGTTGCCGCTGATCTGCATGCGATTGCACCTTTCGGTGAGCTAGCCCGTCACTGTTGGACTGGGAACTTTCAGGCTGTCACGTGCACCGAGATTAATCGCCTGGGTGACGATGGACCGTTCGATCTGGCGCAGTGCGTGCACCGCGGTCAGCAATCGTCGGGTATCGAGGTCTGGTTCGCCTTGGCCGGTGCGATTTCGGGCGGCGCATTCGGCCGAGTCGAGGTCGTCGGCGGCGGACTCGACGGTGACGTCGTAGGCGCCGTCGATGATCGCAATCAACGTGTCGATGTTGCGCCGGGTCTGCGCTGCGGCCGACCTGAACGCGCTCGAAAGCGCTTCGGACCCAACGGGATCCTGATACCGCTCGCTATTGCGGGCCAGACTGCGTCCGTATTGGTCGCATGCGGTGAATATCCGCAGACCACGCCTGATGCTGCGCCGGCTGGAAAAGCCGGCGGCCCCCGCCAGCAGCGGCTTTGCGGTGACCCGGAATTGCTGCAGGTTCCGGTCGAGTTGCCGCGCTTGCTCGGTCGGGCTCACCATCTCGTCACCGCCGAACATTGTCGCCGTGGAGATTTCGATCAGGTCGGACAGGCTGGTCAAGAAGGTCTTGGTGTCCTTGCGGATGGCGGTCCGGGCGTTCGTCGGTAGCACCAGGATGGCGACGGCGATTCCGATCACGGCACCGATCGCGGTCTCTTCGATCCGCAACATCAGCACGCCCACCGAGAATTCGCCGAGCAGGCCGTACAGCAGTGCCAGCATCGTGGTGATCCAGAAGGTCATCAAGCTGTAGGTGACCGTCATGAAATAGAAGGCGCAGAACAGGCAGGCAAAGATGGCAGCCAGTGATGCCGTTTTGTCGCCGGCGAACAACGTGGCCACCAGCAGGCCGCAGGGCACGCCGAGCACGGTCCCCAGCAGCCGTTGCCAGCCTTTGGTGAGGGTTTCGGCCCAGGAATTGGTGCCCGCGAAGATCACGAATGCCGCGATCACCGCCCAGTACCAACGGGTGGGCGCCAACGACTCGCCGATCACGATGGCCAACGACGCGGCGACGGAGACCTGGATGGCTTGCCGGGTGGTCTGCCGCAGGCCCTGCTCCGGCTGCTCGTCGTCGGATGCGGGCGGCGGGTTGTCGGCGTTCTCGGGGTTCTCGGTGGGGGCGGTGTGCCCCGCCACGGCGCCTTCGACGAGGGCCCGTACTTCGGCCGTCGCGGTCGCCGCGTTGATGATCGCCAGGCAAAGTCGGCGCACCGCGGCGTTGCCCTCGTCTTCATCGGCCGACGCGCTCTGCTGCTGGTCGAGGAGAAGTTGAGCGTGGCTCGCGGCCTGGCGAAGGCCGCCTTCCTGCGGTGTGCGGATGGCCCGCGACAGCAGGGAGAGCGCGGTGACCAGCTCGGCGCGGGTGGCGGCCGGTATCGCCGAGGGATTCTCCGTGGCGAGCACCGCCGCTCGCCGCCCCGCGGTGGCGACCCATTCGATGGCGAGTTCCGCGTCGAACAGCCACGGGGACAGTTGTTCGGCGCTGACCCCGCGGTAGAGCATCGCCGGGTTGGCTTCGTCTTCGATCTGGTCCTGCACCATCAGCGCGGTCTCGTTGAGCCGGAGAGTGCGAGCCCGCATGTACCGGCGTCGCCGTTCGTCGAGGCGGCCGGTACGCACCGCCTCGGCGGTGGTGTCGATCACGATCGCCATCCGGGCGCGCAACGCTCGAATCGTGGAGCGCAGCACGCGCTCTGGTTGATCGGGCAGCACATAGGTGCTCATCACGAACGTGCACACCGTTCCCACCACGACGGCCACGATCAGCCAGGGCAATTCGGACAGACCGGCCCGCAGATACAAGGTGATGAAGTAGGACATGAACGCGACCATGCCCAGCGCGCGGCCGCGGGCTCCGAAACGGCGGACGTAGACCGCGACGAACACCACGGCCACGAAGACGACATCGGCGGCGATCGGATGGGCGGCCAGCAGCGTGGCCGCGGTGATGGACAACGCGCCGGGCAAGGGCACCAGCGCCATGGTGATGCGCTGCTGGCGGGGATCGGGCTCGTTGACCGATCGGGCCGCGATCATGGTGATCACCACCCCCAGCAACGCGACCGTCAGCGGCTGACCCGTCGCCTTGGTCAGCAGGGACAACACCACCAGTGCGCAGGCCAGCGCGGCCGTCGTCCGGACTGCCATGCGCAACCGCAACAGCCCGGGGTCAGAGCCGATCAGCCAGTTGTGGGCGTTGTCGTAGCGGAGAGCTATGGGTGACCTCCTCGTGTCGGCGGGACTCCCCATGGTTACCCGAACTGCGTCGCGGCGGCCAAGCTAGTCTTCGACATCGTGACAGCGCCGACCCGCGCGAAGCTGGCCGATGGCCGTGACCTGTTGTTCTTCGCGTTGCCCGGGCACCGCCCGGCACCGGTTGCCGACCGCAGGCCGCTGCCGGCGCGCGACCCAGATCAGTCGCAGTTGCGGTACGACCAGACAACCGGGCAGTGGGTGATCATCGCGGCGCTGCGACAAGACCGCACCTACAAACCGCCGGCTAACCAGTGTCCCCTGTGCCCGGGCGTGACGGGATTGACCAGCGAGGTGCCGGCACCGGATTACGACGTCGTCGTGTTCGAGAACCGGTTCCCGAGCCTGTCTGGTGCCGGCCGGGCGCTGGGTGCACCTGCCGGTGCCGGCTTTGTGTCCGCGCCCGGGCATGGCCGCACCGAGGTGATCTGTTTTTCCAGCAACCACACCGGGTCGTTCTCGCAATTGGAACCGGCGCATGCCCTGTTGGTGGTCGAGGCCTGGCGGCACCGCACGGCTGACCTGATGGCCGAACCGGGCATCGAGCAGGTCTTCTGTTTCGAAAACCGTGGCGAGGAAATCGGGGTGACGCTGACCCATCCACACGGTCAGATCTACGGCTACCCCTATCTGACGCCGCGCACCGCCGCGATGTTGGGGCAGGCACGCGAACATCGAATGCGTCACGGCGGCAACCTGTTTGCCGATCTGTTGACGCGCGAGGTCGCCGACGGCGGTCGCATTGTCGCGCGCACCGAGCTATTCACGGCGTTTGTACCGTTCGCTGCGCGGTGGCCGGTGGAGGTGCACATCTACCCGAACAGGTTCGTGCGCAATCTCCTCGAATTAGCCGACGACGAAATGGACGCGTTCGCGCAGCTTTATCTCGATGTGTTGAGGCGGTTCGATCGGATGTATTCGGCTCCGCTGCCTTATATTTCGGCGCTGCACCAGTTCGCCGACACCGAGGCTCAGGCGGACGGCTACTTCCACGTCGAGTTGCTGTCGATCCGGCGCAGCGCCACCAAGCTCAAGTACTTGGCGGCCTCCGAGTCTGCGATGGACGCGTTCATCGGCGATGTCACGCCGGAAAGCGTGGCCCGGCGGCTGCGGGACCTCGGATGACAGTTCGGTATGCCGCACCGGGACGGATCAACCTGATCGGCGAGCACACCGACTACAACCTCGGCTTCGCACTGCCGATCGCGCTTCCGCAGCGCACGCTGGTGACATTTACTGTCGATCGCGCCGATGCGATCACCGTCAGTAGCGACCGTGCGGACGGCTCGGTGCGCATTCCGCTCGGCACCGCTCCCGGCGACCTGGACGGCTGGGCGGGTTATGTGGCCGGGGTGATGTGGGCACTGCGCCAGGCCGGCCACCCGGTGCCGGGCGGCGCGATGTCGATCACCAGCGACGTGCCGATGGGGTCGGGCCTGTCTTCTTCTGCGGCGTTGGAATGCGCTGCGCTGGGTGCGATTGTGTCGGCCGCCGGTGTGACCATCGAGCTCAAGGAGCAAGCGCTCCTGGCGCAGCGCGCCGAAAACGAATATGTAGGCGCCCCAACGGGTTTGCTTGACCAGCTGGGATCGCTGTTCGGCGAAGCGTCGACGGCGCTGCTGATCGACTTCCGTGACGTCAGCGTCCGGCCGGTGGTGTTCGAACCCGACGATCACGGTGTCGCGCTGCTGCTGATCGACTCCCAGGCGCGTCATCGTCACGCTGACGGCGATTACGCGGCCCGGCGCGCGTCATGCGAGCGGGCGGCCGCCGACCTCGCGGTGTCGTCACTGCGCGAGGTACAAGATCGCGGGCCCTCGGTCTTGGCCAGGGTGACCGATCCCCTCGACGCCCGTCGGGCCCGTCATGTGCTGACCGAGAATCAGCGGGTTTGTGATTTTGTTGCCGCGTTGGGTGATTCGGATTTCGCCGAGGCGGGGCGGATCTTCACCGCCTCACACGCATCCATGCGCGACGATTTCGAAATCACCACGCCGCACATCGACCTGATCGCCGACACCGCGGTCCGCGTGGGCGCCCTGGGCGCCCGGATGACCGGCGGCGGCTTCGGGGGTTGTGTGATCGCCTTGGTGCCGGCTGACCGGGCCGACGTGATCGGCGCGGCGGTGCGACGGACCGTCAGTGATGCCGGGTTCGAGCAGCCGATAATCACCCGAACCCGCGCGGCTGCCGGTGCGGGGCTTAGGCCGGGGTAAACCGGATCGCGCACAATTTCATCCGATCGACCGCCTCGGCGAACTCCTCGAGCGTGGGGATGGCATGGTCGCGGAATTTCAGCCCTATCATCACCTGCGCCCGCCGCGCGCCATAGGACTGTGCACACCTCAAGTACAGATCGGAGACGATAGCGCGGTCCCGGATGAGCTCGCCGCGCATCGCGGTCTTCTTGCCGTCGAAGACGACCTGGGCGTCCGCGCCGCCGCTGAAGTTCTGCTTCCACACGGCGCCGGTCAGCGCATACAGATCATTGTCGATCACGTGGGCGCTTACCGGAATCGTGAACTCCCGCCCCGACTTTCGCCCGGTGAAGCTCAACACCATGAGTTGCTTGCGCGCAGGTCCGGCCAGTGGGGTGCGCAGCAGGAAACCCAGTACCGGGTTGAGAATTTTGAGCAGGGCTGACGGTGGGTGCCCGGCATCGATCGCGTACGACTCTTCGGCCATGCGAATACCGTAAGGCCAATCGGGCTAGCTGCGTAGCGGCTTCAGTGTGGCCACGCGGTGGTCGCGGCCGAGCAGCCCTTTTCGCCCAGGTTGAAGATTCATGTCGAAACGCCCACAAGAAGACACGGTTATGCAGTAAGAGACAGCTATGCGATTGCGTAAGGCCGTTGTCACGCTGATAGCGGTGACCACGGTCTTCATGGCATTCGTTGCGGCGGCCCCGCCCTTCGCCTACGACGGCGAGCCAAGCTTCATCGCTAACCCGGTAGACCACGTCGACACCCTGATTGGCACTGGCACGGGTGGCGAGACGGTTGGAGAGATCAACAACTTCCCCGGTGCCGCCGTGCCGTTCGGAATGGTGCAGTACTCCCCGGACACCGCTGGCAACTACGCCGGCTACAACATCGACAATCCCCGCGCGACAGGGTTCAGCATGACCCACGCCTCGGTGGGTTGTGCCGCATTCGGCGACATCTCGATGCTGCCGACGACCCGGCCGATCGGCTCGCAGCCCTGGAACACCTGGGAACGAATCGCCCACAACGACACCGAGCGGGGCATGCCGGGTTACTACACGGTGCGGTTTCCTGAGACGGGAGTGACCGCGGAACTCACGGCCACCACTCGCACCGGCCTCGGCCGGTTCAGCTACCCACACAACGGTCGTCCCGCCCTGTTCCATGTCCGTCCCGGTGCGTCGCTGGCGGGCAATTCCGCGGCCAGCATCCAGATCGGCGAGGACAACACCACGATCACGGGATCGGCAACCACGGGCGGATTCTGCGGTAAGGACAACGTCTACACCGTGTACTTCGTGATGCAGTTCAGCCAGCCGTTCAACTCCTACGGCAGCTGGGACGGCTACTCGGTCTACCCCGGCGTCCGCGGCGCGCATTCGAGTTACATGGGCTCCAGCGGTGGGTACGTGGAGTTCCCGCCCGGTTCGGCGGTCGAGGTGCGCACCGCTTTGTCCTACGTGAGTCTCGACGGAGCACGGGGGAACCTGGTGGCCGGGGGCGGGGCCAGCTTCGACGACGTCCGTGCCGCCGCGTCGACCGATTGGAACAAGGCACTCTCGCGCATCGCGGTGGCGGGCACCGGTGGCGACGTGACGACCTTCTACACCGCGCTGTACCACTCACTGTTGCATCCCAACACCTTCAACGACGCCGACGGGCGCTACATCGGCTTCGATCACGCCATCCATACCGCGGCCGCGGGCCACACCCAGTACGCCAACTATTCCGACTGGGATACCTACCGGGGCACTGCCGCCTTGCATGGGCTGCTATTTCCGGAGCAAGCCAGCGACATGGCCCAATCGCTGGTGAACGACGCCGAGCAGAGCGGGTCGTTTCCGCGTTGGGCGCTGGCGAACGCCGCGACAGCGGAGATGACCGGAGACAGCGTGGTTCCGCTGATCGTGAACCTCTATGCCTTTGGCGCCAAGGACTTTGACGTCAACGCGGCGCTGCGGTACATGGTGAACGCGGCGACTCTCGGGGGTGTCGGGCGAAACGGATATCTGGAGCGGCCGGGAATCGCCACTTACCTGGCACACGGCTACATGCCGCAGGCGACGCCGTTCTGCGGCGGTGGCTCGCCGCCCAGCGCCTCGATCACCCTGGAGTGGTCGGTTGACGACTTCGCCATCTCCCGATTCGCCGAAGCCCTGGGCGATTCCCGGACCGCTGCCGAATTCCAGAACCGGGCACAGTATTGGGAGAACCTCGTCAATCCCAGCACCCGGTACATCTCGCCCCGCGATGCGCTCGGCACCTTCCCCGACGGCCCCGGGGTGGTCGATCCGGGTCGGGGCTGCTTCAGTCAAGCCGGCTACGACGAGGGCAACGCCGAGCAATATCTCTGGTGGGTCCCGCAGAATATCGCCGGCCTGGTGACCGCACTCGGTGGCCGCAAGACCGTGGCCGACCGGCTGGATCGCTTCACCGAGAAGCTCAACGTCGGCCCCGTCGAGCCCTATCTCTGGGCTGGTAACGAACCCGGCTTCGGGGTGCCGTGGCTGTACAACTACGTCGGTCAACCGTGGAAGACCCAACGTACGGTCGATCGGGTGCGCGGGCTGTTCGGTCCCACCGCCGACGGCGAGCCGGGCAACGACGACCTCGGCGCGCTCTCCAGCTGGTATGTCTGGGCGGGCCTCGGCATCTACCCGAGCACCCCCGGAACTCCGATCCTGACCGTGAACACACCGCTGTTCGATCGGATCGTGATCACGCTCCCCGAAGGCAAGTCCATTCGGATTTCCGCGCCAGGCGCATCGGGAGGCAACCGCATGAAATACATCAAAGGTCTCAGTATCGACGGCCGGGCGACCGATAAGACATATCTTCCGGAGTCAATCATCCGTACCGGCGGCGACGTGGCGTTTTCACTGTCCGCCAAACCCAACAAGGACTGGGGCGTGGGCGAATCCGACGCGCCACCGTCGTTCGGCGGCGGTAGTTCGGCGGTCGCCGTTAACGTCGGCCGCCCCATCATCGACATCGCCCCGGGAAGCACCGGCACGGTGACTGTGGACGCCCAGCAGATGATCGACAACGCCGGGGGGTACTCGATCACCGGCTTGTCCACCGACACAGGGATTACCGCGGCGCCGGTTTCTGGACAGTTCGGCGCCGGCGGGTCGGCCACCGCCACGGTCGCGATCAGCGTGGCGCAGTCGGTGCCCCCGGACTATTACCTGGTCTATCTCACCACCACGGTCGGTGAGACCGCGAGAAGGTCAGTCGTCCTGGTGAGCGTTGGCGATACGACCGGCGAATCTTAACCGGCCGGTTAGACCATTTCGTTCTCGGTTAACCAGCGCATCACCGGCCAACCGACGAAGACCGGAATCCAACAGGTGAGCACTCGATACAGCAGAACCGACGGCACACCCACCGCCGCAGGCACGCCGAACGCCGCCAGCCCACCGATCAGCGCCGCTTCGACGGCGCCGACGCCGCCGGGTGTCGGTGCGGCCGAAGCAAGCGTTCCGCCGACCATCGTCACCACGGTGCAGGTGACGAACGTCGCGCCGCCGCCGAAGGCTTGAACGCTGGCCCAAAGTGCCAGTGCCGCACCCAGAGTCGTTCCGGTGCAACCTAGAACGATCAGTCCCAGGCGTTTGGGTTCGCGGGCGACCTCGACGAGGTCGCGGGCCAGCTCCTTGATCTTCGGGCGCAGGTCGGTAGCCAGCCAGCGCCGCAGGGTGGGCACGAACAGAAACGTGCCGACAATGCCCAGCGTGACGCCCGCAATCAAGTACAGCACCGTGGCATCCGGGACGAAGTGCGAGAGGTTCATCGACGCGCCCGCGACGGTGCTGAACAGAATCAGCAGCCCGAGGTGCATGATCACCTGCACGGCTTGCTGCAGTGCCACCGCCGTGGTCGCCCGCATCGGGGACAGCCCGCCGCCTTTCTGCAGGTACCGAGTGGACAGCGCCAGGCCGCCGACCCCGGCCGGTGTCGTGGTTGCGGCAAAAGTGTTGGCCACCTGAGCGACTGACAGTCTCCAGAAGCTCACCGTCTCGTCGGCGGAGGCCCACAACGCGGCTGCCGCGCCCACGTACGTCAGCGCCGATATCACCAAACCCAGTAGTGCCCACCAGTAGTTCGCATTTCGCAGTTGGGAAAAGAATGTCGGCACGGTACCGATGAAGGGATATGCGACGTAGACCAGGGCGCCGAGCAGCACCAGTTGGATGACCTGGCTGCGAGTGAACCGGGTGATCGGCTCGGTCTTGAGCTGATCGGCGCCCGTCTGCCCCTTGACCTCGGTGCGCAAGCTGGAAAGGACCTCGTTAGAATCGGCGACCGATTTCCGAAGCCGTTTTGGCACAGCGGATTTGGTGAGTTTACGCGAGGCGGTCAAGATGGCATCCTTGCCGAACGCCTCGATGGCCGCGCCCACCGTGGATTTCGCGTCGTACACCGCCGCCGTCGTCACCAGGAGCGCGACGATGTCTGACTTCAATTGGGCATCGGTGGCGCCGTATTCGGCGGTGCCGAATCCACCGAAGAGCACCTGGCCGTCGTCGACGGTGATCTCGTTGCCCCGCAGGTCGCCGTGCGAGATCTGGTAGCCGTGCAGGGTGTGCAGCGATTCCCACACCTTCGCGACCGGTGTTGTGTCGGCGCATTCTTCGAGCGGAACCCCGCGAATGGGCTTGTGCGCGTACAGCGTCCAACCCCGGTCGAGGGCTGCGAACGCGATCGTCGAGGTGTTGGCCACACCCGCGTCACTTATGGCGATGGCCATCAGAGCGCGGTGCTCGACGGCGCGACGCATCGAGGTCTGCAGGGGCGCGGTCTCGGCGTCGCGCAGCCGCAGCTTGCGCCAGAGCTCACGCAGCGCACCGCCGCTGCGCTGATGCGGGCCATACAGTTCGATCGACGCGGTCGAATCGGGATCGCCGGCACCGGTCGACAGCACAAGCGCACCGGGTCCGGCGGGCCGGACAACGGTCAGCCTCGACACGACGAACCCGCGTTTGGCCATCGCTCGAACCGCATCCTCGAGCGGGACTTCGAGAGCGGGAGTGCCGACGGCGAGGACCACCAACGCGCCGACGAACCAGCCCACCGCCAGGCCCACCAGCGAGCGGGCCGGGACGATGGCGCTGATGACGAGGTGAATCGGCACGAAGGCCAGCAGCAGCGCCCACCACCAGTGCCGCCAGCGGGCGGGCAGCCAGGGGCCCGAAACGGTCAGCACCGCGGCCAGCATCGCGATCCACCGGGGGTCGTCCAAGAACTGGGCCGGCAGCGTGTTGAGCCGATCCGAGACATCGAAGTGCCATCGGGGTGCGGCAATGCGGTTGTTGCTGATCGATAAGGGGAACGCGGCCAGGATTGCAGCGGCGGCATAGGCGCCCAGCAGTTTCCATTGCCGGCCAACGACCAGGCCGATCAAGATCATGAACGGCAACGCCAGGATGGCCAGCCCGTAGACCAGGTACACCACATCCGATTGCGTGGGGGTCAGGACTCCCACGATCTCCGAAACGGATTTCTCCAGCGCGATCCAGCGCGGCCGGGTGATCACGGAGCTGGTGACCACGCTGGCCAGGAACACCGTGGCCATGATGAGCCGCAGTATGTCGTTGGTCCGTCGGGTCACCGGTTGCAGCAAGCTGCCGGACACGCTGATCTCGCGCCCGTCGACTCGCATGGCTACGTCCTTTGCGATCCTGTGGATCGTGCCGCGCTGTTGGCGGCCCGTCGACAACTTAACCGGATACCTCCGGGTCAGCGTGCATGAACCTCGCGGACAGCTTGTTCACATACGGCGCGCGTACGGTCGTTACCTAGGCGTACTAGTGAAACGGAGGGCATCAGCGTGGCGAGAACCGACAACGACAGCTGGGAGATCACCGAGAGCGTGGGGGCAACGGCGCTGGGCGTCGCGGCGTCCCGAGCGGCCGAAACCGAAAGCGATAACCCGCTGATCCGCGACCCGTTCGCGCGCGTGTTCCTCGATGCCGCGGGCGACGGAGTGTGGAATTGGTTCTCGGCACCGCAGCTGCCAGCCGAGCTACTGGAATCCGAGCCGGATTTGGCGCTGCAGATGAAGGCGATGGTCAGCTATATGGCCGCGCGGACCGCGTTTTTCGATTCGTTTTTCCTCGACGCGACGGCCGCGGGCATTCGTCAGGTGGTGATCCTGGCGTCGGGACTGGACTCGCGGTCGTGGCGACTGCCGTGGCCGGACGGGACGACGGTCTACGAGCTCGACCAGCCCAGGGTGTTGGACTTCAAAGCCTCGACGCTGGCCGAGCACGGCGCCGAGCCCGCATGCACCCGGGTCGCCGTGCCGGTGGACCTGCGCCACGACTGGCCGGCGGCGTTGCAGCAGGCGGGCTTCGACCCCACGCTGCCCAGCGCGTGGTCGGCGGAGGGGCTGATGCCGTACCTGCCGGCCGCGGCGCAAGAGCTGCTCTTCGAGCGTGTTCAGGGCCTGACTGCCATCGGCAGTCGGGTGGCCGTCGAGGCGCTGGGGCCGAAGTTCCTCGACCCCGACGCCCGGGCGAAACGGCGCGCCCGGATGGATCGGGTCCGCGCAGTCATGGCCGACAAAGACCCGCAGCGTGAAATCCCTGCCACCGACGAGTTGTGGTATTTCGAGGAGCGCGAAGACGTCGGTAACTGGTTTGGTCGGCACGGCTGGGACGTGACGGTCACCCCGTCCCTCGAACTGATGGCCGGCTATGGCCGCAGAGCCCCCGAGCAGGCCGCCGACCAAGTTCCGGGCAACTTGTTCGTTGCTGCGCAGCGGTCCAGAATCTAGCTAATTGCTCTGATACACAACATCATTCGCGTCCATGGCGGATGCAGACGAGGGAGGTAGGACGTGGAAACCTGGGATGCAATCTGCGCTCGCCGCAATGTGCGTCAATACACGGCAGAACCGGTATCCGATGCCGATCTGAACCGGATCGCCGAGGCCGGATGGCGGGCGCCGTCGGCGAAAAACCGCCAGCCGTGGGACTTCGTGATCGTCACCGACAAGGCGCAGCTGCAAGAGCTTTCCACGGTGTGGCGGGGTGCCGGTCACATCGCGGGCGCCCCGGCGGCCATCGCGCTGGTGCTGCCGGTACCACCGGACGAACGCAGGTTGGTGACCGACAACTACGACGTCGGGCAGGCGACGATGGCGATGATGCTTGCGGCCACCGACCTGGGAATCGGCACCGGGCATTCGTCGGTGGGAGATCAGGAAAAGGCGCGCGCCATCCTTGGCGTGCCCGACGACTACCTGGTTGCCTTCCTGCTCGGTGTCGGATATCCCGCCGACCGTCCGCTCGCGGTAATCCGCAAACCGGACCGACGGCCTTTTGACGAGGTTGTCCATCACGGACGCTGGTGACCGCGACCAAACCGGACTGATTTCAGCCCCGACGCTCAGGGACGGACCCGGTCGTAGTCGATGAGCAGATGCCGGGGTCCGCGGAACACCTGGCTGATGCGGTACGGCGGCGGGTCCTCGACCAGCCGGGGGTTTTCGACCCGGCGAAGGAACGCCTCGAAAGCGGTGTTGACTTCCAGCCGGGCCAACGGACCGCCGAAACAGACGTGAATGCCGCGGCCCCAGCCAACGTGCTCGTTGTCCCGGCGACGGGGGTCGAAGGTGTTGGGATCGCTGAAGCGCCGCGGATCTCGGTTGGCGGCGCCGTACATCAGATAGATGGGGGAACCGCGAGGGATCGTGGTGCCCGCGATTTCGATATCGGCCAGGGCTGATCGAGTCGGAAAGAACTGCACCGACGACTGCAACCGGAGCACTTCCTCGATCGCGCCGGGGATCAATTCCGCTCTGTCCCTTAGCAATTCGATTGACCAGGGGTTGCGTAGCACGGTCAGCACGCAGTGCGAGATCAGATTGACCGTCGAGTCATGCCCGGCGACGAACAGCAGAATCGTGTTGTTGACGATCGCGCTCGGTGACATCCGCCCGTCGGGCCCCTCATCGTGAACCAACTGTGAAATCATCCCCGGCCCTGGGGATTTCGCGGCCCGCTCGGCTAACCCGACGATGTAGCTGTGCAGCTCTGTGTTGGCGGCTTCGCCTTGCTCGCGACGGACCTTGCCCTCCTCGGTGTCGATGTCCGGGCCGAGATCGAATACGCCGGAAGCGATGTCGGTGATCCAGGTATGAAACTGGGGCTCGTCTTCGACGGGTATGCCCATGACTCGGCAGATCACATTGACCGGCAACGGATAAGCGAACTCGTCGACCACGTCGATCCGGCTTTTACCCATCGCTTTGTCAAGTAGTTCGTTGACAATTCTTTGACACGACAGCTCCATTCCAGGGATCAGGTCCGGGCACTCCGGGGGACCGAAGAAGCGCATGCATTGTCGGCGCGCCCGGTCGTGGTCTGGAGGGTCCTGTGCGATAAAGCTCGGCTCCTGGCCGTAGGCCCCGGCAATCTCAGGGGCCATCCCGATCGCCGACTCGTCGGTGATCTGCCGATTACGGCCCGCCGGCTGGTGTCCCTTGCGGAGGTCAGAACTGACCCGGGGGTCGTGGGCCAGCGCCATGAGCTCTTCGTATCCGGTGACGGCGTAGATGCCGTTGGTCACCTGCACCACCGGCGTCTTGCGAAGCTCGTCGAAGAATGGATAAGGGTTCGCCCGGTTTTCGTGCCGCATCGCGGCGTCAAAGGCTTCCTCGGGGGTCATGGCGAGTTCCTTACTCATCGCTGCCGTGGACGGAATTCCGCTCGGCGCTCGCTGGGGTCGTGGCCCGTCAACACCACGTCCGGGGTTTCGGTCGGCACGCCTCCCGCGGGGAAATCAGCGGGCATTACGCGCATATTTTCTGGAAAATCGAAACCGGGCGGATGCGGTGGAAACGGTCCGGAGCGCGCAATCTGGTCCCGGTAATAGTCGATCCACTTCGCGTGATTGAAGGTGACGGCGCCAACGATACGGCCGCGGCGACCGTAGGTCGCGGTAAACCGGCGCTGCTGCACCGAACCCTGGGTGAAGACGATCTCGTCGCCGAATGACGGCACGCCAACGGATTTGATGTTGACACCGAACTGGGCCGACCAGAACTGCGGAATCAGCAGGTGCGCCCAGCGATCGATCTCGTCGCACACCATGTTGTGCGCGGCGACCCGCGCGCCCAGCACGGCGTTATCCCAATGTTCCATCGCCAGGAACTCGTAGTCATAAAGGACATGCGGGGCCCGGGCGATGTCGCCCGCTACGAAGACGTGGTCGGTGACCACTCCGTTGATGTCGAATGCGCGGCACCCGGCGTCGCAGCCCACGCCCCAGAACCCCGCGGCCAACCCGGCCCCGTCGAGCCACTCGACGTTGCGGATAGACCCCAACGACGTCACCACCACGTCGACGTCGAGCGCGCTGCCATCGGAGAGCCGCGCGCGCCGCACCTGGCCTTCCGCATCACCTTCTAGCGCAAGTACGGAAGTACCGGTGCGAAGATCCACTCCGGCCGTGCGGTGCATCTCGGCGGCGATCGCGCCGATCACGCCGCCCAGTGCACCGCATAGCGGTGCCGGGCCCCGCTCGGTGACCGTGACCTCAAGCCCGAGTTCGCGGCACACCGAGGCCACTTCCGAGCCGATGAACCCGGACCCGATGATGAGCACCCGCCGCGGACGGGCGGCCAACGCGGCCTGCAGCCGCGCGGCGTCCGTGCTGGTGCGCACCGTGTGGATGCCTTGCAGCGTCGCCTCCTGCGCGTTGGGCCATCGCCGCGCCCGCACGCCCGTGGCGATCAGCAGGCGATCGCCCACCACCTCGCTACCGTCAGCGAGTCGCACCAGCTGATTGGCCCGGTCCAGGGCGGTCGCGGCGACACCGAGTCGCCACTGCGCATCCACTGCGCGCAACCGGGGCAACTTCGTGTGATCGGCGGCTACCCAACCCTTCAGGACTTGCTTGGACAGCGGCGGCCGGTCATAGGGCTCGTCGGGCTCGTCGCCAATGATCGTCAGCTGGCCGCGAAAACCCTCTTCCCGCAGCGCTTCGGCGGCCCGCAGCCCAGCCAGCGAAGCGCCGACAATGACGATGCGACCCGTGTCTTTGAAGCCGTTATCGCCCACGGCCGATCCCGCTACTCGCCGTCGAGCTGGTCGACGATGATCGCCTGCACCGGGCAGGCCGCCGCCGCCCGCAGCACCCGCAAACGCTGGCCGTCATCGGGGTTGGGGTCGTAGGTGAGGGCCTCTTCACCGTTGAGCTTGAGCACCTCCGGCGCCAGCGGCACGCAGTGCGCATACCCCAGGCAGCGGTTCAGGTCGACAACGATTCGCACAGCGACCCCGATCCTCGCGGTTGAAGATCCGACGTCTGGCAAGCGTACATCTCGAATACGACGCCAATCGCGGTGTTGTCGCAAACTTTTCGCCCGGGTAGAGGCGTATCGCCACCGCTCTCAAATCCCCGTCGCTCGACGTGGTCGACAGAGGGCTAGGGCATGCTGAAGTCATGGACAGAAACGAGATCACCGAACAGATCGTCGTTGCCCGCCTGACGCGCGGCCTGACTTGGCAGGAGCTGGCCGATGCCATCGGCAGGCCGGTGGTGTGGACCACGTCGGCGTTGCTGGGCCAACATCCGATTCCGCCGGAGCTCGGCAAAATGCTGGCCGAAATGCTGGGGCTCGACCAGTCGGTGGTGCCGGTGCTGGCGGCACCGCCGATGCGCGGAGGACTGCCCACCGCGGTGCCGACCGACCCGACCATTTAC
>Ga0208987_1000067_pt1 | contig 24402 bp, 26 predicted proteins | sample MedBloCARef_O2_FD_187845 | JGI IMG/M metagenome (GOLD analysis project Ga0208987, IMG submission 187845) | Forest soil microbial communities from El Dorado National Forest, California, USA - Mediterranean Blodgett CA Ref_O2 (SPAdes) (version 2) | ecosystem: Environmental > Terrestrial > Soil >... | reverse complement strand
GATCTCGTCATGCCGCTGGCAGGAGCGCTGGCCACCGGTGTGCACCGGTTGCTGCATTGGGGCATGGTCGAAACGCCGCTGACGATCGTGCCCGCGCCGACCCGACGGTTCGCGGCGCGGCGTCGCGGCGGTGACCCCGTTGCCCGCATCGCGACGGTTGCGGTTGCCGGGCATCCGGATATCACCGTCGTGCAGGCGCTGCGGATGCGCGCGTTGGCCCGTGACTCGGTCGGCCTTGGCAGCGCCGCCCGCGAGCGCAACATCGCCGGCCGGGTGGTGCTGCGGGGGCGGCGACCGCGCACCGACGTGATCATCGTCGACGACATCGTCACCACCGGGGCCACTGCCCGGGAGTCGGCGCGGGTGCTGCAGGCCGCCGGTCTACGGGTGGCCGCGGTGCTGGCGGTCGCGGCTGCCTGAGGCCGAATCGCATCCGGGGAGAAACCAATGAAATTGCCAAGAGTATGTGAAGAACTCGCAACGGGTCCGCCAAATCAGTGGCACGGCTAGGCGAACACGAGCTAACGTCGAAAACAACCTTCAACGTCTCCAGTCGCGATTCCCAGGTTGAGACGCCCAACGCGGAGGGGGTGAGTATTCGACACCTTGCACCGGCGGGCTGCCTGCGGCGGCGACCACTTCTGAGAACCGCTCTCCAACCCCGTCGGCGCGTCTTCAAGAAAGCCGGCACGCAGAGCGCGTGCGACGTGAAAAAAGAAACGAGTTATCACGTATGTCAAGGCTAACCGTGGATACCGCTCAGATTCTGGACCAACCGCCGGTACAAATCGACCCGCAGGAACCGACCGTCAGCGCCGAGGTTGTGTTCAAGGGCCGCAACGTCGAGATTCCCGATCACTTCCGCATTTACGTCTCGCAGAAACTCGCCCGCGCCGAACGGTTCGACAAGACCATCTATCTGTTCGACGTCGAGCTCAAACATGAACGCAACCGTCGCCAACGTAAGTCCTGTCAGCGCGTGGAGATCACCGCGCGGGGCCGTGGGCCGGTCGTCCGCGGTGAAGCGTGCGCCGACAGCTTTTACGCCGCCCTTGAGTCCGCCGTCGTCAGGCTGGAGAGCCGACTGCGGCGCGGCAAGGACCGCCGCAAAGTCCATTACGGCGAGAAGACCCCGGTCTCCCTGGCCGAGGCCACCGCGGTGGCGCCGCCGGAGAAGTCCTTCAACAACATCGAACCGGGCGAACAGCATCAGCACGATGGCCTACCCAATGGCCTGGATTCGGGCGATAAGGATCACGAGCCGGGGCGGGTGGTGCGGACCAAAGAGCACCAGGCCACGCCGATGTCGGTGGACGACGCGCTCTACGAGATGGAGCTGGTAGGACACGACTTCTTTTTGTTCTACGACAAGCACTCCGAACGGCCGTGTGTCGTCTATCGCCGGCATGCCTACGATTACGGGCTGATCAGGCTCTCCTGACGGACGCCCGGCGGATCCGGGGCCCTCACGGGGTTGTCACCTACCATGGGAGTCGCTTTATAGACGAAGACTCCTACCAACAGGGGACATAGCTGTGCTGTCGAAGTTGTTGCGCCTTGGTGAAGGTCGCATGGTCAAGCGCCTCAGGCGGGTGGCCGACTATGTCAACACGTTGTCTGACGACATCGAGAAACTCACCGACGCCGAGCTCAGGGCCAAGACCGACGAGTTCAAGAAGCGCCTGGAAGAGGGCGAGGAACTCGACGAGCTGCTGCCTGAGGCGTTCGCCGTGGCCCGTGAGGCCGCCTGGCGGGTGCTCGACCAGCGTCCCTTCGATGTGCAGGTGATGGGCGCAGCGGCGCTGCACCTCGGCAACGTCGCCGAGATGAAGACCGGTGAGGGCAAGACCCTGACCTGTGTGTTGCCCGCCTACCTCAACGCGCTGGCCGGCAAGGGCGTGCACGTCGTCACCGTCAACGACTACCTGGCCAAACGCGACAGCGAGTGGATGGGCCGGGTGCACCGGTTCCTGGGCCTCGAGGTCGGCGTCATCCTCGCGCAGATGACGCCCGAGCAGCGCCGCGTCGCCTACCACGCCGACGTCACCTACGGCACCAATAACGAGTTCGGCTTCGACTACCTGCGCGACAACATGGCCCACTCGCTGGACGATCTGGTGCAGCGCGGACACAACTTCGCCGTCGTCGACGAGGTCGACTCCATCCTGATCGACGAGGCCCGTACGCCGCTGATCATCTCCGGTCCCGCCGACGGCGCGTCGAACTGGTACCTCGAGTTCGCCCGGATCGCGCCGCTGATGGACAAGGACACGCACTACGAGGTCGACCTGCGCAAGCGCACCATCGGTGTGCACGAAAAGGGCGTGGAGTTCGTCGAAGACCAGCTCGGCATCGACAACCTTTACGAGGCCGCCAACTCGCCACTGGTGAGCTACCTGAACAACGCGCTGAAGGCCAAGGAGCTGTTCAACCGCGACAAGGACTACATCGTCCGCGACGGCGACGTGCTCATCGTCGACGAGTTCACCGGTCGTGTGCTGATCGGTCGCCGCTACAACGAGGGCATGCATCAGGCCATCGAGGCCAAGGAGCACGTCGAGATCAAGGCCGAGAACCAGACGCTGGCCACCATCACGCTGCAGAACTACTTCCGGCTCTACGACAAGCTCTCCGGCATGACCGGTACCGCCCAGACCGAGGCGGCCGAGCTGCACGAGATCTACAAGCTCGGCGTGGTTGCCATCCCGACCAACAAGGACATGATCCGCACCGACCAGTCCGACCTGATCTACAAGACCGAGGAAGCCAAATACATCGCGGTGGTCGACGACGTCGCCGAACGCTATGAGAAGGGCCAGCCGGTTCTGATCGGTACCACCAGCGTGGAGCGCTCGGAGTACCTATCGCGCCAGTTCACCAAGCGGCGCGTCCCGCACAACGTGCTGAATGCGAAGTATCACGAGCAGGAGGCGGGCATCATCGCGGTGGCCGGCCGGCGCGGCGGTATCACGGTGGCCACCAACATGGCCGGCCGCGGTACCGACATCGTGCTGGGCGGCAACGTCGACTTCCTCACCGACACGCGGCTGCGCGCCCGTGGTCTCGATCCCCTGGAGACGCCGGAAGAGTACGAAGCGGCCTGGCACGAGGAACTGCCGAAGGTCAAGGAGGAAGCCGGCGAGGAGGCCGCCGAAGGCGTCGAGGCGGGCGGACTGTACGTGCTGGGCACCGAGCGGCACGAGTCGCGGCGCATCGACAACCAGCTACGTGGCCGGTCCGGCCGCCAGGGTGACCCCGGCGAGTCGCGCTTCTACCTGTCGCTGGGCGACGAGCTGATGCGCCGGTTCAATGGCGCTGCCTTGGAAACGTTGTTGACGAGGCTGAACCTGCCCGACGATGTGCCGATCGAGGCCAAGATGGTCACCCGGGCGATCAAGAGCGCCCAGACCCAGGTCGAGCAGCAGAACTTCGAGGTCCGCAAGAACGTCCTGAAGTACGACGAGGTGATGAACCAGCAGCGCAAGGTGATCTACGCCGAGCGTCACCGCATCCTCGAGGGCGAGGATCTGCAGCAGCAGGCCACCGACATGCTGACCGACGTCATCACCGCCTACGTGGACGGCGCGACCGCCGAAGGCTACGCCGAGGATTGGGATCTGGACGCGTTGTGGTCGGCGCTGAAGACGCTGTACCCGGTCGGGATCGACCACGAGTCGCTGACTCGCCAGGACGAGGATTCCGAACGCGACGAGCTCACCCGTGAAGAGCTACTCGAAGCGTTGGTCAAAGACGCCAAAAATGCTTATGCTGCAAGGGAATCCGAGCTCGAAGAACTCGCAGGCGAAGGCGCGATGCGCCAGCTGGAGCGCAACGTGCTGCTCAACGTCATCGACCGCAAGTGGCGCGAACACCTCTACGAGATGGATTACCTCAAGGAGGGCATCGGGCTGCGCGCGATGGCCCAGCGTGACCCGTTGGTGGAGTACCAGCGCGAGGGCTACGACATGTTCATGGCCATGCTTGAAGGCTTGAAGGAGGAGTCGGTCGGCTTCTTGTTCAACGTCAGCGTGGAGGCGGTGCCCACTCCGCAAGTGGCCCAGGTCCAAGCACCCGAAGGCCTGGCGGAGTTCGCGGCGGCCGCCGCCGAGGGTGGGCAAGGCGGCGATGCGCCCACGGCGCCACGCGAAGAGGCGCCAAGTACCCTGCGTGCCAAGGGGATTGACAACGAAGCGCCGGCCTTGACGTATTCCGGCCCGTCTGAGGACGGTTCGGCGGAGGTCCAGCGCAACGGCGGCGGAGGCCAGAAGTCGGCGGCCGGGGTGCCCGGGGGTGCCAGCAGGCGCGACCGGCGCGCTGCCGCGCGTCAACAAGGCCGGGGCGCCAAGCCGCCTAAATCGGCGAAAAGGCGTTAACCCTCGAGCAGCTGGGCGAGCCGGGCCAGGGTGGCCGCCATGCCCTGCTCGGTCCGCTGGGGCATCGAGCCGCTGATGACCATCCGCTTGTTCTTCTCCTGCGACACGTCCCAGGTTTCGCGCACCAGCGTTCCGCCGTCGGCGGGCGCAAGTTCGTAGCGCCAGATGCGGCCACCGACCAGACCGCCCAGCCCGTAGGTTTGCCACGCGATGCGACGGTCCGGCTCGTACTCGATGATGGTGTTGGTGGTGCGGTAGGGGAGGAACAGCGTCTCCTTGCGGCCGCGCATTGCCATCCCGAATTTCGACCCCATCGTTAGCGGAATCGATTTCTCCGCGGCGCCGTTCACCGACTCCGAACCGTCGAAGCCGGCGTGTTCACCGGCGTCGGCCAGCAGCGCGAAAATCCGCTCCGCAGGCGCTTTGATGACCCGCTCGACACTGACTGTGTTTCCGTCCATCCGGCCACCCTAACGCTGTGAAAAGATGAATCCTCATGGATGTCAAGGAGGTGTTGCTGCCGGGCGTCGGGCTGCGCTACGAGTTCACCAGTCACAAGGGTGAACGGATCGGCATCATCGCCCGGCGCGGCGGCGACTTCGACGTTGTCCTGTACGGCGCCGATGATCCGGACCAGGCCCGGCCGGTCTTCCGCCTCACCGATGAAGAGGCCGACACGGTGGCCCAGATCCTGGGGGCGCCGCGGATCGCCGAGCGGTTCACCGAGCTGACCCGGGAGGTACCGGGACTCGAGGCGGGCCAAATCCACCTCGAGGCGGGCGGTCCGTTCGTGGACCGGCCGTTGGGGGAGACCCACGCTCGTACCCGCACCGGTGCATCGATCGTCGCTATCGTGCGCGACGAAGATGTGCTCGCCTCCCCGGGGCCCGCCGAGGTGTTGCTGGCGGGTGACGTTCTGATCGTCATCGGCACCGAAGAAGGTATCGCCGGGGTCCAGCAGATCGTCGACAAGGGCTGAGCGAGTGCAAGTTTCGGGGGCGCTGCTGTTTCAGCTCGGCGCCCTCCTGGCCGCGCTCGCGGTGTTGGGCACCGTCGCGCGTCGATTCGCGTTGTCCCCGATCCCGGTGTACCTGCTAGCGGGTCTGTCACTGGGCAAGGGCGGTATCTGGCCGGTGGCGGCGGCGGGCGAGTTCATCATGACGGGCGCGCCCATCGGCATCGTGTTGCTGCTGCTGACCCTGGGCCTGGAGTTCTCCGCGACCGAGTTCGCCGCCAGCATGCGTCACCACCTGCCGTCGGCCGGGGTCGACATCGTTCTCAACGCCGCACCCGGCGCGCTGGCCGGCTGGCTGCTGGGCTTCGACGGCGTCGCCATCCTGGCGTTGGCCGGCGTCACCTACATCTCCTCGTCGGGTGTCATCGCGCGGCTGTTAGAGGATCTGGGCCGGCTGGGTAACCGCGAAACCCCGGCCGTGCTGTCGGTGCTGGTGCTGGAGGATTTCGCGATGGCCGCCTACCTGCCGCTGTTCGCGGTGCTGGCGGCCGGAGGCAGCTGGCCGGTGGCCGTCGCGGGCGCGTTCGCCGCGATCGGTGCGCTGCTGGCCGCGTTCACCGCGTCCTATCGCTGGGGCCATCACGTGGGCCGGCTGGTGGCACACCCCGACTCTGAACAGCTGTTGCTGCGGGTGCTCGGCGGCACTCTGATCGTGGCGGCGCTGGCCGAGTCGATGCACGCATCGGCCGCGGTCGGCGCGTTTCTGGTGGGCCTCACCTTGACCGGTGAAACCGCTGAGCGGGCGCGTCAGGTGCTGGGCCCGTTGCGTGACCTGTTCGCCGCGGTGTTCTTCGTCGCGATCGGTTTGGTGGTCGACCCGCACGAGCTGGTTCCGATGCTCCCGGCGGCGCTGGCCCTGGGCGTCGTCACCGCCGCGACGAAGGTGGCGACCGGGGTATTCGCCGCGCGGCGCGACGGAGTGGCCCGGCGTGGGCAGTTGCGCGCGGGCGCGGCGCTGATCGCCAGGGGCGAGTTCTCGTTGATCATCATCGGGTTGGTCGGTACGTCGGTGTCCGCGGTGGCGGCGTTGGCGACGGCGTACGTCTTCGTGATGGCGATCGCGGGTCCGGTGCTGGCCCGTTTCGCCGGCGGGGTCGGGCCCGCGCACTAGCCGATGTGCAGAGCGACGACCTGCCATCGGGCTCCGGTGCCGGTGGCCAGCCTTTCCACTCGGCAGGCAATCGCGTGCATTCGCTCTCCGCGGCTGTACGAGCCGAAGACTTCGGCCGCGGCTTCGTGGTCGCGCTGGCCGATCGGCTGCAACCGCATCCGGCGCAGCACCGCGGCACCCTGCTGCCCGGTAGCCGCCCGGCTCACCGAGTGCACCGGGTCGATCAAGCTGGGAACCAGCAGCGGCCGCAGCTGGGCCACTGGGCGGCGCCGATCGATGACCTCCAGCACCCGGCGCAGCGCCGCGTCGGCGAAGATCGCCGCTTGGCGCATCGGCACGGACAAGACCGTGGCTGTCGCCGCCGGTTCGCGACGTCCGCGGTACGGCCGGCGCGGTGATCGGGGCGGGCGGCGCTGCACCGCTTGCCGGCACGGGGGGACGTTTCGGGTCGGGGGCTCGTAGTCGACGACGGGCTCGACGGCGAATGCGTCGCTTCCGGCCGGGCTCACGGTGGGGCTGATGGTCAACGCGCACTCTCCATCTCATCGCTGATAAATGAGCCTGCTGGAGAGTGGCAGACGATTGATTGTGAATTGCCGGTCGGCATTGCACAATTCGAGTTCGCACCGTACCCACACAGTGCTATTGCCTGGTTGGACGATTACGGTGGTCGACAACAATCGGTGGATGTGACGAGCTGACAGGAGGCCAGGTCCTCGATGGTGACCCGGTTGTCCACCGCGGACGCGTCCTTCTACCGCCTGGAAAACACCGCCACCCCGATGTACGTGGGGTCGCTGTCGATCCTGCGCCGACCACGTGCCGGCTTGAGTTACGAGACGCTGCTCGCCGCCGTCGAACAGCGGCTTCCCCAGATACCGCGCTACCGGCAGAAGGTACGGGGATTGGCGGTCGGCATCGCCAGGCCGGTATGGGTCGACGACAACGACTTCGACATCACCTATCACGTGCGGCGCTCGGCGTTGCCGTCGCCGGGCAGTGACGAACAGCTGCATGAGCTCGTTGCCCGGCTGGCCGCTCGGCCGCTGGACAAGTCGCGGCCGCTGTGGGAGATGTACCTCGTCGAAGGCTTGGCCAAGAACCGGGTCGCCCTGTACACCAAGTCGCACCAAGCGCTGATCAACGGGATGACCGCGCTGGAGATCGGCCACGTCATCGCCGACCGGACGCGGAATCCGCCGCCTTTCCCCGAGGACATCTGGGTGCCGGAGCGCGATCCCGGCAACACCCGACTGTTGGCGAGCGCGCTCACCGACTGGATGGTCGGGCCGGGCACCCAGCTGCAGGCGGTCGGGTCGGCGGTGGCCGGGGTGGCGACCAACTACGGCGAACTGCTGGACGTAGGCCGCCGCGTCGTCGACATCGCCCGCACCGTGGCGCGGGGAACCGCACCCAGTAGCCCGCTCAACGCCACCGTCTCGCGCCATCGCCGGTTCACCGTCGCCAGCCGCAGTCTCGAGGACTATCGCACGGTGCGGGCGCGCTATGACTGTGACATCAACGATGTGGTGCTGGCGGTGGTGGCCGGGGCGCTGAGCAATTGGCTGATGTCCCGCGGGGTAGGGGTGTCAGCGACCGCTACGGTCCGGGCGATGGCGCCGCTGTCGGTCTACGCCGAAGGCCAGCACGACTCGACGGGTCCCGGTCAGATGATCAGTCAGGTCACCCCGTTTCTGGTCGATCTCCCGGTGGGGGAGGCGAACCCGGTGGTGCGGCTGTCGCAGATCGCGCACGCGACCGAATCGAACCCGACGGCAGGCCGCCTGGTGGACGCCAGGACCATCGTCACGCTGTCGGGTTTTGCGCCACCGACCCTGCACGCCATGGGCATCCGGGTCGCCACCAGCTTCTCCGCGCGGCTGTTCAACCTGTTGATCACCAATGCCCCGGGCGCGCAATCGCAGATGTACATCGCCGGCACCAAGCTGCTGGAGACCTATGCCGTGCCGCCGCTGTTGCACAATCAGGCGCTGGCCATCAGCGTGACCTCCTACAACAAGATGCTGTATTTCGGCATCAACGCCGACCGCGAGGCGATGAGCGACGTCGAGCTCTTGCCAGCGCTGTTGAACCAATCGCTTGAGGAACTACTGGAAGCTTCCCGTTAACTTTCGCCGCGTCAAAACTCCTGCGTACATATACCATCCGTTGGTATGAGCGCCCCAGGCAGCAACGGCGAGTCAGCAAAGCCGAAGAAGAGCAAAACGAAGCCGACCGCAGCCAAGATCCCAAACGCGGTCTATGACGCCGAAATATTCCGATTGCAAACGGAATTCGTGAAACTGCAAGAGTGGGTGCGGGCCACCGGCGCCCGCGTGGTGGTGATCTTCGAAGGCCGTGACGCCGCAGGCAAGGGCGGCGCGATCAAACGCATCACCGAATACCTCAGCCCCCGCGTCGCCCAAATCGCCGCGTTGCCGGCCCCGACCGATCGCGAGCGCGGGCAGTGGTACTACCAGCGCTACATCGCCCATCTGCCCGCCAAGGGAGAGATCGTGCTGTTCGATCGATCTTGGTACAACCGCGCGGGCGTCGAGAAAGTGATGGGATTCTGTACGCCGCAAGAGTATGTGTTGTTCCTGCGTCAGACGCCGATCTTCGAGCAGATGCTGATCGACGAGGGCGTTCTGCTGCGCAAGTATTGGTTCTCGGTCTCCGACGGCGAACAGCTGCGCAGGTTCAAATCGCGCCTGAATGACCCTGTGCGGCAATGGAAGTTGAGTCCGATGGACCTGGAATCGGTGTATCGGTGGGAGGATTACTCGCGCGCCAAGGACGAGATGATGGTGCACACCGACACCGCGACGAGCCCGTGGTACGTCGTGGAATCCGATCTCAAGAAGAACGCGCGGCTCAACATGATGGCCCACCTGCTGAATTCCATCGACTACCACGAGGTGGACAGACCGAAAGTCAAGCTGCCGCGGCGCCCGATAGTGAGCGGCAACTACCAGCGGCCGCCGCGCGAGCTGTCGAACTACGTCGACGACTATGCGGCTACCTTGATCGGATGACGCAGGTCTACATCCCTGCCACGCTGGCGATGCTCGGCCAGCTCGTCGCCGACGGATCGTTGTCGCCAGTCAATGGCACCGCGTTTGCGGTGACGCCGACGCTGCGCGAGGCCTATGCCGAGGGCGACGACGACGAGCTGGCGGAGGTGGCGCTGCGCGAGGCGGCGCTGGCCTCGCTGCGCCTGCTGGCGGCCGACATCGACGAGAGCTCTCCGCCCCGAAGAGCAGTGCTCTCGGCCGAGGTTGACGACGTCAACTACCGCCCTGATCTCGACGACGCCGTGGTCAGGCTTCCTGGGCCTGTGACGATGGATCAGGTGATCGCCGCCTACGTCGACAATCCCGGCGCGGAGCCGGCGGTGGCGAAGGCGATCCAGGTCATCGACGCCGCTGACCTGGGAGATGAGGACGCTGACCTGGTCGTTGGCGATGCTTTGGACTACGACCTAGCCTGGTATGCGAGCCAGGAGTTGGCATTCCTGATCGAATTGTTGTGAGCTCAGCGACGCGCCGACAATGTGACACAATCGGGCCGTTCGGCCTGGCTACGGTACCGTAACTTACGGTACCGTAGCTTGAAGCGGAAGCTAAACGCCGCGCTATCAGCAGGAGCTTCCTTTGGGTAAGAAATTTGCATCGATTACCGCCAGGGTCGTCGATACCGAGCGCCCCACCGTCGTGGGCGCGGATAGGCATCCCGGTTGGCACGCGTTGCGCCAGCTAGCCTCGCGCATCACGACGCCGCTGTTGCCGGACGACTACCTGCATCTGGCCAATCCGTTGTGGTCGGCGCGGGAACTGCGCGGCCGCATCGTGAGAGTTCGCCGCGAGACCGAAGATTCCGCGACCTTGGTGATAAAGCCGGGCTGGGGGTTCAGCCTCGACTATGAGCCGGGCCAATACATCGGGATCGGGTTGCTGGTGGACGGGCGCTGGCGGTGGCGGTCTTATTCGCTGACCTCGAGCCCGGTCGCACGGTCCGGGCTAGGCCCCGAGCGCATGGTGACCATCAGCGTGAAGGCGATGCCCGAGGGCTTCCTGTCCACCCACTTGGTGGCCGGTGTCGAGCCGGGCACGATCGTGCGATTGGCCGCGCCCCAGGGCAACTTCGTCTTGCCCAACCCCGCCCCGGCATCGATTTTGTTCCTCACCGCGGGATCGGGGATCACGCCGGTGATGTCGATGCTGCGAACTTTGGTGCGCCGCAAGCAAATCGGTGACGTCGTGCATATGCATTCGGCGCCTACCGAATCGGACGTGATGTTCGGCGCCGAGTTGAGCACGCTGGCTGCTGTGCACCCCGGCTATCGGTTGCAGGTGCGCGAGACCCGCGCCCAGGGCCGGCTCGACCTCGCCCGACTGGACGACGAGGTGCCGGACTGGCGCGAACGTCAGACCTGGGCCTGCGGGCCTGAGGGCATGCTCGCCCAAGCCGAGCAGGTTTGGTCGTCGGCGGGCATCGGCGGCCGGCTGCACTTGGAACGTTTCGCGGTGAGCAAGGCCGCACCCGCCGGAGCCGGCGGAACGGTCACCTTCGGCCGAAGCGGGCGCATCGTCGCGGCCGATGCGGCGACGTCGCTGATGGACGCCGGTGAGGGTGCCGGCGTGCAGATGCCATTCGGATGCCGCATGGGCATCTGCCAGTCCTGTGTGGTTCCGCTGCTGGAAGGCCACGTGCGCGACCTGCGTACCGGCCAGGAACACGAACCCGGAACGCGAGTGCAGACCTGTGTGTCGTCCGCGTCCGGTGATTGCACCCTCGACATCTAAAGGCTACTCACAGGTAACCTACGCAGCCGTAGGTTACGATAGCGTAGGTAGCTGACCGGAAAACGACCGTAGGGAGGAAGACGATGGCAATCACAGACGTCGACGTATTCACCCATCTCACGGACGCCGACATCGAGAGCCTGGGCGTTGAGCTGGATGCTGTCCGCCAGGACATTGAAGACTCGCGCGGTGAGCGGGACTCCCGCTACATCCGTCGCACCATCGCAGCCCAGCGCGCACTGGAAGTAAGCGGCCGACTGCTGCTGGCCGCCAGCTCGCGTCGTTCGGCTTGGTGGGCTGGGACCGCAACGTTGGGCGTGGCCAAGATCATCGAGAACATGGAGATCGGCCACAACGTCATGCACGGCCAGTGGGACTGGATGAACGACCCGGAGATTCACTCCTCAGCTTGGGAGTGGGACATGAGCGGGTCGTCCAAGCACTGGCGGTACACGCACAACTTCGTGCACCACAAGTACACCAACATCCTCGGGATGGACGACGACGTCGGCTACGGCATGCTGCGCGTCACCCGCGATCAGCGGTGGAAGAAATTCAACGTCTTAAACTTGTTCTGGAACTCCTTGCTGGCCATCGGTTTTGAGTGGGGCGTAGGCCTGCAGCACGTGGAAATCGGCAGGATGCTGAAGAAGCGGATGGATCAGGACGAAGCGCGGGAGCGCACCGAGGAGTTCCTGGCCAAGGCCGGTCGCCAGATCCTCAAGGACTATGTCGCGTTCCCGGCGCTGACCTCGCTGTCACCTGGTGCGACTTACACGTCCACGTGCAAGGCCAATGCGGTTGCCAACGTGATCCGCAACGTGTGGGCCAACGCCGTCATCTTCTGCGGCCATTTCCCTGACGGCGCAGAGAAATTCACCAAAACCGACATGATCGGCGAAACCAAGGGCCAGTGGTACCTGCGTCAGATGCTGGGCAGTGCCAACTTCGAAGGCGGATGGCTACTGCGGTTCATGAGCGGCAACCTGTGCCACCAGATCGAGCATCACCTGTATCCGGACCTGCCGAGCAATCGGTTGCACGAGATTTCGGTGCGGGTGCGCGAGATCTGCGACAAGTACGACTTGCCTTACACCACAGGCTCATTCCTGGTGCAGTACGGCAAGACATGGCGCACTATCGCCAAACTGTCGCTGCCGAACAAGTACTTGCTCGACAACGCTGATGACGCGCCGGAGACGCGCAGCGAGCGGATGTTCGCCGAACTGGAGTCCGGTTTCGCGGGCACCGATCCGGCCACCGGCCGGCGGCGTGGCCTCAAGACCGCGATTGCCACGGTGCGCGCTTGGCGGCGGAGCAAGAAGGCCGCCGCTGTAGTCAGCAGCGCTGACGACGACCTCGCGGCCTAGCTGCCACAGGAGGCCACCCGGCGGACTTAAGCCTTGGGATGCGCGACTTCGATGAGCAGGTAGGCCAATTCCTCTAGTCGAGTGTTCGACTTCTGCGACTGCGTCACTAAGAGGTTGAACGCCGTTGCCGCGTCGACATCGCAACGCTCCATCAGCATGCCCTTGGCTTGGCCGATGATGTCGCGGGTTTCCAGAGCACGGCGAAGGTGCTCGTTCTCCTGAACCACCGCGTGCGCGCGGGCCCTGTCCGCTTGGGCCTTGCTAGCCAGGGCAGACAGCAGATGCACTTGCTCGGCAGCGTCGAGGACTTCACCGCCCGCGATCTTCGTTGACAAGGCCGACAGTGCCATGTCGAGCGAGTTGATCTCGGCGACGTGCAGAAGCACTCCGATCTGCTCATCGCCATCGTCGACCGAGGTGTTGGTCCACGTCCACAGCTTCGGCAGAAAGACACCCGGATTCTGCGGGTCAACAATGTCGTAGCGAACTATCGGCATGGCGTCGCTTCCGCGATCGCGCATCGCAGACTCAAGGGATGTGTGCAGCTGCGCGGACCCGCTGGCCTGCGGGTCGTCGGGGTCGTCGGGGAACAGGTCGAACACCAGCTCGCCGAGCATGTCACCGCGCTGCCGCATGGAGATTGTTTCGTAGGCGGCATTCACCCCACGAATACGAAAATTGGGGTCGAGCAACAGCGCTCCATCGACGCCGCGATCGGCCACGACCGAGGCTGCAAGCGCGTCAAAGCGGTGCTCATCGAGCACTCGTGACATCCGCCGATTGGCGCGCATGCCCAAATGTTAACCCCAACCGCTGCTTACTGAACTATTTAAGTAGCAGGGGGTACTTGCCGCATGCCAGCCCCCGAAGCCGGCTCGGATCCACTGCCGGGAGTGCTAGTAGTGGGAGAGGTGTTGTGCGTCTTTCCAGATTCCGTCGGGCGGCATGTCGAGGCGATCGGTGAGTGATTGGCGCCATCCGGGTGTGGTGGTCGGTTCGCCCCAGTAATCGGTGACTTTGGTGGCTTGGCCGCTGTCGATTTCGGCGATGCTGACGTTTCGGTAGAGGCGTCCGTCGCCGTAATTGCACGTCCATTCGACGACGATTTTGTCCTCGAGGTGAAGTCGTCGGCCGACTTCCAGGGTGAGTTCCGGGAAGTTGCCTTCGACTTGACCGATGAGGTCACTGCCAGACACGACCTCTCCCATTTGGGGCCATTGGCGTTGGCAGTGCGGTGCTAGGGGCACGCCGAGGATGTAGGCCAGGCGAGTTTGGCCGTTCGACGATGCTGAGTGCTCGGTCATGGCCAAGAATTCTAGGAGACGGGCCGTCCGATCAGCGACCCATCATGCCGCGCATCATCGGCGGCATCCCATCGCGCACAAAGCCAGTCACCTCCAGGGCGTGCGCACGGATCGCTTTCGTAAGCGCCGGATCGTCGGCGGTTTCTTCGGCTATCACCCCGGTGGGGATGATGGTCAATTGGCGGCGATAACCCTTCGCATGGCTGAACAGCGTTGGCAGACTTGCGCTCATGCACATGACCTCTGCGCCCTGGTCGACGTGGGAGTACATGCTGGATACATGCGCTTGAAGCTGCGCAACAAGATCGGGTGAATTCGATTGGGTGGTGGTGCGTATGCCCCCGGGGATCTGCTCGACGGTGCGGGTTATTTCGCTGTGCCGGTTGAACATCTCCATGTAGAGGCCCATGTCCGCCGGGCTGGCACCCATCATGCCGCCGTCGGCCAAGCGGATGCGTGGGACTGGTGGACCAAGGATTCCGCTAAGTGCATACCCGATACCCATAACCGCGCCAGCGCCGAGCGCGGTGAGCCCTGCCCGCCGACTGAATCTAGCCATCTGATGACCTCTCAGGCAGCTTGATCAAGTGCCTGCGGTGAAAGAGCTTCGCCGTCAACGCTATCCGTGCGGCTACATCAATCGGCGGTGCCATTGGTGGCTGTCCATCTCGCTGTGAGCAGAGCCTTCCGCCAACACGTACTCGATCCGGATGGAACCCGAATCGCTGCGCGCCAGCCGGTCGCTTCGTTGCTTAGTGAGAAAACTGACTGCAAGGATGATGGCGGTGATGACGGTGCCCCAGAGCACTACCATCACCAGGAACTCCTGGATGCAGCCAGCCCAACCCGAGCCAATTCCGTTGAACCACATCATGGTCGCGTAACCTCCGCGTCTCGGCGCTATGGCCGAGGGATGTTCGGAGACGTTGCGGGTGAGTGGGGAGCGGGACCCATCGTCGCGCCGGGCCCCATCATCGCGCCGTGCTCCATCATCCCGTCAGGCCCCATCATCGCGCCGGGTTTCATGTGCTCGTCAGCTTTCATGTCGCTACAGCAGGCCATCGTTCCCGACCCCATGTGTCCATGGTGTGGACCGCCCAAACCCCAACTCAGGAAGAACCCCGAGAAGAAGATCGCCGCGACGATGAACAAGCCTCCGGCGACTATCCCCACCCACGCCAATGCCTGATTCAGACGGCCTGGCCGGTGCTGAGATTTCCTGGGCTGTTCGGTGGCAACGCCGGAACCATCTGCCGGCGGGGAAACGTCGGTCGTGGTTGTCATGACTTGAACCTCCTGTGCTGGGTTGGCTTGATGGCCGCCATGCTACCCCACCCTGGGTGGGGTGGGGTAGGCTGCGACATGAGATGAGTCACCCCCACGAAAGCCGGAAGGAAACAACATGGCCGAGGAGCTGACAGCTAAGAAGCGCGCGGCACTTAATCGGCTCAAGACGGTGCGCGGTCATCTCGATGGGATTATTCGAATGCTGGAAACCGACGCGTACTGCGTTGACGTCATGAAGCAAATTTCTGCGACGCAATCGGCCTTGGAACGCACCAACAGGGTGATGCTGCACAACCACTTGGAAACCTGCTTCTCGCAAGCTGTCCTGGATGGGCGGGCAGCAGTGGTCATCGATGAACTTGTCGACGCCCTCAAGTTCAGTCCGGCTTTGACCGGACCGGATGCCCGTTTGAACGGCACCGTCGCCGACGAAGCCTTGGAAGCCGGCACACCATGAGCGCCAGCACCGGCTAGCTGGCGACCCTAGCCGCTAGTCACCTTCGCGACCAGCGCGGCCCAGCTTGGCGTCGAGTCCAGTTGCTGCACTGAGCAATTCCGAATTTGGTGGGCCCGGCCTCGCTCAGGCAGGCAATCCGGACTTGATGGCCGCGTCCTGCTTGCGCGCCACATCCATTGCGATGTCTGCCGGCACCGAATCGTTCGGGCCGCCCTCGAAGATGATTTGAGCGAGGACCCTGCCTTCGCTGAAGATCACCTCAGTTTCAGCTTTGGAGCCGAAAGCAAACGGCCCCACAATCAGTACGCCACCGGTGCCGACGTCGGCTGGTGTGGGCGTTACTCGGATGACCCCCGTTTGAGGGTTGATAACACTCTTGATGAGTAGGTCGCGCCATCGTGCCGCCTCGCCGGGGTCCGGATAGACCGTGAGGTTGTCCGTGAGAGTGCGAGAGCCGCTCTGATTTGTGAACGTTCCGGAAATGCCCGGGTCGTCAAACCCGGGAGGCTTCGTTTGGGGACCGCTGAAGGAATCGCCCGGCACGACGATGTCGGTGTCTTTGATCAGCAGATTGCTGTAGTCCGAAGGCTGGCCAGCAGCGCTGCTCGATGTCGGTGCCGCGGACGATGGCGATCCAGAAGAAATCGACGCCGACGATGACGCCGTCGACGATGGGCCCGACGACTTGTTGCTTCCGCACCCGGTGACCGCGACACCAAGTGCGAGGGCGGTCGCCGCCAGTCGGGTTGCCATCGCCGAAACCCTCATCACCATTGGCTCCTTGGGGAGTAGTCAGGCGCTTTCGTCTCGCGCAACATAGCGGACTACCGGATCTGCAGGAAGTGAATCCTGTTAATTGCTTTCACAATTTGGAGGTCATTCCGCGACAAACGGTGGCGCGCGCTGCCCCGCTATCTGCAGCCCAATCAAGGGGAGGGGATCGACGACTGCAATGCGACAGGCCGCATGGCCGACGGCGCGGTCTGCGGAGTTCAACGGCTTGACCCTCCCGTTACCGGAGGGGTGAGGCTGGACCGTGACGGTCAACCGACGTCACTACGCAAGGAGGAAGTAATGGTTGCACAACTCGCCTTGGCCCCCACGATCGCCGCCCATATCGCCGCTATCAATAGCTTCGACCTCGACGCGATCATGGACACTTTTGCAGACGATGCGCTGGTGAACGATTTCTCACGCGAGTTCTGGGGACGTGACCACATCTGCGCATTCATGTCCAAAGAGTTTGTCGGCGATCACGTCACCGTCGAGCCCGTCGAGGTCGTTGAGAACGCCGGTATGTGGTGCGTTCGTTGCCGCTACGACGGCGACTACGACAAGACAGGTCTGCCCGACCCGCTGATCATGACCAACTACATCCGCCTACGTAACGGCAAGATCGTTACTCTCTTCGTCATCAAGAACACTGAGCCGCAATACTGACCGCACCGGGGCGCTCCCGAGCAGGGAGCGCCCTCCTGACCCGGAGCGCGCCATGAGCATCAATGTTTCCGTCGGGCAGTTCGCTACGATGACCCACCTCAGTGTTAAGACACTGCATCACTACCACCACGTCGGGCTACTCGAACCGGCACACGTCGACCCGCAGACCGGTTACCGGTACTACTCGCTCGATCAACTCCCCACCGCGCAACTGATCCGACGACTACGCGACCTGCGCATGCCGGTCGCAGATGTCCGCGATGTCCTGGTCGCGCAGAATCTCGGTGAGCGGGAATCCTTGATCGAGGCCCACATCGACCACCTCGAAGCTGAGCTGGACCAAACCAAGGCTGCGGTCAATTCGCTTCGCGCGCTGCTCAATAACCCAGCGAAACATCAACCGGTGCACCGACGTACCGAGTCGATCACCCCGGCGGCCGCCATCACCGCCACCGTCGATCCAAACGACATCGAAAGCTGGTGGCGTGCAGCTCTGCACGATGTTCGGGAGGCCGTGCGCAGTGCCCGGCTCGACCAAACCGGGCCTGCGGGTGGTTTGTACGACGAAAGCCTGTTTCAGCACGAACCAGGACAAGCCACGGTCTTCATCCCCGTTACCGCACCAAGGGAGCTGGGGCGCATCGAACCAATCCTGGTGCCCGCTGCCGAGGTCGCCGTGACGACCCACTTCGGCTCAATGGCTGACATCGACCTGGCGTACGCCGAGCTTGGATCCTACATAGCCGGTCAGCAACTCGCCGTCGGCCCACGCATCCGCGAGTACTACCAACGCGATCACACTCACACGACCGATCACAACCTATGGAGAACCGAGGTCGCTTGGCCCATCATCGATGTCCTGATGCCCAAAGCGTAAGTCGCAGAAGACTTCTGCAGCGACATGGGTCACTAGACGACGGGATTGCGTGCGGCTGAGAAACGTTCAAGCTGCACAGGCGGTCCGTCCGCAGGCGGCGGCGGTACCACACTGGCTATCCCGTCCATCACAGTCATAACGGTTGAGGTTTGCCGGTCGAAGTTCAGGGTGCCGTGCTGGAAGTTTTGCACGATCCACTCCGGTTCCTGAATCTCGGCGCTGGTCGGCAGGCCCAGCTGGCCGCGCTCGTAGCGCAGCGTGGCCCAGGCCTCGTAGATCCTGCCGGTGAGTGGCTGAGCGCCGGTGGCCGGCGACCAATAGATCGCGCCATTGGCGAAGAGGACGTAGCGGATCGAATCACCACTGGGCGCTTCGGGTGACGTGGGTACGCCGAGCCTGCCTGTCATGCCGCCCATCGCCTGCCAGCGGGCGTAGATCGCTCCGCCCTGCATCGACTCCGCCAAATCCTGTGCGTTGGGCACTTGCTTGAACCGGGCGGCGATGTCGCGGATCCGCTCCATAAAGGCGTACCCGGCGATGCCCGGACAGGCGGTGTCGCCGACGTCACGATGGGCGAAGATGCTCGGCAAGGTTGGGGTGGCACCTTGCGGGAACCGCGTGTCGGGGCCGCCGGCGGAAGTCAGCGCGACGGTGCCGTTGGGGTTCACCGTGTCCATCGCGAGCCGCCATCCCAGCAGCTGGCCGACCGCCCGCAACTGGTCGGGTGGAGGGGGCGCCTGGCTGAAATCGCCGATCAAGCACACTGCCCAGGTGTTGGTGTTGAAGCCGCCGGTGTGGACGCCCTCGACCGGGTTGGTGATGCCGCCGAACCTGCCCTCGAAAACCTGGCCGTACTTGTCAACCAGCGCGTTATAGCCGATGTCGCCCCAGCCTTGTGTCAACGTGTGGCACTCGTAGATCGAGCGCACGATGGCGGCCGAGTCGGTCGGCGCGTAGCCGTTGCCGGTCGCGGAGTGGTGCACGATCCCAGCCCTAATTCCGTTGCCGTAGCGCGGTCTTCCCCGCCGAATTGACTCATCCGCGCCCCACCCGGCGCGGCTGATGATGTTGACCGGATGGCCCGGCGCCATCGCCGATGCCGATACGTTGGGGTCCGCAGGTGCGCGCGCCGGGGCAACGAGAACCTCCGCGGCCATCCCTAAGCCAAGGGCAACCGGCGCGGCCGCAGCGTATTTCAGCACGTCACGCCGGGAAGCCGGTGGCTGAGGCCTGCAGCTGCAGCGATGTCGCACCGCGACACGGTAACCGGCGTCCGGTCGAACAAAGATTCGCCGCGCCGTTGGCGAAATGACTTAATCTCGTGCCCATTTCGAATTTGCGGACCCGCCGCCATCGCGACAGGCTATGCCGCCCTCTGATTTCGCTTAGCCCAGCCGCTCAATGATGGTGGCGTTGGCCATGCTGCCGTCGTCGACGTCGGTCTTGGCCAGATCGGCACCGGTGTCCTTTGCCCAGGCGCTGCCGACCGGGGCCCGCCACACGGCGAGACCAGCCCGCTTCAAGGCCAACTGGCAGAAGAGGCCCTCACCGCGACAACGGGCCCTAACGCCCTTGTCCGAGCGATGTACCTGCGCTGGCGCTCACATCTGCGCCCGTCACCTTCGCGGCCAGCGCTGCCAGTTTGGCATCGAGTTCAGTTGCTGCACTGAGTAATTCCGGATTGGGTTCGACGACCATCAGCGACGACGGCTTGACGTAGGTGAAGCTGCTGTGGCCATCTGGCTCGTCGGCCAGCAGTACCTCGACCGGTGCGAATAAACCTGCGGTGACGTCGTGGCGCAACATGGTGATGGCAATCAGCGGATTACCGAGGATGACGCGCAACACCTTTCGATTGATCCCGGCCTTGGCGATCCAGCCACCGTGGTTGAACAAAGCGAACAACATGAATCCGCTTGGCCCCACGTAGGATTGAACCTTCTGCTCATACGAGTCCCAGCTGGTTGACGTTTTGCCGATCTCGTCGATCGAGACCGGCTGCTCGCCGATATCGGCAAGCAATGCCGCTACCAATGCGTCGAAACTTTTGCTGCTGTCGTAGCGCACCCGCACGCCGTCGAAGCGGATTTCGCGGGGATCAGACGTGGGCATGTTCGGCCTCCTCGAAAGCGATGTCGGCAAGTTGCTCGATGTGCTCATGTACGTACGGGCGGGGTGTGCGATCCACCACCAGGCTGAGCAAGTCCGGTCGACCGTAGTGGCCGACGGCGTCCATCAGCACCTTTCGGCCGTTGATCAGCGACAAGTCGAGATCGGCGATCACCTCGCCCTCCCCGGAACGCAGCGGCTCGCCCAAATACTCACCCTGGGGCGTGATGATCGCGGTGAACTGGCCGCCCGAGATCGGGCCAATCGGACCGCCGGTGTCGGCCATGATCTGTGCCTGCTGATCGGCGTCGAGCCAGGCCGTGGCGTTTACGACGAAGGCGCCGGACTCGAGGGCATGATTGCGCACGCTGACCTCCGTCTGTTGCGCGAACAAGTCGCCGCCAAACGATCCCGGAAACATGCTCGCGTGGATCTGCTCACCGTCGGCGATCAGGGCGTAGCGCGCCAGCGGGTTGAAGTGCTCAAAACACGCAAGCTGCCCGATGCGCCCGACCGCGCTGTCGACGGCCCGTAGTCCGCTTCCATCGCCCTGGCCCCAGACCATCCGCTCGTGATAGGTCGGCATGATCTTGCGCCGGCGCTGCAGCAAGGTGCCGTCGGCGTCGAACAACAGCTGGGTGTTGTACAGCGAACTGCCGTCGCGTTCGGTGACCCCGATGGACACCACCATGTGCGCAGCCCGGGCCGCCGCACTGATCGCTTCGGTTGCCGGCGACGGTATCGTCACGGCCTGATCTAAGAGCCTGAGGTGTTCGGATCGCATCTCGAACGGACGCTGGATGAAGGAGAAGTACGGGTAGTACGGGACGATCGTCTCCGGAAAAACCGCGAACTGGACGTCCTGGCGACCCAGCTGTTCTATCTTGTCGACCACCCGTTGCACGGTGCCTTCCCGGCTGTACAGCACCGGGCTGAGTTGCACTGCGGCTGCTCGGATTACGGTCATTGGCCTGCTCCTTGCTAGTTAAGGCGCTCGATGATGGTGGCATTGGCCATGCCGCCGCCCTCACACATCGTCTGCAGCCCATAGCGTGCGCCCCGCTGCTCGAGCGCGTTGACCAGGGTGGTCATGATGCGCGCACCGCTGGCACCCAACGGGTGGCCGATGGCGATGGCGCCGCCGTTGACGTTGGTCTTGGTCAAATCGGCACCGACGTCCTTGGCCCAGGCCAGTACGACGGGCGCAAACGCCTCGTTCACCTCGAACAGGTCGATGTCGGCCAGGGTTAGGCCGGCTCGCGCCAACACCTTCTCGGTGGCCGGAATTACCCCGGTCAGCATGTAGAGCGGGTCGGAGCCCACCACAGTGGTGGTGTGAATCCGGGCCAGCGGGCGTAGGCCGAGTTTTTTGGCTAGCTCGCTGGTGGTGATCAGCACCGCGGCGCTGCCGTCCGACAATGGCGAGGAATTGCCGGGCGTGATCTCCCAATTGATCTGCGGGAAGCGCTCTTTCATTGCCTCGCTGTAGAACGCCGGCTGCAACGTGGCCAGGGTCTCCACCGTGGTGGCGGGCCGGATGATCTCGTCGGTTTCCAGCCCGGCGATCGGAATCAGCTCGTTGTCGAAGAGCCCGTCCTTGGTGGCGCGGGCGGCTTTGTTGTGGCTCTCGGCGGAGAATTCGTCCAGCTCGGTGCGCGAGAAGCCCCACTTCGCGGCGATCAGCTCGGCGCTGATGCCTTGAGGTACCAGGCCATCGGGGTAGCGCAGGGTCATGTCCAGGCCCATCGGGTTGCTGCCCGCAGATACCTGGCTGCCCATCGGAACGCGGCTCATTGACTCGACGCCGCCGGCGATGACGAGGTCGTAGGCACCGGCCAGCACGCCTTGTGCGGCGAAGCTGATGGCCTGCTGGCTGCTGCCGCATTGCCGGTCGATGCTGACACCGGGAACCGACTCGGGGAATCCGGCGCCCAGCAGCGCGTTGCGCGCGATATTCGCGGCCTGATCGCCTACCTGAGTGACGGCACCGGCGATGACGTCGTCGACCTGCGCCGGGTCCACACCGGTGCGAGCCACCAGTTCGCGCAGGCTGTGTGCCAGCAAGTCGGCGGGCAGCACGTCGTGCAGGGCGCCGCTGGGCTTGCCTTTGCCGATCGGGGTGCGCACAGCGCCCACGATGACGGCGTCGCGTCCCTGGTAACCGGTCATGGCTCCTCCTTGAGTCCTGAACCTAGGTATTCCTAGCTGTACTCAGGTAAACATCTAGGTATGCTGAAAGCAACCCAGACGGGGAGGTGATCTATGACACTGCTACAAGGCGTGCTGGCTGATCGGGACAAGTGGTCGCCGATCGGCGAATGCGCGATCGAAAAGACGATGGCGGCCGTCGGGACCAAATCCGCAATGCTCATCATGCGCGAGGCGTACTACGGCACCACCCGGTTCGACGACTTCGCCCGGCGGGTGGGCATCACCAAGGCCGCCACCTCGGCGCGGCTGACCGAACTGGTCGAACTAGGCCTACTGACGCGGAGGCCTTATCGGGAGCCGGGGCAGCGCAGCCGCGACGAATATGTGCTCACCGACGCCGGCATCGATTTCATGCCGGTTGTCTGGGCGATGTTCGAGTGGGGCCGACAGCATCTGCCCGGCCGCAACCGCCTGCGGCTTACGCATCAGGGCTGCGGGGCAGAGGCGAGCGTCGAGATCCGTTGTGCGCAAGGGCACCTGGTGCCGCCCGACGAGCTCGGCGTGCGGCTGGTTAAGTCTCTCTGAGCGCCGCCAGCAGTCGCCGGGCGGCGGCGACCCGGCCCGCGCCGGGCCCGGTCAATGTGTCCAGCGCGCACCCGGGATCTGCCGGCGGCCCCATGTGTCCGCAGCCGCGCGGGCAGTCCTTCGCGGCCTCGGCCAGATCGGCGAAGGCCGAGAGCACGTCGTCGGGCTGGATGTGGGCCAACCCGAACGAGCGAATGCCCGGGGTGTCGATCACCCAGCCGGAACCCGGCAGTGAGTCGCCCAACGGCAACGCCACCGACTGTGTCGAGGTGTGCCGCCCCCTGCCGATGCTGTCGACCACGCCGACAGCCCGATCAGCCTCGGGCACAAGACGATTCACCAGGGTCGACTTGCCGACCCCGGAATGTCCGAGCAGCACGGTGATCTTGCCCGGGAGCAACTCTGCCACCGCGAGCAGCGGGTCATCGACACCCGCGGCGACCACCGTCAGGTCCAGATCCGCGAATTGCTCGGCGAACGGTTCGGGTGGGGCGAGGTCCGTCTTGGTCAGGCAAAGAATCGGCGTCAGGCCGCCGGCGTAGGCGGCGATCAGCGTCCGGTCGACCAGGCCGGTGCGTGGCGGCGGGTCCGCCAGCGCCACCACGATCAGCAGTTGGTCCGCGTTGGCGACCACGACTCGTTCGCTGGGGTCGGTGTCGTCGGCGGTGCGTCGCAACAACGTTCGTCGCGGACCTCGGCGCACGATGCGGGCCAGGGTGTCGTGGCGTCCGGACAGATCGCCGACGATGTCGACATCGTCGCCGACGACGATCGGCGTGCGGCCCAGCTCGCGAGCTCGCATGGCGGTGACCCGGCGATCCGGGCGGCCGCCCAGCACGCACCCCCAGCGGCCGCGGTCGACGCTGACCACCATGGCGGACTCCGCGTCGGCGTGTTGCGGACGCGTCTTGGTCCGGGGCCGAGTCCCTTTGCCGGACCGGACTTTGACGTCGGATTCGTCGTAGTCGCCCGGCCTCAAACGCTGGACTCCAGCATGTCCGCCCACAGCTGCGGGAATTCCGGCAGCGTTTTGCTGGTGGCGCCGATGTCGTCGACCTCGACACCGTCGACCCGCAGCCCGATGATGGCGCCGGCCATCGCCATCCGGTGATCCGCATAGGCCCGCCAGGTGCCGGCCCGCAGCGGTGTCGCGGTGATCACCAGGCCGTCGGGCGTCTCCTGGCAGTCGCCGCCGAGGCGGTTGATCTCGGTGCTCAGCGCGGCAAGCCGATCGGTTTCGTGACCCCGCAAGTGGGCGATGCCGGACAGATGTGACACCGATCCCGGGGTTGCCAGCGCCGCCAGTGCCGCCACCGACGGCGCGAGTTCACCGACATCGCGCAGGTCGACGTCGAAGCCGCGGTAAGAAAAATGGAGCGGCGTCCGGACCTTCGCCTGGTACTTGGCGAGGTCTTCGGCGGTCACCATTCCGCCCTTTTCGCGCATCGCTTTGGCGATCTTCTCGGCGACCGGGCCCTCGTAAAAGCCCCTGGCGCCGCCCTTGGCGATCGCCTCGAG
>Ga0208987_1000066_pt1 | contig 24767 bp, 28 predicted proteins | sample MedBloCARef_O2_FD_187845 | JGI IMG/M metagenome (GOLD analysis project Ga0208987, IMG submission 187845) | Forest soil microbial communities from El Dorado National Forest, California, USA - Mediterranean Blodgett CA Ref_O2 (SPAdes) (version 2) | ecosystem: Environmental > Terrestrial > Soil >... | reverse complement strand
GTGATTGCTCCGGGAATCTGAAGGGGCGCCTGGGGTGGCTCCCAAGTTTCTTAGACCGGCGCATCGCGAACACCCGCGACAGGAAGCCGGTCTGAATCAGGCCCCGTCGCGGCGTCCGAGAAGGAGCATCCGCTGCACGTTGAGTACTGTACCGCGCCCGCGGGGTTGCCCAAAACCCCAGCCGGCTACTTCGTTGCCGGGACGATCCGCACCGGGATGTCGGTGTTCTCGTCGGTGTAGTAGCTCGCGCAGACCCGGTGGTAGCCGTCGGCGATCTGCAGTGGAACGCCGGCCACAATGTCGCCGCGGACCAGCAGAATGGGCGACAGCGCGACGCCCTTTTCAATCTTGGTGAGATCGACTGCGACGTGCGGATTCTCAACCGGTAGCAGACTCAGCTGCGCCGCCCGCAGGATGTCCTTGGCCTTCTTGTGCACCACGGTTCCGGCCTGCAGCCGCTTCGTCAGCTTCTTGACGATCGCCGGTTCGGCAACCAGGTCCAGGTAATCGGCCGCTGCTGGAAAGTCGTGTGTTTCAGGCTTTTCCAACCATTTCACGCTGGCCATCGGGTGGCTCCCTTCATTGGGCCGTCTCGACGCAGCCTACCGATCGGTTCAAGAAATTGGGATCGGTAGCAAGACGGACGTTCTGTACTTAGCGCAAGACGACGCCAACGGGGCGGCGCATTAAGGAAGGAACACCAGTGAAACGTCTTCTCGTGGCAGCGATCGGAGGCCTCGGCGTCGCATCGGCGCTGGTGGCCTGCTCAGACAGCGGCCACTCAGCCGCCCCGGCGTCGAGCGCCGCGTCCGTCGCTTCAGGCACGCAGGCCCAGGTCAAGGTTGCCGGCAGCGACCTTGCCGGGTTGAACCCGTCCTCGGTCACCTGCGTCAAGCAGGGCGGCAAGATCGACATCGGCAGCGGGTCCACCGGCGGTCCACAGCAAGCGTTGGCTGTGGTGATGACAGACGAGGCCACTCCCAAGGTCGACTCGCTGGCCTTGGTGGTCGACGGCAATGCGTTGTCGGTCAGCAATATGGGCGCGAAGGTCGGCTCGGCCAACGTGGCGGTGGACGGTAAGACCTACACCATCACGGGTCAAGCGGCGGGCGCCGACCTGAAGAACCCGATGGCCGGGATGGTCACCAAGGACTTCAGCATCAAGGTGACGTGCGGCTAGTCGGTCCGACACCGGGCGGCAGACGTGCCTCACTCACACGTCTGCCGCACCGGGCTTTCTGGACTTATGATGCAGCCGTGTCGATCTCCGACGAACTAGCACGCGCTCGTCAATTGACGTATGCCGCCGACGAAACGTCGGCTCGTGACCTGCTGCTGTCGTTGATCCCGCAGATCGAGCAGGAAGATCGAGACGACCTGATGCTGGAAGTGCTTGCGCAGCTGGGCGAGATCTACCTTGCCCGCGGCGCCAACGACGGTGTACAGGAGTCGATCCAGCGCATCGATGACTGTTTGGCGAGCTACCCAGGCGCCGACGCTGACGCCCACATGATCTGTCGGTACTCGCGGCGAGCCCACTTTCTGCGCACCGGTCTGGCCGCAGCCCAGGGTGATCACGACGGGGCCGCGGCCGCGCTGCAGAAACTGAACGACGGGACTTTCAGCGGCGATTTCGCCGATCTTGCCGACGAATACGCGTATCTGCGCACCCATGCCCAAGTCCTGTGTGCGACCGCGCTGTGTGACGACGACCTGCATGCGCGTTCGGTTCCATTGTGGGAGCAGGTGCTCAATGCCGTGGATCAGTCACGGGACGGCGGCGAGTTCACCGACCATCTGCTGGTAACCGCGGCCACCGCATACGGCAGGTTCTGCGTCCAAACCGGGCGACTGTCCGAGGCTGAGCCCTGGCTGCGTCGCGCCGGCGCCCGGGCAGAGCAGAACGGATGGGAATTAGCCACGGCTATAACGCAGTTGGAGCGGGCAGCGGCCTGCTGGTCGGTGGGCGATCACGCGTCCACCGACGAGCTGGTTTCGCAGGCCCACCCGGTGATCACGCGGCACGCCCGGGCGCACGACCTCGCTCGTTGCTGGCTATATCTCGGCTTCACCCGGATGGCCTCCGGCGCCCTGGAAGCCGCCGATGAGTGCTGGGAGCATGCCGAACAGCAGTGGCGCGACCTGGGAAAGCCGCTACATCTGCACCGTATCCTGTTGCAGCGCAGCTGGATATCGATATTCTGGAGCAGATTCGGCGATGCCGTCGAACGGATCGCCCAGGCCCGCGAACTACTGGACTCCTCGCCACGCAGCAGCTGGCTGCAGTACGCCCAGCTCGACAACCATCTCGGCACTGTGTGGCGTGCGGATGCCCTGTCCGACCTCGGTTTCGATAGTTCAGGCGATCCCGACGAGACGTTGGAGGAGACCGAGGCGCGGCAGGCCGAAGGGCTCGGCATCCTGCGCGGCGAGGTCGGCACCCCGGAGTACTGGCGCGGCATGACAAAGCTCGAACAGGCCGCCGAACTCAAGATACCTGCCGCCTTGGCGGTCGACTCCGTCCGGTATTCGATCACCGACGCCGACGCCCGATCGCGCTGGGCGACCAGGATTTCGGCTCCCATCCTGGCCGGCGCCTTCGCGGTCGCGTGGGAATGGGAGAACACCGAATTGATCAGCGAGCTGGTCGAATATCACAGCGCACGAGGCACTTTCAATGCGGATCCGCAGCGGTCGCCGGTCGGTGAATGGGCATCGACAGCCACCGCACCCGTGCTCATGGACGCCGAAGAGGCACTGTCGGCGGCCGGGCCGTCGCCGCAGGGCGGCGGTTCGCTGACGCGGCTTGGTCCGTTGCCCCCGTTGCAGATGCAGCCCGACGCCGCACCGATCATGAGCCACTATCGCGCGCTGGCCCTGCAGCGCTACGGGCGCGACGTCACCGCGGCCGAGCCCGCCTGGTCGACGTGGCCATGAGCGACCCCGACCGGCTCACCCTGGTCCTGCGGTACGCCGACGTCGGGATCGCCACCTATGCCAGTTTGCGGATAGTCGGGCAGCCGTCGAGAACCGTCGCCTGGGTGATCGAGGAACCCATCCTGCTTACCGCAATCGAAGAGCTGGCCGATGCCCTGCCCGAGCCGCACGGCACCGAAAGCCGGCGCGACGCCATCGAGCGTGCGCTCGCCCGGGGACCTTGGGCGACAGCAGGAACCGAGTTGACACTGGCCTACATCCTGGGGGTGCTGCTGATCGGATCGCCTGGGTGGCAACTGTTGGCGGAGTGCACAGCATCGCCGCGCGCGGTGCTGTTCGTATCCCCCAGTTCGCGTCTGGCACGGGTTCCCTGGGGGCTGCTGGCGGTACCGAAATCGGGGCCGAGCAAAGAGGAATTGGTACGCGCCCGCCAGGACGCCATCACCGCCAGCGGCAGGCAGGCCGCCCGGATCCCCTGGCAGCTCGCTGATATCGACGAACACACCGATGGCCATCGACTCATAGAACTGGTCGACGTGCTGATGGCGGTACCCCCGAACATCGTGCACGCACCGCGCGCGACGACCGGCTGGGACGCCAGGAAAGAAGGTCCGCCGCTGTTGGTCCTGGACCCGCGGGTACCCGGACAGCGCCCTGACTCCGCGCTCGGATCGGTGCTCGGAAGACCCTCGGCACAAACACAATTGGCGCAGCACTTCGCCGAGCTGATGAAGCGGCGCCCGGTGCTGCCGATCGCCGACGACGTGGTCGAGTTGTTCCGTCGCCAGGATGCCGACCGCGACTTGCTGGCCACGCTGCTGGCGCGCGGCCCGAGCCGGCTGATGTATGTCGGCCACGCGAGTTCGGCGGACGTCGATTCGGCAGGCGCCAGCCAGGCCGACCGCGCCGCGATCCACCTGGCCTGTACGGCGGGCATGCGCGGCGACGCCGGTGCTATCGGCGATCACCGTCCGCTGACCGCATCGGACGTGATGTTGCTGCGGTTGCCGATGCCACCGCGAGTCGCCCTGCTGGCCTGCGGATCGGGCGGGGATTATCAATTCGATGAAGCCACCGGATTGGTGGCGGCGATGATCCTTGGCGGAGCGCAGTTGGTGACGGCTACCTTGTGGTCACTGCCCACCACGGTGGCCTATCGCAGATTCGCGGCCGCCGATGATGACACGGCTGATCCAATGGCCGACGTGGTGATCGCCGTCGACCGCGCGCACGACGACACCGATGCCGGGTGCGCGGTGAATCGATGGCAACGCGAACAGATGCGGCGCTGGCGCGCGGGCGACGTCAGCGCCAGCCCGCTGTATTGGGGCGCACTGATCACCTTCGCGGTCGACGGCGCGCGCTGATTCGTCGTACTCCTCAAACCGCGGCCAGCCAGGACGCGCGCACCGCCAGGACATCGTCGGGCAACGAAAGGTGTTCGCGGGCAGCCGGATCGAACGCCACCAGCACGACAAGTCCAGGGCGCAAGATCGACATGTCCGGATCGTCGCCGCAGCGCGCCAATTTGCCAATGAACGTCTCCCCGGAGACCGCCACCACCTCGATGAAGACCTGACGCTCGTCAGCAGCGCCGGTGGGTTCATTTCGAGGCTCGCACACGGTGCCGACTCCGACGGTAGGACCGGCCGCGGGGTGACGCCGAGCCAGCGCAAGATGGACGACGAGAACCAGCGCAACGACCACACCACCGACACCGACGAAGGTGGTCCGCCATTCGTGCAACGCGAGGTACAGGACAGCGGTTGCAATGAGCGCGATTTCGGCGCCGGTCAGCAGCATCGTCAGCTTCTTCATATGACCAGGCTGTAGGTGGGAGCCGGCTACCGAACCCAAGTTTTTCGCTGCCACTCTTTTCGGAATGCCCCTATCCTGTGCTGATGAGCGCAGAGCCACAGTTGGACACTGCCGTCGCGGTGGGGCACCCGCGCCGGTCGGTGATCGACGCGGCGTGGCGGGCGATCGGTCCCGGTGTCGAGGTGCTCAGCAGTGACGACGGCGGCCCGCTGACCCGGACTGTCAAACGCATCATCGATCCGCTGATACTGCGGTTGCGATCCAACCCGCAGTATTCGGCCCCGGTGGTCTCCGCCGATACGGCGGCGGCGATGCGCGACGTGATCGCCGGTAATGCTGTCGAATTGCGTTCCACCGCAGCATGGTTCGAAGCTCTCAAACTCGAGCGGCGCAGGCAGCGGATTAGGTCCGGCAACGCCCAGGAGCTTTATTTCCCGGTGTGTTTCGAGCTCGCGGTGACGAAAGGCCCACCCGCGCCGCAGGATCACCAGACAGCGGCGACGGTGCTGCTCGACATTCATCAGGGCCGGGACCGCACCGCGATGGAGCTGCTGCATCAATACGTGGCAAGCCCGGACGTGGTCGACGCGCTGGCGGCCCAGCTCGACCACAGTTGGCGTGACGTGCGGGCGGGCCAGACCGCTATCGCCGAATTGCTGTCCGAACTCGGCACCGTGCTCGGCACCGCCACCGGTCATCGCGCTGCGGTGGCTCGCCAGCGTGTCTGGTCGGCGGTGATCGCCGGCGCCACGCCGTACAACCTGGGAGCTGCGGCCCGCAGCGAAACGACCGAGCTGCCCTGGTCGATCGTCCAGCTGGGCCTGAGTTCGACTGCGCCGCAACACCTGCCACCGGTTTCCGGCGGCGGCGACAGCGATCGCCCGCTGGATCGCAGCGTGGTGAACCGGGTCCGCGCGACACTGCGCCGCGCACTGGACCGCGACGCGCTCCCCGATATCCCGTTGCTGTGCGAAGAAGAAGTCGACCGGGCCGCCGCGCCCTGGGGGCTGTTGTCCGAGGACAAACAGGCCACGCTGGTCGCCGGCATCGAGGTAGCGGTCGAGCTGGCACCGCTGGACCGATCCGTCGGCAGCCGCTACGCATTGGCGGCGCAGATTCAGGCTCGGCTGCGCAAGGAGGCGTACGTCCTGCATGCCCGGCGCTATCTCGCCGAGGGCGGCCCGATCCATCCCCGCCAACAGCAAGTGGTCGACGACCTTGCCGCGTACGCACAGCCGTACCTGAGCAGGCTCTGGGCGCGGCTACACGGGCGCGACGTGTGGCAGGAGCCCTGCGACGACGTCGACGACGTGCGATCCCTGCTCGAGGGAGTGGCGCGGTCGGTGAGCCTCGATCACCGCCAACGCATCAAGGCCATGCTGGAATTGCAGGTGGCCGGATGAAACTTGTTGCCGACGCGGGGCTGTGGCGAACCGGCCCCGTCACCCCGGACACGCCACTAGCCGCGGTGCTGGAAGTCAGTGGCGCGGTGCTGGCCTGGACAATCGACGACCCCCCAGCCGACGCGCCAACCCAGATCACCTTCACGGATCTGGCACGCGCCGACTGGCTTTGGCGCATCCTCGGCGAATCCGGGCACGTCGCAGTGGCTTCGGCAGTGGAAGGTGCGGCAACGCAGAGCATCGAGCTCACCGGCGTCGACATCGTGGCGGGCTCGGTCGACCCGCTGCGCAGGCTGGCCATCGGCCACTGGCTACGTAGATGGTGGCCCGCCAGCCGCCGGGACGGCATCGCCGGTCTGGACCGTGCGCTGCTCGACGTCGAGGTGGCGCTGCTGACCGTCGTCGCGCAGGGCTTCTTCACCGACGACACCCTGGATTCGGATGTCGCCCAGCTGCTGGCGCCGCACGCCACCGCCCTCATCAGCCATGCCGGCGGCAACGATCCGCGGGTGGTGGATCTGGTGCGCGCAGGCGCCGGTCTTGCCGACGAAATCGGCGTGGACGAAGACGAGTGGGCTGAACTGTTTGCGGCGCTTGATGATTCGGCCCTGTTCTTGTCGCTGCCGGGCGATCGTCGGGACGACTACGCGCTGGCCGCGGGCGCTGACGGAAAACCCAGAGCCGCCGCCGAGATCGCCCGCGGCGTCGCCTCCATCCAGTGGAGCGGGGTTCCGCCTGCCGTATTCGATGCGGCCGAGGACACCGTTGAATGGACCGTACGGGTAGCCGGTACTACGCCGGTCGCCGCGGTGTGGGCAGACGTCATCGGGCCCGACCCGGGCACCGGGATCGCGGTGCAGCTGCGGTCCGGTGCCATCGCGGGCGCCGGTGTCCTGGACGCCGACGGCCGCGCCACCCTGCCCCTGATCGACACCGACCAGCGACCGATGAGTGAAGCGGCGGCCTGGAATCACGATTGGCCGGCGACGGTGGTGATCGTCGGCGCACAGGTATCGGAGACCCGGGCAACGCGAGAACGGGTCCGCCAGTGGGCGCGGGCACGGCTGGGTCACCCGCCACGTGACGCATTCCTCGCCGAGATATTGGCTTCCGAATCCGCCTACTAAGCCCGCCTAAGATTCCCTATGCTGAGCGAGTGCCAAACAACTATCGAGTGGTTCAGTGGAACACCGGAAACGTCGGTAAAAGCTCGCTGAAATCGATCGTCACCAACCCCACGCTGGAATTGGTCGGGTGCTACGCCTGGTCACCGGAGAAGGCCGGCCGTGACGCCGGCGAACTCGTCGGGATCGCGCCGCTGGGCGTCGCGGCCACCAACGACGTCGACGCGCTGCTCGCGCTGAAACCCGACTGCGTGGTCTACAACCCGATGTGGATCGACGTCGACGAGCTCGTCCGCATCCTGTCCGCGGGCGTCAACGTGGTGACCACGGCCTCGTTCATCACCGGCCACAACCTCGGCGACGGCCGCGACCGGCTGCTGGAAGCCTGCGAGAAGGGCGGCGCCACGATCTTCGGGTCCGGCGTCAGCCCGGGCTTCGCCGAGCTGTTGGCCATCGTCTCGGCGATGGTGTGCAACCGGATCGACAAGGTCACCGTCAACGAGGCCGCCGACACCACCTTTTACGACTCACCCGAAACCGAGAAGCCCGTTGGCTTCGGCCAGCCGATCGACCACCCGGACCTACAGGCGATGGCCGAAAAGGGCACGGCCATCTTCGGCGAAGCGGTCCGGCTGGTGGCTGACGCGCTCGGCGTCGAGCTCGACGAGGTGACGTGCGTCGCCGAGTTCGCCCAGACCACCGCCGACCTGGAAATGGCGTCCTGGACCATCCCCGCGGGACACGTGGCGGGCGTCTACATCAGCTGGCAGGGCGTCGTCGGCGGCAACACCGTGATCGACCTGAACGTCCGGTGGAAAAAGGGACAGACGCTCGAGCCGGACTGGCAGATCGAGCAGGACGGCTGGGTCATCCAGATCGACGGGCAGCCGACGGTGACGACCAAGGTCGGCTTCCTGCCGCCGCCCTACTTCGAGGCCACCACGCTCGAGGAGTTCATGGACCTCGGTCACATCATGACGGCGATGCCGGCCATCAATGCAATCCCGGCCGTCGTCGCCGCGGCGCCCGGCATCGCGACCTACGCCGATCTTCCGCTGACACTCCCCCGCGGCAACTTGGTAACGGGCTGAGTCTTTAGGAACTGGAACTTTTGCCCTTGGGGGCGTCGACGTCCATGTCCGGGCAGAACGCCAACACCGCGCTGGCAGCGATCACATTGGCCTGCTTGTCCGTGAAACCGGAGCTTTGAATTTTGGTCACGGCTGCCTGCGGCGAATCGTCGGCGTGGCGCAGGTCGTGGCAGAGGGTGTTCCCGATCTGGACCATTTGCACCGGGTCCTTGTAGGAGATGTTGTGCTGCTCGAGAGTGGTCAGATACTTCGACGTACTGTCCGGGTCGGCGCTGGCGACCGCCGGCGCGGAGCAGAGCGGTACGGACAACGCGATCACTGACGTCAGAACTGATTTGAAGCGGCTCATATAGGAGCCATACCCATCTTTCCCGCGGCACGGCCTGAACGAAGCGTTAACTCTGCCTCACCACAGCGCGCTGTGATTGACCAGCGCGTCGGCCACCAGTCCGACGCCGAACACCAAGAACAGCAGCCGCACCGAAAGCGGACCGTAGCGGGTCAGGGCGCGAACGAGTGCGCGCTGGATGCGCGCGGCTCGCACGGTTCGCCTCATCGAGAGACCCAGGATCAGCAGCGACGGCGACAGTGCGATGGCCCAGTAACCGACGATCATCACCGGCCAGAACGCTGGTCGCGGATGCAGCGCGGCCAGCATCGCCATGCCGGTCAGATACGGCACATCGGTCGGCGCCTGACCGGTACCCACCGCCAGTCCCAGCAGGCCGAGCAGCCATGGACGGTCGCGCATCGCCGCCATTGCCCACCCCGGCGCTGATGTCTGTGCCGTCAGCGGGAAGTAAGCCAGCGCGATCAGCAAGACGCCGACGATCAGTTCGCCCCGGAACCGAATGGCCGGTGTCATATGGAAGTCGACGAGACTGGTGAGGAAGCTCAGCCCGAGCACCGTGCACAGGCCAAAGGTGGTTGTCACCGCGAAGACGCCGGCAATGAAGCTCAAGGCGCCCGGTATCGGTGACCGGCGATTGAGCCGGCTGGCGAAGATGACCGCTGAGACAACTCCCGCATTCAGCACATTGAGGGAATCCAGCAACGCCAATCCCGCAAGCGCGAGCACCAGAGTTGCCATGGGCTGGATCGGCCTAGCGTCCGAGCCCGGTGGCGGCGATCATGCCTGCAGGCTAACGACCCGCCGCCGCTGCCGCACCGGGGGCGCTCGCCCGTCGCCGAGCGGGCTTGGGGTAGGCCGCACCGAGCGCGGGCACCTGGAGCGGCCCCTGGTGACGGGCGGCCTCGATGGCATTGCGCAGCGGGCCGGCCAAGCCGGCGAACGACCCCATGTCGAACAGCAACGGCGTCAACAGCCGGTTGTGTACGAAACCGAAGGCGCTGCCGGATTCGGGGTCGGCCCATCCGAGCGTTCCGCCCAGCCCGACATGACCGAACCCGGTGAGCAATCCGGGAACCGGTGACTCGTGATAGCCGAGATGAAAAGGCATGGGTACCACCATGTTTGCGTCCGGCCATTTGATCCGTGATTGCCCGGTCAGCCCGCGCACCAACTCCTTGGACAGGTACTTCTTGCGGTCGATGCGGCCATCGTTGGCCAGCACGGCGTACATCTTGGCCAGCCCGCGACCCGTCACGACACCGTTGGCGGCGGGCACCTCCCCGTCCAGAAACGGTGTATCGCCCTGCATCAGAGATTTGATGCCGGGGAAATACATCGCGCCAAGGGCGCCGGAGTATTTCAGGCCGGCGACTCTCGGGGCGATGAAATTGAAGACCGGGTTTTGCAGCTTCCCCTGCGGCATCAGAACCTGCGCGGGCGTGGTCGGCGAGCCTTCCGGAGGGCGGCCCAGATGTAGGCCGTCGGTATCGAGCGGGCGCGCGACCTCCTGGCGGATCAGCTCGCGCATGCCTTTGCCGGTGATCGCACGGGCCAACCCGGAGAGCAGCCATCCGTAGGTGAGCGCGTGGTAGGCCTGCACGCCGCGCAGGTGGTCGACGGGCGCAGCGGCCAGCTGTTCCTCCATGGCCAGGTGATCCATCAACTCGGTGCGGGTGACGCCCCTCAGATGCGACAACCCGGCTCGGTGTCGCAGTACATCGCTCACCGTGATGTCGGCCTTGCCGTTGGCCCCGAATTCGGGCCAGTACTCGGCTACCGGGTCTTCATAGGAGAGCAGGCCCCGATCGGCCAGCCGGTGAATGACGGTCGATGCCACGCCTTTGGTCGCGGAGAACACCATCGCTCCGGTGTCGGCGGTCCAGCGCTGCGTGCCGGCGCGGTCTGACCACCCCGTCCAGACATCGACGACGGGCACACCGTCGATGTACACACTCAGTGCTCCGCCGCCGAACCGGCGGCCCGGAAAGAGCTGCGAGAACACCTTGATGACGTTGGCGAAATGCGGGTCGGCGGCCCCGGATACACCGCGCGGCAGGCCATCGTCGGTTGCCAGGAGGGTCGCCGGGCCTGCAACGCTCGCCGCGGCTCTCGCCGTAGCGGCATCACCCCGATGTGGTGCCATTACCCGAAGCTATCAGTCAGCAAAGGCCCGCAACACCAGCCGTCTTAGCTGGGCGGCTCGGTCGTTTCGCGGCCGTCTTCCTCTGGCGCTGGTCCGGGCGGCGCTTGCTTCAAGAACTTCCTGAGCCGCATCAGCTGGTTGATCACGATGCCGATGCCCAGCAGCATCAGCACCGCCACTAACCCCAGCACAACCGCGGTGCTCACGGAATCCATGGTGACAGATCCCTGCCCCCCTGCTGCCCGGTCGTGTTTCGGCAACTCGGTGCCGGGTAGCCCTAACGAGAACGCGAGGAAGGGAGTGAAAGCGCATGAGCGCCGAAGACAAACTCAAGAACAAGATCGAGGACCTGGGCGGCCGGGCGAAAGAAGCCCTCGGCAAGGCGACCGGGGATCACGACACCAAGAACGAGGGCCGCGGAGATCAGGCTAAGTCCAGCCTGAAGGATGCCGGCGAGAAGGTGAAGGACGCCTTCAAGAAGTAACGATCGTCTAGACCAGCAGGTTTGCCGCAAATGCCGGTGAACCTGCTGGTCGCTTTTTTGTCCGGCAACCAAAGCGCACAGCTAACTGCGCTACGTTGCCGGTGGTTGAGAAATGCGGCTTCGGGCAATCCGTGACGCCGTCAGCATCGAATATCGGACAACGATGCTGCGAGATGGGTGGGAGAGATGGGCGTCATGAGAATAGTGACAAAACGGTCGGGCCGCGTCGCGGCGGTGCTAGGTGCCGGCGCAGTGCTGGCCGCAGGCATGGGGCTCGGCATGCCGGCGCCATCGGCGAACGCCGATTGTCCCGATGTCGATCTGGTGTTCGCCCGCGGCACGAGTGAGCCCCCCGGTGTCGGCGGCATCGGCGGGTCGTTCGTCGACGCGTTGCGCGGCCAGATCGGCGGTCGCTCGCTCGCGGTGTATCCGGTCAACTATCCGGCCAGCAGCGACTTCGGTAGCCCCGATTTCGTGGGGACGTTCATCGACGGAATTCGCGACGCGAGCGCTCACATCGAGTCCATGGCGGCGAGCTGCCCCAAGACCCGCGAAGTGTTGGGCGGTTTCTCGCAGGGCGCGGCCGTCGCCGGTTTCGTCACCTCGTCGGCCGTACCGAAGGGTGTGCCCGCCGCATCCGTGCCGGCACCGATGCCGCCGGACATCGCCAACCACGTCGCCGCGGTCACTCTTTTCGGCACACCGTCCGATCAGTTCCTGGAGAAGTACGGTGCACCGGACATCGCCATCGGCCCGCTGTACCAGTCCAAGACGCTGCAGCTGTGCGCTCCCGGCGATCCGATCTGCGGCGGCGGCGGCGACCCAGCGGCGCACGCTTCCTACGGTGCGAACGGCATGACGAATCAGGCAGCGACCTTCGCCGCGAGTCACCTGTAGCAGCCCTCGCCCCGCTGCCACCCCGACCAGGCACCGCTGAGAGGATCGCACCATGCGCGTTCTGATCACCGGCGGTACCGGATTTGTGGGTGGGTGGACAGCCAAGGCCGTCGCTGACGCCGGGCATTCGGTTCGGTTCCTGGTGCGAAACCCCGATCGGCTGCACACGTCGGTGGCCCAGCTGGGTGTGGACGTGTCGGACTTCTCCGTCGGGGACATCATCGATCGCGTCTCGGTGCGTCAGGCCCTGCAGGGCTGCGACGCCGTTGTACACAGCGCCGCCTTAGTGGCGACCGATCCGCGCCAGACCAACGAGATGCTGACCACGAATATGCAGGGCGCTCAAAACGTCCTCGGTCAAGCGGTCGAACTCGGCCTGGACCCGATCGTGCACGTGTCGAGCTTCACCGCGCTGTTTCACCCCAACCTGGAGACGATGACGGCGGATCTGCCGGTAGTGGGCGGGGCCGACGGGTATGGGACATCCAAGGCACAGGTCGACATCTACGCCCGCGGCCTGCAAGACGCCGGCGCCCCGGTGAACATCACCTATCCCGGCATGGTCCTGGGTCCGCCCGTCGGCAACCAATACGGCGAGGTCGGCGAAGGCGTCAAAGCGGCGTTGCAGATGCACGTGATTCCGGGTCGCGGCGGCGGGTGGCTGATCGTCGACGTCCGCGATCTGGCCGCGTTGCACGCCGCGTTGTTGGAGCCCGGCCGCGGCCCCCGCCGCTACACCGCCGGCGGCCACCGTGTGCCACCCACCGAACTCGCGACGATGCTCGGCGAGGTCGCCGGCACCACGATGGTTGCCGTACCGATTCCCGACACCGCGCTGCGCGTCGCGGGAGCCGTGCTGGACAAGGCGGGGCGGTTCCTTCCCTTTGATACGCCCTTCACCTCGGCGGGCATGCAGTACTACACCCAGATTCCGGCGTCCGACGATTCGCCGAGTGAACGAGAACTGGGCATTACCTATCGGGATCCGTACGAAACCATGGCCGACACCATCGCGGCCTTGCGTAGCGCCAGCGGCTAAAGCTGCCTGGCCTTCTCGGAGCTGCGGACGAAGCCGAGTACTGCCGCGCCGATGAACGGCACCGGCGCCAGGATGGCGATCAGCGCGCTTTTCGTCCCGACCAGGGGCCTGCTACGCAGCCCGAGCACCAGGTCGGCGTTATCGCTGACGAACCCAGCTACGGCCCAGCGCCGGAACTCGCCGCGGCCCCGCAGCCAGGCGACACACCCACCGGAGCCAAGGACCAGGTCGCGAATCCCGATCGTCTGCATCAGCAACGTTTCGGTTCCCGATTCGGGCTTGAAGAATCGGGCCGGCGCCAAGAGCATCGCGGCTCCCACGGCGACGCGGGCGGCCGCGACCAACCCTAAGATCGGCGATGCTGTGCGGGTCTCTTCTGGCGCCACGCGTCAACCCTAGCCGTGCTGCCGGATGGCAGGAAGCGGCTAGGGCGCCGCGATATGGATGCGGTAAGTCCTCTTGCTGAACAGCCAGTCGCCGTCGACGCACTGCAGTTCGTCGGAGTAGGCACCGACCAACTGTTGCGTCTGCCCGTTTCGAAACCGAAGCGTCTCTTGGCAATACGAGCGGGCATGAGCATCCTGGCCGCTGACCTCGATGGCACCGATCTGGGTGACGAACGCCATCGTTTCCAGCGCGCGCCAGATGCCGTCCCAGTGGGCGCGTAGCTGATCCAGGCCGTGGAACTCGCCACCATTCCCGAGTCGGATCGGGTCGTCGGTCCAGCACCGCAGGTAGTCGTCGAGCGCGATTCGGGATACGGCGTCGCTATAGCTGTCGAATCGCTCACGGATCTTGAGCCGATCCTCGATGGGGCCGGTGAACATCGCGCCTTCCCTCTGTCATCTAAAACTGTTGGTCTGCTTGGATTTAACGTCAAAGCTTCTTCAGCCGACGCAGGACTTTGACATACGGCGTCGTTGCGGCTGCACTTTTGGAGAGCTTCGGGTGCAGCGCGCCCATGTTGCCGACGACCAGACACCGCAGGCCGTTGTCGCGGAATGCTGCCAGCTGGTCGACGATGTCGTCGGGCATTCCGACGACGAAGAGTTCCTTGACGAGTTCGCGGGGAACCTTCGACACGAAGGACAGCGCGGTCTGCTCGTCGATCAACTGAGGGACCAGGTCCTGCACGCCCTTGAAGTCTGCACCCATCGGATGTTCGGCGCCGTGCCGCGCCCAGTCCGTGGCGGGAGAGTTCAGCGTGAACAGTCGGACCAGTTTCGAGTCGACGATCTCGTCGATCTCGTCCTGGGATCGCCCGGTGAGGATGAACCGGATTCCCGCGGGGGTGATCGCCATCGGATCGCGTCCCGCGTCCGAGGCGGCCGTGCGTAAATCGTTGAGTTGTTTGCCGTATTCGCTGGCCCGGGTAGTGCCGGGAAACCAGCCGTCGGCATACCGGCCGGCGGCCCGGATCATCCGGGGCCCATGGGCGGCAATCCACATCTCGGGCCACTTGCCCTTGTACGGGGGGAGCGCGAATGTGGCGTTGTGTAGCGGGAAGTAGGCCGATTCACGGCTGACGAGCTCGCCGTTGGAGTCCCACAGCGCCCGGATGGTGGCCATCGCCTCCTCGAAGCGCGCCACGGGTTTGGACCATTCGACGCCGTAGGGTTCGTTGCCCTCGCGTTCTCCGGTCCCGATGCCCAGGATGGCGCGCCCGCGGGTGAGATGCTGCAGCGTGACGGCCGCCTGCGCGGTGACGGCGGGGTTGCGACGCCCGGTGTCGGTGACCGCTACACCGAGCGTCATTCGGCCAATCTTGTTGTGCCCGGCGAGGTAACCCAGCATCGTCCACGGCTCGACGTGCGCGTCCATCTTGGGGATAATCTTCGCGGCGCCAACGTATTTGGTCTGCCACATCGAGGATGGCACCACCGAGTTCAGATGGTCGGCCACCCAGAATGAGTCGGCCCCTGCGGCCAACCCGGTGAGGTAGTCGGCCTGGATCAACGGTTTCGGGCCGTACTTGGAATTGATGGTGTTGTGCATGACGCCGATGCGCAGACCGGGCATGGGACTCCTTCACCGCTGACCCCGCCTCGGTACTTCATTAGGCGGTCGCCTAACAACCTGCTTGGGCATATGCTTAGCATCCCGGCGCGACGAGGGTCAAGAGACGAGGGGTCCGGTCGACACCGAGCTCGACAGAACAGGACGGGGCAGTTGGCGACACCGAACCGAGTCGGCAATCGCGACACCGGCACCCGCGAGAAGATCCTCGACGCGACCGCCGAGATCATGCTCGAAGAGGGCTACGGCGCGGCGACGTCGCGACGGGTCGCAGAGAAAGTCGGCGTTCAACGCGCCGTGGTGTACTACTACTTCCCGACGATGGACGACCTGTACTTAGCCGTGTTGCGTCGAGGAACCGAGATGAACCTGGATGTGCAACGCCGTGCTCTCGCGTCTGACAATCCACTACATGCCCTGTGGGACATGACGATTGATTCACGTGGATCGCGCTTGACGATGGAGTTCATGGCGCTGGGAAACCATCGCAAAGCAATCCGCGCAGAACTGGCAGCCGGTGCGCAGCGATCCCGCGAGGCCCAGATCGCGGCGCTGACCTTCATCCTTCGCGAACATGGCACCCCGGACGCCTTACCGCCCGAGGTCGTGGCGGTTCTCATCGCCAGCATCGGGCGGACCATCAGCATCGAAAATCGCTTGGGTATCACTACCGGCCACCCCAAGACCCTGCGGATGATCGCGGAGTACTTGCAGCGCTACGAGTCCCCCAACCCACGCACCGCCGATACCTCTAACTAGGCGATCGCCTAGGCCGACTCGATCTCCAGACCGACATGCACCTTGTCGATGCCGCCCCGCACCATCGAGTGCGCGTAGAACCACGGGGCGTGATACCAGTACCGCCTGAGCACGGCGTTGTACACCCGCCGCGTCTCCGACTTCGGTAGCACCCGGGCGATACCTTCAACCTCTTCGCTCTTCGGCTTGCCCAACGCCCCGCTCTTGCCGATCGTCACCCTGGGCGTGTTGTTGATCCGCTTCGTCTTCCATGACCCGTCGTCGGTGATCACCAGGAGCTTGCCACCCGCTGGCACACCCCAGATCGCGGTCGGCTTAGGACGTCCATCCTTGGTGAAGGTCGTTAACAATAAGTACTTGGATTTGATGACGTCCTGAAAACTGAGAGCCACGCTTTGCCTTGTCTTCTGGTGAACGGGATGCACAGAGCAATGCCCTACCGGCCGGCTCCCTAAACGTTGCTCAACACACCAGCCCCTACCCGGTTACTCTGAGGTCCCAGCAAACCGCGGCCTGAAGGGCGAACCGTGACCGGATTTCGTGTGGGCGTGTTGGACCCGATCCTTGCGTCCCGCCCGTCGGCCGAGGCTTTCACCCGGGCCGACTACTTGAGTGCAGTCGCCAGAAATGTCGACTCGTTTTGGGTTCCCGACCACCTCAACCAGTTGTTCCCACGCTCGCTATGGAAGCAAAAGTACTGCGGTGCAACGAAACTCATCCCAAAGATTGACGCCGCGTTGGAGCCGTGGACCATGCTCGGACACCTCGCCGGCCGCAACCGGCTCGGTCGCCTGCGCCTCGGTGTCGGGGTCACCGATAGCGGCCGACGCAACCCCGCCGTCACTGCCCAGGCCGCCGCCACGCTGCACTTGCTCACCCGCGGGCGGGCGATCTTGGGCATCGGCCCCGGTGAGCGCGAAGGAAATGAGCCGTACGGCGTCGACTGGTCCAAACCGGTCGCGCGATTCGAGGAGGCGATCGCCACCATCCGCGCGCTCTGGGATTCCGGCGGCGAACTCGTCAATCGGGACTCGGCCTACTTCCCGCTGCACAACGCCCTCTTCGAGCTGCCGCCCTACCGCGGTAGATGGCCGGAGATCTGGATCGCCGCGCACGGTCCGCGAATGCTGCGCGCCGCAGGGCGCTACGGCGATGCCTACTACCCCGGTTTCCCACACCGGCCGGTGGACTACAAGCAACGCCTCGACGTCGTTCGCTCGGCCGCATCCGACGCCGGACGCGACCCGATGTCCATCCTCCCGGCCCTGCAGATGTTCGTCGCCACGGGTCGCACCCGCGACGACGTCGATGCGGCGCTCGACTCCGAGATGGTCCGGGCGTACGGGCTGAACACGCCGGATGAGGTCTTCGCCCGCCACGGCCTGCAACATCCACTGGGCGCTGGCTTTTCGGGCGCGCAGGACATACTGCCGCACGGCATGGACGAACAAACCGCCCTGTCTCATGCGGGGAGTATCCCGCCCGCGGTGCTGAGGGACTCCGCGCTGTGCGGAACACCCGACGAAGTCATCGAGCAGGTCGCGCAATGGCGTGACTGCGGAGTCCAGTACATGGTGCTGTCTAATCTGAGCATGTTGCAGCGCAGCCTGCGAAAAGGGCTGGCGTCGGCCCGGTCGTTCGGGCAGATCGTTCAGGGCGTCAAAAAGCTCTAGTCAGTTCGCCGCGGCCGCAACCGAAATCGATTGGCTGACTGTGTAACTGTCGATTCCCTCGGTACCGAGTTCGCGACCGTAGCCGCTGTTCTTGACACCGCCGAACGGGGCCGCGGGGTCCATGATGTACCCCTCGTTGACGCCAAAGGTGCCGGACCGCACCCGAGCCGCTACGCCGTACCCGCGGTCGGTGTCAGCGGTGAATACCGAACCAGCCAGCCCATATTCGGAGTCGTTGGCGATCTGCAGCGCCTCGTCCTCGTCACGGTAGGAAATGACGGTCAGCACCGGACCGAAGATCTCTTCGCGCGCGATCCGCATGTCGTTGGTTGCCTCACTGAACAGGGTCGGCCTTACGTACCAACCGGTTTCGAGGCCGTCGGGCATGCCGCTGCCGCCGACGACCAGGCGCGCCCCTTCACTTTGGCCGGTTTCGATGTAGCCGCGGACGCGGTCCTGCTGTCGCTGTGCCACCAGCGGACCTATCTGGGTGTTGGGATCGGCCGGGTCACCCACTGTCATCGATTGCATTGCGGCTGCTAAGGCGTCGACGAATTCGTCCTTGCGGGCTTCCGGCACCAGGATCCGGCTCAGCGCGTTACACACCTGCCCGCTGTTGGCGAGGCTGGCCATCTGTATCCCGGTGGCGGTTGCCGCGGGGTCGGCGTCGTCGAGCACGATCGCCGCCGACTTGCCGCCCAGTTCGAGACTCACCTGCTTGAGTCCCTCGGCGCAGGCAAGGGCCACTTGGCGGCCGGCTGCCGTGGAGCCGGTGAACGACACTTTGTCGATACCGTTGTGGCGCACCAGAAGTTCGCCGACGTCGCGGCCGCCCGGCACCACGTTCAGCACGCCGGGCGGCAACCCGGCAGCCTCAATCATCTCGGCAAGCAACAGAGCGTCGAGTACCGACTCAGGTGCGGGCTTGAGCACCACCGAGCAGCCGGCCAGCAGCGCCGGCATCACCTTGGTGACGGTGAGGAATTGCGGCATGTTCCACGGCACCACCGCGGCGACGACCCCCACCGGAAGCTTGCGAATCCGGATGTTCTTGCCGTACAACCCCGGACGATCTTGCTGCCATTCGTAATTGGCCGCCAAACCGCAGAATGCCGAGATCATCGTCAGCGGAAGGCGGACCTGCGCCATTTTGGCGAAGCTGATGGGAGCGCCGATTTCAGCGGATATCAGCGCGGCCATATCGGCTCGACGCTCCTTGTAGATTCCGGCCAGCCGGCCCAGCGCCTCGATTCGTTCAGCGGGTTGCATGCGAGGCCACGGCCCAGTGTCGAAGGCGGCTCGGGCGGCTTCGACGGCCCGATTCACATCGGCGGGTCCGGCGCTGGCCGCGTGGCCGATGACCGCTTCGCTGTGTGGCGATATCACCGAGATGACCGAGTCAGACTGCGGTGCCGTCCACTTGCCGTCGATGAAGAGTTGGTCCCTCTCGTACATATTCTTTCCAGGTCCCTCTCTAGGTGTTGCGGCCGCCGTTGACGCCCAAGATCTGGCCGGTGATGTAGCCAGCATCTTCGGAAATGAAGAAGGCGCATGCCGCCGCGATGTCTTCCGGCCGGCCCACCCGTCGCACCGGTGTGCGGGCGATGTGGTCCTCCACGGTGCCGCCGAGCAAGTGCCGCTCCTCGGCGCTACGCAGCATGGGGGTGTCGACGAACCCCGGCGGTACGGCGTTGACGGTGATCCCGCTCGGGCCGTATTCCAGGGCCAGTGATTTGGTCAGGCCGTTGACGGCCGACTTGGCCGCCACGTAATGCGCCATGAACGGCTGTCCGGAGTGAGTGCTGGACGACGAGATGTTGACGATACGTCCCCACCCTGCCTCGACCATGTCGGGAAGCACCGCCTGAACGGTATGGAACACGCCGTTCAAATTGACGTCGATCACCTTGGACCATTCCGCAAAGGACATGCCCAGGAACTTTTTGAAACCCTCCACCCCAGCGGCGTTGACTAGCACCAGGATCGGGCCGAGCGCCGCGCGGATCGCCGCCATGGCGGCGTCTACCTGCGCTCGGTCGGTGACGTCGGCGACGTAGCCGGCTCCGTCGTCGGTGGGGGATAGATCGATGACGGCCACCTGAAACCCATCGCTGCGCAGCCGTTCAGCAACGGCGCGGCCAATTCCCGATGCTCCACCGGTCACCACAGCCGTCTTGGCGCTCAAGCGCATACCCACCTTCCTGAGCGATCGCCCAACTGATTGGCTTCCCATGCCTATCACCCCGCGTCGACAGCGGTCAAGTAACGGGCCTTGAATATCGAATGCCGTCCAATCTAGGGTCCGTGGATGGACAGGCCCCCGTTTCGTTTCGCAGTGCAAGCGACCAACGCCGCCGGCGGTCGTGAGTGGCGCGACACTGTTCGCAAGGTCGAAGACCTCGGGTATTCAACGCTTTTCCTGGCGGACCACTACCTAGGCCCGGGCCCCGCGCAGCGCGCGGCCCACACCCCCCGCCAAGACCTTGCCCCGATTGCCGCGATGGCGACAGCGGCCGCCGTGACCGAGACTCTGCGCATTGGGTGCCGGGTGTTTTGCATCGACTATCACGTGCCCGCGGTGTTGGCCAAAGAAGCCGCGACGCTTGATCTGCTCTCCGACGGCCGCCTGGAATTGGGCATCGGAGCGGGCTGGAGCGGCATCGAGTACGACGCGCTGGGACTCGACTTCGACCGTCCGGGTAGGCGAATCGCCAAGTTGGCAGAGGTGGTCGCCCTCATTCGAGCCCACTGGCAGGGCGAGGAATTGGACTATTCGGGCGACTTCGTCCGAGTGCACGGCTACGCGGGGCGACCACGTCCGGTGCAGCAACCGCATCCGCCGATCATGATCGGCGGAGGGGGGCGGCGCGTCCTGTCGCTGGCCGGCCGCGAAGCCGACATCGTCAGCATTTCCAGCGTTCCGTTCGTAGCGCGCGACGCCGACGGCCTAGACCCACAAGCGGTCGCACAGCGTCGAATCGAGTTCGTCCGCGCCGCTGCCGGAGAGCGCTTCGGGCAGCTCGATGTCGAGAGTTCGCCGTACTTCACCGAGATCACCGACGATCCCGAGACCGTCCTGGCGGGTTTGGCGAAGTCGACCGGCATCGCGGCGGACCTGTTGCGCGATCATCCCAACGTCCTGATCGGCTCTTCGGAAAGCGTTGTGGAATTACTGCATTCGCGCCGCGAAACCCTTGGCATCAATTACGTCACGGTGCAGCAGACGCAAATCGCATCGTTTGCGCCCGTGGTAGCCCTGTTACGCGGGCATTGAGCCTTGACCACCGCGGCCTGAAGTGCGAGCATGGCACCTGCAGTATTTGGGCGATCGCTCAAATTGCGCAGGTGTTAACCCCAGTACCTCGGAAATGAGGCAGCTCTATGGCAAAGCGGAGCAGATACAGCGAATACCACGATCGGTATGCCAACTACCGGTTCGAACTCTCCGACGACGGCATCCTGTTCATGCAGTGCCACACCAACGGCGACAGCCTGGTATGGGACTGGCGGGCACACGACCAGATGTCCGACGCATTCGCCGACATCGCGGGTGACCGCGAGATCAAGGTGCTCATCCACACCGGGACCGGCGAAAACTACAACGCCAACTGGGGGCGCATGCCCAACGGCGACCTCGTCGAGAAGCCAGACTACCTGATCATGCCCGGCACCCGGGGCCTGCACAAACTTGATGAAAAGGCTTGGTATGCAAGGCACCTGATCACCAATGTGCTCGACGTGGATGTCCCGATGATCAGCGCGGTCAACGGCCCGTGCAACATGCATTCGGAGGTGCCGCTGCTCGGCGACATCGTGCTGGCCTCCGATGATGCGTACTTCCAGGACGCGTCGCATTTCCCGCGGGGCCAGGTGCCCGGCGACGGCCAGCACGTGATCTGGAGCTTTCTGGCCGGCCACACCCGCGCCCGCTATTTCCTGTTGACCGGCATGAAGCTCGGCGCGGCCGAAGCCAAGGAGTGGGGGGTGGTCAACGAGGTACTGCCCAAGGACAAATTGCTGGACAGGGCTTGGGAACTCGCCCGCGAACTGGTCAAGCGCCCACCGCTGACGCTGCGCTACTCGCGGCAGCTCTTCACCAATCCCCTCAAGCGGGCCTTCATCGACGAACTCGGCCACGGCCTGGCCCGGGAAACCTACGCGCAGCGAGCTTTCTTCCCGTTCGGCGGCGAGATGGCGCCTCTGGACAGGGCCTGGGACCAGGAACCCTGGTCCAACGGCGCTCCCGCGCAAGACGATCAGCGCAGCGAAGGAGTCCGATCGTGACCAGCATCCAGCAGCGACTCTCCACCGGCCGCGGCAAGTTCACCACCGACTATCCCGAACTGGGGACCGACCCGGTGAACTACGAAGACTCGATCTCCGAGGAGTTCTTCGCCGACGAGCGCAAGGCGGTCTTCGAGCGAAACTGGTTGTGCGTAGGGCGAATCGAACGGTTGCCCCGCAAGGGCTCGTACTTCACCCGGGACCTGCCCGGGCGGCTCGCCTCGATCGTGATCGCCCGCGACCTCAACAACACCGTGCACGCGTTCCACAACGTGTGCGCTCACCGTGGAAACAAGGTCGTCTGGCAGGAGCACCCCGGCGAAGAGTCCTCGGGAACCTGCCGCGCGTTCTCCTGCAAGTACCACGGTTGGCGCTACGGCCTGGACGGCAAGGTCAACCACATCACCAACGAGGGCGAGTTCTTCAACATCGATAAGGCCACCCTGCGGATGCCGCTGGTGCACTGCGAAGTCTGGGCGGGCTTCATCTTCATCAACCTCGCCGAGGACCCGGTGCCGCTTCGCACCTTCCTCGGTGACGGGTTACTGGGCATCGAGGCCTTTCCATTCGACAAGATGACACAGCACTACGGCTTCTCCACCCGGATCAACGGCAACTGGAAGCTGGCCGTCGACTCGGTGTGCGAGTGGTATCACCCGCCCTACGTGCACGGCCGCTTCATCGACCCGGACGTCTCCAAAGCGGAGAAGATGGTGCCGCCCGTCGACTCGTACCATTACGACCTGTTCCGCCCGCACATGCTCACTTCCGTGCCCGGACCGCCGCCGCTGCCGTACCGCGAACCTGGCACCGCGGGACCCGCCCGCCAAGATCAGCGCTGGGTCTACAAGCTGTTCCGCGCCGGCCTGTTCGGGCCCGACGACGTTCCGGACATCGGGCTCGAAGACGGGGGCGCCGACTTCTTGAACCGCGGCAACATCGCGTCGTGGGGCAACGACCAGTTCTGGGTCTTCCCCAACATCTCCATCCAGCTCTGGGCGCGCAACTACTACATCACTTATACCTACTGGCCCGAGACCGTCGATACGCACATCTACGAGATCGATATGTACTTCGTGCCGCCGGCTAACGCAGCCGACCGCCTAGCGCAGGAATTGGTGGTGGACAGCACGATTGAGTTCGCGATGCAAGATGTCAACACCATCGAAGCCACTCACTCGGCGCTAAAAACGCGCGCGCAGAACACCTTCCACCTCAGCGACCAGGAGCTACTGATCCGCCAGTTCCACACCGTCATCCGCGACACGGTCGGCGCCTACCGTGCCGCCAACTCCGGACGGGAGGCATGATGTCTGATTCTGGATTGCCCACGGAGTTCGCCGATCTCGAACCTTTTGTCGCGGATTGGGCGTTGCCGACTCGGGCACAGCGCTATGCAGCTCGATTGGCCAAGCCCTACGACGAGCTGGTCACCTTCTACGACGCCATCGCGCCCAGGGCCGAGGAGGCAATTGCCTACCTGAATGGGCTCGATATCAACGAGCTGCCGGACGACGCCGAAAGGCTGCTCCAGCTGCTGTACTCGATGATCCTGGTCTCCTATGCCGTCAACGTCTTCAAGCAGAATCGCATCCCGGATTCCGGTGCCGCCTTCTTCGAAATGGTCGCCGAACCGGCCGTGTAACAAAACCTGTGATAGGACCACAATGTGACGGCATCCGAACGGCCAAAGCCACGCGACTCTTCCACCCGCGACATGCTGGTCGCCGCGACGAGCCAGATCATGCTCGAGGAGGGCTACGCCGCGGCCACCTCGCGCCGGGTCGCGGCCAAGGCCGGGGTCAAGCCGGCATTGGTGCATTACTACTTCCCCACGATGGACGATTTGTACCTGGCCGTGTTCCGCCGCGGCGCCGCCGGGTATTTGGAGAGTCAGCAGAAGGCGTTGTCGTCCGACCGCCCACTGCATGCCTTCTGGGACACCCTCATCGCGCCCAAGGACACCAGGTTGCTGTTGGAGTTCATGGGACTTGCCAACCACCGCAAGGAAATCCAGGCTGAGATCGCGGCCTGGTCGGAGCGGTGGCGCGAAATGCAGATCACCGCGCTGAATTTCATCGTTCGCGAACATGACCTCGACGCAAACGAATTCCCGCCTGCCGGGCTCGCCGTTGTCATCGCCGCGATCGGCCGCACCTTGATCTTGGAGGAGGGGCTGGGTTCCTCGGGAGGCCACCAGGAGGCTGTTGCACTGGTGAACCGCTTCCTAGATCGATTCGAGATGCCGGAGCCCAAGTCCCGCCGGGGTCACGGCGCGCAGGGCTAATCTGAAGCTATTTCAGGGCAGCATGATTCGCAAGCGCTCCCAGCCACGGACGGTGGATGTCGGCGACAATTCCGCTGTGTCGTAGTCGATGTCCCATTCGGGCCAGCGGTTGAGCATCTCGTCCAGCGCTATGCTGCCCTCCAGGCGGGCCAGATTGGCACCCAGGCAGTAGTGCACGCCCTTCCCGAAGGTGATGTGCGAGATGTTGTCGCGGTGGATGTTGAAGGTGTCCGGATCGGAGTAGCGCCGGTGATCGCGATTGGCGGCACCGAATAGCAGCAGCATTGCGCTGCCAGCGGGGACCGTCGTGCCGTAACACTCGAAATCCTTTGCCATCCAACGGGCCACATGCGGTCCGGTGGGCTCGAACCGCAACGTCTCGTCGACGGTGCGAATCAGCAGCGACCGGTCGTGGTAAATTTCGCGGCGCTGGTCGGGGTACTCCGCGAGCACCTTGGCC
>Ga0208987_1000065_pt1 | contig 24985 bp, 28 predicted proteins | sample MedBloCARef_O2_FD_187845 | JGI IMG/M metagenome (GOLD analysis project Ga0208987, IMG submission 187845) | Forest soil microbial communities from El Dorado National Forest, California, USA - Mediterranean Blodgett CA Ref_O2 (SPAdes) (version 2) | ecosystem: Environmental > Terrestrial > Soil >... | reverse complement strand
CCGTAGGCGGCTGAACACCACCCGAAGGTCTCGGGCGGCGGCTCCAGCGGATTCGCCGATGCCGTCCATGCGACCACTCTAAACTAGACAGCTAAAACTGTCCAGTGTGGACTGACTAAATCAGGTCATGCAGACGTTCGAGAACAGCAGGACCGGCCAGGACGCGATCGCGCCGAGGAACGACACGACCAGGTCCGCGCCCTGCATCCCGCGGAGATGGTCGGTGTGGGTCGACGACCAGATCAGCCCGACGATGAGATACGGAATGCCGAGCAGCACCCCGACCGATATCCACTCGGCCACGGTCATCTGGTAATTGAGTAGCTGTCGCAGTTTGATGATCAACCACCTCACCCCTTTCTAGGCGGTACGTTGCGGAAATGGCCTCCATTCGACGGGCGCTCCAGCATCCAGTGTCGGTCGAAGCGCTCATTGAGTTCGCGTTATGGCTTGCATTGCCCTACCTTGCCGTCGGATTTTTCTGGGCCGTCGTGCACAGCGCTAAGGTCGCTGAACTGCAAGCCGAGTGGAACAACGTGGTGCCCGCAGGTGCGGACGTCGCCGCGTTCGGCGAAGCTGCTGCGCTGTGGCCCGCGTTTCTGCTGCTGGCCACCACCTGCACGGCGCCAGGGCAATAGCGTCAGCGCAGTAGCCGCAGTGCCGCGTCGACGGCCAGCGCGGGCACGTCGAGTGTCTTGGAGCGCAAGTCGTGTCTGGCGCCGGTGATTTCGACGACCTCGGTCCGCGTAGCGATCAGCGCCGCCGCTTCGCGCACCTCGTCGGGGGTGCCGAAGGGGTCCGATGTTCCATGGGTGAACACGGTGGGCACGGCGATGTCGGGCAGATGTTCGATGCGGCGACGGTCCGGCTTGCCCGGCGGATGAACCGGATAGGAGAACAAGGTCAACACAGCGACCCGCGCCGGGCTCGTCTCGGCGATCACCATCGACGTCTGCCGACCGCCGTAGGAATGTCCGCCGACGATCAGTGGACCTTCGGTAAGGTTGCGGCACAAGGCTATTGCCTCGTCAATCCCGGCGCGGTCGGCAGCCGCTGAGCCGGATGGCGGGCCGGTGGGTCTGCGCCGCCGATACGGCAGGTTGTACCGTATCGCCAGCCAGCCACGGTGCGCCCACTCGTCGCAAACACGTTGCAGGAGTTCGGATTCCCGGTTGCCGCCAGCGCCGTGGGTGAGCAGCACTATTCCTTTCGGGAGCCCGAAGGCCCCCGCGTCAGGTTCGTGCGCTACGCCGGCGATCTGATCGAGGTTCATCTGAGCCTGAACAGCGGCGAGACCGGGCCGTGCCCGCGCCCCAGCGGATAGCCGGCGCGCAGGCATTCGGTGACCCACTGCTTTCCGAACCCGACAGCGTCGGGCACCGTGAACGCGTGCGCAAGAGCGCACGCCACCGCGGCGGCCAGCGTGTCGCCGCCACCGTGGTCGTTGCCGGTGGGCAACCGCGGAGTGTCGAACTCGTGGAAGTCGACGCCGTCATAGAGCAGGTCGCAGCTGCGTTGCGAGGACCGCAGATGCCCGCCCTTGACCAGCACCCACCGTGGACCCAGCGCGTGCAGGGCCTTGGCCGCGGCGCGCTGCGACTCCGCGTCGACCACGTCGATGCCGACCAGCAACCGCACCTCGTCCAGATTCGGTGTCACCAGCGTGGCCAACGGAAACAGTTCAGCGCGAAGCGAATCCAGGGCCGAGGTGGCCAGCAGCGGGTCGCCGTGCATGGATGCGCAGACCGGGTCGACAACCAGCGGAACCGTCAACTCGAGCCGGCGCCAGGTGGCTGCCACCGACGCGATAATGCCGGATGACGCCAGCATTCCGGTCTTGGCGGCCTGGATGCCGATATCGGTAACCACGGCTGTCATCTGGCCGGCCACCACATCATCGGGCACCTCGTGAAAACGCTGGACCCCCAACGTGTTCTGCACGGTGACCGCGGTGACCGCGACGCATCCGTGCACACCGAGCAGCGCCATCGTACGCAGGTCGGCCTGGATGCCGGCTCCGCCGCCGGAGTCCGAGCCGGCGATCGTCAACACCCGCAGTGGCGTGCTGCCCGGCGGCGCCAGCGGCAGGTAATTCACTGCGTGATCGGCAGATACACCCGGTTGCCGTGGTCGGCGAATTCGGCCGACTTCTCTGCCATCCCGGTCGCGAACATAGCCTCGATGTCCGCTTCGGTCTCCAGGCCGTGTTTGGCGGCGTAGTCGCGGACATCTTGAGTGATCCGCATCGAGCAGAACTTCGGCCCACACATCGAGCAGAAGTGCGCGGTCTTCGCCGGTTCGGCGGGCAGCGTCTCGTCGTGGTACTCGCGGGCGGTGTCGGGATCCAGTGACAGTGCGAACTGGTCGTTCCAGCGGAACTCGAAGCGCGCCGTGCTCAGTGCGTCGTCGCGGTCCTGTGCGTGCGGATGCCCCTTGGCCAGATCGCCTGCGTGCGCGGCGATCTTGTAAGCGATCACACCGTCCTTGACGTCCTTGCGGTCCGGCAACCCCAGGTGTTCCTTCGGGGTGACGTAGCACAGCATCGCGGTCCCGGCCTGAGCGATGATGGCCGCGCCGATCGCTGAGGTGATGTGGTCGTAAGCCGGCGCGATGTCGGTGGCCAGCGGGCCCAGCGTGTAGAACGGGGCTTCTTCGCACAGCTCTTCTTCGAGCCGGACGTTCTCGACGATCTTGTGCATCGGGACGTGTCCCGGTCCCTCGATCATCACCTGCACGCCATGGGCTTTCGCGATCTTGGTCAGCTCTCCCAGGGTGCGCAGCTCGGCGAACTGGGCAGCGTCGTTGGCGTCGGCGATCGACCCCGGCCGCAGCCCGTCGCCGAGTGAGAAGGTGACGTCGTAGCGCGCCAGGATGTCGCAGAGCTCGGCAAAGTTGGTGTAGAGGAACGACTCCTGATGATGCGCCAGGCACCAGGCCGCCATGATCGACCCGCCGCGGCTCACGATGCCGGTGACCCGCTTGGCGGTCAGCGGGACATACCGCAGCAGCACGCCGGCGTGCACGGTCATGTAGTCCACGCCCTGCTCGCACTGCTCGATCACGGTGTCGCGGTAGAGCTCCCACGTCAGCTCGGTCGGATCCCCGTTGACCTTTTCCAGCGCTTGGTAGATCGGCACCGTGCCGACCGGGACGGGCGAGTTGCGCAGGATCCACTCGCGGGTTTCGTGGATGTTCTTGCCGGTGGACAAGTCCATGATGTTGTCGGCGCCCCAGCGGGTGGCCCACACCATCTTGTCGACCTCCTCGGCGATCGAGGACGTAACCGCGGAGTTGCCGATATTGGCGTTGACCTTGACCAAAAACGCCTTGCCGATGATCATCGGCTCGCTCTCGGGGTGGTTGTGGTTGGCCGGGATCACCGCGCGGCCGCGGGCGACCTCGTCGCGCACCAGCTCGGCGGGCAGGCCCTCACGGACGGCGATGAACGCCATTTCGGCGGTGATCTCACCGGCGCGGGCCCGCTGCAGCTGGGTGCCGCGGTCGCGGACCACCCCGGGCCGCGGCGGCAGGCCTGCCGCCAGGTCGATCACGGCATCCGAATCGGTGTAGGGCCCGGAGGTGTCGTAGAGGTCGAAGTGATCTCCGTTGGACAGGTTGACCCGGCGGTATGGCACGCGTGCACCGGGAACGCCGTCCAGATCGAGATAAGCCTTGCTGCTTCCCCAAATCGGGCCGGTGGTCACCGCCGCTTGGACGGTTTCGGACAGAACGGTGGTCGTTTCTAAGGTCATTTCACATCTCCCTACGCCGGCATTACCCGGTCAGGTTCGTACGGTCGACGGCCCCAGCCGTCCTCTCAGCGCACTCGGCGTGCACTCCCGCGCTCTATTTGGTTGGGTTCGATCGGTCCCGCACGCGACGTTACCCCCACCCGCGACCGTTCGCGCTAGACGGGCGGGCGGCAGTTATCCAGATAACGAAGAGATTTGGTGGGGCGATCCGCCGCGATGGGATGATGTTGGCGTGCAACACCCGAAGGAGGCGGGCGCCGCGACACCGGCCGGGAGGACGAACTTGCCCACCGCGGCGCAGGGAGCGGCGACTTCGTATTTGAACGTCGGCAGCTTCCGGTTCTGGTTCACGGGCGAGCGCTGGGAGTGGTCCGACGAGGTAGCGCGGATGCACGGTTACCAACCCGGGTCGGTTGCGCCGACGACGAAATTGATGTTGTCGCACAAGCATCCGGATGACCGTGAGCATGTCCGGGATTTGCTCGACCATGGCCTGCACTCAGGGCAGTCGTTCTCCAGCCGGCACCGGTTCATCGACACCGCGGGCGGTGTTCATGAGGCGATCGTCGTCGCCGATCGCATCCTGGACGAGGCGGGTGAGGTGGTGGGGACGGGTGGTTATTACATCGACCTCACCGGCAGCTTCGACGAAGCCCGTACCGAAACCCGCAAAGAGATTCTCGACGACGCGCTGCCGGACTTGTTCGAGAACCGCGCAGCGATCGAACAGGCCAAAGGCGTGATGATGGCCGTCTATCGGATCACTCCGGAGCAGGCCTTTCAGGTGCTGCAGTGGCGCTCGCAAGAAACCAACGTCAAGTTGCGCACCCTGGCCGAGCAGCTGATCCGGGAGCTGAGCGGCCTGGCGCCCCCGTCAGCTGCCGTCCAGGCCCAGTTCGACCACTTGTTACTGACGGTCCAAGAGCGCATCTCCGGTGAATCCGGGCGGTAGCGTCGACTAGACCTCTTCCATCGCCTCACCGAGCTCCTCGAGGAGCCGGTTGTGGTGATTGCTTGCCAGCAGATGTCCGGCAGCGATGACCAGCGCAACCGGCCAGTCGATGAGTTCGAAGGCGGCCAAAGCGGCCACGCCGCCGTAGTAAGCGAGCTGTTCGGGGCGTGGAATCTCGGTTTTACCGATCAGCGGCAGGTTCACGACGAAGGTTTCGCCTTCGCGGATTTTCTCTACCGCCTCGGCCTGGGATGCCGCTTCACGCGTTTTCTTTTCCGCCATCATTTGCCTTTCGGTAACGAAGGGTTTGCCGTCGCGCCGGGTAGTGCGGTCACCGTCGGTCTATGTCGACGACCGACAAAATGGCCGATCCGATGATTACGTCTCTAGCCTCGGTGCTGAGCGTGCCTTTATTTGAACTCTATGCGCTGCTGTGGCGGGTGGGGGTGGTGGAGATCGCGGAGCCCGGTCGGGCCCGCGGGCGAGCGTCGAGATTCGTGGCTCGGATGGCACCGGGTCCGCGACAAGGGGTCTGCCCGGACCCGTCAGCACACGGCTCACCTCATGCACGGCGGCGCTCGGCCCAGCGTCCGCACGCGTCGTCCGGTCGATCCAGCCGGGCGGCGTATATCCCCGCGGTGAGCTGAACTCCAAAATTACGCAGGCTCCGGGTGCCTGGTTAATTCGTGCTGCGCAGCTCGGTGGTGCCGGCACGACGGCCGGCCGCCTTCTTGGCCGTCGACTTCGCCGCGGTTTTCTGCGGCGCAGCCTTCTTTTCCACCGCAGGCTCGTCGGGCACCGGCTTGAGGTTCGCCTTCGGCCGGGGTTCGGATTTCTGGCCCAGCCTGCGCAGCAACAATGCGCCGCCGCCGACGGCCAACAGCACCGGCCACTCGACCAGTCCGGCGACGCCGAGCGCACCAAGGGCCAGCGCGGCCGCCGGCGTCGAGTGGCTGCCCGAACTGATGCCACGCTTGATGCCTTCGGCGGCTCCGGTTACGCCACCGACGATCCCATTGACTGCTGCTCCGCCCACGGCGCCAGCGGCGGCGGTGGTTGCGTCGGCCGCACGATTGACCGTTTTCCCCGCATTGCGGACAGCCCCTCCGACGACACCCATAATGACTCCTGGCTCTTTAGTTCTCGTTGCACACGCGTTAGCAACATGTATACCCGCTGGACGGGCAGTTAACAGCCACAACGAAAATTGATCAAACATCTACTAAGGCGAAATGCTGCCACGTTGTAATCGCGCAGACAACGTGCAGTCGGCTGAAATTCCGCTAATTGAGCGGACTTAACTTTGCTTCAGGTCGACTAAAACCGGTGCGTGATCGCTGGGAGCCTTGCCTTTGCGTTCGTCGCGGACTATCTGTGCGTCGGTCACGCGGGTGGCCAATGCCGGGGACGCCAGGATGAAGTCGATCCGCATTCCTTGTCGTTTCGGGAACCGCAACTGGGTGTAGTCCCAGTAGGTGTAGACGCCGGGCCCCGGGGTGAAAGGCCGTACTACATCAGCGAATTGCGCATCGACGACCGCGTTGAACGCTCGGCGTTCCGGCTCGGACACATGGGTGGCCCCGGTGAAGAATTCGGTGCTCCACACGTCGTCGTCGGTGGGGGCGATATTCCAATCGCCAACCAGCGCGATCTGGGCAGCGGGATCGTTACGCAGCCAGCCGGCTGCCGTATCATGCAGCGCGGCAAGCCAATCCAGTTTGTAGTCGTAGTGCGGATCGCCCAGGGCGCGGCCGTTGGGCACATACAGGCTCCACACCCGAACGCCGGCGCAGGTGGCGCCCAGGGCGCGCGCTTCCGCGGTGGCCGCCACCTCCGGCTTGCTACTCCAGCTGGGCTGGCCTGCGAAGCCGATTTGCACATCGTCGAGGCCGACGCGAGAGGCGATTGCCACCCCGTTCCATTGATTGAGGCCGACGTGCGCGACCTCGTAGCCCAGTTCCAAAAACGGCAGGGTCGGGAATTGGGTGTCGGAGCATTTGGTCTCCTGCATGGCCAGTACGTCGATATCGGCGCGGGCCAGCCAGTCGAGAACGCGGTCCAAGCGGCTGCGAATTGAATTCACATTCCAGGTTGCCAGCCGTATGGTGCCGTCGCCGTCGGGCATGGCTAGACGGTATCCCAGCCGGCGGAGCGGGCGTGGACGTAGCGGCGGCGATGGTGCAGCCGGAATCCCAGGGACTCGGCAACGGTGGCCGCACCGGTGTCGCCGTCACCGACCTGCAGGTAGCCGTGGGTTGCGCCGCGCTGCGCTCCCCACGCGAGGAGCTGCTCGCACTCCAGGACCGCGGCGCGATGGTCCTCGGCGCGGATCTCGGACAGGCCCACCCAGCGGGTGCCGTCGGTCGCGTCGGTCACCGCCGCGCGGGCGAAGTCCCCGAACAGGGGGTTCCGCGCGCTTGCGGGGGAGACGTCCCGCGCGCTTGCGGGGGAGACGCCAGCGTGGCCACCGGCTACCGCGCGGACCAGGATCTGCTCGGCGCGGTCGCTCACCAGGCCGGGCGGCAGCGCCAACAAACGGTCGGGGATGACCAGCCACGGAGTCAGGCCTTGCCGCTCGTACCAGGCGACGATTGCGGGAACCGCAGTCATCTGAGCCGAAATATCCAGTGGCACTGCCGAATTAGCCGTCAATGCGACGTCATGCCCGGCTCGCAGCAGCCAGCCGTCGAGCCAGGTCTGCTCAACGCTGGGCCAGGCCGCGGCGACCGCGTGCTCAAGTGCCCGGATCGCCGACGTGCGCACCGGTGCGTCGGTCAGCGTCCGCAGCGCGACCACGTCGGCGGGCGCGAACTCGACGACTGCGCCGGTCTTCGTGCGCACCCGCACCACCGGCTCGACCTCCAGCAAGTGCCCCACCGCATCGGTGAGCGGCGGAACCGAACCGGCGGGGCGCCGGTAACGAACCGTCACCCGCGTGCCGAGGGCAGGCCATGAGTGCATCAGTGGCCGAACGGGTCCGGCTCCTCGCCCGGCGTCCACGACAACCCGTCAACTCCCCAGCCATGGGACTTGACGGCGCGTTTGGCCGCTCGGGCGTGCCGGCCGATGAGGCGGTCCAGGTAGAGAAATCCATCGAGATGCCCGGTTTCGTGCTGCAACATTCGAGCGAACAAGCCGGTGCCCTCGAGGGTGATCGGATTGCCATCGGCATCCAGACCGGTGACGCGGGCCCACTTCGCCCGCCCAGTGGGGAACGACTCGCCGGGAACCGACAGGCACCCCTCGTCGTCGTCGCCCGGGTCGGGCATGGTCTCGGGGATCTCGGAGGTTTCCAGGATCGGATTGATGATCACACCGCGGCGGCGTTGGGTCAGGCCGCGGTCCTCGGCGCAGTCGTAGACGAACAGCCGAAGGCCGGAGCCGATCTGGTTTGCCGCCAGCCCCACCCCGTGGGCGGCGTCCATGGTGTCGTACAGCGTGGCGATCAAATCGGCCAATTCTGCGGGCAGTGAACCGTCGTCGGCGACCCGCACCGGCGTTGTCGGCGTATGCAAGACGGGATCTCCGACGATGCGAATCGGTACGACTGCCATGGACGGCTAGCTTAAGGCCCGTGACCCGGCGCGCCAGCTGGCACATGGGCAATCGAAGTCAATACGCCGACTCGCGGGTCTGCATCACGGCTTGAGGGTTCGCGGCGTGGTTCAATATTCGCCGAAAGATGCCCCTATATAAGTCAAGTCATTCGAGCTCCACAGAATCCGCCGGAAGGGCCCAGGGGAAGCGATATGGACAGCGCCATGGCGCAGGCAAATCGATCGGGGGACGATGCTGAAATCGCCGATGGGCTTACCCGCCGCGAGCACGACATCTTGGCGTTCGAGCGTCAGTGGTGGAAGTTCGCCGGCATCAAGGAAGACGCGATCAAAGAGCTCTTCGCGATGTCGGCGACGCGTTACTACCAAGTGCTCAACGCGCTAGTCGATCGTCCCGAGGCACTGGCCGCCGACCCGATGCTGGTGAAACGGTTGCGACGGCTGCGTGCCAGCAGGCAGAAGGCCCGCGCGGCGCGGCGCCTCGGCTTCGAGGTGACCTGACTCGCTACAGTGGGGCTCGATGAAAGAGCGCGTCCCCGACTCCACGGGACTACCCCTGCGGGCCATGGTGATGGTGCTGTTGTTCCTCGGCGTCATCTTCCTGCTGCTCGGTTGGCAGGCCCTGGGTTCGTCCGGGAGTTCCGACGACGACACGGCGTCGCCGGTCTCCAGCGCGACCAGCTCCACCAGCTCCACGTCATCGACCTCGCCGGGTAGTAAGCCCCCGGCCAACCAGGCTGACGTTCATGTGTTCAACATCTCCGGCAAGGAGGGCATTGCCGGGCACACCGCAGACCAACTGAAGGCCGCCGGTTTCAAGGTCGTCGACGTCGGGAACCTGTCGTTACCCGACGTGACGGTCACGACCGTGTACTTCACCGATGCTGACGGCGAGCACGCCACCGCCGACGCGGTGGGCAAAAATCTGGGCATACCCGTCGAATCGCGGATCCCTGCCCTGAGCGGCCAGCCACCCGGCGTCATCGTGTTGGTGACGGGCTGACTTGAGGTCGTGGGCCAGGTTAGGCTCTCGCTATGCCTAAGCCAGCCGGTCACCGCAACGTCACCATGTCCGCACTGTCGCTGTCGTTTCTGGCCACCAGCGTTGCGCTGGTAAGCGCGTGCTCGTCGCCCCAGCACGCGTCGTCCGTCCCGGGTACTACGCCGGCGATCTGGACGGGATCCCCCGCGCCGGCCGGGGCTTCGGGTACCGAGGCCGCTCCGCCCGTGCCGGCCCTGAGCACCCATCTGCGGACGCCCGACGGTACCGAGGTGGCGACCGCGAAGTTCGACTTCAGCAACGGGTATGCCACGGTCACCATCGCGACGAGCGGCGAAGGTCTGCTCGCGCCCGGATTTCACGGAGTACACATCCACAAGGTGGGCAAGTGTGAACCGAACTCGGTCGGCCCCAACGGCGGCGCGTCGGGCGACTTCCTGTCCGCCGGTGAGCATTTCCAAGCGCCCGGCCACGCCTCCCAGCCGCCCAGCGGTGACTTGAGCGTGCTGCAGGTCCGCAGGGATGGTGTCGGGATGTTGGTCACCACGACCGACGCCTTCACGGTGGACGACCTGACGACCGGCCAGAAGACCGCGATCATCATCCACGCCGGTGCAGATAATATGCCCAACGGCGGTATGGCCAGCTCCGACCAGATGCCGATGAGTACGGGTGACGCCGGCAAGCGGGTGGCGTGCGGTGTCATCGGAGCCGGTTAGCACGGCCTCCAAAAGAGGCGATGCTCGCATTGGTTTCGCACGCTCGCCGCGGCCAACCCTTGGTGTGGAGTGGGAGTTCGCGCTCGTCGACGCGCAGACCCGCGATCTGAGCAACGAGGCCACCGCGGTCATTGCCGAGATTGGCGAAAACCCGCGCGTGCACAAGGAATTGCTGCGCAACACGGTCGAGGTGGTCAGCGGCATCTGTGATACCACCGGCCAAGCGATGGAGGATCTGCGCCAGACCCTGGGCCCCGCTCGACGCATCGTCCGGGACCGCGGCATGGAGTTGTTCTGCGCTGGGGCCCACCCGTTCGCGCAGTGGTCCACCCAGCAGTTCACCGACGCACCCCGCTACGCCGAGCTGATCAAGCGCACCCAATGGTGGGGCAGGCAGATGCTGATCTGGGGTGTGCATGTGCACGTCGGTATCTCGTCGGCGAGCAAGGTGATGCCGATCATGACGTCACTGCTGAAGTACTACCCGCATCTGTTGGCACTCTCGGCATCGTCACCCTGGTGGACGGGCGTGGACACCGGATACGCCAGCAATCGGGCGATGATGTTCCAGCAGTTACCCACCGCCGGGTTGCCGTTCCAGTTCCAGACCTGGGCAGAGTTCGAAGGCTTCGTCTACGACCAGAAGAAGACCGGAATTATCGATCACGTCGACGAAGTCCGTTGGGACATCAGGCCTTCGCCGAACCTGGGCACTCTCGAGGTGCGGATCTGTGACGGTGTGTCCAACCTGCGTGAGCTCGGTGCGCTGGTGGCACTGACGCATTGCCTGGTCGTCGACCTGGACCGCAGGCTGGAGGCTGACGAGTCGTTGCCGACCATGCCGCCCTGGCATAACCAGGAGAACAAGTGGCGGGCCGCCCGGTACGGCCTGGATGCGGTGATCATCCAGGACGCCGACAGCAACGAACGATTGGTAACCGACGATCTCGACGATGTGCTCAACCGGCTGGAGCCGGTCGCCAAGTTGTTGGGTTGCTCCGACGAATTGGCCGCGGTGGCAGACATTTCGCGCGACGGCGCTTCCTATCAGCGGCAGCGGCGGGTGGCCGAAGAGCACGACGGTGATCTGCGTGCGGTGGTCGATGGCCTCGTGGGCGAGCTCGATATCTAATGGAGTTGGCGATGTTTCCGCTGGAGGTGGCACTGCTGCCGGACCAGGATCTGCCGTTGCGCATCTTCGAACCCCGCTATGTCGCATTGGTGCAACATTGCGTCGACAGTGGTGATCCGTTCGGTGTGGTGCTGATCTCGCGTGGCCGCGAGGTCGGCGGCGACGATTCGCGATGCGATGTCGGCGTGCTGTCCAGGATCACCGAATGCGTCGACCAAGGCGCCAATCGATATGCACTGAGCTGCCGCACCGGTGAGCGGATTCGGGTGTGCCAGTGGCTGCCCGACGATCCCTACCCGCGAGCCACCGTGGCGCTCTGGCCCGATGAGCCCGGCGATGCGGTGACCTCAGCGCAGTTGCGCGACGTCGAAGACAAGGTGATCGACTTGTTCGAACGGATCGCCCAAGCACGCGGCGTGGTACTGCCGGACCGCGACGTGCTGCTGGGCTACGGCGAAGCCGACGCCGACGACGCTGGGCAGCATTTGTTCACCTTGGCATCTCGGATCCCGCTCGGCGCGGCCGACCGCTACAGCGTGCTGTCCGCGCCCTCGGCGGCCGATCGACTGGCCGCGCTCAGTGAGGCGGTGGTCGCGGTTGCCGAGATGGTCGAATTCCAGCTGTCGGAGTAGAGGATTGAGCGACTGGTGAAAGTACATCTGCAAATCGACGGGTCGCCGACCGGGGCGAAAGCCAGCGCCGCCGAGATCGCCGCGACGGGTGCCGATGGGGTGTTCACCTTTGAAGGCCAGCACGACGTGTTCTTTCCGCTGATCATCGCGGGCGGCGACACCAGTCTGGACTTGATGACCAACGTGGCGATTGCCGCGCCGCGCAGCCCGTTGCATCTGGCGCACGCCGCCTATGATCTGCAGGCCTACAGCGGCGGCCGGTTCCGACTCGGGCTCGGCTCGCAGATCAAAGTTCACATCGAAAAGCGTTACGGCAGTAAATGGGAGCGGCCCGCGGCGCGAATGGCCGAGACCGTCGCGGCGATCAAGGCGATCTTCGCGGCCTGGGAAGGATTGTCGCGGTTGGATTTTCGGGGTGAGTTCTTTACCCACACCTTGATGGCGCCCAATTTCAACCCCGGCCCCAACCCATTCGGGCCGCCGCCGGTGTTGATGGGCGCACTGGGACCGATCATGACGCGCACGGCCGCCGAAGTCGCCGACGGGCTGCTGGTCATGCCGTTCAACAGCGCCCGCCACTTCACCGAACGCACCCTGCCGGCGGTCGGCGAGGGACTGCGCCGTTCCGGGCGGACGGCGGGCGAATTCCAGGTCATCGCGCAGGCCATGGTGGCGGTCGGACGCGACGACGCCGATCTGGCGGCCGCGGTCAACGGGGTCGCCTCGCTGATCGCGTTCTACGGCTCAACCCCGGCGTATCTGCCGGTCCTCGAGGTCGAGGGGTGGGCGGATATTCAGCCCGAGCTCAATGCGCTGTCCAAGCAGGGCCGCTTCGCCGAGATGCGCGCCCTGATCACCGAGCCGATGGTAGAGCGGATCGGGATCATGGGAACGCCCGAACAATGCGCGCAGCAGATCGCTACGCGGTTCGGTGATCACGCCGGGGAGGTGTGCTGTTACTTCCCCGGCTACACCCCGGGTAGCGCCGACATCGCCGATCTGATCAACGCGCTGCACCGGACGCCGGCCCTGCGATGAGCACCGATGTGCTGGTCGAGGTGGACGCCGGTGTCGCGGTGCTCACCCTGAACCGACCCGAGCACCTCAACGCCTACACCGCCGAGATGGGCGCGCTGTTGGGCCGCGCCTACCGCGACTGCGACGAGGACGACGATGTCCGTGCCGTCGTCTTAACGGGTGCGGGACGGGCCTTTTGCGCGGGCGCGGACTTCTCCGGCGCCGCATCGCCGTTCGACGCCCCGGCGCAGGACAGCGCGTTCTCCGCATCGCCGATCGATCCGGCCGCCTTCGAATTGCGCAAACCGGTGATCGCCGCCGTCAACGGCCACGCCGTGGGCATCGGACTGACCATCGCACTGCAGGCCGACATCCGCATCGTCGCCGACGACGCCAAATACGGTGTGGTGCAGGTGCGCCGGGGCGTGCTACCCGACTGCATGTCGCACTGGACGTTGACGCACCTGACCAGTCTCGGAGTGGCGGCCGAGGTGCTGCTGACCGGACGGACGTTCACCGGCGGCGAGGCCGTCGCGCTCGGCATTGCGAATCGGGCGTTGCCTGCCGACCAGGTGCTCGGCCAAGCGCTGGACCTGGCTCGCGACATCGCGGTCAATGTGGCGCCGATGTCGGCCGCCTTGTGCAAGCGGCTGTTGTGGGACAGCGCAATCCACGGTTACACCCCACGGCAGGTCGCATCCCTGGAAACCCAGTTGCATCACCGGGTGATGGGCAGCGCCGATGCGGACGAAGGCGTGGCAGCCTTCGTGCAGAAGCGACCTCCGCAGTTCAGCTCACGGGTATCCCGTGATTGGCAGCCTTTACCGGAGCCGTGAGCATGCGGATCGATGTGATCGCGGACGGACTCGGATTCACCGAAGGTCCGGTGTGGCTACCCGACGCGCGGGTGGCGCTGACGTCCATCAGCCACGGCCGGGTCTATATCGTCGATCCTTCGGGCGGGCGGACAGAAAGCATCCATACCGGTGGCGGACCCAATGGGCTTGCGCTCGGCTCTGACGGCGCCGTGTATGTCGCACAAAACGGCGGCGCCTGGGGCGCAAGCGGATCCGCGGAGCCGGGCGTTCAGGTGATCGATGGCACGCGCGTCGACTATCTGGTGGAGGGGCTGGGTGCCCCGAACGATCTGACCTTCGGTCCCGACGGGCGGTTGTGGATCACCGACACCCGGGCGGAGTTCGACGTCAGTAGTCCAGACGCCGGGCTGCCCGGCTATGTCTATGCCACCGACGTCGCTTCGGGGGATACCCGGCGGGTCGTCGACCACGGTCCGGTATTCATCAACGGATTGGGATTTAGCGATGACGGATCCAAACTGCTTGTGACAGCGACGTTGTCGTCGCAACTACTGTCCTACCGGGTCGAGCAATCGAACCTCGGGGCGCCTGAACTCGTCCACACTTTCACCGACGGCTGGCCCGACGGTATGGCGGTCAGCGCCCGTGGCGACTACTGGGTCGCGTTGACCGCCGCTGACCGCATCGATGTGGTGGATGCCGGGGGCGTACGCGTCGGCGTGATCCCGTTGCCCGCAGGATCACTGCCAACCAACCTTTGCATCGGCGGCGAGCGGACCGATGAATTGTTCGTCACCGCCGCGCAGAGCCAGGCGCTACTGAGGATCCGATTCGACGACGATGACCCCGAGGCTGTCCGTCTCAAGCCGTGAGCAACTCGGCAAGCGCTAGGCCCAGATTGTGCAGGTTGGTCTGCAGCGAGTAGGTCTGGTCGACCGTCCAGTTGAGGATGCCGCCGGACAGTGCGCCAACGATGATGTCGGCCAACGTTTCCGCATCGTGGCGCGCGTTGACCTCACCACGGGAGATGCCTTCTTTGACGAGCTCGACGAACGTGTCGTGCAGGTTGAATCCGCGGTGGACGCCGTGGCCGCTGGTAGCCATCATCTCGCCGATCAGCTCGCGATAGGTCTCGCCCGATTCGACCAGCGTCGCGCCGATGTCGTCGAAGACCCCGACCAGGCGCGCCGGGATGGGTTGGTCGGCGCGGTCGAAGACGACGTCGTGCAGGTTGACCAGCCGCCGCTCGGCCAGCGCTCGGATCATGTCTCCACGGGTGGCGAAGTGGTTGAAGAACGTGCGGTTGGCCACGTCGGCGCGTTCGCAGATTTCCTCGATAGTGGTGGCTGCAACGCCCTGGCTCAGAAACAGCTCGAACGCGGCGGTGAGGATTTTCTCCCGCATCTCGAGCTTGCGCCGTTCGACCCTGTTCACGTCAGCATTCTATGGCGCGCACAACTGTTCGGAGAGAGCCCAGAAGTCCGCCGCGCGTTGCTCGTCGCACGCATAGGGCGCGACCGCATCGTTGACCGCGCAGTCCTCGAGGTACACCCCGCCCCGGTCGGCCAGTTCCGGGCTCACCGCGGCCCATACCTGGGTGGCCGCACCATGTTCGGGCATCACGAAATCCAGGTGACCATCGGTCGGTTCGCCGCGGGTCGTGCTGCTGGCGGCGACGAGTTTGCGTAGTTGCGAGAAGTCTTCACGGGACATGTAGCGCGCCAGTGACGTGGCCACGGTGCCGGGGTGGACGGCGAAGGCGCGGACCCCCACGTCGCGCAAGCGCCGGTCGGCTTCTCTCGCGTGCAGGATGTTCGCCGTCTTGGATGCACCGTACGCGACGAACTTGTCGTAGTCGCGGCGCTCCCAGTTGGGATCGGCGAAATCGACGTCGCCCATGATGTGGCCGCCGGAGGACAGGATGACCAGCCGGGCGCCACCGGCGGCGGTGAGCTGGCCGATCAGCAGTCGGGTGAGTTCGAAGTGGCCGAAATGGTTTGTCCCGATTTGGATTTCGAATCCGTCCCGAGTCCGGCCGAAGGGGGTGAACATGACGCCGGCGTTGTTCATCAAGACGTGGATCGCCGGTGCGATGTCGGCGATCGCCGCGGCCGCCGCGCGGACGCTGGACAGCGAGGTGAGGTCGAGTGGCACCGTCGAGGTCCGCGCGCCGGGCACTTCGGCCGCTATCCAGTCGGCGGCTTCGGTCAGGGCAGCGGGGTTGCGGGCCGCCAGCACCACGTGCGCGCCCGCGCCGGCCAGGGCGCGTGCCGATTCGCGGCCCAGCCCCGACGAGGCGCCGGTGATCACGCATACCTGGCCGGACATGTCGATTCCCTCGACGACCTCCCCGGCGCTGCGGCGTTCTGTCATGCCCGTGCGAGCTGCCAGAGCGGAACGACGACATCCGGGTCGCACTCTTCGTCGACGATCCACTTGCACATCCGCCGGATCGGTTCGATGGCGTCCTGGGGCATCGCGATGGCAACGCTGCACGCGTAGCCCAGGCTGGTGAGCCGCTGGGCGCCGAACAGCGGCAACGTGTTTCGCAGCCGACGCTTGAGGGATTCGGGATAGATGCCGATGGTCTGCGTGTAGGCGTTCACCGCCGCGGTCACCTTGTCGATGCTGTCCACCGGCACGATGTTAGCGACCCGCCCGGACAGCATCGGTGAATAGTCAACCGGCTCGTCGATTTGCGAGACGACGATAGCGCCCTCGCGGTGCTCGCCGCCGATCACACGGTAGAAGTCCTCGGCCATCCGGGACGCCTCCACATGGTCGAGTAGCTCGCGGTTCGGGAACCGCGCCGGGGTGCTGATCATGGCGGGCAGCGACACCAGCTCCCGGTAGATCATTTCGCCGAGCCGATTGGCGTTGGCCACGCCCGCCGCGTCAGTTCCGCTGAGCACGTAGATCACTCGGGCGTTGGCGCACCCTTCCTGGTTGGCCACGCCGATGTCGGTCGCGGCGCGCCGGGCCACCTCTCGCATCGTGTCGTCGTCGGCGAATGCTTCGGCGCCGATGATGGTTGCGCTGCGCTTCGGGTCCAGCGCAATGAGCTCCAGGCCGGGCTGGATGTAGCGGGTGACGTGTTTGACCGACGCCAACCCGCCCCACGCCACGATCTTCTCGATGTGCTGGGGCTGGTAGAGGACTTCTTCGACGGCCAGGTCGCCGCCCTTCCAGTACCCGACCGCCAGATGCTTGGTGATGGGATGATTCGGCGCCACGTCGGCAAGCGTGCGCGCGATGGCGATCGCGGTGAGCGGATCGTTGGATGGCGCCTTGATGATGACGTCAGATCGGGTGATCACCGAACGCAGAATCGTCACCGCCGAGACCAAACCACCGTTACCCGCCGGGATGTGCAGCACTCGGGATCCGAAGGCGCGCACTCGCAATTCGCGTCCGTCGTGCAGGGTCTGGGGGACCCATCCGTTGAGATAGTTCAGCCCGACCTGGGTCTCGGCGATTTCGGTGACGCTGTCCCGGGAGAACAACGGCGGCAGCACCAGATAGCTGTTGCGCATCATCTCCGCGGGCAGCACGTTGGCGATCAGTGACGCTTCGTAAGCCTCCTGCAGGTGCGGGTTCGTCTCGAAATCGAGTGCGTCGCCCAGGGCTTCGAGCACGTCGAGGATTTCGTCGAAGCTCAGCTCGTACAGGTCGCTCATCGCGGCGGGGCTGCCCAGCGGCAACCGCTCGACGTACTTGCTCATGTCCGGCGCGGCGAATTGCGCTGCACCGATGCGGGTGTCGAACTCGACGAGGTCATCGGTGATGACCTCGCCCCGCAGAAACAGCGGGACCGTGTAGGCGATCACAGCTCGACCCCCTTCATGAAGTTCACCGCCTCGTTGTGCACCTCTTGTGTTGCGGCGCACGTGATCCGGTCGTCTTCTACGCCCTGCTTCTCGCTGTAGCGCACAATGTCCTTCTCGAACGCGAGGCTGGCCTGCCCGCAGGGGCACTGCAGGTTCCAGTCGATGGTGACCTCGTCGCCGGAGATCACACCGCCCCAGTGCGCGCGCAGCAGGATGTCATAGACGGCCGCGCGGCCGGTCTGCACCCCGGTGCGCGGAAGCGGCTCGCTGGTGTCGGGGTCGAGCACGAATGGAACAACCCATGGCGCGACGTGGTAACGACCCTCGCTGCAACCCCAGTGAAAGGTGCTGGACTCGGAGAAGCCATAGCCGACCTGGATGCGGTCGACGCCGAGGAAGTCCTTGATGACATCCATGAAATCGTCAGGCAGCGCAACACCTTTCATCCCGCCACCGGTCAGAATCGCGGAGTCCGGGGCGAAGACATTGCGCACGCCGCGTTGCAGGCCGGCCTTGGCGATGTCGTACATCAGGTGGTAGGTGCCGAGCATGAAGACCCGCTTGCCGCGCAGCTGTTCAGTGATGCGGGTGAAGAACGCGTCCATGTCCTGGGCCTGACTTGCCTGCATGGCGATGAACTCGTCCTTGCGGGCGGCCAGTGCGGGATCGATCTGCAACCGGTCGAGCTCCCCGCGGGAGGCGGCCGCACGCATCTTGGACGCCAGAAACATCAGATCGGTGTCCACCGCGAACGGGTAGAGGGCATGGAATCGACTTTCGTCGCCACCGGTGAAGCCACGCTTGATCATGTTGGCGATGCGCAGATGGCCCAGCTTGCCGTTGGCGAAGTTCGGCCACACCACGTCCACCGACGGGTTGAGTTCGGCGTCGGTCGGTTCCTGGCCGAAGGTCTGGAACAGGCAGATCTTCCACAGCGTCATGCCTTCTTCGGCGCCGTGCTTGTCCTTGGGCAGGATCGAGATGGTGCCGGTGGTGCCGCTGGAGGTGATCACTTCCAGCGGCGTCTGCGCATCGAGTCGGTCGATCCAGTCGTCGATCCCGGTACAACCGGTGGTATCCACGCTGGATAAGTCGTAGCTGGTGAGCTTGTCCAGCCACTGCGTCATCAGGTCGAAGCGCTTCTTGTCGACGAGTGCGGCGGGATAAGACTTGAATGCGGTATGCGAGAACATCAGTGGGACAACATCATCGAATTGATTCAACGCCGTGATTCCAAGACGATCGGCCAGCTTGCGCAGCATCTCGATGCGCTGATAGTGCTCCTGGAAACGGATGCTCATGGCCTCGCGTTGCAACGCTTCCAGCTCGTCGCGCCCGATGCTGTGCATCCGGGTGTAGGAATGCCCGAAAAAGTTGATCGGGTCGTTCATGAATTCGGTCACCGGCCGCGACGTCTTTTCCGTGACTGTCATGCGAGCACCATAGCTCTGTATGCAGTCGCAGGCAATAGTGCAGTCAACTGCAACTACCGAGCGTCGGCCGCTTCGCGCTCGGCGGGGCGGGCGGCGCGCGCTATCAGCCGCGGTGCCACGACCCGATGCAGTGGACCCACCGCACACCAGACCGCTCGGGCGGCGATTTTGCGGCGATAGTGCACGCGGGTGGTGAGCGTGGCGCGCCGGCCACCCAGGCGTTGCAGCGTCAGCTCCCCGCGCATCAGCGGCCCGCTCGTCGTCAGCACGATCTGATCGGGATCCGAGTGCACGATCGGCCAGCCGATTAGGTGATCGGGCGAGGACGGCGGACCGAGGCGAAATCTCAGTACGTGGCGGTGGATCCACAACACGATGCCTCCGCCCGCGTCCGGTTGATCGCCCAGCGCATCGCGAAACATCTGTTCGGCGGTGCGCGAGTCGCCCAGCGGGATCGTGGCTTCGAAGAGGTCGGTGTAGTCGGCCGCGGTCTCGCCGGTCTGATTCCGTCCGGTGAGCACCGCTGCCGCAACGCGTTTCAGCGTCCAGCGGACCGCGACACGGTGAGCACCGGTGCCGATGACCAAGGCGCGATAGATTTTCCCGTGCACACCGGGGAAGTGGGCCCAGGTAGCCGAGCGCACCCGGGTGCGGGCCGCCGGCTCTCGGTCGGCTAGCGGGTCCAACTCGAAGACCCACCGGTAGATCGCAAACGGGTGGCGGCCTCTCAGCGCCAACCGTTGCGGACGCCGCGCTTCATCGAGCACGAAACCTATTGGCACTCCTGCCGGATCGTGCGGGTCGCGACACATCACGCGAAGCAGCGCCGACCACGTTTCTGCGCGATTCGCGTCGATAGTTATGGCATGCTCATCGATATAGGGTAATCGTTCCATATAGAAGGAATGTACTAGATCATGGCACCTCCGCGGAAGCATGAAACCGATGTGATCCTCGACGCAGCCCGAGCGCTGGTGCTCGAGGGTGGACCGCGCGCGGCCAGTGTCGCGGCGATCGCGACATCCAGCGGTGCGCCGGCCGGCACGCTGTATCACCGCTTCGGTAACCGGGACGGCATCCTGACGGCCGCCTGGCTGCGCGCGCTGGAACGCTTCCAATCCCGGGCGATGGCTGCCTCGGAAACCGACAAGGCCGATACGCCGGCCGACACCGCGGTTGCGATGGCGGTGGTCGCGATCAGCTTCGCGCGGGAACTCCCGGAGGACGCCCGGCTGTTGTTGACCATCCGCCCAGCTGACCTGCTCGACGACGAGCCCGACGCGCAATTCCAGGCGACGGTGGCCGCCATGAACGCGCCACTGACCGAGCGGGTCGGCGTGCTGGCCCGAAAACTGTATGGGCGCAAAGATTCCCGATCCGTCGACGCGGTTGCGCGCGCGGTCGTCGACCTGCCCTATGCCGTCGTCCGTCGGCACGCGCGCGACGAGCCGATGCCGTCCTGGCTGGAGGCCGATGTCGCGGTGTCGGTGCGGGCGGTGCTAGAGAGCTTTGGCGAACGCCCTTAGCGAGTCGACCTGCTGCCGATCCAGCGAGGGGCGCACGGTTTTGCGGGCCGCCTCGAGATCGGCGGCCGTCACGTCGGCGGCGTCGATGGAGCGCCGCATCGCGGTCAGCGCGGACTCCCGCAGCAGCGCCACACAGTCAGCCGCGCTGAATCCGTCGAGTTCGGCAGCAACTGCGTCCAAATCCACGTCGGCGGAGAGCGGGATGGATTTTCCTGCGGTGCGCAGGATTTCGCGCCGCGCTGCGGTGTCGGGTGGTTCGATGAACACCAGCCGCTCCAGCCGGCCCGGGCGCAGCAGTGCGGGATCGATCAGATCCGGCCGGTTGGTGGCGCCCAGCACCACGACGTCGCGCAGCGGGTCGATGCCGTCGAGCTCGGTGAGCAGCGCGGCCACCACCCGATCGGTCACGCCGGAGTCGAAGCTCTGCCCGCGCCGCGGCGCCAGCGCGTCCACCTCGTCGAGGAACACCAGCGAGGGCGCGGAATCGCGGGCCCGCCGGAACAATTCGCGGACCGCCTTCTCCGAGGCGCCCACCCACTTGTCCATCAGCTCGGAGCCTTTGACTGCGTGCACGCTGAGCTGCCCGGTGCTGGCCAGCGCGCGGACCACGAAGGTCTTGCCGCAACCGGGCGGACCGTACAACAGGACGCCGCGCGGCGGATCGACGCCCAACCGGGCGAATGTGTCGGGATGCTGCAGCGGCCACAGCACCGCTTCGGTCAGCGCCTGTTTGGCCTCGGCCATGTCCCCGACATCGTCGAGCGTCACGTTGCCGATCGTCAGCTCCTCGCTGGCCGAGCGGGACAATGGCCGGATCACGGTCAGCGCGCCGACCAGATCGTCCTGGTTCAACTTGGGCGGCTGGCCGTCGGCGCTGGCCCGCGACGCTGCCCGCAGCGCCGCTTCGCGCACCAGAGCGGCCAGATCGGCTGCAACGAATCCTGGTGTGCGGATGGCAATTTCGTCGAGAGTGAGCTGCCCGGTGGGTACCGACTTCAGTAGCGTCTCCAGCAGCGCTTTTCGGGTGGTGGCGTCGGGCAGCGGCAAGCCCAGTTCCCGGTCACACAGTTCGGGCGCGCGCAACCGTGCATCGAGCTGGTCGGGGTGCGCAGAGGTGGCGATCAGGGCGACGCCGTCGGTGGCCACCGCGGTGCGCAGCTCGGCCAGGATCAGCGCGGCCACCGGCTCGGCGGTGGTCGGCAGCAGCGCATCGGCATCGGTGATCAGCAGCACACCGCCGCCATTGCGAATGGTTGTCACCGCCGAGGCCACCGCTTTGAGCCGGTCTTCGGCGGCCAGCGCGCCGATCTCCGGTCCGTCCAGATCGACCAGCCTGCGCCCGGCGCACACCGCGCGCACCATCGTCGTCTTGCCGACACCGGCTGGTCCCGACACCACCACACCCAGATTCGTCCCGGCGCCAAGGGTTTTCAGCAGGTGCGGTTCGTCGAGGGCGAGCTTGAGCCACTCGGTGAGCTTGGCGGCCTGAGCCTGCGAGCCCTTGAGTTCGTCGATGGCGATCTCCGACGCGGCCACGCTGCCCTGTTCTTGCAGGACCCCAGCGCCGATGGGAACCCCAGCGCCCCAGCTGACTTGGGAATTCGGTTGCACACTGACCGGCCCCTCGGGGTCAACGCCGGTGACGGTCAGCAACTCCGAGGTCCAGCTGATCCCGACCGCCGTCGCGAGCGCGCGGGTCGCGGCCGATGTGGAGGTTCCGGGCCCCAGGTCGCGGGGCAGCAGCGAGACCGCGTCGCCGACGGTCATCACCTTGCCGAGCAACGCCTGTCGCAGGGTGACCGCTGCGATGGTCTGGCTGGCCAGCGTCGAGCCGCTCAGTGTCACCGACCGGGCGCCGCACACGGTGACCGCGCTGACGATCACCGCGTGGCCCTCGCGCAGCCCGGCGTTGGACAGCGTCACGTCGTCGAGCAGCACGGTACTGACCGGGAAGCCCAAGTCGGCCAGGCCTACCACCGCAGCCGTGCTCCGCGACCCGGTCAGCGACACCGCGTCCCATTCGCGGATACCAAGGGCAGCAACGGCATTCGGGTGCATCCGGATGACGCCGCGGCGGGAGTCGACGGCCGAGTTGTTCAGCCGCGCGGTCAGGGTGAGCTGTCCGGTTCCCGCGCCGGGCCGAGTCATGGCAGTCGTCCGCCCGGCTTACGTAGTCCCAGCCGGGTCATGGATCGTCCGCCCGGTCGACCCCGCCCCAGTCGCGGTATCGGCCGGCGACTTGGCTGGGCCCGCCGGGTGGCGCGCCGCACCGCGCGCCGCTGCTCCGGTTTTTCGTCCCACACCTCCGGGTGCGCGGCGAGCCAGCGCTGGTTGCGGATCGAGAACGGGACGTGGCACAGGTAGGCGATGATGATCACCCAGATCAACACGTAGGGCGCCAGTACCGCTGCCGCCGCGCAGATCGCCAGCACCGCCAGCAGCGGTGCGGCCCAGCTCGGCGGCACCGCTACCGCGTGCATCTTGCGCATCGGGATCTTGCTGACCATCAGGATCGACGTCCCCGTCACCCAGAGGCACAGGAACCAAGTCGACGTCCACCAGCCCCCTTGGGGAAACTGCAATTTGAGCCCGATGAGCCCGATCATCGAGACGGCGCCCGCCGGGGCGGGCATCCCGACGAAGAACTCGTGCGTGTAGGCGGGCTGGGTCCCGTCGTCCTGCAATGCGTTGAACCGCGCCAGGCGCAACACCACGCACACCGCGTAGAGCAGCACCACCACCCAGCCGGCCGGCGACGTCGACAGCATCGTCACGTAGACGACGATCGCGGGCGTCACCCCGAAGTTCACCGCGTCGGCCAGCGAGTCGATTTCTGCGCCCATCGCCGACTGGGCGTCCAGCATGCGGGCCACCCGGCCGTCCAGGCCGTCCAGGATGGCCGCCGCGGCGATCAATGCCATGGCTGCCTTGGGCTGATGCTCTAGGGCGAATTTGATCGACGTCAGCCCGGCGCAGATGGACAGCACCGTCATTGCGCTCGGCAGAATCTGCAGGTTCACCGATCGCCTGCTCCGCAGCCTGCTGGTCATGGCAGCTCGGCGAGCAGTGTCTCGCCGCCGATCGCGCGCTGGCCCAGCCTGATGAGCGGCTCGGTGCCCGGTGGCAGGTAGGTATCCAGCCGGGAGCCGAACCGGATCAGACCGTAGGTGTCACCGATCGACAGCTTGTTCCCGACATGCGCGTCGCACACGATCCGGCGGGCCACCAGCCCGGCGATCTGCACGGCGACCACCTCAGCGCCGTCAGGTGTTCGGATCCGCACGCTGGTGCGCTCGTTCTCGGTGCTCGCGGCGGGCAGATCGGCCGACCCGAACCGGCCGGGGCGGTGTTCGACGGCAACCACCTCGCCGCTGACCGGGGCGCGCTGCACGTGTGCGTCCAATATCGACAGGAAGATGCTGATCCGCGGTAGGGGCGTGTCGCCCATGCCTAGCTCGGTGGGCGGCGCCGCGGAGTCGATCACGCAGACCACGCCGTCGGCGGGGGCCACGACGGCACCGGGCGCGGTGGGCGGCACCCGCGGGGGGTGACGGAAGAACGCCGCACACGCACCGGCGGCCAGCAGGCCGGTCCGCCGCAGCCAGCGGTAGTTGCGTCCAACAGCCGCAATAGCCAGGCCGCCGGCAATGAACGGTCGGCCGGCCGGATGAACCGGCGGGATTGCTGAACGCACCAGCGCCAGCATGTGTTGTGCATCGTCGGTACGGGGGCGTCTAGCCACTCGGTCATCTTACGGAGAAGGTCGAGTCAGCTGAGATCCCAGACCCGAAGCTGGGTGCCGGCGGCCACTTCCACGACGTCTTCCGGGATATCCAGCAGCGCGTTAGCCGAAGCAAGCCAACGCAAATGGTGCGACGCCGGGGGGCCATAGCTGATGACGCTGCCGCCGTCGAGTATTGCGCGCCGGAATTGGCGTTTGCCGCGCGGCGAGGTCAGCGACTCGGTGAGGGTCGCGGTCCGCTGCGGGCGATCCGGATCCGGCAATCCCATGGCCCTGCGCAGCGCGGGCCGCAGAAACACCTCGAAGGACACCAGCGCACTGACTGGGTTGCCGGGCAGGGTGACGATCGTCGCGCCGGCCACCCGGCCGATGCCTTGCGGCATGCCCGGCTGCATGGCCACCTTGACGAATTCCACGCCCCGGTCGCCGGCCCGGCCGAACGCGTCTTTGACGACCTCGTAGGCGCCCGCGCTGACTCCGCCGCTGGTGATGATCACGTCGCAGCCGGCGGCGTGCTGGTCCAGGATCGCGCTGAACTGCGCGACATCGTCTTCGGCGGTCGCCACAGCGACGACGTCGGCGCCCGCGTCGCGTACCGCCCCGGCCAGCATGACCGAATTGGACTCGTAGATCTGCCCCGGCTGCAGCGGGGTGCCCGGGGCCACCAGCTCGGTCCCGGTCGAGATGACCAGCACCCGCTGGCGGGGGATCACCGGCAGCCCGGCCAGCCCCAGCGCCGCGGCCAGGCCGAGCACCGCCGGCGTCACCACCTGACCGCCGCGCAGCACGGTGGTGCCGGGCGCCACATCTTCGCCGGCCCGTCGGATGTGCTTGGCCGGCGGAGAGCTTCGCCGGATCACCACCGAGTCCGCACCGCC